>Ga0209452_1000009_pt1 | contig 347736 bp, 304 predicted proteins | sample WorMetimpBELIZE1_FD_187388 | JGI IMG/M metagenome (GOLD analysis project Ga0209452, IMG submission 187388) | Marine gutless worms symbiont microbial communities from Max Planck institute for Marine Microbiology, Germany - Olavius imperfectus... | ecosystem: Host-associated > Annelida >... | reverse complement strand
AGTTTTTTGCTAAATCAATGGCGATAGTAGTAGACTTTTTCATGTATGGCTCCCGATTAAAATTTCTGTTTGCACTAAAATTTTAGCTCCTCCTTGGAGGGGGGAGTCCATACATCGAACAGCGAGGGACGAGCGTGATTCAGAATCTGCTCACCGAGTGCTGTGATTTGATGTTAAACATTGAGTGAGTGCGTGTGGCAGTTAGATTCCTGATCTCGCTTAGGCTTGTCGGAATGACCGAGATTTGAGTGTTGAAAGAGATCCCCAACTCGCTCGTCCCTCGCTCTTGAGGATGACGGAAGTGGGGGCTCTGAAGCTCATTAGAATGCTCAGAATATTGAATTGTGCATGTAACTCAACAACGCGTCATTCCCGAAAGCGACGAAGGAGTGCAGTCGGGAATCTCTTGCAAGCACAGGGCTGTTGGCATTGTTGTGCTTAACGAGTGTTGAAAGAGATCCCCAACTCGCTCGTCCCTCGCTCTTGAGGATGACGGACGTAGGGTTTCTGAGGCTCATCAGAATGCTCGGAATATTGAATTGAGCATGTCACTCAACAACGCGTCATTCCCGAAAGCGACGAAGGAGCGCAGTCGGGAATCTCTTGTAAACGCAGTACTATCCAAATGAAAACAAAGCCGAAAGTAGAATAGGCAAGTATGAAAGATCAGAAGATTTCTCCGATATCCGTGTTGGATCAAAGCCCGATGTTTGTGTGCAGTGTTATGAACAGAACCTTCCGCAATCGTGCCCAAGCAGAGCTATCGCGTCAGGACTTAATGACGTTGGAAATGGCGAGTGCCTTGGCGGCGTTAGAAGAGTTTCAACCGATGAGTCAGCAAGAGTTGGCGGATGCGGTTCTAACGGAGCGAAGCGTAGCAAAACGCATGGTGGATAACTTAGAGAAACGAGGCTTTGTTAAAGTTTCCAAGAGCGAAACCAATCAGAGATTAAAGATTTTGACACTCACCAAAGAGGGTTTAGAAGCGGTACGCAAAGTGCACCGTATCATGACTAACCTCAAGCAAGATTTCTTTTCTTGTTTGACGGAGGAAGAGTCCGACGAATTCTTCCGTTTGGTGCGTAAAATGACCTTAGCCAATCACGCTTAATTCTGCATTTCAAACGATGGCGAACCAATTAGCTTTCTGTGAGGAAACGGTTCGCCACTTCAGCTTCTTGCTTCTTCATCAATTGATGCGCGGTCAGCATGTGTTGTTCCATCACTTGCTTGGCTTTCGAAGCGTCACCTTTACGCAATGCTTCCACCAGTGCACGTTGGCTTTGCACGCCCGTTTGCCACAGTTTGTGGTTACCCGGTTCATACAGTTTGCGATAAATTGTTAGCTCAGTAAGCATCTGCGCAGTAAAACGAACGACAAACTTTAGCAGCTCGTTGCCAGAATAACTGGCTAGTAGGCTGTGAAACTCTATCGATGCAATGTGGTGTTCGCGCTCTTGATACACGTCTTCTGGTGGTGTTTGGTACTTATCGATTTGCTGATCGAGCGTGACAAGCTGTGCCTCCGTTAATGTGCCTGCCAATGAGGCCGCGATTTCTGGTTCAAGTGACAAACGGATTTGGTACAGGTCAGAAATCGAAACATCTTTGAAGAACAGGTAGTTGCTTAGCAGTGCCTGAGCTTTGTTCTCGCTCATTTCACTAACAAACACACCACCTTTTGGCCCTGTCTTGGTCGAGAGAATACCCTGTGCTTCAAGGATTCGCATGCTTTCTCGCACCGTGCTTTTGGAAGCATCAAAGGTTTCCATGACTTCGATTTCACTCGGCAGACGATCGCCGGGCTGCAAAGCTTGATCGACGATCCAAGTTTTGATCGACTCGGCCAGTTGTTGAGTTCTACGTCCTTTCGCGCTGCTTGCCACATTTTCCTCGCTGGGTTATCTCGCGGTATCTATTGAATTTTGAAGGAAATTCAAAGGATGTCACCTGTTTTCTGCCTTTCATTTTCTGAAAAACGAACACGGTTTTAGTTATGAAACCATCCGATTATCGATCGAATCGCACTCACAAAAAAGTCTATTTATCATGATAAATGTCTTTCATTTGATATTTATCATGATAAATTAAAAATGAACATGGTTAGAAATAGAGCGATTCAAGATGGAAAAATTTGTAGAAACGGCCAGTCTAGCGTGGGAATGGTTGGAAGATATTGCTCAATGCAGCCAAACCAATGACCCAGATAGCGAAGGCGTGACGCGTTTGTGTGCCAGTGAAGAGCACGCGAGAGCGAATGAAAAACTACGTGAGTGGATGTTGTTGTCTGGCATGGAAGTGCGCATGGATAACGCGGCTAACCTTATTGGTCGTTACCACAGCCCGAACCCAAATGCGCAGACGCTGATCTTTGGTTCTCATCAAGATACCGTGCCAAATGGTGGCAAATACGATGGTATTTTAGGTGTCATCCTACCTATCGCTTTGGTTCATTATTTCCATCAAAAGAAATTCGAATTTCCTTTCCATATCGATGTGATTGCTTTCAGTGATGAAGAAGGCACACGATTCCAATCGACATTACTTGGTTCAAAAGCCATTGCCGGAACGTTTGACCCGAGCGTTTTGGATGCACGCGATGCTAACGGTATTACGATGCGTGAAGCTCTGACATCATTCGGTTGCCATCCTGAACTTATTGCGCAAGATGCTTACGACAAAGACAAGGTGTTGGGCTTTGTGGAACTCCACATTGAACAAGGCCCTCAACTTGAGCAAGCGAATTTGCCTGTGGGTGTGGTTACGGCCATCACCGGTATCGAGCGCCATACTTTGTCGGTTCTAGGCAAAGCTGGCCACGCGGGTACAGTGCCAATGGACATGCGCCAAGATGCGCTAGTTGGGGCTGCGCAGGTCATCCATATGTTTGACCAACTGTGTAAACGTGAAGACGATCTTGTGGGTGTAGTGGGCAAAATTGCCAATTTCCCGAACGGTGTGAATGTGATTCCTCAGCAAACGGACATCACTATCGAACTGCGCTCACCAAATGATGCTTCTCGCATTGCAGCACGACAAGAAATGCTGGCAAACATCGAAACCTTAATGACGCAGTACAACCTTGCGTATCGCCACGAACAGACTTACGAGCAAGCGGCTGTCACTTGTTCTGATTCGCTTTCCTCGGCACTGACTCAGGCGATCTCGCTATCCAATATTGAAGCTAAGCACTTATTTAGTGGTGCAGGGCATGATGGTCTTGCGGTGTGTGAATTAACGGACATTGCGATGTTGTTTATGCGTTGCACGGATGGGGTTAGCCACCATCCAGATGAAGCGATTCTACAAAAAGATCTGATGGCCGCAGTCGAAGTGCTGAACCATTTCTGCATGCTGATGAAGCATCAATAACACACGAATAAAACAAGAGAGGGTGGGGATTCATCCTCTTTTTTACTTTTAAAACCAAGCGTTGGTTTTTGCTTGCAAACGTGATTGCTCAAACGAATGAGCTTTCATTCCTATACTAAGGAGAGATTTTGTTATGGATATGACAAAGAAGATGGAGACGACAGAGAAAAAGGCTTGGTACAAAAGCATGCCGGACCCGATGGTCCTGATCTTTATGATTTTAGTGGCGACTTACCTACTGACCTTTGTTGTGCCTGCGGGGGAATTCTCACGCGTTGTTGTCGATGGCCGAACCACGGTTGTGCCGAACTCATTTGCCTATCTGAATGACGTTCCAACGGTGCATTTCTTTGATATTTTTGTCGCGATTCCGAAAGGTTTGATCAGCGCGGCACCTTACCTGTTCATCGTATTTATTGCTGGTGGCTTGTTCCATATCTTGCAACGCACCGGAGCATTAGAGAACGCGATTGGTGTAGCGGTAAACAAAGTGGGTGTGAAGAACCGTAATCTGATCATCACCATCGGCACCTTTATCTACGGCTTCTTTGGCGTGGCGGTAGGCTTTGAGAACAACATCGCACTTGTTCCGGTTGCAGTTCTGATTTCTGCAGCGGTTGGTTACTCCAGCCTTGTAGGTACGGTAATGGCAGTGGGCGGCATCGGAGTGGGCTTTGCACTGTCACCAATCAACCCTTATACCGTCGGTGTGGCTCAAGGTATTGCAGAGCTGCCAACTTTCTCGGGCGCTTGGTTGCGTGCGGCGATGGTGATTTCCTCTCTTGCTCTGCTGTCTTACTACATCTGTACTCGTGTAGCGAAGATGGAGTTTAAAGAGCCAGATTCAGCAGAAGGCTTAAGCAAAGATCTATCGGAATACCATCTCGAGAAGAAAGACAAACTGACGCTGGGTGTATTCCTAGCTGGTCTTGGTGTGATGCTTTACGGTGTATTTGCCAATGGTTGGTACATCAACGAGATCGCAGGCCTGTTCTTATTGATGGCGATTGTGATCGGCGCAGTCAACGGCTTAAGCGCCAACGGCATTGTGAAGCAAATGATGGAAGGTGCATCGGGCGTAACCGCAGGCGCATTGGTCATTGGTGTTGCGGCGTCGATTCAAATCATCCTCGACCAAGCACAAATCATCGATACCATCGTTAACGCATTGAGCTCACTGATCCAAGATATGCCGATTGCCATCTCTGCGATTGTCGCGAGTGTGGTGCAAGGTGTGATCAACCTATTCGTACCATCGGGTTCTGGTCAGGCAATGGTGACCATGCCAATCCTAATTCCTGTGGCAGATCTTACTGGCATGAGCCGTCAGCTGATGATCACCGCATTCCAAGTGGGTGACGGTTTGACCAACCTTATTGTACCGACTTCCGGTGGTACGCTAGCGATGTTGGCTCTTGGTCGCGTGTCTTACGAGCAGTGGCTCAAAGCCATCATGCCATTCATGGCGTTCGTTTATGTTCTATGTTGGGTAGCTCTGTTTGTTGGACAAATGGTTGGTTACTAAAGCCTTTTATATTGAGAATCTATGACGATTTCACTTATACACGTTAACCCAGAAACAGGGTTATCGGCTTCCATTACAGCCACTGGCGGCGTTGCCGTTGGTGGTTACGTAAACCACAGCTGGCGCGGGATTGGCGCCTGTGCAACCCAAGGTTTGTTTACTAACCCTTGGTATGCCGACAATGCCAAGCGATGGTTATCTCAAGGGATTTGTTGCCATGATGTGGTTGAGCGTTTGAAAGAGGGCGATGCTGAATTTGCTAAGCGCCAATGCATGGTAATGGATAAACATGGCCACGCGGCGTTTATCAATGGTGAAGAGAACATCGCGCACGTGGGCTCTCTTGCTTTTCAAGATCTCGCCGTTGCTGGCAACATGTTAGAAAGTGATGCGGTTATTGAAGCATTTGCGGATTCATTTTTGGCTCAGACAATGCTGAATGCCGATCAAGTGAGAGCAGGGGACAAACCTCAATATCGTGATAACTACGAAGCAAGGTTAGCGGAAGTGCTCATAACTGCACTGGAAGCCGCGTTGGAAGCGGGTGGCGATAAGCGCGGTACGTATTCCGCTTCGCTTCGTATTGAAAGCTACACGCAAGCGCCGATTGATATTCGCGTTGATTGGTCTGACGATAGTTTGATTGAAGACATGAGAAAGGTACTGAGCCGCGTACAAGCGCCGAGCTTCCAAGAGTTTCTCAACGGATTGCCGAATCAATAGTTTTTCTGAGATTTGTTCAGAGACAAAAACAAAAAAGCCGAACAGCGTATCACTGTTCGGCTTTTTCATATCTTAACGAGGTGAGGGATTAGTACTTCACTTCGTAGTTCAAGTGGAAGCGACGACCCGGTGCGTTGTAGTAACGTGAGTTGTTACGCTCTGATTGCGCGTACGCCGTCATGTAGTCTTCGTTGAATAGGTTTTCAACAGCGAAGCTTAACGTACCGAACGGAAGATCGTAGTCCACACCAGCGTTTGCAGCGAAGTAGCTGTCTACTGCGTATTTCGCGCCAGAAGTGATTTCATCTTCTTTATCACGGTTGCCTGAGTAAACCAGCGTCATGTTGTAGCGACCGAACTCGTAAGCGTCGTAACTGATAACAGACGTTACTTTCAATGGTGCGATACGCGTGCCGTCTAGTGGTTCCCAACCGCTGTCTTCGTTAAGTTTACGCTCACCTTCTTGCCAAGAGATCGTGCTGTCTGTACGAAGGTTTGCAAGAATGCTGTAACCAAGCGTTGCTTCTGCACCCCAAACTTTCTCTGGTGCACGAGTACTTTCTAGTGCATCGCCTGCTTCGTTTACGTTCAGTGTTGAACCTAGGTCAGATTCGCTGTAGAACGCTGCAAGAGAGTAGTCCGCTTCACCAAGGAAACCGCGTACACCCACTTCGTAGTTGTCTGTAGTAATTGGCTTGATAGCACCTTCAACTGTAGAGCTGTTACCAGAACGAATGTCACGTAGCGCTTCGTTCGTTGACATACCTTGCGCGAAAGACGCAAACAGCTGGTGGTTGTCGGTCAGATCGTGTGTCACACCAATGTTGAATAGGAACTCGTCAAAGTACGGATCACCGCCTTGAACTTGATCACCTGCATTGTTGTGCGTGTTACCTACCGTGAAATCATCCACGCTTAGACGTACGTACTCGTAGCGGATACCGTAAGAAAGAACCGTGTTGTCGCTTACGTCAGTGATGAACTGTGCGAATGGTGCGATAGCAAACTGCTCTACATCTGGTGTGTTGTTGTAGAAACCGACGCTGTTTGGCTGTTTGAACGACTGTTGTTCAACGTCCATACCCCAAGTAACGAATGCCCAATCAATTTGGCTAGAGATGTTGGCTTTCACGCCGAAACGATCAAAATCTGTCTCGTTGTGGCCGTATAGCGTTTGACCAAAGGTTGGAGAATTTGGGTTCTTGTCTTTCATCGCAAGCGTGAACGTCTCAGTGTCCTGAGTCATCCAGTAACCCGTTACGTCTAGCATACCTAAGCTAAAGCCCAGATCTTGGTAACGCGCTTGGTAGTTAGCGAACGTACGTGTCACGTCATTTGGTTTCGCGCCATCTTTGCCTGCAACACCGTTGTTGTAACCTGGGCCACAGTGAACCGCTTCGGCAGGTTTGCCGTTAGCTGCATCGCCATTTGCTGCACACCAGCCGTCGTTGTCAGTAATGTTACGAACGCCAACAGTCAAAGTCAGTGAACGATCTTCGTCGATGTTACGGTTCCAAACGCCGTTTACGTTTAGGTTGTCCATGTCATCTTCGTTGTTTACCGAAGGTAGGCGGTCACCGTTAGCATCGTAGCTGCCGCCACGTTGCTCGTAACCCAGACCTAAACGCCATTGATCTTTCTCATCACCGCCTGTTGCCTCTTGGTACACGTTCCAAGTGAACGCATCGCTACCAAACTCTTGGAAGCTTGTGCCAACTTTAGTGCGGTATTCTACTGCGCCTTCTTCTGGCATTTTGGTGATCACATTGATGATACCGCCCTGTGCGCCAAGGCCGTATACCGCAGAACCACCACGGATAACTTCGATACGCTCTACGTTTTGCGGATCAATAGCCGACAACTCTTGGCCGAAGTCTAGGAAGCTGTTGTTTTGTGCAACGCCGTCAATCAGTAGTAGAACGCGACGACCACGGATTTGGTTTTGACCTTTGCTACTCAGGTTACCGTGAACAGAAGTACCCATACCCGGAACCAACGTTGAAAGTACATCGTTGATGCTGCGGCTTTGGTTTAACTGAGACTGAAGTTGTTCTTGATCGATAACGGTTACAGAGCGAGGAACGTCGTTAAGCAGCTGTTGAGAACGGCTTGCGGTAACAACCATTGTTTCCATTGCTTGGACTTCGTCGTTACTTTCTGCTGAAACGCCGAAAGATGAAAGAGTAATTGCACTTACCACTGCAATATTTAGCTTAGATAGTTTGAGTTTCATAACTTCCTGCAACTAAAAGTTGTCTTTTATAAACCTGTTAATAAATCGATTTAGCTAGCGATTATTGAGCACTTTGTAATTGCGTGGTAGTCTAGCACGCAAAGAAGTAATGTAAATATCAATAATTATCATTTGTCATTTAATGAGCAATTTTACTGCAGTCGTTATCATTTCAATAATTAGCCAAATGCTGTCTATTCAGCTTGCTTATGCAAGTGGATTAAACGCATCAGTTGTCGATGATCTAGACCATACTATTTCGACGTCGAGTGTGACCCATTTTCCGCGTGTTGCAAGCGTATCTACTTTTGGTGCAGAGCTAGTAATGGCAATGGGTGAGAAGCCTGTTGGTGTGTCCGATTATCCTGGTGGATTTCCCCCTTATCTTTCTGCTTTAAATGACGTGCCAAGTCTTGGTAATCGTTCAAGAACCAGCTTTGAAGCTTTGTACGATGTGAAGCCAGATTTGGTTGTTGGTTTGGGGCGAATGTTAGAGCCTTACTATCAGCGCTTCGTCGAAATCGCACCACCTCTCGGCTTTGATTTGATCACTTTAGAAGACAGTTTTTCTGCGGTAGAGCGTGCAAGCATGGCAATGGGGCGAGAAGAGCAAGGGAAATCACTAAATATGTGTTTTCAGACTTTTCTTGATGAAATGCAATCAAAGCTCGGTAATAGACAGTTTTCTGGTTTGTTTCTGACAAGTGCAGGCGTCACTCCGCGAGCATACTACTCACACTTTATGTCCGTCGCTCTTATGGAAAAATTGAATATCCGAAGTGCGAATGGTGATTCGCCGTACGCGACGAAAACGCCTTTTTCTGGACAGGTGGGTCTTGAGTGGTTGGTGAAACTCGATCCCGATGTGATTTTCATGTACCAGAACGCCGAGCCACAATTTACCGAATCGAAAATTTGGCAAAGCCTAAAAGCGGTGAAGAACAATCGAGTTTACTTGGTTGATATGACATGGCGAGAGCCAGAAGGGCCACTTTCACGAATTTGGGTTGCGATGGATATCGCCCACAAAGTGTATCCCGATCTTTTTCCTGCGCCTTCTGTTGAACGAGTTTATGAGGTGATCAATGGCTCATGCTCTTAGGATAACCAAACCAAGTGCGGTGATGGTTCGCAGTTTGGCGACGGCTTTACTACTGGTAGTGGTTTATGCGTCTTTGTCGAGTGGTATTTACCATTTTGATGCGCAGCAAATCATGGCGTTTTTGATTTCTGATTCAAGCAGCCAAGCATCTTTAGTGTTTTGGGAACTGCGTTTACCTCGTACCTTGATCGCACTCTTTGGTGGGGCGGCGTTGGCGGTATCCGGCTCGCTCATGCAAGACATCGTTCGCAACCCGTTAGCGTCTCCAAACCTGACCGGTGTGATGTCTGGCGCAGCGCTTAGCGTGTTAACGGCGACCATGTTCTTGCTGCCATTGCCAACTTTATTTTGGGGGATTGTGGGTGGTTTGCTTGGCGGTGCCATTACCTTATCCATCAGTTGGAAACAGGGCGTCACACCTGCGCGTTTGGCGTTAGCTGGCATCTCCGTGAGTGCGTTTTGCCAAGCAGCGGTGACCTACATTCTGTTGTCGGATCGCGTAGACAGTGAGTCACTGTTTTTCTGGTTAACGGGCAGTAACGCGGGCGCGAATTGGTCGGTGTTTACGCCGCTTTTTTATACCGTCATTCCTGCGTTTATCTTGCTTGCGGTGACACATCGACAGCGTGGTTACTTACTGCTGGATGACACCGTTGCTCGTGGTCTAGGTATCGCGATTAACCGTTATAGATTGGCGTTTGGTTTTGTCTCTGTCGTGCTTACTGCGGTTGCGGTTGGTGCATTTGGTCCTGTTGGTTTTGTTGGCCTTGTTGCCCCTCATCTCGCACGCATGATGGGATTGGGGCTTGGCGGTGCAGCTGTGATTGGTGCGGCACTTGTCACCGCAGCAGATCTCCTTTCTCGAACCCTGCTTATGCCGTTGGAAATTCCGATTGGCGTCATTACCGCTACTTTAGGTGCGCCTTGGTTTCTTATGTTGATTGTTCGTAAGCTGAGAGGGAATTAATGAAAACGCGTTTCCTATTCCCTTGCTTGGCTTTGCTGGTGTTCGCTCCTGCACTGTTTATCGCTTCTAACTCAGAGCTTAGACAAGCAGGCGAGCTGTTTATTACTCATGGTACTTACCACCCATTTTGGTCGCTAACGTTACCAAGATTTTTGCTGGCGATTATGGCGGGTATGATGCTGGCAGTATCAGGCTTATTGCTGCAAACCGCCCTCAAAAACCCGTTGGCAGACAGCGGTATTTTAGGGGTGAACGCTGGAGCTTCTCTTGGTGCTGTTTGTGCGATTTTGTTGCCCGCTTGGTTTAATTGGAATATCACCACAGAAAGCGCGTTGTTGCTGTTTTCAATGGCGGGAGGTTTGCTGAGTGCGATTCCTGTTTTGATCGTTAGCCGAATCGGAAATACCAGTCTAACTCTACTCACAGGTGTGGCGATCACGGCGATTCTTGGCGCGTTGAGTTCGGCGCTGATCTTCACTATTGGTCAGGGTAAAACCGATATCGCATTGCAATGGATGGCGGGTGGTATGTATGGCCGAGGTTGGGAGCAAGTAAGTTATCTTCTGCCTTGGTTCTTGGCCTGTTTAGCGTTCATTGCTTTGGTGTATTTGCCACTAAAATGGGTACGCTACGATGACGCGATTTTGCGTGGTATTGGTATCAACGGTGCTTTGCTGCGTTTGGGGATTTTATTAGGTACGGTATTTATTACTGCACCTGCCGTTTCAGCGGTTGGGCCGATTGGTTTTGTGGGATTGGTGATTCCGCACATTGCACGTTTGCTCAGTGCGAATGATCCTTTGCGAACCATGTTCACGACTTTGATTTTTGGCGCTGGCTTCCTCGCACTTTCAGATGTTTTAGCCAAACACTTACTGTTCCCAACCGAAATTCCAGCGGGTGTGATTACCGCACTGCTTGGTGTGCCATTTTTCCTCTTCTTGTTAAGGAAACACTCATAATGACCCTATCTTCAAAAGGGCTTGAAGGGCAATCGCTCACCTCAGGCTACAACGATACGATGATCTTGAACGATGTGAACATCCGTCTTCAAGAAGGTAAGGTAACGGCGTTCATTGGCCCAAACGGGTGCGGTAAAAGTACGTTGATGAAGACCTTAACCGGTGCGATCAAAGCGAAAAAAGGCGACGTGACTTTTAAAGGTAAAGCGCTTAACCAATGGAAGCTTAAAGATCTCGCTAAGCACATTGCGATTCTGCCTCAACATCCTACGGCGCCAGAAGGTGTCTTGGTTGAGCAGCTTGTTGCGCTTGGTCGTGTTGCTCATCGCAAGTGGTATCAGGGCAACAGTGAGCGTGACCAAGAAGTTATTACTGAATCGCTTGCTTCTGTCGGGTTGGCTGGTTACGAAAAGCGTGTAGTGAGTACGTTGTCGGGTGGTGAGCGTCAGCGCGTTTGGCTGGCGATGTGTTTGGCGCAAGAAGCTCAGTGGTTATTGCTGGATGAACCAACCAGTTATCTCGATTTAGGTCACCAACTCGAGCTACTCGAAGTGCTCGATAAGTTGAACAAGGAACGCAACTTAACCATCGTTTATGTTCTGCATGAACTGAGCCAAGCTGCGCAGTTCTGCGATGAACTGGTACTAATGAAAAAAGGTCAGATCTTAAAACAGGGAGCGCCTTTGGATGTGCTCACTGAATCGACCCTTGAATCGGTGTTTAAAGTGGAAGGAAAAATGGAAGTCATTGATGGCTACGTTTACTGTTTACCAAAAGCTTATGTTCGTGAGGAAGTGCGTTAATGGAAAACCTGTTTAATCAGTTTCGTACTTTGGTGGCTTTGCCTGAGAATGTTAAAGCGCTGAGTATCACCGAGCAGCAAGCCATCTTGAATCGACATGAACCTTTCTTCCGCTTAAGTTTTGTTGAGCAGCCGAAAGGCATTAAAGCCAGTGAATGGTTTGAGCGTGATTTTGCTGCTGTTGTGCAAGATTACGCAAACTCTATTGAGGCAAAGCTGCCATTTGCCGTGCCTATCTGGCAGAAAGTGTTCAACGCAATTTTGCTGACGTCGCTGGTCGGTCACCGTGTGGTGTTTGATCGCGTGTTGCAGTTAACACTCGATGATCTGTATCTGGCGATTGGTGAAGACCATCGCGTAGCAAGCATTGAGGTGTCGAATGCGACGCCTTTCTTTGCTCTTGAGGCTGGCAACGAAAACGCGATGCAAGTGGAGTCAGAACTGGCTTTAGATGAGAAACTCGCGCAAGTCATTACGACGCTCTCGGAGCCATTGGTACCGTTGTACAAAAAGCAGAAAGTCAGCCCGAAAGTGTTTTGGGGAAATGCCTTGTACGCGTGTGATTTGGCGTTTTCTAAACTTGCGCATCAGCCATTAGCCAATGACAGGTTAGAGCTAGACGTGCAAGCGGCGTCAGAGTGGCAACAAAACCTATTTAACGCGGTAACACCAAAAGGTGGTGAGTTAAACGCGGTAAAAAAGGTGACCTTTAATGGTTTTCAAAAGCTCTATGTGAGAAGAGAAACGTGCTGTCTGAAATACAAAATTGAAGGCAAAGAGAAGTGCTCAACCTGTAACTTGCACGATTCAGAAATCCAAGAAAATATCATGCGTAACAAGCTGCTTAGTGCTATCGCATAGGTTTGCCTGCATTGCTTGTTGATATCCTTTCCCTCATCGGCGATTTTCCAATTGAGAATCGCCGTTCTAAATCAAGCCATACGCTTTTAAAATCACAATCCCTACGGTACAAGTCACTGTTGAAAGCACGGTCGTTAAAGCAATGATGTTCGCTGCTAAGACGGAGTTTCCTCCCATCGACCGTGCCATCACATAACTTGCTGCCGCCACAGGAGAGGCATTCATAAAGAACAGAATGCCAAGCTCAATCCCTCTAAAGCCAACTAAATACGCACCTGTGGTAATCACGATAGGGGCAACGATCAGTTTGTAGCTGCTAGCAAACCAAGACGGTCCTTTCTCTTTCTTCATCAAACTTAAATCAAGTGAGCCACCAGTACACAGCAGAGCAAGGGGAAGCGTCATCTTCGATAGATAGTTACCGGCATCAATCGCCACATCCGGAACCGGAATCGACAGAAGGTAGAACACCATGCCAGAGACAATCGCGATGATCAGTGGGTTGCGCGTTAAGGTTCTCACCATCATTTTGGCGGCTTGAGAGCCGGACGTTGCCCCTTTTGGAGACAAACAAATCACCGCTTGCACGTTATAGATAAAGGTGGTCACCGCAACATAAAGCGCGGCTAGAGCGACACCTTGTGAGCCGTAGGCATTCGCCACATACGCAATGCCGATGATGCCCGTATTAGCGCGAAAGCCACCTTGGATCAATACGCCTTGGTCGGGTGATGATTTGAAGAACAATTTGACGGAGATAAAAGTGAAAATGAAAAACGCGATGCTGGCAACAATGCCGTAATTGACGAAGCCGCTAGCCGCAGAGAAATCATGCTCGGAGACGACGATACTCAAGAACAACATCGCAGGTAGCGTGACCTGAAACACCAGTTTAGAACCGACTTCGATAAAGTTGTCGTTGATAAGCCCAATGCGTTTGAAGATAACGCCCAAGACAAGCATTAAGCAGATGGGGCCAGTGATCGACAACGAGAATTGCAACTGATGTAAAACAGCATCCATGAGTGTATCCGCAGCAAAAGAAAAGAGTTTTATAATTGTCATACAATTAAACCACAACTCAATCTTGGGAGACAGTAGGGTGGTGAAATTTTCTTCAGTTATTGTGGGGTTACTGGTGAAAGGAGAGGAAAACCAGTCTGGCTTGTATCACCAGACTGGAAGCAAACTCTAAAGCAGAATTACTTTTGAGCGTTTGAAAGGAGGTAATCAGGCCCTGCTGTTTCCGCCGTTACGACAGATAGCTTGCTCGTATCTGCACCAACGCCTTGGTATTGAGTAAAGCTTTTCACTCGTTCGCTTTTTGGTAGCTCTACCGAGTAAGAAGCGATTTGTTCTGCGTTAGTCACCGTGCCGATGTAAACTTCGTTGTTGTAGGTAGGATTCACCAGCGGTAGCTCTTCTGTCGCGCGTACACTCACGAATTGCTCTTGCTGGTGGTTATCAACCACGTTGCTGTCGAAGTGGACGTCCACGCCAGCGAAAATGTTCTTCACTTCACTGTTGTTGAACAGGCTCACACGGTGCGTTTGGTTGCCGTAGACAATGCCCCATTCCGTATCCACAAGGGTGTTGTTACGAATGGTGATGTTCTTTGGCGTCCATTGCTTGTTGAGCTCTTTGCCTTTCACTGCTTGGTCGAGTTTCTCGCCGTTTGCTACATCAATGATGCCGGTGTTGATCACGATGCCGCCGCGCAGATCCGCATTGCCTTCAATCTTGCCATCACGACCGCGCGTGCCAGTGATGTAGTTGTTCTCAATCACGTGGTCTTCATCGTAAATACGCATACCGCCAGTCAGCAGTTTTTCATTACCTAGAATCACGTTGTCTTTCACCACGTTCGCTTTACCGTGACGAAGAGAAATCAGAGAGGCACTTTCAAAGATGGTGTTGCCAGAGATTTCATTGCCACCTGACTTAATCGAAATCAGCTCACGCTCACCATCCATATCAATCATCAGGTTGTTGATGAACTTAGAGTTTGATGCCCATTGAGACGATTTAGAGTCACCAATTCGAATCGCTTCCCAGCTGTTGCCGTTGTAGCGAATCGCTTCTTTGATATCGAATTCATTGAACTGGTTTGGTTTTTGGTCCAAGAAAATGTTGTTAGCAATAAGGTGGTTATCTGGTGTGTCGTCTTTTTGTACGCCAATTAAGGTGCCGCGCTTTTGCTTACCTTCAAAACGGTTATTGATCACCTTGCCATCTTTACCCCAAAGTGAAACCCACAAGTATTTCGGGTATTCCGAGCGACGTTCGTCCGGTTGGTATTCGTAAGCGTGGTTGAAGTAGTAGAACGTAGAGTTTTGCAAAGTGTTGTTGTTACCCATCATACGCACGCCGCCGAAACGTTCAGCAGGGCCGCCTTCGGTAAACACCAAACCGTCGACAGTGATGTTGTTACCTTCAAGGCGAAGCTGAGCCAAACCCGTTAGCCAAACGCTGCCAGGTTGCTCCGCCTTGATGGTAATGTCGTTGGCTTTTACCGTGACGATATCAAGATCCGCGTATTTACCCGCAGGAATCGTAATTGTTGTACCGTCTTCGGCATTCTCCATCTGTTGTTTCAATGCTTGCACAGCGTCTGCTGATTGCGCCTCAAGTGCGCTGCCATCCACTGTGTTTAAGCGATCCGTAGCAAGCAAGTAATCGCGAGTGATGTCATTCACTGCGGTTTCAACAACAGCGGGAGCTGCAGCTTCCGTAGTTTGAGAAGGTGAAGTGTTACAACCTACTAGGGTTAGGGCAGAAATGGACGCTGCAACCACGCCAGCAAGCATTGTTTTTTTCATAATGTATCTCTTTGTAGAAGCACAAAAAGCGGTTGAATACTCAACCGCTTGTTTCTCGTTATGAGTTCTCCGTTATCGGAGCCCCCTCAGAAGCGCGCTCTGCGTTGCCATCGACTGCTCTCATCAGCGCCACGCCGACGCCAAGAACAATCACACCACAGAACACGAAAATCATGCGTCCCCAGAATGGGTTAGGCAGTAAGAACATCGCCATCACACCCACACCAGACACCGCAATCAACGAACCCAACATTTGGCGTTGTTTGTTATCCAGTTTTTTCTGTTCCGTTGAGTCAGAAACCAACGGTGTTGCTAAGTTATTGAAGAAGCGGTCAACGTCTTGTTGGCGTTTCTCTTCAAGCGGTTTATAGAACAATGTCGACAGAGCAAAGAAGCCTGCGGTAAACACCAAGTGACCAATCAAGCCAACCGCAACTTTTAGATCTGACCATTCACGGCCTGTTAGAGGCTGAAGATCAAACCAGTTTTGAATCATTTCCGGTGTGATGACAAAACCAACCGTGTAAGACACGATGCCACCTACCACCAATGTGCCCCAGCCAGCCCAGTCCGGTGTTCTCTTGATGAAGAAGCCACAGAACGCAGGAATCGTCATTGGGAAACCAATCAACGCGCCAACGTACATCATGGTGTCGAACAGGCTCAGACCTTTTAGCGAGTTGATGAACAGAGCAATCAAGATGATCGCGATGCCGAAGAAGGTAGAGGTGATTTTCGATACGATCATCAGCTCTTTTTCTGTCGCGTTCGGGCGCAGAATCGGCAAGTAGAAGTTCATCACGAAGATGCCTGAGTTACGGTTCAAACCTGAGTCCATTGATGACATCGTCGCTGCAAACATCGCTGAAATCAGCAGACCAACCATGCCCGCTGGCATGTATTGCTCAACAAAGTACAAGTAAGCAAAATCACCCGCTTTTGAGCCTGCTTCTGGGTAATGCGCTGATAGGTCAACACCTTGGCTTGCAATGAACCAAGAAGGGGTAAACCAAATCAATACGCCCACTGTCATTAGTACACACGCAAGTAGTGCAGCTTTCTTCGCGTTCTTAGAGTCTTTCGCCGCTAGGTAACGGTGACAGTTCAACATGTTGTTGTTGATAGAGAACTGCTTTAAGAAAATGAACACTGCCCAGATACCAAAAATACTGAGGTAGTTCAGGTTGTTACCGGTTACGAAGGACCCGTTTTCTTGAACAGGGAAGTTCGCAATGATTTCTGTAATACCGCCGCCTTTTACGACCGCAACCACAGCACACGTCACTGTTACTGCCATGATGATGACCATCTGCATAAAGTCAGATGCGATAACCGCCCAAGAGCCGCCCGTTACGGACATCATCAGTACCACTAAACCCGTGATCCAAATGGTGGTTGTCATATCGAAGCCGAAAATGCCCGATGCGATGATCGCCAAACCATTCAACCAGATACCCGCAGAAATCACGCTGCTTGGCATGCCAGACCAAGTGAACACTTGCTCGTTAAAGCGACCAAAGCGCATGCGAATCGCATCAATCGGCGTGATAACGCGCAGCTGGCGGAATTTCGGTGCGAAGTACAGGTAGTTCATCAAGTAACCGAACGCATTCGCTAAGAAGATAGTCGCTACAGCGAAGCCATCGGTGTACGCTTTACCGGCCGCACCAGTAAATGTCCAAGCACTGAACTGGGTCATAAACGCCGTTGCGCCTACCATCCACCACAGCATGTTGCCGCCCCCGCGGAAGTAGTCACTGGTGGTGCTTGTAAATGTTCTAAACATCCAGCCTATCGCAATGAGGAATAGGAAATAGATGCCAACAATCAGGGTATTGAGTTCCATTTTTCGACCTTCTCATAGTCATTGATTTCTGCCAGATATATTATCCGTTCGATTATTTATTTGTACTACAATAATTCAATTGTGTGATGAAGTGATTAATACTGGAAATCTTCTTGACCCAGTACATTCTTCTGCTTCTATCTACACGAACTGATGATTGTGAACTTAAAATCGATTATTCAATAACTTATGATGATTTTTGTCAGTATGGAACCCCGTTAATTACATTCGCTTATCGTTTCAACAAGAAACTTTGGTTATACATTTTGCTTATTTTGTATGATTATTTCTTTGTTAAATTCGCTGGTTATTTAATGTCTCAACCGCAACGGACTTAACAAAAAAGTAAACAAATAGACCTGAGTGATAAGGGAAGAATGAAGCGGCTGTGTACAACCGCTTCATAAGGTAGATTTAGCTTTCGGTTACCGCTTGTTGGGTTTGAGTACCGTTGTCGTCAACCGCTTTAACAAGTAGTAGACCAACGCCACCAACAATGGCACCACACAAGATGAAGACTAAGCGTCCCCACATTGGGTTTGGCAGTAGCGCCATCAGCATTACGCCTACACCAGCGACTGCGATGAGTTTGCCAAGCATTTGACGTTGCTTGTTATCCAGAATTTTCTGCTCTGTAGATTCAGCAACAAGTGGTGTTGATAGGTTGTCGAAGAACTTATCTACGTCTGCCTGACGTTTCTCAGTTAGAGGCTTGTAGAACAGCGTTGATAGAACGAAGAAGCCACCCGTTAGCGTAATGTGGCCAACTAGACCAATCGCGACTTTAACGTCTGACCATTCACGGCCAGTAAGCTGTTCAAGACCGAATGCTGAAGAAACCATGTCAGCAGTGATAACGAAACCAACAACGTAAGAGACAAGACCACCGACAATCAGCGTGCCCCAACCAGCCCAGTCTGGCGTTTTCTTAATAAAGAAGCCTAGGAATGCAGGGATGGTCATTGGGAAGCCGATCAAGGCACCAACGTACATCATGGTGTCGAACAGGCTCAGGCCTTTTAGTGAGTTGATGAATTGCGCAACCAGGATGATGGCAATACCAAATACCGTTGAGGTAATTTTCGATACCGTTACTAGCTCTTTCTCTGATGCTTGGCCACGGCGAATCACTGGTTCGTAGAAGTTCTTAACAAAGATACCAGAGTTGCGGTTTAGACCTGAGTCCATTGAAGACATGGTCGCGGCAAACATTGCTGCTACGAGAAGGCCAACCATACCCGCTGGCATGTACTCTTGTACGAAGTAAAGGTAAGCGAAGTCGCCCGCTTTGCTGCCTGCATCTGGGTAAGCGGCTGATAGGTCTACGCCTTGACCCGCAATGTACCAAGAAGGCATGAACCAAATGAATACACCGCCTAGCATTAGAACACACGCTAGCAATGCTGCTTTCTTCGCGTTTTTCGAGTCTTTTGCTGCAAGGTAGCGGTAAGAGTTCAACATGTTGTTGGTAATAGAGAACTGCTTAACAAAGATGAAGAACGCCCAAATGCTAAAGATGCTTAGGTAGTTCAGGTTGTTACCAGAGACGAAAGAACCACCTTCTGCGACAGGGAAGTTACTGATGACTTCAGTAATGCCGCCGCCTTGAACGATCGCAACAACTGCACAAGTTACCGTTACCGCCATGATGATCACCATCTGCATGAAGTCAGACGCGATAACTGCCCAAGAGCCACCCGTCACTGACATCATCAGTACCACCAAACCGGTAATCCAGATGGTTGCTGTCATATCAAAGCCGAAAATGCCAGATGCGATGATCGCCAGTGCATTCAACCAAACACCAGCTGATACCACACTGTTTGGCATTGAAGACCAAGTAAAGACTTGTTCGTTTGTGGTGCCGAAACGCATACGAATCGCTTCAATTACCGTTACTACACGTAGCTGGCGGAACTTTGGTGCGAAATACGCAAAGTTCATGAAGTAACCGAATGCGTTTGCCAGGAAGATAACCGCAACCGCGAAACCATCGTTATAAGCTTTACCAGCAGCACCAGTAAACGTCCATGCAGAGAACTGCGTCATGAAGGCCGTTGCACCAACCATCCACCAAAGCATGTTGCCGCCGCCTCGGAAATAGTCACTAGTCGTATTGGTAAACGTTCTGAACATCCAACCTATTGCAATTAAGAATAGAAAGTAGATGCCTACAATAAGGGTATTGAGTTCCATCTTTAGACCTTTTGATCGTTATTTAATGTCTTGAGGCAATACTAACTATCAGTTTACTTATTTGTAGTACAATAACTCAAAAGCGTGACGAATGATCCGGAATGGGTTATTTCAATAATCATACAAGTGATCGTGATCGGATATTGACATTGCACTCAAAAGGGGAAGGGTGCACCAAGTCAATATCACGGCAAGTTATCAATGACTTTGGCGTGCACTCGATTGGTTCAATAGCGTTTATAGCCTTAGATAATAAGGGCTATAACGGAGTAAGAAGGTGTGAAGTATTGTCAGATTTGTATGACTATTGCAGATAAAAAAACGCCCACGACATGCCTGTAATGCGTGGGCGAAAAACGGTATTGATACCGTCTGAGCCAAGGGCTCTGTTGGATTGCAATAGAACAGTGAAACGAGGTTCTGGATGTAGCTGAAAGATACTCGAGGGGTATATCTCTCATCGCTGCTAAGCACGTTACGCTGTAAGATCTTCGACAATCATTGCAAAGTTCAACAAAGCTAGGCTCTGTAAAGTGTTGTTATGATATGGGAGCAACTATACCAATCGACACAAGTCATCATCCTCGTCTGATCGATCTCGGCGCTTTACTTATGCCGATTGGTATTAAACATTTCCCACTTAAGTAACTACTCCTAAAAACTCAATTAGTCATAACCAGTTAAGAGTTTTCCTTGGTTTGCTACCTATTGATAGCGAAACCAGGCTGTTGATTTTTCTCTATAACTGTCTGTTACAAAAGACAAACTGCTACAGCCACTTAAGTCCAATGAGAACCACAACCGTTGGAAGCAACAACAAGCTGCTTAGAACCATCAAGACTTGAGCAACAGCGAGTAGGGATGACAAAACAGTATTCTTCAATGTCGAAAGTTTCACTGGTCGCATCCATCTTGTTCGCTGTACTTTGCTTCTATTGCTATTGCTATTTCTTCTACTTACTTATTTCTTCTATCCACTTATGTCTCAGCCTGACATAAGTGACCTCTGCTTATATAGCCTCGGCCTTTCTCATTTCATCTCTATAACCAAGCGATGCTTAACCCTGTTATTGGACTCTATATAGAAAAGGACAGAGCGAAAAAGAGCGCGTCAATAGCAATTTGATGTTCTGTGTCTCAAAAACTTGAAATGATTATATTGTATGACAAATAAAAATGAACTCATTTGGTGCAAAAATATGCGGTAGAGCACATTTTTAGCCTAAATATTAAGACAATTAATGAGCCGTAAATATCTGTAATATATTTAATATCAATAAGTTAATGTCAACTTTGGTGGTTGTAACAAAGTTTGATAGCGTGGATAAATCATACAATTAGATCTAATTCACAGAACGCTCAACATCGGCTAGGTACTATATTTGTAGTATTTTAACTCAAGATATAAGGCCGATAATAATGAAACCCCTACGACCTCTACATCTAGCAACCTGCCTCAGCGCCATTCTTTTCAGTGCTAACACTCTTGCTGCAGACTTTGTGTTCCTTGATGAAGCAACGCTTGAACAAAACCGCGCTGTTTTACAGTCCGATAAAGCGAGCGATTCAATGAAAGACGCGTACGACCGTCTTATTGAAGAAGCAGAACTGGCGATGAAAGATGGCCCGTTCACGGTAACAGCGAAAGGTATGACGCCACCAAGCGGTAGCAAAAACGATTACATGAGCATCAGCCCGTACTGGTGGCCAGATGAATCGAAAGAAGATGGCCTTCCTTGGGTTCGTCACGATGGCAAAACTAACCCTGCGTCAAAAACAGCTGAAACAGACTCTAAACGTATTGGTCACTTCACTCGTTCTGTTCGTGCATTAGCATTGGCTTATTACTTCAGCCAAGATGAGAAGTACGCAAAACAAGGTATCGAACACGTTCGTACTTGGTTCATGAATGATGAAACTAAGATGAACCCGAACGTGAATTATGGTCAGGGTGTACCTGGTCGAGCAGAAGGTCGTCGTGGCGGCATTATTGATACGCGTACTCTAGCAGACCGCATGCTGGATTCGATCGCCATCCTTTCGCTTTCTCCTGCTTGGACGGATAAAGACGAACAGCAAATTACACAGTGGTACGGCGAATACCTAGATTGGTTGATTGTTGACGACCTATCAGGTGGCCCGAAAGGCGAAGCTGCTGCGGCAAACAACCACGGCACTTGGTATGACTTCCAAGTCGCAAGTATTGCTTACTTCTTAGGTAATGAGCCTCTCGCAAAACAGATGGTTCAAAAAGGCAAGATGCGCGTAGACACTCAGTTCGAAAAAGACGGCTCTCAGCCTCATGAAATCGAACGTACTCGTGCATACCACTACCACTACTTCAGCTTAGATCCATTGGTCGGCATCGCTCAAATCGGTGACAAAGTGGGCATCGACCTATGGCACTACCAAAACAAGAAAGGTGGCTCATTAGCGCAAGGTATTCAGCTAATGGCGACTTATCAAGATCCTGCGTCTGACTGGCCATACACCGCGAAAGACAATCCACGCCGCGTAGAACGCATGACACCGATTTACCTAAAAGCAGGTGTGGCGATGGAGAAACCTGAGTGGGTGAAACTGGCAACCGAAACTGACTTTAGCCGCTTCACAGTGAAGAAGAACTTGGCAGAAGTTTGGGCTCAGCGCGATATCGAATTGCTTTACCCAAAACAATAAAACCCTAAAAAGGGCGGCGTGTATGCGCGTCGCCACTTTGAAATACAATTTATTTACAGTGGAACATTACTATGACTTCTAAAAAACAAATTGCTTTAGCGATCGCGACAACCCTTTTTGCAGGTAGCATTTCAGCCGCGTCACTAGACTTCCGTGAAGAATACAAACACGATTCAGAGCAGTGGGCAGGTCGTATCAAAATTGGTGGCAGCACAGGTAACCATTACTACGGCGTAGAGATGAAGCACACTGGCAACTTGAGCGAGCTTCAGCGTGGTGATAGCGAATTCGAATACGGCTACCACTTCAAATTTGATAACAACTGGCGTGTAACCACATCGATGCCAATTACCTTTGGTGATGAAGCCGTAACGTACAAACCTCAGGTTCGTGTTCAATACAAATTCGATTCTGGTATCACAACCAAACTTCGCTACCGTCACGAGTTCCGCAACTACGCATCTGGTAAAACATCAACAGGTCTAGACGGCAAACAACACGATTCACTGAACGCGAGTAAAATCACGGGTAACATCGATTACAACTGGAACGCTTGGCAATTTGGTTTTGAAGCAAACTACAAAGAAGATTTCTTCAGCGATGAGTGGAAGCTAGGTAACCGCGATGGCAAGTACGAATGGGATTACAACTTTAAACTAGGCTACAAAGAGAAAGGTTGGGATTGGCGTCCATACGTAGAATTCGGTAACGTTCAATGTAACAGCTCTTGTGATGACAGCTCATCACGTCAGCTACGTAGCCGTGTCGGTGTGACGTACAGCTTCTAATCCAAGCTACAAATAAATTAAGATTCTTTCCAATAGCCCGCCCCCGAAGCGGGCTATTTCTGTTTTCGAACAAGGTCAGGCTCAGACCTAAGACATGCCCATGAGCTTTTATTGCTAAAATTATCATTAATGATTTAGCGAACGGATAAGCTCATGGTGGGTAAAATACTTTGCATCGTCCTGTGTCTTTGGTCTTTCTCTCATACCAGTGCCGCATTGGAACTGTCTCCTTTAAAGTCTGATCCCTACGTGGGGGACTTAGATACCTTAAAGGAAAAGAAAGCCGTTCGTATTTTGGTGTCTGCTGATCTGGGTTTTTATTACATCCAAAATGGTAAGCCGAAAGGCATTATCTCTGAGCTTATTTATGAGTTTGAACGCTATTTAAGGAAGAACAAAAAGGCGATCAATATTCAGGTTATTCCGGTCGCAAGAAACGAACTCATCCCCAAATTGATTGCTGGTTATGGTGACGTCATAGTTGCGAATCTAACCATTACCAATGAGCGCAAAGAGCAGATTGCGTTTAGCGATCCGGTGCGAGAAAACGTCTCAGAAATCATTGTGACCAACACCAGATACTCAGACATCAAAACCGTGGATGATTTGAGTGGGCTGGATGTTTGGGTGAGAGAAAGCTCGAGTTACCATAAGAGCTTAACCAAGGTAAATAACTACTTCACGATACAAAACAAACCGCTGATTAATATCTTATTTCTTGATGAGATAATGCAAGACTATGAGGTTCTCGAAATGGTGAGTGCGGGCATTATCGATATCACCGTACTCGACCGACACAAGACAGGGATGTGGGGGAATATCTTTCCCGGCGTGGCATTCCATAATCAAATCACCATCAGAGAAAATGCACAGATTGGCTGGGGAATACGACAAGATTCGCCTCAGCTAGAAGAGGCAGTGAACAAGTTCATCAAGGAGGTGCGCATAGGAACTTTGTTCGGCAATGTGGTTAATGAAAGGTATCTCGAAAACGACAAGTGGTTGAGAAAGTTCCTTAACCGAGACAACGCAGTTCGTTCTAAAGAATTGTTAGATATCTTCTACGCGTATTCTCAGGAGTATCAATTCAACCACCTGTTGATGTTGGCCCAAGGTTTTCAAGAATCCGGATTGAACCAAAACGTCATTTCTCACAAAGGGGCGGTGGGCATCATGCAGATCTTGCCGACTACGGCGAGAGATAGAGCCATCAACATTTCCAATATCTACGAGAAAGAACCCAATATTCACGCTGGTTTGAAGTACATGCATTATCTTCGAAAGTATTTCTTTAACGATGACAACATTAGCGACAACGACATCATTTACTTCTGTCTAGCAGCCTACAATGCAGGGCCGGGTAACATGAGGAAGATGAGAAGAATCGCCAAAGAAAAAGGGTATGATCCCAATGTCTGGTTTGGCAATGTGGAAGTGGTGACGCGGCAATACATTGGACTTGAGCCGATACGCTACGTCAGCAACATTAACCATTACTTTATTGCCTACAAGCTGCTAGAGAGACTCAACAATCGCCGTAGCGAACTCGAACCTTACCTTCATCCGCCATACAAACTCGAAACCATCAAGCTTTATTACTAACGAGAAAAGTGTTAGCGGAAAAGGTATTCGCAAGATAGCTTAAGCACAATAAAAAAGAGGAGCGTTGTGCTCCTCTTGAGTATTTAACTTATTGCTTAAAGTGATTAAGACACTTCTTGCGCAGTCTCTACTCGACGCTTGTTACCCAATAAACGCTGCCAATTAAGCGGCATCATCGGCAGCACAATCAGAATGATCCCGAGTGCGGTAAACAGGTCAGGTATTTCATCAAACCACATCACGCCAAACAATGTCACAAACGCCAGTCCAGAATATTCAGCAAGTGCAATCTGGCTCGCAGGCGCACGCTTAAACGCTTTGACCACCAAAGCATGGTAGGCAAGTACAAACAAATTAATCGCCACAATCCACATCAGGTGTTGCCATGTAATGGCTTGCCATTGAGGGTAGGCGAGCAATAAAGCGACTGGTAATGTCATTAACGTTGTCCAAAACAAGGTGCACACCAAAGGCTGCTCTTGTGGCATCCGGCGAATAAGGATGTTGCCCACACCGATGGCAAGCGCACTGCCTAAAGCAATGATCGCGGCCCAATGAAAATGTTCGGGACGAAGCACAATTAAGACGCCACCAAAGCCAATCAAAGTACCGAAAATCTTGCCTTTGGAGGGCTTTTCTTTAAGGAAGATAACCGACAGCGGCAGCACCAATAGTGGACCGACATAGAAAATCGCATTCGCTGTCGCCAATGGCAGATGCGTGATTGCTACCATAGCGCTGGCACTGCCTATCAGAATCAACTGCGCACGCCAGAAGGTGATCCAATCGCATCCCATTTGACGTTCTCGTTTATCCAAACGAAGCCAAAGGGGTAAAAGCAACACCAGACTGATTAATTGGCGAATAAAGACGTATTGAAAAGTGGGCACTTCGCCATTAAGCATTTTGAGGGAAACGTCGGAAAGGGACGCAACCAAGTTCGCCGCCACCAAAAGGAAGATGGCGCTAGAGACATCAGATTTTTTCATATAGGAATGTATAGAGAGTTAAAGACTCAATCGATAAAGGGTACCGATGGTGGTTTTTCCTTGAGGAGTAATGCGAGTTTTTTGTGCCAACAACAACTCTGCCGTCGCAACCGCATCCGCTAGCGCATTGTGTCCGTTGTACTCAGGCAAGCCATAGCGAGCGCGAGTACCAGAGAGAGTGACATCAATTTCGTCACGAGGATTAATCGCTTTCTGTAGATGCTTTTCAATGCACATGGTGTCGAGCCAAACCAAAGGTGGTTCGCTGAGTTTAAACACGCGTTGTAGGTATTGATTGATGAACTGGGTTTCGACCACACACGCGTGAGCGACCAAGATCTTGCCTTTGGCTGCATGAAAAAACGCACGCATAGCATCATGGATAGAAACGCCTTCGGACAGCATTTGCGGCGTAATATGGTTGATCACCGCGGTTTCTGGTTTGATTTGCGAATCGCTATTGATGTACATGTGCTGGCTGGTGGCCAGATCCACTTTGCCGTTAGCAATGTCTACCCAACCGATCGACAAAATCAGATCTTCTTCGCTGTCTAAGCCGGTTGTTTCCAAATCCAGCACAATGTAATTGGCGTCTTGTGCGAATTGCGTTGCTTCCAGACGTGGCGTTTGAACCAGCGCTTTGATGTGCGCTGGCATGGTAGTCTGTTTCACGTATTGCTCGCGCTTTCGATTCAGACGCGAGCAAGGATGAAAGTGTTCTAAGATTCGCTTCATTAACGGCTCCCAAAGCGTACTTTCGCCGCTTCTTGCAAGTCAGCAATAATACGGAAGGCGTCTTTCAGGTGCTGGCGTTCAAAGCTACCGAACGTATTTGGGTCGATGTGGTTATTTGGCTCTTCACCGCGTTTCAGCGCTTCTAACTGATGAGCAAAACGGAACGACAAGATGAACTGGTACGCGTTAAGGATGTTCTTGTACGCATCTTCACTTAATACGCCCGCTTCATTCGCGGCTTTGAAACGCTCGTCGGTTGCCGTTAAATCACATTCAACCGCCAAACCGTAAATGCGCGCCAAATCAATGATCAGATTGATGGCGTATTTCTTCACATCGAGCGTCTTCTTGTTCTCACCTGACTTCTCCAAAACCAAACTGTTGAAGATGCCCAACGGTGGGTTGGTATTCACCGCATCGTTCACAAGCATGGAGAGGAACTCACGATTGCTGCGGATGTTGGTGTGCAGCTCATCTCGCAAGATGCTTTCGTAATCTTTATTGCCGTAAAGGGTACGAATTTCCAAGAACACGCTGATGTTTAGCAAGCGCTCGTACTCTGGGTTGGCAACCCATTTCTTGTAGTACTTTTTCCAGACGCTCAGAGGTTGGCACCACTTTGGCGTTGCGGCCATAAACTTGCCAGGACACAAAGGGTAATCACAGCTCGCAAGGCCGTTACTGACGATCATTGCAAGATGCTTGAAGTAAATTCGGTCGTTCTCTGTCGCGTGGTCAGCAAGGACAATCGCGCTGTCTTGATCCGACAACATGTGGACTTCGTTACGAGCGTGAGAGCCAGCCACTATCCATGAGAACTTACATGGCGGCGGACCAAGTTTATCAATCGCGATTTGAATCAAGCGACGCGTGTAAGCGTCCATGATCATCGTCATCACTTTACCGATGACTTCCGGTGAAACGTGTCCATCTACCAAAGCTTCAAAGATAGCCTGGCGCTCTGGGGTAAAGCTCGACAGGGATTTCACGCTGCCTGCGTATTTGATTTTCTCGATCAAGAAGATGGCTTGCACACGGTGGTTTTGCACAAGGTGTGTCGTAGTAAGCACGCCGACGACCTTGTTGTTTTCCACTAATGGCAGGTTGCGAATATTGTGCTGCATCATCATCGATGCGGCATGCAAGACGAGATCATCCGGTTTGATGGTTTGCGGATCGTGCGTCATCACTTCAGAAATCGGGCGGTCAGTACTTACCCCTTGAGCGATAACACGCTTGGTCATATCGCGGTCGGTAATCAAGCCTACGATTTTGTCGTTCTCGTAAACCACGGCGCAAGGCGAGCATTTGGTCAGCATCTCGTTTGCAACGGTTTGAATCGACTGGTCGGCAGTCACCACTGCAACGCGACCGCTGGCAACCTCACCAACGCGGCGAATGAACAAGCCTTTCTCTTTGTTTGACCACACCACATCCAGCGCGGATTTCAAACGAACTTGCGCTTGAGAAGCAAAGTGCTCTGCACATTCAGGGTGGGTTTCGAACAGTTTTTTAAGCGCCGAGTTGGGAATAACATAAACCAGTGAGTTTTCAATCGCGATGGCACGGTAGCCTTTCGTGCTGTCGATTTGGCTGCCAAGAAAGGTAAAACCGAAGATGTCTTCTGGCCCCAGTTTCGCACGTAGCACACCATCGGACTTTCTTTGCTCCATAGAGCCAGTACGTATGATGTAGAGTGACTTTTCTTGGCCTGTCACGCATTGGTCAATGACTTCACCTTTGCCAAGGTAGGTAATTTGCACGTGCGATGCGAGTTCACGCAAGGCAGGTTTTGGGATCTTGTCGAATGGGTCGATTTGCCCAATAAATTGCAGGATGTTTGGCAGCAAAGATTCAGTCATAACACAGCACTTTAATAAATTTAATTTGTATTATTATATATCTAAATTTAATCAAAGTATCACTGAATAAGAAGTTTTTTGTGAGGATAGAGAGGATTCTGGCTGAAGAAATAGGGGAGTAGATACAAAAAAGCACGCGAAGGACGCGTGCTTTCAATGGTTTGTCGCTGAACTTATTTTACTGGCGCTAAGCGGTGCTTAGAGTCTAATAAGTGATTCGCTGATGCTTGGCGCGCTTTGTCTGCGTTACCTGCCATGATTGCATCGTAAATCTGACGGTGTTCTTTGATACAAGTGCTGCCTTCTTCCGAAGAGTGCGCAATAAAGTTAACGAACATCGTCGTCAGGATATTGCCGAATGGTAGGTAGAAGTCGTTACCTGTTGCATTGAAAATTAGGCTGTGGAAGCGTGTATCCACTTCCATCCATTTTTCGTGATCAAACTCTTCCGCTTCTGCAACGTCAACCATCTGTTGGAAAGTTTCAGATAATTCAATACGTTGTTCCGCAGTCGCGTGGATAGCAGCAAGTGCACATGCCTCTGGCTCGATCGCACGGCGTAAACCAAGGAATTGACCACAGAACTGGTCAGTATCAGCAAGACCGTCCATCCATTCAATCAACTGAGGATCTAAGAAGTTCCAGTAAGCGCGGTTGATGACGCGAGTTCCAACTTTAGGACGCGACTCAAGTAGGCCTTTCGACGTTAGCAATTTAACTGCTTCACGTAGTGCAGTACGGCTGATGCCAAATTGCTCACAAAGAACCATTTCGCCAGGTAGGATAGAGCCCTGAGGAAGCTTACCAGACAAAATACCACGTGCGATTTCACGCGCTACTTGCACATGAAGGCTTCGCTTAGAGCCTGAGATAGAATGAAATTCGCCAGACATAATCTTCACTTAATTACTAAATATGTATTATTTAAGCCGTACTATAGCACTCTTGCCCCCACCCACCAAGCAGATGTGAACGTAATATAAGAAGGTTCACATAACGCGTGTTTTCACTAGACACAATCAATGATTGCGTTGACTTGACCGCTTCTTCAATATCGTTTTTATCGCTATCAAGTTGTTAAATTATTCATACAAATAATAGCTGTAAAATCCTACTTGTTGTGACCCAAACCACAAATGCAACGCAAAACTGACGAATTTTGCCGGATCTCGCTCAATTGGGCACAAATACGCTTGCGACCAAAAGATCTTATTGTATGATTTATTTCGAAAGCACGAATAACTAACATAGGTAAACCGTCATGTTTAACGATTTGAAAGGTAAGCGCGTACTTATCACAGGTTCTACATCAGGTATGGGCCTAGCGGCGGCACGCGTGTTCGCAAAATACGGCGCGAAAATCGGCATTAACAGTCATCAAACCGGTCCTGACGCAGATGCAGCTGTGACTGAGCTAACTGCACTTGGTGGCGATGTTAAGTTTTTCCAAGCGAACCTTATGGTGACCGCAGATTGCGAAAAACTGGTTAAGGAATTTACCGATCATTTCGGTGGCATGGACGTGCTAATCAACAACGCTGGTGGTCTTGGCGGTCGTGAAAACCTAGAAAACATCGATGATGAGTTCTACAACCGTGTTATGGATCTGAACGCTCGTTCTGCGTTGATGACAACCAAATATTCAATCCCGCACCTACGTGCATCTGCAGCGGAGTCTGGTGAGACTGCATGTGTGATCAGCACTGGGTCTATCGCAGCTCGTGAAGGCGGCGGTGTTGGTGCTGGTATCTACGCGGCATCAAAAGCGTGGTTACACGACATTCACCGTAACTGGGTGAAAGAGTTCACTAAAGACAACATCCGTTTCAACATCGTTTCTCCAGGCACTATCGACACCGCATTCCACGATGGTAAATCTGACGAGTTGAAAGCTGCAATTGCAAGCGGTATCCCTATGGGTCGCTTCGGTCGAATCGAAGAAGTAGCACCAACGTTTGCTTTCTTCGCTTCACACGCATGTTCTGGTTACATCACTGGCCAAGTGCTGGATGTAAACGGCGGACAAATGGCGCAATAAGCGCTGACCTATTTCGTTTCAGACGAATACACTGACCTCAAAAAGCCAGCTTCGTCTGGCTTTTTTTGATCATTTATCAAGTGCCACGGCACTGGAAGCATAATTATAAGGAGCGTCAAATGGCAAAGTTTTCTCTTGTGGAGGATTCACACCGCAAGATCCATGTGCAAGTTGCCAGACAAATCGCCCGCAAAATACTGTCAGGTGAGCTAAACCAAAATGAAAAACTACCCAATGAGATGGATCTCTGTGACGCATTTGGCGTGAGTCGCACAGCATTACGCGAGTCAACCAAACTGCTATCAGCAAAAGGGCTAATCGAGTCAAAGCCGAAGGTAGGGACGACCATTCGTGCGCGCAACCACTGGCATTTTCTCGACCCCCAACTCTTGGAGTGGATTCAAGATTTAGAAGATACCGAGCCGTTTCTGGCTCAGTTTTTGGGGCTGCGTAAAGCGATTGAACCAGAGGCTTGTGCCTTAGCGGCGAATAACGCAACAGCAGAGCAACGCAAAGAATTGTCGGTTATTTTTCAGCGTATGACCATGGCAGCCAATCGTTTCGATTATGACGATTGGACGGTCAACGACCATCTGTTCCACCAGACAATATTCCTTGCAACAGGCAATCAATTCTACATTCCGTTTAGCAATATTTTGTCGACCATCTTCAAGCAGTTTATCGATCATTCAGCTGAAGGCGGTCGATTCTGTATTGAAGAACATCGCGCGATTTACGATGCCATTATGGCGGGGAATGGAGACCAAGCTCGCATCGCGTCGCATACATTGCTTAACGACGAAAACCAAAAACTGGCTCAGGTCGTCAACGGTTGATGAATCAACGTGTATTTGGCTTTGCTCTAACGGTGAAAGGATAGGGCAAGGCCAACGTTTAGCGGCAACGGCTTGCTTGCTAGTTGCGCTTGTGACAACTCCGAAAGGTCTACCATGTCTTCCCAACCCTATATAAGAAAAAATCTGTCCCTTGCTTGGCCGCTGGCCTTAAACGCATTATTAATGCAGTCGATGTTAATGATCGACACCTTCCTTGTCTCACCACTCGGTGAAGTTTCCCTTGCTGCCATGGGTATTGCCACCACCATCGTCTCCTTTGTTTTAGGTATTCAAATGGCGCTGGCGAACGGCTCACAGTTGGTACTCAGTCGTGCAGTTGGATCTGGGCAACACCTATCGTTGAACAAAGGCTTTTGGGCGGGCTTAATTATCAACGTTTTGGTCGCGGTTGTGTTTTGGACACTGATTACCGCCTTCGACAAAGCGTTGATCAGTAAGTTGACCGACAACGTTGCTCTGTATGCTGAAACCGAACGTTACCTCGCTGTCGCCAAGTTCATCATCATCTTCAACGCGATTACCCAAGTCATGATCGCCTTGTTTAATGCCCTTGGCCGAACCAAAGTGCCGTTCAAAGGTTACTTGATTGAGCTGCCCGTCAACATGGCAATGTCGTACGTGTTGATTCATGGCTTTGCTGGTTTTGAGGGGATTGGTGTGCAAGGCGCGGCAGCAGGCAGTTTAATCGCCATCACCATTCGATTGCTGTACTTAACGCTTTGTATTCGATGGGATGATTCCATCGTCTTGTCGATTAAGAACCTAGATGCGTCACTGAAGGCCAACACGCTGAACCACTTTAAAGAGATATTCCCTGTTGCAGCAAACGTAACCATGTTGCAAACCGGCGCGACTATCTACATGTTGTTGTACTCACAGCTGACATTGAACGCCTACGTAGCGATGACCATCGTGATGCCTTGGATCAAAGCAGGGACTCAGTTCATCACAGCATGGGCGCATTCGTCGGCGATCACGATCAGCCAAGCGATTGGTTCACGTCAAATGGATGAGCTGCGTAAGAATGTTGATATCAGCATCGACATGGCTGTGATGATCTCATTTGTCTCGGCGGCGTTCTTCTTGGCCTTGAGTTTTGTTCTACCGGATTTATACCCAGACCTAGATCCAAGTACCTACGTTGCACTTGCTTCTATCGCGCCGTTATACGTCTTTCTGCCGATTGTTCGTGGCTATAACACGGTACACGGTCACGTGTTACGTGCGTTGGGCAAGACTACAGAAGTCTTCAAGATCAACTTCACTGGCCAGTGGATTGTGTCCATCCCATTGTGTGCATTAATCATTCTGCATTGGGATCTCTCTTTCTTCTGGGCATTTGCCGTTATGCCATTTGAAGAAATAGTGAAAGCACTGCCATTTAGGCACTTGGCGCGTAAATCACTTAACGAGTTTGATCTGAAGAAAGCTGAGAAGCTTATGTATGATTAATTTGTCGTTTTTATGTTGATTTTTCGTCTAGTAAAGAGCCCTCAATGATGAGGGCTTTTTTGTCTCTATAGTTTACTGCTGAGTGTTTGGTTTAAATAACCTGCTTTTATCTATCACTTTTTCTTAAAGTTTGATCCAAGTAGAACTTGCGATGATCAAACTGTGAGCGATTTTACACACCCGATTTTCCGTTCGGTTTAATCTCTGGATTAACAATTAATATGTACGACAATAATACATAAATAAGGAAATCCAAATCCATGTGTAATAGCAAAAGACTGAACAAGAATCTCCTCGCTGCCACGTTACTTACTACGCTACCAATGACCGCTTTGGCCCACAATCAGACACCTCATCCAGTGCCTGCGGATAAGTTCGACATGATGAACTGGAAAATCACCTTGCCAATGGACAAAGACAACAACGGTCGAGCGGATGAAATCGAAGGGGTGGCGATGCTCAGTTACTCACATCACCAATTTTTCTTCTTAGATGAAAACGACAATATGGTCTTTGAAGTGCCGAACATGGCCGTGACAACAAAGGGCTCTACAAACGCGCGTTCTGAGCTGCGCCAAATGGGGCGAGGTACTGATGTCGATATCAGTGTGAAAGCACCAGAAAACAACTGGGCAATTGCGGCGCACCCTCAAGCGGAATCATTCAGCGCAGTAGGAGGAACATTAGAAGCGACATTAAAAGTAAACCACGTTGCTACGCGCTCTAAGAACCCAGAAAAATACCCAGCGTATTCCGTCGTGGTAGGGCAGATTCATGCAGGCAAAGATCCGGCTCAATTAGAGGCGAACACAGGGTTTGGACACGGCAACGAACCACTAAAAATCTTCTACAAGAAATGGCCTAACCATAAGATGGGATCGGTGTTCTGGACATACGAACGCAACCTCGCGAAAGCGGATCCTGATCGTACAGACATCGCTTATCCGGTATGGGGTAATACATGGGAAAGCAACGCCGAGCCGGGAGACAAAGGCATCGCACTTGGTGAAGAGTTCAGCTACAGCGTAAAAGTTGAAGGCAACATGATGCAGCTTGCGTTCGAAGCCGAAGGCCACCCAACCGTGAAGTATGAACTCGACTTGAGCAATAACGTCGACGCTTATGGAAAAGTGGATAAGAAAGATTTCGCGAAAGGTTATGCGAACGAGTGGTTCTACTTTAAAGCGGGCGCTTACGGACAATGTAGCGTGAAAACTGGCGATAACTTCTGGGCGACAGGCTGTGAAGGAACGGGAGATTTCGAGACGGATAAGAAGAACGGCGATTACAGTAGCGCGACCTTCTCTGTCCTGAAGTTAAACGGCAAATAAGCCCCCAAATTGGGTACCTTGCTAAAGAAAATCCCTACCACGTGGTAGGGATTTTTAGTTGGTTACTAAGTTTTTTGGTGCTTATGTTTGTCGGTGTCTGGGAAAGCGTTATAGATCGAAGCGATCGTTGTTCATCACTTTCACCCAAGCTGCGACAAAGTCTTGGACAAACTTCTCTTTGTTATCGTCCTGAGCGTAAACCTCAGCGTAAGAGCGCAGGACCGAGTTAGAGCCGAATACTAAGTCGACACGTGACGCTGTCCATTTGGTTTGGCCAGAAGCGCGTTCGCGGATTTCGTACTCGTTGTCACCGGTTGGATGCCATGTGTAGCTCATATCAGTGAGGTTAACGAAGAAATCATTGGTCAATGCGCCGACGTTATCGGTGAATACACCTTGGCTTGTACCACCATAATTGGTGCCAAGAACACGCATACCACCAATGAGCACCGTCATCTCGACAGCGGTCAGTTGCATCAATTGGCTTCTTTCCAATAACAGCTCTTCGGCCGTTACGACGTAATCGGATTTCAGCCAGTTGCGGAAGCCATCGTGAATTGGTTCGAGCACGTCAAACGAATCGGCATCGGTCATAGCGTCCGTCGCATCTCCACGTCCTTGGCTAAATGGTACAGAGACATTCATACCTGCGTTGGATGCCGCTTTCTCGATACCTACACCACCCGCAAGCACAATCAAATCCGCCATGCTAATTGGCGAGTTGTGTGTGGTGCGAATATCGTCGAGCACGCTCAACACTTTCTGCAATCTTTCTGGCTCGTTGCCCACCCAATCTTTTTGCGGAGCAAGACGAATACGTGCGCCATTAGCACCACCGCGACGGTCAGAGCCACGGTAAGTACGAGCGCTGTCCCATGCGGTAGAAACCAGCTCAGCAATGCTCAACTCACTATTGAGAATCGCCATCTTGAGCGCGTCGATGTTCTCTTCAGAAAGGTGGTAAGAGACAGGCGGCACGGGATCTTGCCAAATCAAATCTTCTGATGGCACATCAGGGCCGAGGTAACGAGATTTAGGGCCTAGATCGCGGTGAGTAAGCTTAAACCAAGCGCGAGCGAAACAATCTTCGAAGTACTTAGGATCGTCACGGAAACGTTCTGCAATCTTGCGGTATTCCGGATCAAACTTAAGCGCCATATCCGCATCGGTCATCATTGGATTGCGACGAATGCTTGGGTCTTCCACATCCACCGGCATGTCTTCTTCTTTGATGTTCACCGGCTCCCACTGAGCAGCACCCGCAGGGCTCTTAGTAACCCACCAGTCGTAAGTGAATAACAAGTGGAAGTAGCCGTTATCCCATTTGGTTGGGTTAGTGGTCCACGCACCTTCCACACCACTGGTGACGGTATCACGTCCTATGCCGCGAGAGGTTTTGTTGAGCCAACCAAAGCCTTGATCTTCGATTTCTGCGCCTTCCGGTTCTGGGCCGAGTAGGGAAGCATCACCATTACCATGTGCTTTACCCACGGTGTGACCACCTGCGGTGAGCGCTACGGTTTCTTCATCGTTCATTGCCATACGCGCAAAGGTGACACGCATATCGTGTGCAGTTTTGATTGGGTCAGGTTTGCCATCGACCCCTTCAGGGTTTACGTAAATCAAGCCCATCATTACGGCTGCAAGTGGGTTTTCTAGATCGCGTTCACCAGAGTAACGATTGTTCTCGCCGCCACTTGGTTGCAACCACTCTTTCTCTGCGCCCCAGTAGATGTCTTTTTCAGGATGCCAAATGTCTTCGCGACCGCCAGCAAAACCAAACGTCTTAAAGCCCATGGATTCATAAGCCATGTTACCAGCAAGAATCATCAAATCGGCCCAAGACAATTTGTTGCCGTATTTTCTTTTGATTGGCCAAAGTAGGCGACGTGCTTTGTCTAGATTGCCGTTATCTGGCCAGCTGTTGAGTGGAGCAAAACGCTGATTACCTCGGCTTGCACCGCCACGACCATCTGCAATTCTATAAGTACCCGCAGAGTGCCACGCCATACGAATCATCAAGCCACCGTAATGACCCCAGTCTGCTGGCCACCAATCTTGGCTGTCGGTCATCAGATCTTTTAGATCTTTTTTTACTTCCTCTAAATCGAGAGAGTTAAAAGCGTCGGCATAATTAAAATCCGCGCCCATTGGGTCGGTTTTTTGGTCGTGTTGATGAAGAATGTCGAGGTTGAGGGTTTTCGGCCACCAATTGAATTCAGCTGCCTGTTGGTTGGTATTCGCTCCATGCATGACAGGACATTTGGAGTGATTGTTTTTGTCGCTCATCTCTTGCTCCCTAACTGGGGTTAGTGTTCCCAAAGTTTAGTTACAGGTTGCGTATTTCGCCCTTGCGGTTTTACGTTATATTTCGGGATTTTGTTCAAAAGATGATCAGTGTCATTCTTCAAGCGTGCTGCTTATAACGCGCGTTTATTTGCAATTGGAAGGTCATGTATAGAAAGGAATATTTAAAGAGACAAGGCCAGCATTTAGCTAGCCTTGTTTTGATGGCGATTATTATGGCACCTGCTCAAACATGGTGATTCTTGCTGATTTAAAGTCATACATGATTCTAGTGCAGTTGATGTGTTCACTGCCGTTCGTGTTCGATAGAACGAAGTAGATACTTTCCTCACCCCAAGTTACGTCATTGACGTTGTAGTTACTCTGTTCCGAAAGATCATGAAGCACTAAGGCATTCAACTCGTGCGCATGAGAGCGAATCAAGGAATAAGCGAGATCGGACGTTGCTGGATTGTCTGGAGCATTACCAATGAGCACTTCAACAGGTGAGTCAGCGTAGATGTGTTGACGAAATTCTGTTTGACCCTCTATTTCATAATTAAGAGCGAATGCCGTGTTTGGTTCGCTTATCTGTGTATTCGTCATCCGTGCTAAAGCTCCGGATAGTGGGTTCGTAATTGGCTTCCTAGCCCCGTTTTCTGGTTGGAGAAGATGTTCACCTCGAACGTGATAAGTCAGATCCAATTGTTGGTTGTGTGGATTGAGAATCGTATTTAGCTCAATGGCGACATCATCAAGCCAAATGAAGGCACGACGGAACACTACATCTTGATACGCCTCTTTGTCCCATTGCACGATAGTATGGCTATCGACACTGGCTTCTGGTTGTGACCAATCCACAACGGCATCGATAGTGGTGTAATCCTCAGTTTGTGTAAAACCAAGTAATTGCGGGTGGATTGGGGACTGGTTTTGCTGATTCACCACCAGTGTATTGTGTGTTGCAGTGTTTTTGTAATAGCCGTAATGCAGTTCTGCACCATAACCTGTCGTGCCTAAATCTGGCAAAATCTCTTTGCCATTTCGCGTTAGGATAAAGCCGAGTCGGTCATAATGGTCGTGCTCACCGCCATACGGTGCGTGCTTGTACAACAGAGCATTATTCAATGTTGGGTGATGGGAAATGGTCAAGCCAGCGGCTTCGCTATGTGTTGAGTGACAAAGTAACGGGCTAACTTGAGGAAGTTCATCCACGCCATAGAGCAAAGCATTGATGTTATCGCGACTGATGTTTTGATAGATGCTGGCTAAGGCACGAGCAAATTCTTCACACGGTGTTTGCTTGTAGGCAAATTCAAACAAGTGAGCATGAGTGAGCTTTTCTTGTCCTGCGATACAATCGTTCAAGCGAGGGAAATCCCCAGTGTTCATTACCAACTGTAGTGGGAATTTCAGTAACTTTAAGTAGTTAGGATTCGAGCTGACAGAGTATGGGGTTTGATGTGCCATTTTCTCGAAATTCAGCAAGGCTTGTAACGCGTAGTAGTGATAGTGGATCGAGCCTTCAAACCACATGCCTTCCCCGATGCAACCATGTTCTAGCTGATAGTGCAGTCCGTATTCGGTGTTGAGTGCGAAATCGAGATAACGTTGTTCATCAAGAATAAGGCCAATCACACCGATGGTCGCGTTGATCTTCATCTCATGGTTATGCAGTTGAGCGGTACGATGTTCCACCAGAAAGTCCGCACCCTCTCGTAGTAATCGCAGTTCGATATAGGCTTGCTGTTCTGGCGTTAGAGCTTGCTTGATGAAGTCATAGCCTCTAGCGAAATCAAGGTGACAGTTCGCCTCACACAAGGTTTGTGCGTTTGCTTTACCAGGGCCATTGTAAGGAATGCCACCGTGTACCTCGTAGTCTGGGTAATATTTTGCATACTGGAGCAGTATTTGTTTCACTTTCTCTAGATAACGGTCTTCATTGGTCAGATGCCACAAAAGCCCTAGGTCATAACACGCCTTGGCGTTTAACCCATTCAACCAACGCCACCATGCACCGTCGTACGGCTCACCAGTAAATGTTTTTCCATCAACAGGGCAGCAATGAGACGTTGGTTTATTCCGATCCCAAGTCAGTCTCACCCCATGTTCAGGGCAATAATAGAATAGGTTCCAAGTCGCACGCCCGTCTTCGGGAACTAGGACTTCGTGATTAAGCACAATTTGGTTATCTTCAATAAGCGCTTTGATGACAGAAGGCGTCGCGCGATGACGAATATTCTCCATTTCTTTGTTTGAAAATTGCAGCATGGCGATTACCCCTCTAAGCCTTGATCAGAATTGAAGCGAAAGTAGCGTTTGGCGTTGTAGTAACAAATGTTCTCTATGGTTTGTTTGAGTAATGGTTCGTCGTGAGGTATTTCTCCTTCCTCGACCCATTTTGCTAAGAGGTTGCACAATACTCGGCGAAAATATTCATGTCGGCTAAAAGAGAAGACATTGCGAGAGTCTGTCAGCATGCCAATAAAACGTCCAAGCGCGCCGAGATTTTTGAGTGTTGTCAGTTGAGATTCCATGCCGTCTTTATGATCGTTAAACCACCATGCCGCACCAAATTGAATCTTCCCCGCGACAGTATCGCTGTCCTGAAACGCACCCGCCATGCAGCTTAGTACTGGGTTGTCGTTGGGGTTGAGATTAAAGAGTACCGTATTAGGCAAACACGAACTTCGATCCAGTTCACTCAGTAACTGGGAAAGGGCATGGGCATACGAATCACTGTTAATGACGCTAAACCCAGTTCCTCCACCAAGTTGCGCTTTGCGTCTTTCATTGACGTTCATTAAAACGCCTATGTGAAGTTGCATACTCCAGCCGAGTTGGTAGTAACGTTGGCCTAGCTCGAAAAACAATCTGGATGTCAGTTGAACAAATGCAGTTTGGGTAATCGCTTGGTTTTGTAGAAGCTGTTGGAAGATGAGTTCTGCTTGCTCTTCACTGCATGGTTCAAAGCTTACGCTTGGTAAGCCTAAATCAGATAAACGACAACCCACTTCATGAAAGGCATCTAGCCTTGTTTGGATTGCACAAAGATAATCTTGAAATGTGCCAATTGAGGTAGTGGTTAACTTAGATAAGTGTGTGAGTAGCGCATGAAACTTGTCGGTTTGGTTGAAACAAAACAACTCGTCAGCACGGAACGTCGGTAACACTTGCACCTTAAAGTTAGATTCTTTTAGCGCGAGATGGTGCTCTAGGTTGGATAAAGGCGAATCCGTGGTACACAAGGTTTCGACGTTTAATTGTTCCAGTACATCACGAGTACTGTTGTTTCCTTGTTTGAATTGCTGGTGACTTAACCCCCAGATGTCTTTTTGATTGTCTGGATTGAGTAATAAATCGCAATCAAAGAAACGTTTTAGCTCCAGATGAGACCATTGGTAGAGGGGATTGCCAATCAAGTAAGGCACGGCTTCGCACCATTTGGCGAACTTTTCTGTGTCCGTTGCATCACCAGTGATGTAGTGCTCGTCGATTCCGTTACTTCGCATCGCTCTCCACACATAGTGATCGTTATTAAGCCATGCTTGGGTGAGGTTCTCGTGTTTTGTGTCCTGCCAAATGTCTTCTGCTTCAAGGTGATTGTGAAAGTCTATGATCGGCATCGGTGCGGCAAAGCGATGATACAGATCCTGAGCAAGTGGGCTGGAGAGAAGAAAATTATCGTGAATGTAAGCTTGATTCATGGTTCTTACCTCAAAAGTATTCAGCGAGTCACTCTGCAAAAAATGACTGACTCAAGACTTATCTGTTGTTCGTTGTGAATATAGGAGGCTCAACCATTCGAGCCTCCAAGGTCTGAATTCAAACGAGAATTAGTGTTGTAATTGTGTCGACAGTACTTCAGTTTTCTTGGCGCTCTTAAGAAGCAAGGCACCAACGGTAAGTACAACGCCACCACAGAATAGGAAGGCCATGCGTCCCCAGAATGGATTTGGAATCAACACCATGGCGATAACCAAAGCACCGAACACCAAGATCAGTTTGCCAAGCATGCTGCGTTGTTGACGATCCACTTCATCTTGTCCTTCAGCTTCCACCACTGGTGTATCAACATCCGTCCAAAATTCTGAAAGCTCTTTTGCGCGCGCTTCTTGAGGTGCTTTGTAGAACTTAGTGGTTAAGCAGAAGAAGCCACCTGTAATCAGTAGATGACCGATGATGCCGTTCATGACAATCAGGTCAGACGCTTCACGGCTGGTAAAGCCATTTTCAAGGTTTAGCACGTTAGCGATAACGTCTGGTGTGATAACAAAACTCACGAGATAAGAGACCACCATACCAACAGCAAGCGTTGCCCATGCTGCCCAATCCGGAGTTTTCTTGATGAACATGCCGAAGAACAACGGCACCAAGATCGGCATTTGAAGTAGGGTACTCACGTACATCATTGCGTCGAATAAGCTCAACCCACGCAATGAATTGATGAACAATGCGACCATGATGATCAGTACACCAAACACAATGGTGACCGCTTGGCTGACACGCATAAGTTGACGCTCTGACGCATCTTTATTGATGATTGGGTTGTAGAAGTTACGAACGAAAACACCCGCATTTCGGTTGAGGCCAGAATCCATTGAAGACATGGTGGCTGCAAACACGGCAGACATAAGTAGGCCAACCATGCCGACTGGCATCACACGTTCTACAAATACAAGGTAAACCGCATCGGCTGCTTTTCCGCCAAGAGCATCGACGTGCGCAAGTGCTGCGTCTGGGTAGATAACTGCAGTTACCCAAGGAGGCATAAACCAAATCGCAGGGCCAACAAGCATCAACACAAAGGCAAGTAGAGCCGCTTTACGTGCGTTGATAGAATCTTTTGCAGTAAGAAAACGGTAAGAGTCCTGCATGTTGTTGATGTTTTGCAACTGCTTAACGAACATGAAGATAAACCAAGCGACGAACAGCAATGGGTAGTTCATACCCGGTCCCATGATTGAATCGGTAGGGAACTGCTCGATCAAGTTACTTGGGCCACCGATCTTAATGATCGCCGCTACGGCACACACTACAGTTACGGCCATGATGACAACCATTTGGACAAAGTCTGACGCCACAACGCCCCATGATCCGCCAATCACAGAAATAAACAGAACGATCAAACCCGTGACAATGATGGTGGTCTCGATGTCAATTTTGAACACCGCACTCACGAACAGCGCCAAGCCATTCAACCAAATACCCGTGTAAACAATGCTGGTTGGCATTGTTGCCCAAGTGAACACTTGCTCGTTCGTCGCACCAAAGCGGCGGCGCACACCCTCTACAGGTGTCACTACTCGCATTTGACGGAAACGGTACGAGAAGAATAACCAAGACAACAAGAAGCCGAACGCATTCGCCATGAAGATCACCATGATCGGAAAGCCGTCAGTAAAGGCCTTGCCTGCTGCACCGGTAAACGTCCACGCACTGAACTGGGTCATAAACGCCGTTGCGCCTACCATCCACCACAACATCTTGCCGCCACCTCTAAAGTAGTCACTGGTTGAGTTACCGGCCAAGCGTTTAAAGATGATCCCGACAGCGATCATAAACACAAAGTAAACGGCGACTACGAGTATATCTATGTTCATTTTTGTACCCCTAGTGATTTTAAAAATAAGGTTTCTGTTTTTTAAAACGTTGGTTCATTATTTAATATGTATGACAAAAGATCGAACGGGAAATACAAAAAATGTGACAAATGAAACGCTATTTCAATTTTGTTATTTAAACAGTAAAGAAATGATTTTTCTTATGAGGTGTTTGGTTAAGTGGTTGAAATGTAATATTTTAAATTAATTTGATTGGAGGGTGGGTAGGGCGATGGTACGATTTTATTTTGAAGGAATTAGAACGGATACCACGCTAAGAAAGAGTGATATGTATGATTATATTTTGGGTGGGATATATGCGTAAAACCGTTGCCGCTTAAAGATGGAAGAAAAGCGACAACGGGATTTAAGACATTAAGCTAAGATTTCGCGTACGAATGCTTCGATCTCCGCATCTTGGCAGTGCTCAAAGAAACATTGCTGGAAACGCACGCCACTTACTGCGGTTTTCACCAGTTCTGGGTCAATGGCTTTTAACGTATCGAGGTAGTTTTCTTTTACGACAGCAGACTTCACATCGTTAAGAATGGCAGCATTTCGCTGCTGCGGTTCTGCTCGTTCTAGTGGATAACCTTGGCCGCGATCTCCGGTTGTGAATGCTTTCTCGAAAATATAACGAACGTTTAATTCTGCACCCCAGCCATAACCTTTTGCGAACGCAAGTGATAAGGCATTACCGTTGTTAATTTGATTAAACAAGAATGCGTCAGATGGATCTAAGCAGTAGCCACAAACAATGCCCGGATGAATATTCAATGACATCATGGCACCTTGTCCTGTACCACAGCCAGTCACGATGAAATCCACTGCTTTAGAGTTGATCAAGATGCTCGCCATGATGCCTAGGTGGATGTAAGTCAGGTGATGATCGTTTTCATCACTCATGCCTACGTTAAATACTGAGTATTCTTGTGAACGAGCCACTTGCTCAAGTTCGTTTAGCACAATCGCGTTTTTACCCGCTTGGCTATTTTCCATCATCAGTGCAATCTTCATGGGTTTCTCCAATAATAATCTTTTAAATTTAGACAAAATCTTTGCGCATAGGCGTGAAGTTATCGAGCAGCACACCTTCGCTTAAACAAGTACAGCCATGAATGATGTTCGGCTGCTTATAAAGCGCATCTCCGGCTTTGACGACTTTCGTCTCGTCGCCAATGGTGAATTCAAACTCACCGGAGAGCACATAAGTAATTTGCTCATGAGGGTGACTGTGCAAAGCGCCGACCGCACCTTTGTCGAAATACACTTCGACGCTCATCATGTTGTCACTGTAAGCCAAAACTTTGCGTTTGATACCATCGCCAAGATCTTCCAGAGCAATGTCTTTATTAAATACAAACATCACTTTCTCCTTAACGAGCTAACCAGCCGCCATCGACCGCGATGGTATAACCGTTCACGTAATCAGAAGCAGAAGATGCAAGGAAGACACACGGCCCAGCCAGATCTTTTGGTGTACCCCAACGCTCTGCAGGGATGCGCTCGACGATTGCTTTATTTCGTTCTTCATCTGCTTGCAGAGCTGCGGTGTTGTTAGTCGCCATATAGCCCGGCGCAATCGCATTGACGTTAATACCTTTGCTTGCCCATTCATTCGCCATCAAACGCGTTACGCCCATCACGCCGCTTTTCGATGCCGTGTATGAAGGTACGCGAATACCACCTTGGAATGAAAGCATGGACGCTACGTTAATGATCTTGCCGCCAGTACCTTGAGCAATGAACTGCTTGGCTGCGGCTTGAGACATAAAAAAGACCGATTTGACGTTGATGTCCATCACGTCATCCCAATCTTGCTCACTGAATTCGAGTGCGTCATTACGACGAATGATGCCAGCGTTGTTTACCAAGATATCGACCTTGCCAAATGCAGTAACAGCTTGATCAATGATGCTTGGAATATCGTCTAGAACCATAAGATTCGCACGTACATCCAAAAAGCGGCGACCAAGCGCTTCGATCTGTTGTTTGGTTTCTGTTGGTTCAGAAATGTTCACGCCGACAATGTCACAGCCTGCGCTAGCCAAACCCAACGCCATACCTTGACCAAGTCCAGTATTACACCCAGTCACAACAGCGACTTTTCCTTCAAGATTGAACGAATCGAGAATCATAATGAGTTCCTTACCATGCAAATTAAGTATTAATGTATGACTTATTGCCATCAGATGAAGTCACTTTATAGAAATGAAATTACGCGATCAACTAAAATGAAAAGGCGTTTTAAAAATTTTATGATGTGAGTCACCTTTACGCGACGATTTATCATACAAATGAGATTTTTTATTGAAAAAGCTTTTCATTTTTTTTGAACACTAAAGGTATACTGGCTGAAACATTGATGTGGAAAAGCGAGAATATGGCAGAAAAGAACACACAACCAGAATCCGTCTCTTCCGTTCTAAAGGTCTTTAGTATCTTAGAAGCGTTAGGCGAGCAGAAAGAAATTGGCGTGTCGGATTTGTCTCAACGATTGATGATGTCGAAGGCGACGACTTACCGTTTTCTTCAAACAATGAAGACGTTAGGCTATGTATCCCAAGAGGGCGAAGCCGATAAGTACAGCTTAACCATTCGCTTGTTTGAATTGGGAGCGAAGTCGCTAGAGTATGTCGACCTTATCGAATTAGCAGACATCGAGATGACCAAGATCGCGGATGCAACGGGTGAAGCGTTACACCTTGGCGCATTAGATGAAGACGCGATCATCTACATCCATAAATTGGATGCTAAATACTCATTGCGAATGCACTCACGTGTCGGACGCCGCAATCCACTCTACAGTACCGCGATTGGTAAAGTACTTTTAGCGGAACGCGAAGAAATATTTGTCAGAGAATCATTGAAAGATATTGAGTTTATTTGTCATACAAAAAATACTCATAAAGACGTTGAATCTTTACTTAAAGAGCTTGAGTTAGTTCGTAAGCAGCATTACGCGGAAGATAACGAAGAGCAAGAACCTGGCTTATATTGTGTCGCAGTACCTGTCTATGACCGCTTTGGGCATGTGGTTGCGGGTGTGTCTATGTCTTTCCCAACGGTGCGCTTTGAAGAGTCTCGCCGTGAAGAGTACGTATCCATGTTGCACAATGCTGGCCGTGTGATCTCCGAGAAAATGGGTTTCCACGAATATCCGGCATGATCGTTCATACTGTTGAGATCAAGAACTCAACGAAAATGCTAAATTGAAACGGAGGCGCTAATGCCTCCGTTTTTTGTTTTTCCCCGACCTTATTTATTGCATCCTGCTAGGGGAACCTCAAAGTGTCGCTAATCCCCCGTCACTTTGTCAGATTGTTCTCGAACCCGACGTAAGATTTCCCAATCCAATGTTGGCCAATAGTAATCTCATTTCACCGCTCTAACATGTGCCCTAAGCAACAAATACAGGGTTTTTAAATGAGAACAGCAAAGGGTTTCACCTTAATTGAATTAGTCGTGGTTATCGTGATTCTTGGGATATTAGCCGTGACGGCCGCACCACGGTTTTTGAATATTCAGGGCGATGCGAGAGCGGCAGTGATCGAGGGCGTGAGAGGCGCTGTGGTGAACGCGAACCAAATTGCCAATGCCAAGTATCAGCTTGGTTATGGCGTATCGATTGGCTCCACGGCAACAGACAATACCTTTTTAGATTTGAACAAAAATGGTGCGCAGGACGATGGCGAACCTTTGATGGTTTGGGGGCACTTAGACAACGTTTCGGTTGAAGAAATGGTGAATCTCGATGGGGATTTAGTGGTGTCTGATCCAGAAGCGCCGGGCAAGAACAAACTCTACATTGGTTTTGCTCAAAACGCCGATGCATTAGAGAACGGTCAATGCTATTTCCTTTACACCCAAGCATCGGGAGAAGGCTCAGAACCGAGCTTTGAAACGGTGACATCTGGTTGCTAGTCCTTTTGAACCTCTACAGTTTTGCACAATAAATTTGGCCGTTTTTAATAGACACGTCTCTGTAAACCTTGTCGGCTTTCATTGAACTTGTTCTAAGGTCATCACACTTCTTGGACTAAGTGGTTTAAGTTTTCGCCAAAAATCGTAACGCTGTGTGCAACAGAGTGAACCGAAGATTGTTTGGCGTATCGATTCACCGGAAAGGATTTATCACTGTTCAACTTAGTATAAGAGCGGAGCAATCAACGTTGCTCTACGTGCTCTAAAGTCGAGAAGTAAAGGATGAGAAGCAAACAGAATAAAGCGGTATTGTGTGCGTTTGTATCGGGTAGCCTATTTGGCGCAGCACTGGTCATCGCCATGTATATCCAGATTTGATCCAGTGCTGGCAAAGCGTGCCAAAACTGAAAAATCAAATTGTACAAGGAGTAGGGTTGTTTTCAGCTCTGCTCCTTGTTAGTTTTAAAAGCATGAAAACGACATTCACACCTTCATCAAACTTTTTCTGGTGGCGCTCTAATTAGAGCGGCGCGGAATCCTTACATTCTTACGCTGCTGGACGGTAGCTAAGAGTGTCATGTCTTTTTATCTCCAGTAGCGATCTATTTTTATTCGGAGATAAGTTATGAACACCACACAAAACACTCAACAACGCGAAGTCATTCTCACTGGCGACCGAGCCACTGGCCCTCTGCATTTAGGTCATTACGTCGGTTCACTACAACAGCGTGTTGCGCTACAAACTCAGCACGATCAAACCATTCTCGTTGCCGACATGCAGGGCTTAACCGATAACGCGCACAATCCTTCCAAGGTCTCTTCCAATATCTTGAACGTCGTTGCTGATTACCTTGCCGTTGGCATCGATCCGATTCAGACCACCATCTGCTTACAGTCCCAAGTTCCGGCGCTTGCTGAGCTAACCATGTATTACAGCAACTTGGTTTCTATCGCACGCTTGGAGCGTAATCCGACGGTGAAAAACGAAATCCAAAGCAAAGGGTTTGAGCGTTCCATTCCGGCTGGATTTTTGACTTACCCAATCTCTCAAGCGGCTGACATTACTGGTTTTCACGCGACACTTGTTCCCGTTGGTGATGACCAATTGCCAATGCTAGAGCAAACCAATGAAATCGTGAGAAAGATAAATCATCTTGGTGGAAAAGCCATTCTGAAAGAGTGTCGTCCACTGCTCAGTGACGCGCCGCGTCTGCCAAGCACGGATGGCAAAAACAAAATGTCGAAAAGCATGGGTAACGCAATCAACTTAGGAGCGACAGAGAAAGAAATCAGCGCAGCGGTGAAATCCATGTACACCGATCCAAACCACCTACGTATTGAAGACCCAGGCCAAGTGGAAGGCAACATCGTATTTACTTACCTTGATGCGTTCCACACTGACAAAGCTTATGTGGAAGAGTTAAAAGCGCATTATCGCCGTGGTGGATTGGGTGACGGAACAACTAAGAAAGTGTTGGAAGAGTGTCTGCAAGAGATGCTTCGTCCAATCCGAGAAAAACGCGCCATGTTCTTAGATGACAAAGCACAACTTATCGAAATCTTAAAACAAGGCAGCCAACGTTCACGTGAGAAAACCGAGCAAGTGCTATTTGATGTGAAAGGTGTGTTTGGTTTGAACTTGTTCTGAAAGCGAGTCTGCAAATCACGACCAAAAAATAATTCAAAAAAGTGTGCATCCTTTTGCGACCTCAAACGTGTTAGAGGTAAATCGTTTAGAGGGTGCCACTATGTTGGACGTTTTTACCCATTTTGCCGACTGGCTGACGTATTCCATTTTCAACTTGGAAGCCAGCACTTCAATGGCAAAAGGTGTTCATTTCTTTATTGAAGACACAAGTAAGATCCTAGTCTTACTGGTTGTGTTGATTTACGTTATCTCCGCACTGAGAGCCAGCTTGAGTGTGGACAAAGTTCGCCAATATCTGCAAGGCAAGCACCGTGGTGTGGGTTACTTTCTTGGTTCTCTGTTTGGTGCGATTACCCCGTTTTGCTCGTGCAGTTCTATTCCTCTGTTTATGGGTTTTGTCTCCGCGCGCATTCCTATTGGTGTGACCATCGCATTTCTTATTACCTCGCCTCTGATCAACGAGGTGGTGGTCATCATGCTTGGCAGTGTCCTCGGTCTGAAATTCACCATTATGTACGTCGTCATCGGTATGTTGCTCGGCATTTTTGCAGGCTTTGTCTTAGATGCTTTTAAAGCTCACCGTTGGTTACAACCTTTCCTCGCCGAGGCGTATCAAAAAGCCAATGAGCTAGATGCGCTGCCTCAAACGGCGATTGAGTCTCCGTCAATGACGTTGAAACAGCGCCACGAATTTGCCGTGAATGAAACCAGCACCATCTTCAAGCGTATTTGGATTTGGGTATTTGTTGGGGTAGGTATCGGTGCGTTTATTCATGGTTTTGTTCCGGCTGATTGGTTCGAGCAAAACCTCGCACACGGACAATGGTGGACCGTACCACTTGCCACACTCAGTGCCATTCCGATTTACACCAACGCAACGGGCATCGTGCCAATCATGGCGTCGTTGATAGACAAAGGTATGCCACTGGGAACCACGCTTGCGTTTTGCATGGGAGCGGTCGCCGTGAGCTTGCCAGAGTTCATGATGCTCAAACAAGTCATGCAATACCGATTACTTGGCGCCATCGCGGGTTACTTGCTGGTGGCAATTTCCATCACGGGTTGGTTGTTTAACTTCTTCTATTAATCACAGCAGAGCAAGTGCTCAAAGGAGTCTGATATGAAAAGCATTCAAGTTTATGGTTCAGGTTGTAAGAACTGTATCGTCACCGCAGAACGTATTGCCGAGGTTGCGCAAGAGCTAGGGCAACAAGTCAGCATTGAAAAAGTCACAAGTTTAGAAGCCATCATGAAAGCGGGCATTATGAGCACACCGGGTGTCGCGATTAATGGTGAGTTGAAACACAGAGGTTCGGTGCCATCTGTTGATCTGGTTCGCGATTTGCTCAAAGAAGATGTTGTAGCGTAAAGGCAAGGAAAGCGCGTCGCGCGTGCGGATTGTTTGAATGAGCACGCGCGACGACCAATCGAGATTCAAGAATGAAATGTTTGATGAATGCGTGGAACCATGCAGAACCGAGCCTTTATGGTTGGCTACTAAAACAAACCCAAAATCCGCATGAAGCGGAAGACATCATGCAAGAAGTGTTTTTGAAAGCCATGGAGAACAGCGAACGTTTCTGTACATTGCAGGACGGCAAATCATGGTTGTTTAAGGTGACCAGAAACCACTTCGTTGACCAGCTAAGACGGAAAATCCAATCGGTAGAAATCGAAGAGTTTGTCACGCCAAAAGAAATCTCTCCCGCGATGGTTCAACTTCAACGTTGTCTTCCAAAAGTATTAGTGAAACTTACCGAGCAAGAGCGTGATGTGATAGAGCAATGTGACCTCAACGGCATGGCACAAAAAGACTACGCAGAGAAACACCAGCTCAGCCTGCCCGCTGTGAAGGCGCGTTTACGTCGAGCCCGAATAGAGCTCAAAAGCATTTTGGTGAACGAATGTAAAGTGACCCAAGACCAAACGGGCGTCTGCTGCTTTAAGTCCTTTCAAGCTGAACCTTAAATCTTTCCTGCAGTAACGTTTCTGATTTAAATTTATTGATAATAATTCTCATTACGTTATTGTCTGTGGTCTCAAATACACTCATCGTTGCGGAGACCAACATGGAACACACGGATATTACTCAACTGCTTATTCCAAAGAGTGATTGGGCATCGCCTGATCTTTTTCTTTATGAAGGGGAAGACAAACTTCGTCTGAGCTTAGAAGGCGCAATTCAATACAGTGGATTGAACAGCATTGGTGGCGTGGTTCTGGGTTTTAGGATGATCCAATACGCGGTGCAACTGGCGGCGGGTGATCAGTCTTTGCAACGAGATGGCATCAGTATTTATACCGCGTTCCCTGGGCGAGGTGCTCAAGATGCTTTTGAATACACATGCCGCGCGCTACGTGATAAACGTTATTGCTGCGATACCACATTGCACCACCCAGCAGCGCAAACCGGGCAACGTGGCCAGTTCCTATTTACGATTCGTTTGAATGAACAATCTATGGTGATGACGCCAGCAAACGGACTACCAAGAAAAAGCTACTTTGAAGCCGACCGACATTCGCAAGACAGCCGAGAAGCGGCATTGAAATGGCGCGATGAGAAGGTCAACTTTGCTAATACGCTCTTGAGCTTGCCTCCGGAAGAGTGCTTACGAGTGTTGTAACCCTTGAGTTCTTAACGGAACGAATTTCAGAAGGTCGCTCGCTTTCAATTGAGCGACCCTCTTGTATCAAGCATTCGCGGGAACCAGATTCCTAGTCGCGCCTAGGCTTGCTGGAATGACCCAGTTTAAGTTTTGAGTTAGTGGAAGCTGTATTTGTAGTCTTTGCGTTCACACTCAAACATCGCCATTTCCCAGAGCGAAGATGAATGAGTTAGGAATCTCTCACTTCCAATTGCTCAGACAAACGAGCCATTAACCCGCAAAAAACTCGCGACGAAAATCCGCCACCTCTTGCTCGTAATAACGTTGCCATTCTGAGTCCGACAAACCTGCATGGCTGGTGGCTCTTTGCGTTGCCAGTTTGGACTCAAGCTGCTGCAACTCATTCTGATAATCGCGTACTTGTTGCTTTTGCTCGGCGACTTGTTGTTCGCGAGCGTGTATCTCTTCACTCTCTTGCTCAGAAAGGTAAGTTTGTTGAAGTTCTTCAATCAAAGCCTCGCGCTCTGTTTGGCTCACGTTATCCGGAATTAACGCCACCGCACGCTCGTACTTAGCTTGCTCGCTGGCTAATCCCAACGTTTCTTCATTGCCTTGCCACTCTTGAACTAAATCCTCAAAGGCTTGCACGTAGTCTTGAGCGGGAGTCGAATCCAACTGTTCTGCCTGCAAACTAAAATCGTAAAGAGCAAATTCATCAGCAAAAATGACTTCGGCCAGCTTACCCCAAATCTTTCTTGCTTCCGCTTTGAGAAGGGCAACACGAGAGGCGAGCGGTTGCTGCTCATCAAACAACAAATCACCCACACTTTGCTGCCACAAACTATTGAGCTGATGGTAATTCGCCAGTAACGCAAAGCGCTCACCCGACATATAACTTTCCAGCTCGGCCAGCTTAGATTCGCAGTTATGATCAGACATACACGTGTGCCAGAAGGTCTCTATTTCGGCTTTTAATGCACGACCTTTGGCGTTATTCAAACGCCCAGCAATCGCTTTAATTGGAGAAGGGGTATCTTTGGCTTTCGGTACGACTTTTTTACTGGCAGTTTGATTTGCTGATGAAGAAGAATGACCACTAGTACCTTGCTCAGCACGCCCTTCAATCACAGAAGAAAACGGCAACAAGCTTTCACGCTTATCACCCGCCATTGAGAACCAAATCGTGCCCGCCACAACGGCGGACACAGTAACTAACGCAACACGCTTCATGGTTTGATCACAGCGCTAACAGGGAAGTGATCCGACAGATTGTAATGCTTCCACAAACTCCCTGCGGTAGAGCGCGGAACGTCAACACGGTTATCGTTAAACGACTTCACGCCATATTCATTGCTTACCATCACGTAGTCGAGGTACTCCACATTCTCGCCACCAGATAAAGCCTTTCCGGCAAAGTTATTGATGCGAGGGTCGAAGGTCGAAGCGGTATAACCTGAGTACTGAGGTTCTATCGCACTTAAGTTCGCAATCATCTGCTGGTAGTCACCTGAGAACTTCAACTTGTTCACGTTAAAGTCGCCGCTGTAAACCACAGTCTCGTTGGTAGGGATATTTAGAGATTGAGCCATTGTGCGCATCTGCTTGAACTGGCGCTGACGATATTCGCGCGCCGTATCCGTATCAAAAGACGCAGTATGAGTCGCGAACACATGGTAAGCCTGACCGCCTTTGATGATCTCCGCATAATTCACGCCCTTATCGGCAAAACAATCCGTGCCCGAGCAATCTGGGAAGACGTATTGAGCCTGATTGACGATAGGGTAGCGGCTCACGATGATCACGCCGCCGTCGTAGATATTGAAACCATCTTTATCCAGCATCTTAGTCTGGTATGGGTATTCTTTTGCAAGCTCACGTAAGAAAGCATCACGGCCGCTGGCAAACACCTCTTGCAGTGCCAGCACATCGTAACCTTTGACGTAATCAGGAATGAGCTCGTAACGATCGCCAATGTGAGAAGCAATCGCAGGCAGTGCCCAGATGTTATAAGTCATTAGCTTCAGGTTTTGCTCATCGGTATCGACGACTTCATCCACCTTGTTCGGCGTGATGGTGTAATACAAATCATCATAACGAGCTGTGCTAGCAGACTTAAACGCCAGTTCTGATGTGCGGTCGCCAAATGCATCGGTACGAGAGCGGTGAATATTGCGATCGTCTTTAAGTGTTAAGCCCACATCCGCCGCAGACAAGCCATATTCAATCGTAGAGTTATACCAATGGCCTTCCATCACTTGGTTAAGTGTGATGCTCTCACCTTGTGGGTTAGACACCACGGTTTCAAAGCGATAGTTCTGACCAGATTTCACGCCTTCCCAGCGATTAAAGCTCAGTACGGATTTGGTTTCCCAAGGGCCAAGCACTTGCACATGCTGCTGCCATTCTTCTCCGTATTTGAGCAAATCACTGCCTTCGTGTTTCACTTGAATGGTTAACGGTTGGTCTGAGTTATTGGTGAGGTATACGTCCGTATCCGCCAAGCTTGGTAATGCCACTAAACCGCTTAGCAAAAGACTCCACTGCGAAAATTTCATCTTGTTTATCCATGAGTTGTGTTAGAGCAATAATTCTTATTTATAAATATGACTAGCACGTTAAATATGGATGACAGAAAGGCACTCAGCAGAAATAGTTAGCGAGTTGTGATCTTTGTTCGGATTGAATTGCAATTTGAGCGACTTTGTTTACCCGATGCTGCTCGCTATCTATATGAAAATAAACGATTGTCACCATAAAAACTTCTTGTGAAAAATGAGAAGGTTTCACGCATATAAACCTGATTGACTGTGATACCGTTAGCGTATGTATCAGTTGGAAATTCGTCACTTTTCTCGACACGTTCTCCCACTGAGTAATACACATACAAGGGTTTACTATGAGAGTTTTTGGACACATACCCGATACCGAAGTCGGTGACATGTTCGAAAATCGAGCTGCGTTAGCCAAATCAGGCATCCATCCTCCAACGCAGGCTGGTATCAGTGGCGGCGCTAAAGAAGGCGCTGACTCAATCGTACTTTCCGGTGGTTATGAAGACGACGAAGATTTTGGCGACGTCATCATCTATACCGGAGCTGGTGGTCGTGACGAAAACACCAACAAACAAATTGCCGATCAAAAACTAGAACGCGCTAATCTCGCTCTGGCTAGAAACAAGCTGGAGGATTTACCCGTCCGCGTTACTCGAAGTCATAAACACCAAAGCCATTATTCTCCAACCAAAGGTTACCAATATGCGGGTTTATACCGCGTTGAAGACTATTGGTGCGAGCGTGGATTGTCTGGCTTCAAAGTATGGCGTTACAAACTTGTCCAAATTGATTCGGAACCTGCGGCAGAGGTGCGAGACACAAGCAAAGCACGTTATGAGGTAACGTCTCGCCAAGCTGTTACGGTCAACAAGATCGTCCGAGACTACAAAAAGGCAAAGCAGGTAAAAGACTGGCATCAATACCAATGCCAAGTATGCGGTTTGGCCATTGATACTGGAGCAGGGTACTACGCAGAAGCTGCACATATTCAACCGCTGGGCGAACCGCATCGCGGCCCTGATGTAGTCGAAAACATTCTGTGCTTATGTCCAAACCATCACGTGATGTTTGATAACGGTGTGTTCTCAATCGCGGATGATTTCAGTTTGATTGGTCTAGACGGACAGTTAACGCTGAACAAGAAACACAAGATAGAACAAAAGTTTCTTCAGTATCACCGAGAGCATTATTTTAAAATAAGTTTAGCAGGTAGTTTATGACGGTCCCTATTCAATCCATAGAAGAGTCATTAAGTGTTGCACATGTTGGGGCTATAGTTTCGCGAGCAGGAGCTTCCTTTAATCTTGTTCCAAATGATTTCGGTGTAGATGTATCTGTAAGAAAAATCGGTACCTATCAAGGTAAGTTAATGGACCTAGGAACTGCTTTTGATTGTCAGCTTAAATCATCCATTAATTGGTCAGAAAAAGATGACCATATAATTTATGATGTAGAAGCGGATACTTATAATAAGCTACTGTATAGACAAAATAACTCATCTATTCCTTGTCTCTTAGTTTTATTGTGTTTGCCGAAAGAGCAGGAACAATGGGTCGTTACATCTGCAGAGGGATTGACCCTGAAAAAGAGCTGTTATTACATCCATTTAAAAGGCTTAGAGACTAACAATACGTATAAAAAACGGATAAAAATACCCAAGTCTAATTTACTTACACCTGAAGCAGTTCAAGAGCTAATTGCTCAAGAAAAAAGTGGAGAGTTACAATGAAAAGAATTACTGCTGACTCCCCATTACTCAAGCACCTGAATCTTGAGGGATTACACTCATTTCTTGTTTACAAAGGTTGGCAAAGAAAGTCTAGTATCTACCTAGAGAAAAATTATATTTTTACGAGCCCTGTTAACTCTGATTGTGAATCTATAGATTTATCAATACCAAGAAGTGCCACCTTTGTTGACTATAAATATAGGCTTGCAGATATAGTAAATACTCTATCTGTTATATATGACCTTTCACCGCAAGATATCGTGCGTTCTATTGCTTCGTCTTGTACAGATATATTTAGAGCCAGAATTCTTGATACTGGTGAGCATGACAATAGCTTACCTATAGAGGAAGTATATCGAGAAATTGGTGGTCTTCGTTCTTTGTTTCTGTACGGGGCATCGTCTGAATTTTCTCCTGAACGACATTTTGATAGTCCTCTTTCTAGAGGACAAAAATTTATTGAGACATGTAGGTTTGGCCATACTTTTCAAGGAAGCTTTGGATTTACGGTCGAACTACCAATACTTAAGTTAGATGAAAATAGAGACCTGTTTGACCTTCCATTTGAAAGAAAGGTAAATGAACGAATTGCTAGAGGACTTCATCTTCTCGAAGAATCTGTAATACGAGATGACGGAGATATTTTAGTTAATGCTTATGCTTCTGCTTTTAACTCTAAAATGTGTGATGCATTGCTTAACATATCAAATCAATCAACAAAAAAAGTTGAGCTTTGTTTCAATTGGGCGAATGAGATAGAGTTGAGCAAAGATATTGCTTGTTTCAAAAGTATATTGATGGATGAGCGTCATTATGAAGTCATTTCTTATGCTTCTGAAAAACTCAAACAGGTGCCACCAAAGGATATTACTATCACAGGGCGTGTTATCCATTTACACTGCTCTCAAAATCCTGTCGATGATTCAATCACAAAAAGCGTAATCATTAAATATAGCAGTAAGTCAAAGGGCAACATTGATGTAAAGGCAATTTTAAGTACACGTTCTTATAAGCTTGCATGTGAAGCTCATATAACTGGTAAGAACTTGGAATTGAAAGGTTCACTAGAACGTAATGGTTCACAATGGCAGCTTTCGAAAATTAAAACAGTTCAAATTCAATTGTAATAATTGACTCATGAAGTTATGTGCTCCAATTGAGTTTTATTATTGTGTAAAACAAGCGCGAGTTTCTAGGAGTGAAGTGGAAGATATGGAAATCACATGCCATTGCGGGAACATCGTTGTTCAAGCTGACGTACCGAAAGAGATAGCGTCATGTAATTGCTCTATCTGCCGTCGATACGCAGCTTATTGGGCTTACTACTCACCAGAGCAAGTATCAGTTCGCTATTTGAAAGAGCCTTCTGTCTTTTATATCTGGGGTGATAAAGAAGTCGAGTTTCACCGCTGCAATCTGTGTGGGTGTTTGACACACTACGTAACGACAGAGAAATGTGACGCTGATATCGTCGCCATCAATATGAGGATGGCAGAAGAGGAAGTCTTGAAAGATATCCCGCTGAGACTCATTGATGGTAAGCGCTACTAATCAAAAAGCCAGGCACATGTCTGGCTTTTCTCTTTCTAGTTGACTGACTTTATCTTTGACATTTCAATCAGTTGTGTAACGTTTTCGGCGAGAGCCAATCTGCAAATCTGGCAATTGGTTTATAGATTAGAGTTAAATATCTAATTTCTGAACTAACTTCATAAATCCTATGCAACTCAATTCACCTTGTTTGTTGTAAGGAATATAACAGCGCCCTCAAATATATAACTAATTAATGAGTGTTGTTATGTCTCATACCCGTCTATTCCCACGTCATCGCTTGGCGCTAGCTTGTATGCTTGCCAGTGTTTCCAGTTTCTCATTCGCTCAAGAACAGTGTGATATTCCTGATCTTCAACAGGCGCCTGATCTTGCTTTAGCCGTTTCTGAAGCGACTCATCATTGCTATGGTGCTTGGTTCTCTGCACCTGCTGATTCACTGAACGATATCTACAGTGAAGCGAGTTTAAGCCGTATTCAAATCGCGTTAAACCAAGCCATTGCAAGTTACCGTGGTGAGGCAGAACAAGCGCGCAAACTCGAAAACCTTGGTGAGTTTGTCCGCGCGGCTTATTACGTTCGTTACAACGCGCAACAGCCAGACTTTTCTCAGGCATTAGGCCAACGTTTTGCTCAGTCGATTAATGCGTTCTTAGCGAATTCACACGCACTAGACCAAGGACGCGAGCAAGTAGGGGCGATGAAAAGCCTGACGTTGATGGTCGACAATGTGAAGCAACTTCCTCTAACAATGGAAGCACAACTTGCGGCATTGCGTCACTTCAATCGCGAAACGGCGCAAGATACACAGTGGGTCGATGGGTTAAATAACCTTTTCCGTGCGATGGCCGGCCATGCTTCGCGAGATGATTTTTACCAATACATGGCGAGCCATACACAACACATCGATACGTTAGCAGCATTCGCTCGTGATAATGCTTGGGCATTGGATACGGATGCGAGCTTCTTGGTTTACAACGCCGTTCGCGAAACCGGACGTTTACTAGCCAGCCCAAACCAAGCAACCAAAGAGAAAGCGCTGCGTGTGATGCAACAAGTGATGGAGCAAAACCCGCTTGGTAGTGAACACGATAAGCTTTGGTTAGCCGCAGTAGAGATGATGAGCTACTTCGCGCCAGAGGGTTTAAATGGTTTGGATTTAGACCAAGCGAAGCGTGATTTAGCGGCTCGCGTGCTACCGAATCGTCATGAGTGTGATGGTCCGGCAATCATCCGTTCTCAAGATTTAACCCAAGCCCAATCTATTGAAGCTTGTGAGGTTTTAGCCGTAAAAGAGGCCGACTTCCACCAAGTGGCAAACACAGGGCATCAACCTGTTGCGGACGACAACAATGAGCGAGTAGAAGTCGCAGTGTTTGCGAACAACGGCAGCTACGTGGATTACTCGTCTTTCTTGTTTGGTAACACAACGGATAACGGCGGTCAGTACCTTGAGGGTAATCCAGCACAAGCAGGCAACGTGGCGCGCTTTGTCGCTTACCGTTACGACAATGGTGAGGCGCTTTCTATTCTCAATCTAGAGCATGAATACACCCATTACCTAGATGCGCGATTCAACCAATATGGCTCATTCAGCGATAACTTGGCACATGGTTACATTGTTTGGTGGCTGGAGGGCTTTGCTGAGTACATGCATTACAAGCAAGGTTACGATGCAGCGATTGGGCTGATTGCTGACGGCAAGATGAGCCTATCGGACGTCTTGGCGACCACTTACTCTCACGATACCAATCGTGTTTATCGTTGGGGCTACTTGGCGGTTCGCTTTATGTTGGAAGAGCATCCGCAAGAGGTAGATAGCTTACTGGCGCTTTCTCGTTCTGGTCAGTTTGCTGAGTGGGCAAAGCAGGTTCAATTATTGGGTGAGCAATACAATGGCGAGTTTGATCGTTGGTTAGATTCTGTCTCTAGTGAATCTCAGCAGCCTGATCCGAACCCAGATCCAAATCCGGGTGAGCCGACAGAACCTTCTGATCAAGTAACGCAGCTTGTAGCAAACCAAAGTGTGGTGCTCAGTGGCGCAGCATACAGCGAGCAGCTGTTCTATGTGGATGTGCCGGAGAACGCAACTCACTTTGACGTGGCGATTCATGGCAATAGCCAAGGCGATGCTGATTTGTACATGAGCTTTGAGAAAGAAGCCCATTACTACGACTTTGAGTTCAGTCAATATGGTGACGGCAGCAACGAGTTAGTGGCGTTTGAGCCGGAGCAATCGGGTTACATCAAGCCGGGTCGTTACTACATCAGCATCGCGGGCCGTTCTGACTTTAATGATGTGACGCTACAGTCGTCATTAGTGACTGAAACCCCAACGCCGCCAGCACAAGAGCAAGATGACTTAACTCCAGTGGTATTGGAATCCGGCCAAGCACAAACCTTAACGGTGCACCAACAGCGTTACGCAGCGGTTTATGTACCGCAAGGCGTACAAGAGGTGCGAGTGTGGCTAACCGACAAAAACGGTAATGCAGACAATGGCAACGTTGATCTGTATGCGAGTAAAGCGTATTGGCCAACAGTAGGGCAACACGAATACGCATCAAACTACTGGGGAAGCAATGAATACCTGCAAATCCCAGTGACAGAAGAAGGCTATGTCCACTTCTCTTTGAATGCTGAGCAGCAAGGAGATGAGGTCGAGATGCTGGTGTACTTCTACTAATTCACAGCATCGAAATCAAACCCTCATAAAACCAAAGCCGGACATCAGAGTCCGGCTTTTTGTTGTGTGTTATTCGCTACGAAAACTTTCCTAGGTTGCTGCTTGGGGTTTGGCTTTCTTCTTCATTTTTAGTGTTGAGTACACCGAGAAGATCGCGAGCAACACGAAGGCAAGTGCGATTGGTCGCTCATACAAGAATGACCATGAGTTGTCGTACATGAGCAAGGCTTTGCGTAAGTTGGTTTCTGCCATTGGCCCCAAAATGATGGCCAACAGTATTGGTGAGGATGGAATGTCCATCTTGCCGAGGGCGAAGCCCAGTAAACCGAACGCGATAGCGATGCCGACATCAAACATGGAGTTGTTAATTGCATAAGCACCAACCACGGACAGGAAGATGATGATTGGAATCATCAGTATTTTCGGAACTTCGATGATGCGACAGAAGAAACGAATACCAAGTAAGCCAACCAACAGCATGACGATATTAGCGACCAACATCGAGCTAAAGACACCATAAACCACCTCAGGGCTTTGGCTAAACAACAGAGGCCCAGGCGTTAAACCTTGCACAATAAGTGCGCCCAACAAGACTGCTGCAACGGCATCACCCGGAACACCTAGTGTGAGCAAAGGGACTAATGAGCCACCGGTTACGCCGTTGTTACCGGATTCAGCTGCGGCTAATCCATGAAGTGACCCCTTACCAAACTCTTCCGGTTTTTTCGCTGAACGTTTGGCTTCGTTGTAGCAAACAAAAGCTGAGACATCTGCACCAGCACCGGGTACAGAGCCAATCGCAGTACCAATCAGGCCGCTTTTAGTGGCTGTAGGCAGGATTGTCTTAAGGTCTTTTTTGCTTAGAATTTTACGATCAAACGTTGGTACTTCTGCATGCTTCTCATTGATGATCTTTTCGATTTGATTGATGGCTTCTGACAAGGCAAACAAACCAATAAGCACCGGAATAACATTGATGCCGCTATAAAGATCCATCATTCCAAATGTGAAGCGCGGAACGCTACTGATAGGGTCAAGACCAACCGTAGACACCAATAAACCGATGCTGCCAGCCAACAAGCCTTTCAAAATGTTTTGAGAAGAAACGCTAACAATAATGGTTAGGCCAAACAGAGCGAGCGCAAAGTACTCGGGCGCGTTAAAGCGTAGTGCAAAGTTAGCCAAAAGCGGGGAGATGGCAATCAAGACGATCGTACTCAGTAGTCCGCCGACAAACGAGGCCACCGCAGAAATGCTGAGCGCACGAGCGGCTTGTCCTTTTGCTGCTAAGGTGTGTCCATCGAGTACCGTCGCGGCCGAAGCCGGAGTACCCGGTGTCTTCAATAAAATGGCGGCAATTGAGCCACCGTAAATACCACCGATATAAACGCCAATAAGCATCACTAGTGCTGGTGTGGAATCCATACCAAAGGTAAAAGGCAATAGAATCGCCACGCCCATTGTAGCCGTCAGTCCGGGTAGTGCGCCTAAGATGATTCCGCCGACAACGCCGAAAATTAAGATGGGCAATACTTCTGGGCTAAATGCGGTTAGTAGGCCATTGAGTAAGTGTTCAAACATAGCCTCTCCTTAATAGTACAAGCCTTGGGGTAGAGCGATGTAAAACACCTCTCCAAATAGGTAATACACCCCAAATACAAAACACCAAGCGATAAGGTAATACAGCGGCTTTTTGACTTTGAAAAAGACCAAGTAAGCGGTGAACGCGATTAAGCTCGCGATCAAATAACCGACGATATGAATCAGCAGCGCATAAGCCACGAGAAAGCCGATGCCAAATATCGCCATTTTTGAAAAAAGGGGAACGGCTGGCTGTTGAATGGATGCTTTTAGCTTTCGTTGAACGATAAGAGCGATGCAAATGACGATTTGTGCAATTGCGATAGCGCTAGGAAAGAATTGGGCGTTAACGCTGGCGTCTTGGTAGTGTGGTTCATCGAATTGGCTGATGAGCACAAGTACGATGCTGCTAATGACGATCATCAAAAGCGGGAAAAAGATCTCTCTATCCAGTTTTGATGAGGGTTGGTTTTGAATAGGTTCTGTGGGCTGTGAGCCGCTTTGTTGTAGGCTATTTTGACTCATGCTGATTCTCCTCAACACGAAGAGCATCGTGGTGATGCTCTTCGCTTAGAACATCACTTACTGAATTAGTTTTGCGAGTGCTTTGCTGTCTTCATCAACAAACTTGGTGAACGCTTCTGCATCCATGTTGTGGATCGTCATTGCGCCTTTTTCCATAAACTCTTTGAACTCTGCCGATGCCATCGCTTCATCAAAGGCTTTACCCAGCGTTTCAATAACTTCATCTGGCGTGTTCTTTGGTGCGCCAATACCACGCCATGTACCAGTAACAACATCAACACCTTGCTCTTTCAATGTTGGAACATCGGCGATGTATTCAATGCGTTCGTCTGACATGACGCCCAATGCTTTCAATTGACCTGAACGCAACTGAGCAATAGCTTCTCCTGGCGTTACCATGGTGACGTCTGTGTGTTTACCAAGTACTGCGGGAATTGCTTCCGATGCACCGTTGTATGGAATGGCGTTAAGTTTGATTCCTTGGTTCTGCTCTAATGCCATCAGGTAGAAGTTTGGCGCCGCAGTCGAGGCAAACTTCACTTTACCTTCGCCTTTTTTGGCTTCGGCGATCAGGTCATTGATGGTGTTGAAAGGGCTGTCTTTATGAACCAAAACCACGGCAGGATCGAGGTTAACCATTCGAATCAGTTTAAAGTCGCTCGCATCATGTCGCATTAAACCCATTTGAGGGAGAGAAGCGATTTCACGAGTGACAACGGTAAGCGTGTACCCATCTGGACGCTGCTGCGCACCAAAGCTCATGCCTACCGCGCCAGCGCCTCCAGTGCGGTTCATCACGGCGATGTTTTGTCCTAGTACATCTTTTGCGGAGTTAGCCAGAGTTCGACCGACGGCGTCTGTACCACCGCCTGCACCAAACGGAACAATAAGACGGATGTTTTTCGTTGGATAATCCGCGGCAATAGCCGTTGCAGAGACCATGATGCCAGCGGCGACAAGTAGAGATTTAAGAAGCTTGTTCATAATAATCGACCTTTTGTTTCCGTTAGTTTTTGTATGCTTGTGTAGGGTGGTTTGTTTTATTGTTTTGATATTCGCTCATGCAGAGCTGCTCAAACGCGACGGCGATCCAGCCGCTTATGAGCATGTCATACCATTGCTCGACACCACTGCACGCAACGACGACGTCGCCATGTACAAATGAGCCGAAGAACAGTAAATCGTTTTCTTGTAGAGAAGAGGTTTGGGTGGTTTGGTTATGAATATTAGGGCGGCCGTTGCGCCACGCTTGTTGTGCTTTGTTTCTTGCGAACTCATCAAATGGAATCGTCCATTCTTGTGGTTTTCCCAGAGATGTCTCGTAGAGAACGGCATCAGTAAAAGACGCTTCCCATGGTTTGACTCTAGGATCCATCACCACGATATGAAGTTCTTTTCGATTGGTTCGTTCGAATAATCGTTCTATGGATGGCTTGACTAACTCGACAGCATCCATGGCAATTTCAACATGACTTTTCATCATTGATTCCTTTTGATGTTCTTACCTGAACTTGCAAAAGAAATGATATTGTATGACAAGTGAGTGCGAAACGTACGAAACGCTTAAATGATGGTCAGATCACTTGTGAATCAAGAGAATAGTGCGAGGGATCTAACTTTAATAAGGATATGGGTTATAAAAGTGAGGGCTGAATCAAGTTTTATAACTAAGACAATAAATGGCCTAATAGAGAGATAAATTAGATGGATTTGAGGGCGAATAAAGAACGTTTCGCCAAGATAAATTCGATAAAGCCGGACATCAGAGTCCGGCTTTTTGCTATTTGTGCGCAGGACTGAACCTGCTTAGATTGGCTCGTTCACTTTGCTCTTTGTCGCGACTTTGCCATCGGTAGAATACGCAAGCTCACCTGCAATGTAAGTGGCTTCGACGTTTCGCTCGTCACCCAACATCATTAGGGCAAAGAGTTTATCTTCTAAGCTTTTTGAATGCTGGTAACGCAGCTTCTGCAAATCCGTTGCTGCCCAGTTAAGGACAACAAAATCGGCCTCTTTCCCTGCTTCGAAATTACCTATCTTGTCATCGAGACTCAGCGATTTCGCGCCGCCCAATGTCGCTAAGTACAAGCCTTTAAACGCGGAGAGTTTCTTTCCTTGTAACTGCATGATTTTATAAGCCTCATTTAAAGATTCTAACTGAGAAAAACTGGTGCCTGCGCCAACATCGGTCCCCAAACCGACGCGTACATCTTTTTGCTCTGCCTTTTCTAAATCGAACAGACCGCTACCCAGAAATAGGTTGGATGTCGGACAAAAGGAAATCACGGAATCGGTACGCTGAAATGCACTCCATTCTTTATCCGTAAGGTGAACCGCGTGGGCGAAAATGGAACGCTTGCCGGCCAATCCGTAGTGCTCGTAAACATCGAAGTAGCCCTCACGATCCGGGAAGAGTGATTTCACCCATTCGATTTCGTTTTTGTTTTCTGACAAGTGCGTATGCACATACACATCGGGATACTCGGCTTTGAGCTTACCGGCTGCCGTTAACTGTTCAGGCGTTGAGGTCGGCGCAAAGCGGGGCGTAATGGCATATTGCAATCGCCCTTGGTTGTGCCATTTCTTGATCAGGTTTTTGCTTTCTTGATAACCCGTTTCTGGTGTGTCGAGTAGGTAGTCTGGCGCGTTGCGATCCATCATGACTTTCCCCGCGATGATGCGCATGTTCTTGTCCAGCGCTTCCTCAAACAGCGCTTCTACGGATTGAGGGTGCACAGTGCCAAACACTAAGGCGCTGGTGGTGCCGTTCTTCAGCAGTTCGTTGATAAAAAACTGGGAGATGGCTTTGGCGTGAGCTTTGTCTTCAAACTGCTTTTCTGTGGGAAAGGTGTAGGTTTCTAGCCATTCCAACAGTTGTTCGCCATAGGCGGCGATCATTTGTGTTTGTGGGTAGTGGATGTGTGTGTCGATAAAGCCCGGCACGATGAGTTTTCCACTGTGATCGACAATCTCTTGGTACTGTGTCGAATCGCTTTCACTGAACGCTTTGATGGCTTTGATGTGTCCATCTTCAATCACTAACAAGCCATCTTCGAAGTACTGGTAGGCATCAGGCAGGTGTTCAACCTTGGCTGGATCATTGATGAAATGTAATAGGCTAGAGCGGATAGCAGTGACGTCTGCCGTCGCATGAGAAGAGAAAAAAGCCGTACCGATTAAAGACAAAAGGATCGCGTTTTTGTTCATAAGTCACTCCATTGAATCGTTTGAAAATCCATGGTTTTTGACTTATTCGAGCAAGCCCTTGTCAATAGAGTGTAACAACCGAAAACCATTAAAAGCGAAGAGACTATTGCGAGATGTATGCCAATCAACGACAAAGTGGTTAATGCTAATCAGGACAAGGCTTGAGAGCGAATTCTCGAGACAATAAGTAGATATTCGCTAACCATGATGGTGAGGAAAAACAGACAGTTGAACCGATGTGGTGCATTTCATGTTTTGCTAATAAATGACCTTGGGCTGCAATAAAGCTGTCATGTTTGGGTTATAAGTTGTGCGACTTAAATGGCTATGCCAGATGAGAAGCCCAAGCCAGATGATGCGAGTAAACCATTTGGCGAACAACGTAACCAGTAGATTGGAGAATCATGGCAAGAGTAGTAAACGCAGCCGATGAAGTGATCATTAAGTTGCTACAAAACCAAGGCTTTATTAAAAGCGAAGCTGAGGCCCGCTTGAAAGAAGAAGTATATCGTTTACACCCACACGAAATCGAAAAAGTGAAAAACTACGATCAGCACTTTGGCATCAATGCAAAAGAGAAATTGATTGATGAGATTTTAGAGCTTAGACGTGAAGCATTGATCAAGAAGATATCCCGCCCAGAGACTGCTGTTTTTAAGTAACTTGTCCTCAAAGTATCCAAGACATTTGATCGACACTCAATGTGTAAAAGTAAGTAAATAAGAGAGTCAAAGTTAGTGAGTGGTTTGACACTTATGGAAATGCGTTTTAGTTTTCGATTCAATTAATCTTTGTCATGAATGGGTATAGATAGCAGGATATGGACTCAATCACACAAGCTGCATTAGGCGCGACTGTCGCCGGTGCGATTGCTGGGAAGCGCTGTAATGCGAAGGTATTACTGATGGGTGCTGCGCTCGGCACTTTACCGGATCTGGATGTGATTCTGGATTATGGCGACGCAGTACAAAACACAATCAAGCATCGCGGCTTTACGCATTCTCTCTTGGTGTTACCTCCTTTTGCTTTGTTGATTTCTTGGCTTTATTGCCGCTGGCGACCAGATACGTTTTGGACGCTTTCTCGTGTGTTCTTTTTAACCGTGAGTGTGTTCGTTACTCACACTTTGTTGGATGCGATGACAACGTATGGCACGCAGTTGATTTGGCCATTTGAGGGCTATTTTGAGCTGCGGAACGTGTTCATTATCGATCCGCTTTACACTCTGCCTTTGTTGCTTGCGATTGGTGTGGCTCTGTTTTCTAAAACCCGCGGCGGACGTTGGTGTCAGAGCGTTGTGCTTATCTCCACGCTTTATCTCGGTTGGGGTTACGCATCGCAGCAAATGATCGCGTCTCGCGTGGAGCAAAACTTAGCAGCGCAGAACTTACCGAATCAGCAAGTTCTGATCACGCCAACACCGTTTAATACCTTCCTGTGGCGAGTAGTAGTGATGGATGATGGTCAATATTACGAAGGCTTGGCATCGGTACTCGATAGCGATGAGCGTATTGATTTTGTCTCGCACCCGCTAGGCAGTTGGCCTTTGGCAGATAAGCCGGAGACTTTGAAAGGGCTTAAGGCTTTCTCTCATGACTATCTGAACTATCGAGTAGAAGATGATGCACTGATTGTGTCTGACTTGCGTTTGGGAATGTCGAACAACCTTTCCTTCGAATTTATCTTTGCGGAGAAGGGCAAAGACGGCGATTGGCAGTTGTTGGAATCAACACAACGCTACCCAAGTGAGCGTAGCTTGGACTTGTTAGGTCAACTTTGGGAGAGGCTGAAAGGCGACCAGAGTATTGATGCGAATTTGGAACGTGTGGAGCTAAGCGCGCGTTCATAGTTTAGGTGTACAGCGATCCCCAACTCGCTCTTGAAGATAATGAGATGAGAGCGTGTTGTCGGGAATTTCTTCATCAAAATGAATACTGACACAAAACTGAATAAAGAAAGCCGGATGTGATGTCCGGCTTTTTCGTATTTGCTTGAATCAACTATTGGTCGAACTCTCTACGGGAATTCATACCCGTCGTGTGAGTTCGTTAGGTAGTAGAACGTCGCTTGAACATAGTCAGTTGGGTCACCTGAGTTGTTTTGGTTGTACACGCCTGCTTTAAAGTACATGTATTGGCCGCCAACATCGTAGCCGCTGGTGGTCATATCTACCGTTTCAGTGACGTCTTCGTGGTCATCACGTTTAATAGTGACGATAAGTTGGTTGCCTTGCACTTCGATTCGGTAGAAGAACAACTCGTTCAGTGCGATGCCATCTTCAGGTTCTGAAGCGTTGGATGCTGAGCTACCAATAAGATTAATGAACTGCTCTGGATCTGATGACGCGTCTTCGTTAGGTTCATGCGCAAAGTAAAGCGAGCCTTTGGTGTGGCCGGGCAATAAACGGTAGTAGAGGCGGATTGGTTCATCGTTGTTTGCGTGGATCTGGCCAACGATCACGCGACCCACTTGGCTAGAATCACCCGTTGTCGTTACCGCGTTGACGGCCAATGTTGCTTCTAGAACGCCATCCACACCGCCAGAATTGGTTTGATCATCGCTTGGTGCGCTCGCGAATACCCAGTTGTTTTTGGTGATGCCTGTGGTTGAGATGCTGGTGTCGCCACGACGGAGCATTTCACGCATTTCTGAACGTGTGTATTTGGTATTTGCAGATGTGGTTGCGCCTTCGACGGGTGAGATGAACACCAAACCGCCGTCATCACCAGTGTAGAAGAACTCGCTGTTCTCAAAGCCGCTAGAGAGTTCGCCTTCTTTCACTTCTTGAGCATCGCCAGACGCGTTACCGTTATCATCAACTGGCAGGTCGAGTTTCCAATCTAATAAGTCGAAGTTGCCTGATGGTGGCAGGGCAGGGTCGAGATCGAAGACAGGCAATGAAGTGGTCGGCGGGTCAATGATTTCAGAAGATGTGAGTTTGAAGAGATCGACACGACCCTCAGCGCCACTATATTCACCAAAGACAGTGATTTCCGTTGCATCTCCTGAGTTGAAGGTAATGGTGGTTTGCGCCCAATCTGAGTTTGAAGCGGTTTTGCTAAAAGTGTCGCTGCCAACCTCCACGCCGATGTTCGCATCTGCCAGCACGTACGCGCTCAGCGTGTATTCGGTATTGCTTGTGACCGGAACTGACTGCTCTAGACGTGCACCATTGCCAGAGAATTTCGCAGACTTTGCACCGTCATAGGCAACACCGGAGACAGCGGTTGGATCCACCTCTGTCCATCCAGAAAAATCTTGTTCAAAACTTGGGTTAACGAGATTGACTTCGGCACTATGTGCGGCAAAAGAGCTCAGTAAAACGGCACTGCCGACAATATTGACTAACTTGCTTTTCATGTTGTTCTCCACGGTTTTCAACGATGGCTTATCTTCTAATCCTGTAGAAGTAAGTTGTGCTTCATGTATTTTAATAACACAAATAAGCCTTGATTCTTTCTCTGTAGAAAAAAGATGAAGATGAAAAGCGAACTTCTGTATTTTGGTTGCGGCTAACTAGCGATCTTACGCAACTATTTGCAATGTAATTCTTTAGCATGCTGCGTTGATCTGGAAGCGCGATGGCACTTTGTAGGTGTCAAAGCTTAGAAAAGTCTTTCAGGAATATAGGGTTACAAGCTATACAATATGAATAATTGTGAGCGAAGATCGGTTTTATGAAGACGAAAAAAAGCCGAACATGACGTCCGGCTTTGAATTAGTTCCCGATTTTTACATTAATTTTTAGTGACTAGCTAAAGATTAAATTTGTGCGAATGCGCCTTCCCAAGTGTAAGTCACACCGTCGAACTCAACGCGATGTGCCGCGTTCTGTTTGTCTTCGTCTAGGTTGCAGATTGCGAAGTGGTAAGCGTTGCCTGTTGTGGTTTGCAGACGAATCACGGTACCCACTTCGTTGTTACCAACGACGGTTACTGACTCTACAAGACCGCGAGCGCCAACCGATGCTTCGATAGACTCGTTGAAGTAACCGTGTGTCTCTAACACAGAAGCAAACACGTGGTTCTGACCAGATTGACGTAAGATCAGTGCTGGTTCGCTCTTCAAGTTGAAGTCTGGATCATTTGCGCCTGTGCGAGTGAAGAACACTTTGCCGCCGTTTGTTGCGCTTGTGATTAGCGAGTAGTAGCTGTTGTCGTGCAACCAGCTTACAAGCGAGCTGCCTTGAACTTGGCCTGAACCCACATTCCATAGGTGTTGGTAACCGTTGTCTTCGCCCATTGGACGCAGCGTGCTTTCTACATCGTATTCAAAATCCGTACGGATGATTTGACCAGAGTAGTGCACTGGCAGGTCGTATTGGTGCTCTTGATCTGCTTCGATGCGGTAAACATCAATCACAAGTGGTTTTTCGAATTCTGGCAATTCAGCAAGAATGATGCTGCGCTGCATGTCTACGCCGTTGTAGTAACCAGAAATGCGACCGCTCATGCCTTGCAGTTTTTCGTCATCAGCTTTGAAGAAGTGCTTAGAACCGAACTTGGTTTCTGCTAGCGCTGTGTCGAAGTTGTTTTGCGTCTTTTGGTCAACCGTTACTGTGTTGTGCGCGACCGTCTGCTTACAGTAAGACTTGTTCTCTGGAATGTAACGACCGCCAAATTTAGGCTCAACGTTTACCCAGCGACCAAAGCCGTAATCGTGAAGCACTTCATGACCGCGGTTAAACACGCTCAGGTGCAGACCATCGTAGTGACCGTGGTCTAGCGCTGAGTGGTACTGGTGATCGCTGCCGTGCTGACCAAACCAGATAAGCGCCATTGTGTCGTCGTCTTGTTCGTCACGGTGACGAAGAATGCTTACGCCGCCTTTTTCGCCTTCAGGACCGTCAGTAACGAATAGGCTACCCCAGTTGAATGGTTTGATGTTGTCTGCGGCTGCAACTGCGTCAGACAATGTTTTACCTGAGATATGAACCCAAACGTCTTGCTGGTGGTCTGCCATGCCAAGTAGCGTTTCAGACTGCTCGTAACGGTGGAAACATACTGACGTTGCCATGATTACGCCTTCATCGTTGATCGAAATCGTCTTCGATGAATCGTTCAATGCTGGCAAAGTACCATCTGGGAATGCCGTCTTAAATACCGCGTAAGACGTGGTCTTGATGACCGAGTCGTTGAACTCGTAAATACCAAGCTCAGGCTGACGACGTTCAATCGCTTCTGCGAATAGGTAGATTGGACGCAGCGAGAAACGGTGGTAGTAAGGACCTTCCATGTAGTAGCCGTCTGGCGAGAACAGTTGGTCTAACTGAGCTAGGAAGCCGCCGCTTACTTTGTCCAGTTTCAAGCCGTAAAGCGCTTTGTCTACCGCATCTTGATCGTTAATTGCGTAACCACAGATACCTACTGCTGCTACTGCCCACAGACCGTGGTTGTGTACGATGTCGAAGTCGTGACCGTAAGTGACTACGAACAGCTCAATCATTTGTTTGAACAGGTCGTTTTCAATCAGTGTTTTTTGCTCTTCTTCCAACGTGTGGTAAATGCAGCTGTACGCACAAGAGGCGTATAGCATCCACATGTTCTCGTTCAGAGTTTGGTGGAAGATCTTACCCGGAGGGTTAGAGTCACGACTGGTGTTGCTTTCTAGCGTCGGGTAAACCTTCGCGTAAGCCGTTAGCATGTCCACGATGTAATCGCGGTATTTCTGTTCGCCAGTGATAAGGAATAGGCGACCCGCTAGATCAATGTGGATGTAGTTTTGCTTGTGACGGTTGTGCTCGTAACCGCCGCCTTCGCCGTGACCTGGAACTTCAATACCGACCTCAGCCATGTAAGCGTCAGTTTGTTTGATGTCACGTGCTAGTGCATTTCCTAATAGGCTATCCGTGCCAAGTGCTTTGCTTAGTTCTGCCGCTTCTTCAAAGTTCATTAATAGCGGTTGGTAAGGCTGGGTTTGGTAGCTCATTATTATTTCTCCTGCCCGAATGCGTTCACTTCTAGAGAGTAGAAGCCATTCCAGCTGTAGGTTTTACCGTTCATTTCTACTTGGTGTGGGGTTTGGTCGTCAGCGCCTAGCACATTGCTGATCATCACAGTAACCAGTGATTTTTCAGTCGTGATTTCTACGATGCTGCCAACGGCGTTGTAACCCACGACGCGGATATCTTTCACCTGACCACGTGCATTCACCGATTGCTCAAACTCTTCGTTGAAGTAGCCGTGTGTTTCTAGCACAGAAGCAAATAGTGTCGATTCGCCCTTGCTGCGTAGAATGAATGCCGGTTCGCTACGTAGGTTAAAGCTTGGGTCATTGGCGCCAGTGCGAGTGAAGATCACTTCATTATCGCCGTTCTGTTTCGCGCTGCTGCTTGTGCCTAACCAAGTGTAGTAGGTGTTGTTTTGTAGCCAGCTAACCAGCGCCGTATCTTGCACTTTGCCGCTTGCTACTTTCCAAAGGTGTTGGTAACCGAAGTCATCGCCAAGCGTGTTCAGTTCACCAAAGCTTTGGTAATCTAAGTTAGTACGTACGATTTGACCATCGTATTGATGAGAGTAGTCGTACTGATGCTCGCCTTCACCTTCGATGCGATAAAGGTCTAGCAATAGCGGTGCTTCAAGCTCATCTAGGTTAAGCATGAACACACTGCGCTGCATGTCTGTATTCGGGTAATGGTCGTTAGCAAACGCGCTCATACCGTTGATTTCAGTTCCTTCTACTTTGAAGAAGTGAGGCAAACCGTGCACTGAATCAGCGCGGTCTACATCGAAGCCGTTCTGACATTGCTCATCAATCGTTACCGCGTTGTGCGCGATAGTTTGACGTGCGTACGATTTGTTTTCGTCTAGGTAACGACCGCCGAATTTAGGCTCTACGTTTACCCAGCGACAGAAGCCGTATTCACGCAGCACTTCTTGACCACGGTTGAAGAAGGTAATGCCAAGCGTATCGAAGTTACCATGTCCCATGCCGTGTTGACCGTAGTTCATCACAAGCTGTGACACATCACCGGTTTTATCCTGCATACGGATAAAGCCTTGTGCACCGTTGTTACCAGTTGGACCTTCGTTGAGCTCCACACTTGGCCAGAAAGGCATGCCGATTTCACGGTCTGCGATTGCTTTATCGTAGGCTTGAGAAAGCTCAAGACCACATGGGTGCATCCAAACGGCGTTTTGAATCTTCGCCATGCCAAGGATGTTGTCATCCAAGCCGTAGTGCTTGCTGTAAACACTCACTGCGACTTGAACACCCATGTCGGTAATACTCATGGTACGAGATGCATCGTTTAGGGCAGGGAACTCACCATTCGGGTAAGCCGTTGCCAGCATCGCTTGTACTGTGTTGCCAATCACTTTGTCTTTGTAGTTGTAGATGTCTACTTCAGGCATGTGACGGTGTACTACTTCTGCAAATACACAAGTTGGACGAATCGCATAACGATGGTAGTAAGGGCCTTCCATGTAGTAACCAGAAGGGGCGAACAGTTGCGAGATTTGCGCTAGGAAGCCACCGGTATCATCACGGTCTTGACCGTATACCGACATCTCTAGATATTCAGGTTTGCCAATGGCTAGGCCACAAATACCAACGGCCGCCACTGCCCAGATACCGTGGTTGTGAATACGGTCGAAATCGTGCGCGTATTTCACGGTGAACATGTCTAGCATTGGTTCGAAAATGCGCTCAACAACGGCTGTGCGCTCTTCTTCTGTCATGACTGATGCCACGCAAGAGTAAGCAAGGCTAGTAAACATTAACCAACAGTGTTCATTAAGGATCTGGTGGAAAAGACGACCTGTTGGGTTAGTGTTTTTCTGTACGTGGAAATCAAAGGTGAGGTACTTCTCTGCGTAAATAGCGAGAAGATCTTTAACGAACTGCGCGTACTTTTCTTCTTGAGTGATCAAGAACAAACGACCCGCTAAGTTCATGTAGGTATAGTTTTGTTTGTGGCGGTTGTGCTCGTAGCCACCCGCTTCGCCGTGACCTGGTACGTCTAGAGGCAGACGCATAAAGGCTTCAAGTTCCTTGCGATTCGCTTCAATGGATTTGCCCATTAAGCTCGGCTTTCCGACTTCCTTTCTTAGTAGTTCGACTTCTGCTTCAGTCAACAAAATCGGTTGTGTAGTCATTTCTTTACCACCCTCAGATGAAGTGTGTTGTTTTCTTAAACTTTCTATAAAGTAATACAATATTAAGTTTGGGTGTAGTTTTTGTGGCAAAAAGGGAGAGTGAAATCACGCGAATTTAGCTAACTCATTGATTTATATTGTTGTGGTAATCCTTGTTGTGGCTGATGTTTCGACGTTATCAATCGTTAAGTGGAATGCTTTAGCGAGCGCCGTTTGATGAATATCACATATTTTTAGATATATTGTATGACAATTAAAATAGATCGGATATGCTCGTTACCAATTCGACAGCAGACCCTTTCGCTTCGCGTTTCACTTTTATCAATACGACGCTTTTTTAAGAGAATCTTTTAATAAAGCATGGTTAAGAATGAAGTGCCGTAGGGTTCGCTTTAATAGAGACTTTTTAGGAGTATGACGATGAATTCTTTCTTTGTATTAGATGAGAACCCGTGGGAAGAGCTAGGCGGCGGTATCAAGCGTAAAATTGTTGCTTACACAGATGACCTAATGGCGGTTCACCTATGTTTTGATAAAGGCGCGATTGGCGCTCCGCATACTCACGAAATTCACGATCAAATCGGTTACGTAGTACGTGGCAGCTTTGAAGCGGAAATCGAAGGCGAGAAGAAAGTACTAAAAGAAGGCGACGCATACTTTGCTCGTAAGCACATGATGCACGGTGCAGTTGCATTAGAGCAAGACAGCATTCTTCTAGACATCTTCAACCCAGCTCGTGAAGACTTCTTAAAATAATCTATAGCGCAACCTCAGTTGCTAAGGTGACAACATGAAATCATTAAACATCGCGGTCATTGGCGAATGTATGGTTGAGCTACAGAAAAAGGAAGGTCAGCTAAAGCAGTCATTCGGTGGTGATACGTTGAATACCGCACTGTATTTATCTCGTTTGACCAAAGCTCACGATATTAAAACCAGCTATGTAACGGCTCTGGGTAACGATCCTTTTAGCCAAGAAATGCTATCAGCATGGCAAGAAGAGGGCATCGATACTAGTCTGGTTCTTTCCGTTAAAGAAAAGCAACCAGGTATCTACTACATCGAAACCGATGAAACTGGCGAACGTTACTTCCACTACTGGCGTAACGAAGCGGCCGCTAAGTTCCTATTCGAACAAAATGAGTCTCCGCTATTAGTCGACAAACTTTACTCGTACGATGCGGTTTACTTGAGCGGTATTACATTAGCGATCCTTACTGAAGAAGGTAAGACGCAACTGTTTGGCTTCCTTGAGCGCTTCAAGGCACAAGGTGGTAAGGTTATTTTCGATAACAACTACCGTCCTAAATTGTGGGAAAGCCGCGAGAATGCCATGTCTTGGTATCTTAAGATCCTTAAGCACACAGATATCGCACTGCTCACATTTGAAGATGAGCAAATGCTTTACGGTGACGAGCATCTAGAACAGTGCATCGAGAGAACCTCTGCACTGGGCGTGGATGAAATCATCATCAAACGTGGTAGCAAAGATTGCTTGGTTGTGGCGAATGGCGAAGCGCAATACGTGGCGCCAAACAAAGTCGACAACGTGATTGATACCACAGCGGCTGGTGATTCTTTCAGTGCAGGCTTCTTGGCGAAGCGTTTGACTGGTGGCAATGCTGCGGAATCGGCTTACTCTGGCCACTGTATGGCTGGCGCGGTAATTCAACATAAAGGTGCCATCATTCCACGTGAAGTGATGCCAGATCTTCCTTTGTAATTCTTTTGCGGAGCGTTGAGTAATCAGCGCTCCGCAGTGATTTATTGAACTCAAGTTAACGACGACGAGTACACTCTTATGACGACATTAAACGAACAACTAGCAAACCTAAAAGTAATTCCTGTTATTGCCATCAACAAAGCAGAAGATGCGATCCCTCTAGGTCGCACTTTGGTTGAAAACGGTATGCCTTGCGCTGAAATCACGTTCCGCACAGAGTGTGCTGCAGAAGCGATTCGTGCTATGCGCGCTGAGTTCCCAGAAATGCTGATCGGTGCAGGTACTATCCTAACCAACGAGCAAGTTGACCAAGCGATCGAAGCTGGTGTGGACTTTATCGTAAGCCCAGGTTTTAACCCTCGCACGGTTCAATACTGCCTAGACAAAGGCGTGGCTATCGTACCTGGCGTAAACAACCCAAGCCTAGTTGAGCAAGCGATGGAAATGGGTCTGCGTACACTTAAGTTCTTCCCTGCTGAGCCATCTGGCGGCGTTGGTATGCTTAAAGCATTAACGGCGGTTTACCCAGTGAAATTCATGCCAACAGGTGGCGTGAGCCTAGGTAACGTAGACGAGTACTTGTCTATCCCTTCAGTACTGGCATGTGGCGGTACTTGGATGGTGCCAACAAAGCTTATCGATGAAGGTAAGTGGGATGAACTAGGTACACTGGTCCGCGACGCAGTAGCTCACGTAGCATAAGTGTCGTAACACCCCGATAAAACTAGCGAAAATAATGAAAAGCGAGCCTCAGGGCTCGCTTTTTTGTGTTTGAAAGTTTGAAAGAGGCGAGATTGGAGAGTCGAGATGCGAGAAAAACAAACGAGAGGTGAGAATCGATAAACGAGATTTGAGAGGTCGAAATGGAAAGCGTTGGATTTTCCTCGCGTCATCCTCGAGAGCGACGAAGGAGCGAGTCGGGGATCTCAGAGAGCCAAATAAGAAACTTCAATAATGATTTGACCCATAAAAGTCACGACGTGGTATTTGGTATTCGGTACTTGTTGGTGAAAAGAGATTTCCTACTCAGTCGTTCCTCCTTCTAGGAAATGACGGGAAGGAGTAGGGGAAAAGCTGAGAGGTGAAGCATGGGTTTGAGAGCTGGAAGTGGAAAGCGCTGAACTTTCCCTACGTCATTCTCGACAGCGACGAAGGAGCGAGTCGGAGATCTTGCTTGTTACATTCATCTAAATCCCACTTTCTATCCAATTCCTTCGAAACATCTCATTACGTTTCGCTCAAAGAAATACCACGCATTTTTGATCTTCAGACAAAGCGTGAAGAAGAAAAACATTCCATACTTTAATGAATTTGCAATAGATTATTTGTATTACAATATAATTGATTGTTGAGTGGCGGATAATCTGACTTAGAATGCCAATGGCCCAATAAAACAAAGGATTTCTCGCCAATTTTTCAATGAAATAACTTATGTTCCAGATCACAATTAAAGCTTATTGTAGTACAAATAAAATAATGAACAGAGTAGTCTAGGCGTTAGAAAATGATCAAACTTGAAAGGCTGAAAAAATGACTATTGATACTCTTGTTGTTCTTGCCTACTTCTTCTTCTTAGTTGCAATTGGTTGGATGTTCCGTAAGTTCACTACCTCAACCAGTGACTACTTCCGAGGGGGCGGTAAGATGTTATGGTGGATGGTAGGTGCTACCGCCTTCATGACGCAATTTTCAGCATGGACGTTTACAGGTGCCGCAGGACGCGCGTTCAACGACGGTTTCGTTGTTGTAATCCTATTCTTAGCCAACGCATTTGGCTACTTCATGAACTACCTCTACTTTGCTCCAAAGTTCCGTCAGTTACGTGTAGTGACGGCGATTGAAGCAATTCGTCAACGTTTTGGTAAAACTTCAGAGCAGTTCTTCACTTGGGCTGGTATGCCAGACAGCTTGATCTCAGCCGGTATTTGGTTGAATGGTCTTGCGATTTTCGTGGCAGCGGTCTTCAATATTCCTATGGAAGCGACCATCATCGTTACTGGTTTAGTGCTAATGCTAATGGCGGTAACGGGCGGCTCTTGGGCGGTTGTTGCATCTGACTTTATGCAGATGTTGGTTATCATGGCAGTGACGATCACTTGTGCGGTGGCGGCATACTTCCACGGTGGCGGTATTGGCAACATCGTGTCGAACTTCCACGGCGACTTCATGCTGGGTAACAACCTGAACTACGTCAGTATCTTTATCCTTTGGGTAGTGTTCATCTTTGTTAAACAGTTCGGTGTAATGAACAACAGCATCAACGCTTATCGTTACCTATGTGCAAAAGACAGTGAAAACGCACGTAAAGCTGCTGGCCTTGCATGTGTGCTGATGATTGTTGGTCCTATCATTTGGTTCCTACCACCTTGGTACGTTGCGGCATTTATGCCTGATTTCGCAGAGCAATACGGCTCAGTAGGTGGTGATGCAGCTTACCTAGCATTCGTACAAAACGTAATGCCAGCAGGTATGGTAGGCCTTCTGATGTCAGCAATGTTTGCGGCGACCATGTCTTCAATGGACTCTGGTCTAAACCGTAACGCGGGTATCTTCGTGATGAACTTCTACAGCCCGATTGTGCGTCCACAAGCGTCACAAAAAGAGCTGGTTATCGTGAGTAAAGCAACGACTATCGTGATGGGCTTCATCATCATTGGTATCGGTCTATTCATTAACTCGCTACGTCACTTGAGCCTGTTCGATATCGTACTGAACGTGGGCGCATTGATTGGCTTCCCAATGTTGATTCCTGTACTACTTGGTATGTGGATTCGTAAGACGCCGGACTGGGCTGGTTGGGCAACACTGGTTGTTGGTGGCTTTGTTTCTTACATCTTCGGTATCTCACTACAAGCAGAAGACGTAGAGCGCCTATTTGGTCTAGAACAAGCGTTTACAGGACGTGAGTGGGCTGACCTGAAAGTTGGCTTGAGCTTAGCGGCACACGTTGTCTTCACTGGTGGCTTCTTCCTACTGACAACACGTTTCTACAAGGGTCTATCACCTGAACGTGAGAAAGAAGTGGCTCAATTATTCGAGAACTGGAACACGCCACTTGTGGCTGACAGTGAAGAGCAGCAGAACCTAGATACAAAACAGCGCGGCATGCTTGGTAAGCTTATCAGCGTAGCGGGCTTCGGTATCCTAGCGATGGCTCTGATTCCAAACGAACCATCAGGTCGACTACTGTTTATCTTGTGTGGTGCGATTGTTCTCTCGGTGGGTGTTCTATTGGTGAACGCAGCACGAGGGCCTAAAAGCCCAAAGTTAGCTAACGCGAAAAGCTGACCACAATTAGAGACTCTCTATGAAAAATCCCACAGTATCGCTACTGTGGGATTTTTTTATTTTCGACTTTAAGCACCAGAGAAAACCGAGTGATTAGGCTGTCTTGCTTCTTGCTTAAGGCGATTAGATTTAAGCAGGAATACCACTGTGGAATTTGAAATCTTCGTCTGGCGTTGAAATCAGTTCAGCTTCGATGTGTCCAAACTCTGCAACGCGCTCGCTAATGTCTTTACCTGCGATTTGTTCTGCAAGGACAAGGTAGTCTTGGTAATGACGAGCCTCTGAACGAAGTAGAGAAACATAGAATTTCGCGATGTCTTCGTCCATGTGCGGAGCCAGTTTCGCAAAACGTTCACATGAGCGAGCTTCGATGTAGGCACCGATGATGAGCTTATCAATCAAGGTTTCTGGCTCATGTGTTTTCATGTTCGAAATCAGCGTTTTTGCATAGCGGCTTGCTGGAATGTTTTTGTATTCCACGCCACGGCTTTCCATGATTTCTAGCACTTGGTAGAAGTGGTGCAACTCTTCTTTGATCAGCAGAACCATCTTGTCGATCAGATCTTGGCTGTACGGCGAATCTGATTTAGCGATGATGGCTTTTGAAATGTTGCTCTTGCCTTTAAGCGTCTCTAGTGAGCCTGTCTTACGGTAGGCAAAGTCTTCATATGGTTTGAACCAATCGAGTAGGGCGTGTGAGCTTGCTTGGTCTACTGCGTACTTACGGATCAGGAACATTGCCGACTGGCCCGCTTTGAGTTCGCACAGTAGATGGTCTAATAAAATGGTTGGAAGGTTTTCAGGCTTCTTTGCTTCCTCAACCCATTCATCTGGGGTGCTGCATTGCAAGAATTGGTTAATTGGAGCAAGAAGGTCCTGATAGGCGTCGAGATTAATCATTTTAATTTTTAGTACTTTACATTCAATTTTGGTTTATCCGGCCAATGTCTATTCAATCAAGAAGACACAAAAAAGGCTGCAAACGCAGCCTTTAATCGGATAGGGCGGAAAGCTAAAGCGGAGTTTACCACTTTTTCTTCTCGCCGAAGAGCGCATCCATATCACTGTCACGTTCTTTGTCGGCAATTTGCTGCATTTCTGCTTCATTCTTGTCTTGGCGTTTCTTATCCAAGTCACCAAGCATTTCTTCGAGCTTTTGTTTTGCTTGAATCGAGTAAGCATCATTTTTGGTGCTTAACGCATCAATGCCTTTACGAAGCAGTTGCAGAGCTGTTCCCGGTTGACCGCGAGCAATAGAGTCATTCGCACGCTTAATCACGTTCTCGATGTTGATGCGAATTTGCATCGTTTCAAGACGCGCGTTTTCAGTTACGTAAGTTTGCGTATCTAAACGGCCTTTGTTGTGCTCGTTACGAACCGCATCACGAAGACGTTTCACGAGCTTTAACATTACAATGGCTTGTTTATCGCTGCTTGGCATCTTGAATGTGGTGCTTTCACCGTTTGCACTGCTCTCATTCAATTGAGCAATTTGCTGCTTCATGTTTTCGATGCGCTGCACGAGCTGCTTGTTCTTTGGATCAAGGTCGCGCATGCTTTCAAGTGCATCAAGAATACGGTTGTTAAGACACAGCAGTAAGTCCTTGCTGAAAGGAATATGATGAGCGTGCCCGATGAGCTCTTCAGTACCGTCAATCAGTGCCACATAGCGAGCAGATTCCTGTCTTTTCGCGGTCTCTACTTTTACCTTGTACTGCAACATGATGTTATAGCCAAGGATCAATACCAGTAGGATGGCAACCAAAGCAATTATTAAAGGCATATTCATATTTTTGCTTCTACTACTTGTTATTTTTCTGTGTCCAGCGTTCAAGAATACATGAATCTTATCTTTCTCGGCACCCTATTTATTTGATTATTTTGCTCCAAACACGTTTTCCTGTGGATTTAAGCACAGAATGCGGTGAGCCGTTTAAAAAAGCGAATTTTGAAGGTTCAACTCCATGCATATTTAGAGAAGGTGAGTAATTCGCTATGAGCTTGAGCTATAAGTTAGAAATTACTGTTCATTTAGTTGCTAACACGTTATAACTAATCATTATATCTACTCGGGTGAGTAGACTGGATAAGTATGACGTTATTATCTCAATCAATGAGTAAGGGATTACGATGAAACTGCAACAACTGAAGTATATTGTTGAGGTTGTGAACCATAATCTGAATGTGTCTGCGACAGCAGAAAGCCTATACACTTCTCAGCCGGGCATCAGTAAACAAGTCCGTTTATTGGAAGATGAGTTGGGTATTCAGATCTTCGAACGAAGTGGTAAACACTTAACGCAGGTGACACCCGCCGGTGAAGAGATCGTGCGAATTTCTCAAGAGATTCTAGCGCGTGTTGAAAGCATCAAAGCCGTGGCAGGGGAGCATACTCACCCTGAAATGGGCACACTGAACATTTCTACTACTCATACCCAAGCACGTTACGCACTTCCTGACGTGATCAAAGGCTTTACGGCACGTTACCCGAAAGTATCGCTGCACATGCACCAAGGTACGCCTTCGCAAATGTCTGAAGCGATTGCCAAAGGTACGGCAAACTTCGCGATTGCGACCGAAGCACTTCATTTATATCAAGATGCCATTATGCTGCCTTGTTACCACTGGAATCGTTCTATCGTGGTACCAAAAGATCACCCATTAGCGAAGAAAGACCGCGTAACTATCCACGATTTGGCGGCTTACCCGCTAGTGACTTATGTATTCGGCTTTACAGGCCGTTCTGAGTTGGATACCGCATTTAACCGTGAAGGTTTAACACCGCGCGTTGTGTTTACTGCAACGGATGCCGACGTGATTAAAACTTACGTTCGTATGGGTATTGGTGTTGGTGTGATTGCGAGCATGGCAGTTGATGAAGACCAAGACAGCGATTTGGTTGCGATTGATGCAAGCCACTTGTTTGGCGCGAGCACAACGAGCATTGGCTTCCGTCGTGGTACCTTCCTTCGCTCTTACATGTTCGACTTTATGGAGCGTTTTGCACCGCACTTAACTCGTCCTGTGGTGGAGCAAGCGATCTCGCTTAAATCAAACACTGAAATTGAAGAGATGTTTAAAGACATCGAGCTTCCGGTCAGATAACACTTCATTGATGTTTCGATTCCCTCTACAATGCGCTCGTTGTAGGGGGAGCTATGAAAACGCAATTTCAATTTATTAATGACTGCTTAATCGAAAACCAATTTTTGTGGCGATTCGAGCCTTTTAAAAGCAGCATTCACACATCATTACCTTGGTTAGAGCAACATCCTCAATTGTGCCAGTGGTTAGCGTCTCTTTCTCCCTCCCAAATTGAAGAATACAAAGCGGAACCGGAACTTGCCTTAAAAGCACTTAGTCCATTCTTGCCTGAACTTGAACAACTTTCAGAACTCACTCGCTTAGAACCGCTAGCTTTAAAAGGCTTGGAACTCGCTCGTGGTTTAGATAACGGTATTCCCGGTCGTAAGTTAGAGCAAATTAGTTCGATGGGTGAAGCGGCGATTCAGCTTCATCATGGTGACGAATGGTTAGAGTGGTGCTCAGGCAAAGGTTATTTAGGGCGAATCCTGACAACGCAAACCGATCAGCCTGTCACCAGTTTTGAATACCAACAAGCACTGTGCGATTCGGGACAACAAGCAGCCAATGAACATCATTGGAAGATGACGTTTATTCAAGGCGACGCGTTCGATAGCAAAGCGAAAGCGGTGTTTAAGCCAAGTCAACACGCAGTTGCCCTCCATGCCTGCGGTGATCTTCATGTTCGCTTGATGCAGTACGGCAGTGAAAACGGTATTGCTGCGATGACAATCTCGCCTTGTTGTTACCACTTGATTCAGTCTGAGCAATATCAGCCGATGTCGGTGCAGGGCAGGGCTTCTTCTCTCTCATTGTCTAAGCAAGAGCTGCGTATTCCGCTACAGCAAACCGTCACTGGTGGTGAACGTGTACGACGTCATCGTCAGCAGGAAATGATGTTCCGTCTTGGGTTTGATTTGATCACGCGACAAGTTTTGGGGATGGTAGAGTATCAGCCTGTGCCGAGCATCCGTAAGTCGCAATTGAGTGATGGTTTTGAATCGTTATGTCGCTGGGCAGCGGAGCAGAAGGGCATCGCTCTTTCGCGAGAAATCGACTTCGACCATTTTGAAAAGTTAAGCGAACAACGCTTTTGGCAAATGGAGCGTTTGAGTCTGGTTCAATTAGTATTTCAACGACCGTTGGAAATTTGGCTTGCTTTAGACAAAGCACTTTATCTTGAAGAACGTGGTTATCGTGTTAGATTGGCAGAGTTTTGCGCTAAATCAGTCACACCTCGAAACATTTTAATTTGTGCTTATAAGATTTAGATCTGTTTTATAATTAAATGCTCTATGCAAAAAAGCCCACTTTAGAGTGGGCTTTTGTAAACAAAACGTGACAATTTATGCGTTATTTTGTCATTAGTTGAACATTGCGATTGCTTGCGCTGGTTCAACGTATTCTAGGTCAAAGCTCTCAGCAACTTCTTTGCAAGTCACTTTGCCGTGGATAACGTTTAGACCTTCAAGGAAGCCATTGTCTTCTAGAAGTGCTTCACGGTAGCCTTTGTTTGCAAGCTTCACGATGTATGGAAGCGTTGCGTTGTTCAGTGCAAATGTTGAAGTACGAGCAACAGCGCCAGGCATGTTTGCAACACAGTAGTGAACCACTTCGTCAACGATGTATGTTGGTTCTGCGTGCGTTGTCGCGTGAGAAGTTTCGAAACAACCACCTTGGTCGATAGCAACGTCAACCACCGCCGCGCCTGGCTTCATCTTAGCGATGTGCTCTTTTGTTACCAATTTAGGTGCTGCAGCACCAGGGATTAGAACCGCACCGATCACTAGGTCTGCTTCTAGAACATGCTTCTCGATAGCGTCTTCAGTAGAATAAACCACTTTAGCGCGACCTTGGAATTCTTCGTCTAGTTTGCGCAGTGTATCTACGTTACGGTCAAGGATTGTTACGTCCGCACGAAGACCTACAGCCATACGAGCTGCATTCGCGCCAACGACACCACCGCCGACTACAACAACTTTCGCTGGCTCAACACCAGGTACGCCACCTAGTAGTAGACCACGACCGCCGTGTGATTTTTCCAACGTTTGCGCACCTGCTTGAATAGACATCCGACCTGCCACTTCTGACATTGGTGCTAACAGTGGCAAACGACCCATATTATCTGTTACAGTCTCATACGCTATACAGACAGCTTTGCTCTTGATTAGCTCTTCAGTTTGTGGAAAATCTGGTGCTAGGTGTAAATAAGTAAATAAAATCTGCCCTTCGCGGAGCATTGCTCTCTCGACAGCTTGGGGTTCTTTTACTTTTACAATCATATCTGCTTTCGCAAAAACGTCTGTAGCAGTAGGAAGAATGGATGCGCCTACAGCGATGTAATCATCGTCTGAAAAACCAATGCCGGCACCTGCATTGGTCTCAACCAAAACTTGGTGACCATGTGAGATAAGTTCTCTCACGCTAGCTGGGATCATACCCACACGGTATTCGTGGTTTTTGATTTCCTTAGGTACGCCAATGATCATCCTGTGTCCTCTTTCTAAAATGGTTGTATTAACTGTTTGTAGGGTGTTATTGTCGAATTAATATCTAGTATAGATGTTGATTTGTAATATTTGGCACCAAATATTAAAAAGTTGTAGTATATTTTTTTGCAAGGAAGTAATAAGGTGGAATAAAAAATGGCAGACAACTATAAGAAGCCGTCCAAGGAACTAGACCGTATCGACCGCAACATTCTTAATGAACTGCAGAAAGACGGTCGTATTTCGAACGTTGAACTTTCAAAACGTGTAGGACTTTCTCCAACGCCGTGTTTGGAGCGTGTGCGTCGCTTAGAGCGTCAAGGTTATATCACAGGGTACACTGCGTTATTAAACCCGCAGTTCCTAGATGCATCACTGTTGGTATTCGTAGAAATTACCCTTAACCGTGGTGCGCCTGATGTATTCGAACAGTTCAACGCGGCTGTTCAAAAACTAGACGATATCCAAGAGTGTCATCTAGTATCAGGTGATTTCGACTATCTTCTAAAGACTCGTGTATCAGATATGGGTGCTTACCGTCGACTACTAGGCGATACGTTACTGCGTCTTCCAGGCGTGAACGACACTCGTACCTACGTAGTTATGGAAGAAGTGAAGCAAACTAACCAGCTTGTGATTAAAACTCGTTAAATTCTTGCAAAGAAAGCGGTAAATGCTTCCGCTTTCTCGATAGAGTAATTGGGTTTTTCTCTTTGATATGGTTAAATCAATTTACCGAGCGGCTTTGTGCCGCTCGGAATGTTTTGCTTATTCCTAATTCATTTCCATATTCAAGTTGATTTATGTTCAAAGAGAACGCAAAGAAAGTCGAAACCATCATCAAAACCAGTGAAGAGCCTCAGTCTTCACGATTAAATGGCTTCCAACGCTTAAAAGAGTGCTGCTTTATCGTTGGCGTTCTTAGCTCGATATTGCTAGCCGTTGCATTATTTACTTTTAGCCCAGCCGATCCGTCTTGGTCCCAAACTGCTTGGGGCGGTGAGATCGATAACGCTGGTGGCTTGTTCGGCGCTTGGCTTGCCGACACGCTATTCTTTACCTTTGGTTCCCTCGCGTACCCATTACCCTTCCTGTTAACTGCAGGTGCATGGGTAATTTGTCGCAAGCGTTCTGAAGACGACCCTATCGACCTTATGTTGTGGGGCACTCGTCTACTTGGTTTAGTTATCCTTATTCTTACCAGTTGTGGTCTTGCTGATATCAACTTTGACGACATTTGGTATTTCTCGTCGGGTGGCGTCGTTGGTGACGTACTGACGAGCTTGTCTCTGCCTACATTAAATGTGTTGGGCACAACGCTTGTACTTCTGTTCCTATGGGGTGCTGGCTTCACACTATTTACTGGTATTTCTTGGCTTAACATTGTTGAGTGGTTGGGTGATCGTGCACTTGGCGTTGTTGCAGCGTTAACAAATAAAGCACGTGGTACCGAGCATGAAACTCTAGAGCCGCAATTAGACGAGTTTGCTGAAGATCGTGTAATGAGCAAACGTGGTTCAGATGACATGGAAGACGAGCCTATGCCTCATCTTACTGCTTATGATGTCGACGAGCCGAAACAAGAAACGCCAACACACGAATACCCAATCTACATGCCACAATCGGCAGTAGAACAATCGACTTCAGATAAACCGAGACAGCAGCAAGCAGCGCAAGCTAACGTTCAGCCAACGCCGCAACCTGCAGTTGTAAATGCCGCGCCTGTGCAGCCTCAAATCCAGTCTCAGGTTCAAGAACAAGCTCAAGCTGTTGAGCCAGTGCGTGCGGTGAGCACAGATAATGTGGACCCATTCGTTGAACGCACTAAACAACTAAATGTAACGATTGAAGAGCTAGAAGCGGCTGCACAACAAGCTGACGATTGGGCAGATGAAGAACCACAGGTTCAAGAAGCGCAAGTTGCACCTGTTCAAACTCAACCTGAAGCTCCACAGCAAGCTGAGCATCAACAAGCGCCACAAGAACCGTTTGTGACACCTGAACCAGCCGTCTCTGAACCGTTCGATAACGCACCAAGCTACGATGAGTATGCTCAGTTTGAAGCAGAGCAGGCTCAACAAGCCCAAGTCGCTCAAGAACCAGCGCCAGTTCACGCGCCAATCGAACAGCCAACCACAGAGCAACCTTCACACGAAGAACCTGTGATTAGTTCTTCTGCATTGGATAACATTGCTGAACAAACAGAGCCAAGCCAGCACATCGAGCCAACAATTTCGAACTTTGATGTCTTGGATGAAGAAGATGATTACCCGGCGCAGCAGCCAGTTCAACAAGCTCAACCGACTTATGCAGAGCCGCAGCAACAAGCGATTCCGCCACAAGAGTCAGTTCAGCAACCACCTGTTCAAGAGCAACCTGTTCATCAGCCTGTTGCAGTTCAACCTCAACCGGTAACGCCTGCACCTTCCGCTACCTTTGAACCTGCACCTCAAGAAATCGAGGTAGAAGAGGTTCAAGACGGCGATCAAGATGTGGCAGCATTCCAAAACTTGGTATCGAATGCTCAAGCGAAAGTGGCTGCCCAGCAGAACCCATTCTTAGTACAGCAAGAGCAAAACTTGCCAGTACCAGAAGAGCCATTGCCAACACTAGAATTGCTTTACCACCCAGAGAAGCGCGATAACTTTATTGATCGTGATGCTCTGGAAGAGGTGGCTCGTTTGGTTGAAACCAAACTTGCGGATTACAAGATCAAAGCAGACGTAGTCGGTATTTACCCAGGCCCTGTTATCACTCGATTTGAGCTTGATTTGGCGCCGGGCGTGAAAGTAAGCCGCATTTCTGGCTTGTCTATGGACTTGGCTCGTGCACTTTCCGCAATGGCTGTACGTGTTGTAGAAGTGATTCCGGGCAAACCTTATGTGGGTCTAGAGCTGCCTAACATGAGCCGCCAAACAGTATTCTTGTCTGATGTAATCAGTAGCCCTCAGTTTGAACAAGCAACGTCACCAACGACCGTTGTTCTTGGTCAAGATATCGCGGGTGAAGCGGTGATTGCAGATATTGCGAAAATGCCTCACGTACTGGTAGCAGGTACAACTGGTTCCGGTAAATCTGTGGGTGTTAACGTTATGATCTTGAGTATGCTTTACAAAGCATCGCCAGAAGATCTGCGTTTCATCATGATCGACCCGAAAATGTTGGAGCTTTCAATCTACGAAGGTATTCCTCATCTACTTTCTGAAGTAGTAACAGACATGAAAGACGCGTCTAACGCACTACGTTGGTGTGTGGGCGAGATGGAACGTCGTTACAAACTGATGTCTGCATTGGGCGTACGTAACGTGAAAGGCTTTAACGAGAAGTTGAAGATGGCAGCAGATGCTGGTCACCCAATTCACGACCCATTCTGGCAAGAAGGCGACAGTATGGACACTGAGCCGCCGTTGCTAGAGAAACTGCCTTACATCGTTGTGGTTGTCGATGAATTTGCCGACCTGATGATGGTGGTAGGTAAGAAGGTTGAAGAACTGATTGCTCGTTTGGCGCAGAAAGCGCGTGCGGCAGGTATTCACTTGATCCTTGCGACACAGCGTCCATCGGTTGACGTTATTACCGGTCTGATTAAAGCGAACATCCCAACACGTGTGGCGTTCACCGTATCAACTAAGACCGACTCACGTACTATCCTTGACCAAGGCGGTGCAGAATCGCTATTGGGTATGGGTGATATGCTTTACTTACCACCAGGCTCAAGCCATACGACCCGTGTTCACGGTGCGTTTGCATCGGATGATGATGTTCACGCGGTTGTGAACAACTGGAAAGCACGTGGTAAGCCAAACTACATCGATGAGATCATCAGTGGTGACCAAGGCCCAGAAAGTCTGCTTCCGGGTGAACAGATGGAATCGGATGAAGAAGTGGATCCACTGTTCGATCAAGTCGTAGAGCACGTAGTGCAATCGCGTCGTGGTTCGGTTTCTGGTGTACAGCGTCGATTTAAGATTGGTTATAACCGAGCGGCTCGTATCGTTGAGCAGCTTGAAGCGCAAGGCATCGTAAGTGCTCCGGGACACAATGGTAACCGCGAAGTACTGGCTCCTGCGCCACCAAAAGATTAATGAACTTGTGTTACTCACCTCAGTCCAACTGAGGTGAGTGGTTCTAACAATAGGTATCTGAATGAAAAAACTATTTTCAGCGAAACTTTTCTCTGCGCTTGTTTTAAGCTTTTCTCTCTTCTCTACTGCACACGCCGCGTCTCCCAAAGATGAACTAAACAAACGCCTTTCTATGAATGATGGCTTCAGTGCGGATTTCTCTCAGCAAGTGATCAGCCCAGAAGGCGAAACGGTGATGGAAGGAGAAGGCACGGTTGAAATCGCTCGTCCAAGCCTGTTCCGTTGGAGCACAACATTCCCAGATGAAAACCTACTGGTTTCTGACGGTAAAACATTGTGGTACTACAGCCCATTCATCGAGCAAGTGAGTATCTACTGGCAAGAGCAAGCGACAGAGCAAACGCCATTTGTTTTGCTAACGCGTAATCGCGCAAGTGATTGGGATAACTACAAGATTTCCCAAAAAGGTGATGAGTTCATCCTCATTCCTACTGCAGTAGACTCCACACAAGGTCAATTCCAGATTAATATTGATGCTAAAGGTGTGGTGAAAGGCTTCAATGTGGTTGAGCAAGACGGTCAAAAAGGTTTGTTCACCTTTAACAACGTGAAGCTGGGTAAACCAAAAGCAGACAGATTCACATTCACAATTCCAAAAGGTGTGGAAGTGGATGACCAAAGGAATTAATTGGTAGTGAGTAATTACACATTAGATTTCTCGGGGGACGAAGATTTTCGTCCCCTTGCTGCTCGTATGAGACCGGAAACGATCGAACAATACATCGGACAGCAACACATTTTAGGTCCCGGTAAGCCACTGCGCCGTGCGTTAGAGGCTGGTCATATTCACTCTATGATCCTTTGGGGACCTCCAGGCACAGGTAAGACGACGTTGGCAGAAGTGGCGGCAAACTATGCCAATGCAGAAGTTGAGCGTGTGTCTGCGGTGACGTCTGGCGTGAAAGAAATTCGTGCTGCAATCGAGAAAGCGCGTGAGAATAAAATGGCGGGTCGCCGCACCATCTTATTTGTGGATGAGGTGCATCGCTTCAACAAATCTCAGCAAGACGCGTTTTTACCGCATATCGAAGATGGCACCGTTACCTTTATTGGTGCGACGACAGAAAATCCATCGTTTGAGTTAAACAACGCATTGCTGTCACGTGCGCGTGTGTACAAGTTAACGTCTCTCGATAAAGATGAAATCTCACTGGCACTGAATCAAGCGATCAGTGACAAAGAGCGTGGGCTGGGTAATACGCCTGCACACTTCGTTGATAACGTATTAGACCGCCTAGCAGAACTGGTAAACGGCGATGCTCGCATGTCTCTCAACTACCTTGAGCTGCTCTATGATATGGCAGTGGATAATGCGAAGGGCGAAAAAGAAATCACGCTTAAGTTGCTTGCGGAAGTCGCAGGGGAGAAGGTCTCTCGCTTCGATAACAAAGGCGATATTTGGTACGACTTAATCTCTGCTGTACACAAGTCGATTCGTGGCTCTAACCCTGATGCCGCCCTTTACTGGGCTGCACGTATGATTGCTGCTGGTTGTGACCCTTTGTATATTGCTCGACGCTTATTGGCGATCGCTTCTGAAGATGTAGGTAATGCTGACCCTCGCGCAATGCAAGTGGCACTGTCTGCTTGGGATTGCTTTACCCGAGTTGGTCCAGCAGAAGGTGAACGTGCGATTGCACAGGCGATCGTGTACTTAGCGTGTGCGCCGAAAAGTAATGCTGTTTACGTGGCGTGGAAACAAGCGCTCACAGACGCTCATAACTTACCTGAATATGAAGTGCCGCATCACCTTCGAAATGCACCAACCAGTTTGATGAAAGACATGGGTTACGGTGCAGAGTATCGTTATGCTCACGATGAGCCTGGCGCTTACGCTGCGGGTGAGCAATATTTGCCACCTGAAATGGGCGATCGTAGGTACTATCAGCCGACAAATCGTGGTCTAGAGACCAAAATCGGCGAAAAGTTAGATTACTTGGCTACTTTAGACGCAAATAGCCCACAAAAGCGCTATGAAAAGTAGGCGTTTTTGGATACATTTGTTCAGTAAATTTTTTTAACGCGTACGCTTGGAAAGTGCGCGTGATTTCACAACAAAAAGCATAGGATTAACAATGCTGGATTCTAAATTACTTCGTACAGAGCTGGATGAAACAGCTGCTAAACTGGCGCGTCGTGGCTTTAAGCTAGACGTAGATACTATTCGTAAACTTGAAGAACAACGTAAGTCCATTCAAGTAGAAGTAGAAAATTTACAATCCACGCGTAACTCCATCTCCAAGCAAATCGGCCAAAAAATGGCGGCTGGCGACAAAGAAGGCGCAGAAGAGATCAAGAAACAAATCGGTACTCTAGGTAGCGATCTTGATGCGAAGAAAGTTGAACTTGAGCAAGTAATGGCTCAACTAGACGAATTCACGCTTTCTGTACCAAACATCCCAGCAGATGAAGTGCCAGATGGCAAAGATGAAAACGACAACGTAGAAATCTCTCGTTGGGGTGAGCCAAAGTCTTACGACTTCGAATTGAAAGATCACGTTGACCTAGGCGAAATGGGTGACGGTCTAGACTTCGCAAGTGCTGTTAAGATCACTGGCGCACGTTTCATCGTGATGAAAGGCCAATTCGCTCGCCTACACCGTGCAATCGCTCAGTTCATGCTGGATCTTCACACTGAAGAGCACGGCTACACAGAAATGTACGTACCTTACCTAGTAAACTCTGACAGCCTATTCGGTACTGGTCAGCTTCCTAAGTTCGGTAAAGACCTTTTCCACACTGAGCCGCTAGTAGAAAAAGTAAACGACGAAGAGCCACGTAAACTGTCTCTAATCCCTACTGCAGAAGTGCCTGTAACGAACCTAGTTCGTGACACGATTTCTGACGAAGCGGATCTACCAATTAAGATGACAGCTCACACGCCATGTTTCCGTTCAGAAGCAGGTTCTTACGGTCGTGATACTCGTGGTCTGATTCGTATGCACCAGTTCGACAAAGTTGAGCTAGTACAAATCACTAAGCCAGAAGATTCAATGAACGCACTAGAAGAGCTAACAGGTCACGCTGAGAAAGTTCTACAACTTCTAGAGCTTCCTTACCGTAAAGTGGTTCTATGTACAGGTGACATGGGCTTCGGCGCTCGTAAGACTTACGACCTAGAAGTGTGGGTTCCTGCTCAAGAAACTTACCGTGAAATTTCTTCATGTTCTAACATGTGGGATTTCCAAGCTCGTCGTATGCAAGCGCGTTTCCGTCGTAAAGGCGAGAAGAAACCTGAGCTTGTACACACGCTCAACGGTTCTGGTCTTGCTGTAGGTCGTACAATGGTTGCTATCCTAGAAAACAACCAAGAAGCAGACGGCCGCATTGCAATCCCTACAGTACTTCAGAAGTACATGGCGGGCGCAACGCACATCGGTTAATTCATTAACCACTTGAACACCAAAACCCAGCCTTAGTGCTGGGTTTTTTGTTATCTGCGTCGAGTGAAAATACGTTGTTATGTAATTAGCACACGCAATAGTGAAGAGCTCGCCCAGAATCTGGCAGTACGAGACAAATGATATTTTTCTAAGCAGTTTCTCACGTGACAAGCTAATGGCTTCATTTGCCCTTGTTGTTAAACGTTATGCCAGTAAATCATCTTTCATTTCTAGTAACTTTTGCGCTTACCTTACTTGTTAGTGAGAGTGCTATCGCAAGTAAATTTATCCAGCCTCAATACTTAGATAGTGAGCGAACCGACCGCTTTTTTGCACGCCAAGTAGCGCAACCTTCCAAAGAAAATATGCAGCTTCGTAATTCACTCGACTGGGGATACGGGCTTGAGTTGGCAAGTGCGGCTGGTGACACGGAATCGGTGTTTAATTGCAAAGACTTAGCTACTGCAAGCTCTGCGGGCTTTATTGCGGCTAAAGCGTATGAATACGGCGCGTATAAGGCGTATTTAACTCAGTGCCAAACATGGAGTGAGATGGTAAAGTTAACCGCCTCTAAGCGCTCATATATATCGAAATTTAAGTTAGATGATAGCTTTCCTAGTTTGGCTCCAAGTGCGCTTGCTTTTGTTATTTCTAACGAAAGTGCTGAGAAAGCAAAGACACTATCAACGTGGGATGAAGTAGACCATATCCAAAGAACTCATGTCTCCAGTGAAGTGAGAGCAGAGTACTTCGACGCGACCGACGGCTTTCAAGTCATTACGATTGTAGCAAAAGGTGATTACAACGCTGACGGCATCGAGGATATCGTTATTGAGAAAGAGAATAGTGTACTCAGTGGCTCGTATTCTTCTTCACACGGCTATGTATTAACCCGTATGTCTGAACAAGCGCTATTTAAAGTGTTGGCTGAATGGTAATGAAACGATTGGTGGCTATTTGGGGTTTTAGTGTTGCTGTGATGAGCACATTTGCTGTTGCTAGCACCTTGCCCAGAAAAGTCTTTGAATGTTCAGTAAACCAAACTATGAACTTTAGTATTTCGATAAAACAACGCAAAGGCGAGCTTATCGTTAATAAGTCCATTGTGAATCAAAGCCCAGTTTTACTGCGCATTAAACCTAAAGATTATCATGTCAAACATTACCATCGAGCGTTGGTAGATGAGAAGTCACTGGAATTTAGTATTGGTGAGCGCGTCATATTAGTCAGTGAGTACTTTAGCGAGGAGTTTGGTGAGGCAGAGAAGATACTTAGTGTTACTTTGAGAGAGCCTGAGCAAACACAGTATTTTGAATGCGAGGAAGGGAGTATGAGTAACCTTGCATTGCTTTTCCATGAGAGTGCCGAATAATCGATTACAGAGTAATTATTACTAAAACGTAATAGTGTTTTCGAATTTATCCTAATTATCTTGTTATTTGTAATCGATATAATCATCCACCTTACCACGGTAAGTAGATTTTCTCATTCAAGTAACGAGGAGGGCTTATGGCCGTAGGGTGGGCAAACGACGATAGCGTCAGCCAACAAATTCAAAACACAATAGACGACGAGATTTCCCGTGTTCGTGGCAGTATCACAAAGGGTGAGAGCGCTCATTACTGCGATGAGTGTGGTGATGAGATTCCGGAAGCGCGTCGTCTTGCAATGAAAGGCGTTCGTTTGTGTATCGAATGTCAGTCAACAATCGAATTGGTATCTCAACGCCAAGCATTGTTCAATCGACGAGCGAGTAAAGACAGTCAACTTCGATAGCTTTACTGCTCTAATAAATAAAGAGACGGTTTGAGTCTCATACTCAAACCGTTTTCGTATTGAATTGAACTATGAAGCGAAGCAGTCTTTACGTTGTAACGCAGCATCAATCGCATTCACTAACTTTTCAATATCTTCCGGCTTGCTGATGAATGGCGGCATTATATAAATCAGTTTGCCAAATGGACGAATCCAAACACCGTGCTCAACAAAGAGAGCCTGGATGGTTTCCATATTCACAGGGCGATGCGTCTCCACTACGCCAATAGCACCCAACCAACGGGTGTTTTTCACCAAGTCGTATTCTTCAAGTTTTGGTAGTAACTCAGAAAACAGCGTTTCAATTTGTTGGGTTTGTTGCTTCCAATCACCTTGCTCGATCAATTCCAAACTTGCAGTAGCTACAGCACAAGCGAGTGGATTCCCCATAAAGGTTGGACCGTGCATAAAACAGCCAGCATCACCACCACAAACAGTGTCTGCTACGTGTTTGCTCGCGAGGGTCGCAGAGAGGGTCATGTAACCGCCAGTGAGTGCTTTCCCGACACACAGAATGTCTGGTTGAATATCTGCATGTTCGCAGGCAAACAATTTGCCTGTGCGTCCAAAACCGGTAGCGATCTCATCTGCGATCAATAACAAACCGTATTTGTCGCAAAGCCTACGCACGCCTTTGAGAAATTCTGGATGGTAGATACGCATGCCACCTGCGCCTTGAACGATAGGCTCTAAGATCACCGCAGCAAGTTCTTGATGGTGCGTCTCAATCTTGTGCTCGAAGTCGGTAAGGTCTTCTGGCTTCCATTCATCCCAATAACCACAAGTTGGTGACTCCGCAAAGATATGCTCAGGCAAAAAGCCTTTGTAAAGAGAGTGCATTGAGTTGTCAGGATCGGTAACCGACATCGCCGCAAACGTATCGCCGTGATAACCGTGTCGCAAAGTAAGAAACTTCGGTCGGCGTTCGCCTTTTGCATGCCAATATTGCAGTGCCATTTTTAAGCTGACTTCTACGGCAACGGAGCCTGAATCGGCAAGGAATACATGTTCAAGATTACTTGGGGCTAGGGATAGCAACTTCTTACACAAACTGATTGCTGGCTGGTGGGTAATCCCGCCAAACATCACGTGAGAGACCTGAACGATTTGCTGGTGAGCGGCTTGATTTAAGTGCGGATGGTTATAGCCGTGGATCGTCGACCACCAAGAAGACATGCCGTCGACCAGTTCAGTACCGTCTTCCAATTTAATGTGAACACCATTTGCCGATGCCACTGGGTAGCAGGTCAGAGGTGTCAATGTCGAAGTGTAAGGATGCCAGATATGCTGGCGGTCGAAGGCGAGATCCATGTGCGATTCCAATAATAATTGAGATTAAAAAACAAACAGATGTAAACTTTGTTCTTTTGTGTTGTGTTGACAGTTTATCGAGACTCAGTAGACTGTCAACACAACAACAAAAGTGACTAAAGGAATACACGTGGAAGTTCGTCATAACTGGACGCATGCTGAAGTGCGCGATCTCATGGAAAAACCATTCATGGATCTCCTATTCGAAGCGCAGCTTGTACATCGTCAATATCAACAAACCAACCATGTTCAAGTAAGCACGCTTCTGTCGATTAAGACAGGTGCTTGTCCAGAAGATTGTAAGTACTGTCCTCAGAGTGCTCGTTACACCACAGACATCGAGAAAGAGCGTCTGATGGAAGTAGAACGCGTACTCGATGCTGCGCAAAAAGCCAAAAATGCTGGTTCTACTCGATTCTGTATGGGCGCCGCATGGAAAAACCCGAAAGAGCGTGACATGCCGCATTTGACCGACATGATCAAAGGCGTGAAGGGCATGGGTTTAGAAACGTGTATGACATTAGGCATGTTGACGCCAGATCAAGCAAAACAATTGGCAACCGCAGGTCTGGATTACTACAACCACAACCTAGATACCTCTCCTGAGTTTTACGGCAACATCATTACCACACGTACTTACCAAGATCGTTTAGATACTTTGTCTCACGTGCGTGACGCTGGCATGAAGATCTGTTCCGGTGGCATCATCGGCATGGGGGAAAGTGCTAACGATCGAGCTGGTTTGTTGGTTGAATTGGCTAACTTACCGGTACACCCTGAAAGCGTTCCAATCAACATGCTCGTGAAGGTGAAAGGCACACCACTGGAAGAAGTGGATGATGTTGAGCCATTCGATTTCATTCGCCTGATTGCGATTGCACGAATCATGATGCCTCAATCAGCCGTTCGTTTATCCGCTGGCCGTGAAAACATGAACGAACAAATGCAAGCGCTGTGTTTTATGGCGGGTGCAAACTCCGTCTTCTATGGCTGCAAACTGCTGACCACGCCAAACCCTTCTGAAGACAAAGACATGATGTTGTTCAATAAGCTCGGCATTAACAGCCAAGAGGTGTCTCAAAAACCTGATGAAATCGAAGAAAATGAGTTACTCGATCGCGTCGTAGAGCGTGTTGCTGCTCGTCCAACAAAAGACGACCTTTTCTACGATGCCAGCGTTTAAATCTCGTATCGAGTCCGCCCTTGCTGAGCGTAAAACGCAAGGGTTGAATCGTTCTATGAATGTGGTGTTTGCCGGTAACCAGTCCGTTTTGGAACACGAAGGTAGACGCTACATTAATTTCTCAAGTAATGATTATTTGGGATTGGCTAATGACCAAGCGCTTGTTCGGGCTTGGCAGCAAGGTTTAAGCGTATATGGTAGTGGTAGTGGGGCATCACCAATGGTGACTGGCTTTAGTGCCGCGCACAGCAATTTAGAAGCCGCACTGACCGAATGGTTGGGTTACGACAGAGCAATTCTGTTTGGTTCTGGATTCAGTGCTAATCAAGCCTTGTTGTTCACCTTGTTAGAAAAATCAGACGTATTGATCCAAGACCGTTTGAATCATGCCTCACTGATGGAAGCGGGGGCGTTGTCACCAGCTAAGATGAAGCGCTTCAAACACAATGACATCGAGCACCTAAAGTCGCTGATTAATAGCGAAGATAACCATCTAGTTGTGACTGAAGGGGTATTCAGCATGGACGGTGATTGTGCGCCGCTTAGCGATATAGCTCAAGTCACTCGCAGTAATGATGCTTGGTTTGCTGTCGATGATGCTCATGGTATTGGCGTTCTTGGTCAATCCGGTGGTGGTTCTTGCGAGTTGGCAACGGTTAAACCTGAGATACTGATCGTTACTTTCGGCAAAGCGTTTGGTATGTCTGGCGCGGCTATTTTATGCGACCACGCAACGGGAGACTTTTTGACTCAGTTTGCTCGTCACCATGTGTATTCCACAGCGATGCCTCCGGCACAAGCCTATGCGCTGACGCATGCGGTTTCTATCGTTCAAGAGCAGTCTTGGCGACGTGAAAAGCTTTCAGAGCTTAGTGAAGTGTATCGAGACTGCCTCAGCGATCTGGAGGGCTTTGTTGAGACTCAAACTTCGATTAAGCCGTTTGTGATTGGTGAATCTGAACTGGCTTTGCAGGTTGCGAGCGCTTGTCGCCAAAACGGCATTTGGGTTACCGCTATTCGACCACCGACGGTGCCTAAAGGGACGTCTCGCCTTCGAATCACACTCACTGCCAATCACACCAACGAACAAGTTAAAACGCTTTCAATGGCATTGAAGCAAGCATTAGGAGCGCTGTAATGGATAATGCAGAAAATATGACATTGGAGAGCTTTTACCAAGACAAAGAAGCGATTGCCTCTTCGTTTGGTAAAGCAGCAGAAACGTACGACAAACACGCGGCTTTTCAGCGTGATGTTGGACATCGCTTGCTTGATAAACTTCCTGAAAATTTGACGGGAAAACGTATATTAGATTTAGGGTGTGGCACGGGTTACTTCTCCCAACTGCTTCAGCAACGTGGTGCAGAAGTCGTCTGCGGTGATATCTCTCAAGCCATGTTAGATAAAGCTGAGCTGCGTTGTGGGGCAGTGCGAATGCATTACCAAATTGCTGATGCTGAAAACTTACCATTTGACGATGAGAGCTTCGATTACGTGTTTTCAAGCTTAGCGCTGCAATGGTGTGCAGATTTAAGTTACCCACTCAGAGAAGCGCGCCGTGTACTAAAACCCGGTGGAGAGGTGTGTTTCTCTACGCTGGTCGAGGGTTCGCTTTATGAGTTGCGCGAGGCTTGGTCAAAAATTGATACATATCAACACGTGAATAACTTTATTACCCACAATCAGGTAAAAATTGCGTTAGCGCAATCTTGGTGCCACAACCATCATCTAGACTTGACCCCCATCACAGTTTGGTACGATTCAGCGTTTTCTGTCATGCGTGATCTCAAAGGCATTGGTGCAAATCACGTAAGCGGGCGCTCACATGGCCTGACGAGCCGTCGCACTTTATTGCAAGTTGAGCGCGCGTACCAAGCATTTAGAAACGATCAAGGTCTTCTACCTGCAAGTTATCAGGTTTGTTTTGGAGTCATAGTTAAATGATTGATGCATTTTTTATTGCTGGTACGGATACTGATGTAGGAAAAACGGTAGCGTCTAAAGCTATTTTGCAAGCACTCGGTGCGAAAGGGCTTAACACCATTGGTTACAAACCAGTGGCAGCAGGAAGCGATAAGACGGCAGAAGGTTGGCGCAACTCGGATGCATTGCATCTGCAAAAAGCGGCAACGCTGGATATCGCGTACGACGATGTAAACCCATACGCTTTGGAATTGCCTGCTTCTCCTCACATCGCCGCAAAGCATGAACATGTAGAAATTAAATACGAAGTATTGAGTGAAAAATTAGCTCAACACAAAGAGCAATCAGACATTGTTCTAGTGGAAGGTGCTGGTGGTTGGCGTGTGCCTGTGTCTGACACAGACAGTTTGTCGACTTGGGTGCAACAAGAACAGTTGCCAGTTGTACTGGTTGTCGGTATTAAACTGGGCTGTTTGAGCCATGCATTGCTCACTGCTGAGATCATCAAAGCGGATGGTCTGAATCTCGTAGGTTGGGTGGCAAACCGCGTCAACCCAGGCACGGAGCACTATGCAGAAATCATCGATATGTTGGAAGAGCGTCTAGACGCGCCGAAACTCGGTGAGATCCCATACATTCCAAGTGCGAAGCGCAAAGAGTTGGGTAAATACATCAACGTCGAACCGTTGCTAAATGTATAACTGATTCACCAACAAAAAATACAAAAAGGGCTGCATCATGCAGCCCTTTTCTCATGTAAACCTTTGTGCCTAATCTCAAGATTCGACGCTTAGTTTATTTTTCTTGGCTAAGCCCCATCAACGCTTGTTGTGTTTCTGCAACGCGCTTTGACATTTGAGCATCAGTTGAAATACCTAGCTGTTGTTTTGCCTCATCCTCTGAGATACCTAGGTGACAACAAAGTAAATCGATAGCCATTTGATAGTCGTTAGTTTCTACCATGATTTTTCCCTCAAGACATGGAAGTTTGGAGCTGCTTAATTGTCCTAAAAGCTAACCCCGTTTCGTTCATCTAACCCGAATCTAGCACGTACAGATAGTCGCACAATAAGACCAAAGTCTATACTCGGTCTAAAGTGCTGATTTAAGAGTGTAAAAAGGTGTGTATTATTTCAGTCTCGAAAACAAATGTTGCAATTTATTGCTTAACCTTGTTTTTAACGCGGATAGACTATATCTATAACGCAACAGAGCTTGAATCTAGCGAAATCGCCTCGTAGAGTTCTGTTTCATATAACAACCGTTTTTAAAAAAAACGATAAGCTTCCTCGGAGAAAAGTAATGAAGCGAATTATGTTATTCCTAGCAACTAACCTAGCTGTTGTGCTAGTGCTTAGTGTTGTTCTGAATATTGTTTACGCTGTAACTGGAATGCAGCCAGGCAGCCTGTCTGGTCTACTACTGATGGCAGCAGTGTTTGGTTTTGGTGGCGCATTCATCTCGCTAATGATGTCTAAGAGCATGGCACTACGCTCGGTAGGCGGCATGGTGATTGAGAGCCCACGTAACGAAACTGAACATTGGCTTCTAGAAACAGTTGGTCGCCAAGCTCAACAAGCGGGCATCGGTATGCCAACCGTCGCTATTTATGATGCGGCAGACATCAACGCATTTGCAACCGGTGCTAAGCGTGATGATTCGCTAGTTGCAGTATCTACCGGTCTTTTACACAACATGACGCGTGATGAAGCAGAAGCGGTACTTGCACATGAGGTTAGCCACATCGCTAACGGTGATATGGTGACCATGACGCTAATGCAAGGTGTCGTGAATACCTTCGTTATCTTCCTATCTCGTTTCATTGCTAACATTGTTGCTTCGAATGACGATGAGGAAGGCCAAGGCACAAACATGATGGTTTACTTCGGTGTGTCTATGGTGCTTGAACTGGTATTTGGTTTCCTAGCTAGCTTCCTGACTATGTGGTACAGCCGTCATCGCGAATTCCACGCTGATGCGGGCGCAGCGCATCTTGTGGGTAAAGAGAAGATGATCGCGGCGCTTGAGCGTTTGAAGATGAGCCACGAATCTCAACTGGATGGCACTATGATGGCGTTTGGTATCAACGGTAAGCGTTCGATGACTGAGCTTCTAATGAGCCACCCACCGCTAGATAAGCGTATTGCGGCACTACGTAGCCAACAGTACTAATCATTCAGCAAATAAATAGTTAATCTCCTGAAAAGGCTTGGTTTTTTGACCAAGCCTTTTTTTGTATCTATTGATCGCTACCGCACTCCATCACGTATCACTCTACAGAAACAAAGTTATACAAAAATATTTTTGTACAACTTTTCATGATTGGTCTATCTTGTACATATAATAATTTTGTACAACTGTTGAAGTAGTATAGGAGCATAGAAATGGACATTCATTCAGTTGGCAACATATATCAAAAGCTGAGCAAAGCGAATTTGCACTTGCTTGAAGGGGTATACCACCAGGATGTGGTTTTTGAAGATGCTGCTCATCGTCTAGAGGGCTGGCCTGCGCTTTCCGATTATTTTCAATCGCTCTACACCAACGTTATCCGTTGTGACTTCATTATTCACGATCATCAACAGGTGGGCGAGACAGGGTTTCTTACTTGGACCATGGATTTACAGCACCCAAAACTACAGAAAGGCGCGCCGATTTCAGTCAATGGTGTTTCTCATCTCAAGTTTAGTGAAGGGCAGGTTATCTACCATCGAGACTATTTCGATTTAGGAGAGATGCTGTATGAAAACCTTCCTCTACTTGGCTCTGTCGTTAGAACCATTAAGCAGAGGCTAGGACAATGAGCGGTTCAGTTCTTATTACTGGCGCGACGTCTGGCATTGGTAAGCAGCTCGCTTTGGATTACGCCAGTGAAGGTTGGAAGGTGATTGCATGCGGCCGGAATGAAACGGTGTTGTCTGAGCTAGAAGCAGCGTCGACTAACATCTTGACATTACGCTTCGATGTGACTCAGTACGATGAAACGATTCAAGCGCTCTCACAACTGCCGTTTACTCCTGAAACTTGGATCTTTAACGCTGGCGACTGTGAATATATGGACGACGGCATAGTGGATGCGAAACTCATGGCGCGTGTCATGAACGTTAACGTTGTAGGTGTGGCGAATTGTGTTGAAGCGTGTCAGAGACAGTTTGAACGTGGGCATCGCATTGTAATTGTTGGGTCAATCGCATCAGAGGTGGCATTGCCTCGTGCAGAAGCCTATGGCGCGTCCAAAGCGGCAGTCAGCTATTTTGCCCGCACACTAGCCGTCGACCTGAAAAAGAAAGGCATCAAAGTCGTGACGGTGTTTCCTGGCTTTGTTGAAACGCCACTCACAGATAAGAACACCTTTGATATGCCGATGATTGTTACGGCCAATCAGGCCTCGGCTGCCATCCGAAAACAATTGGATGCCAACAAAAGCCATATTTATTTCCCAGCGAGATTTACCGGAATTTTACGTTTTATCTCGTTGCTTCCATACAGCTGGCAAGCTCGGCTAACCGCAAAACTCGTATCATAAGAAGGAAGAAGCATGAACACGGCAGGAAGAAAGAAAATCGCCATCGTTGGAACGGGTATCTCTGGCCTTACTTGTGGCTATTACTTGCATAAAGAACATGACGTAACGCTGTTTGAAGCGAATGATTACATTGGCGGCCACACTGCAACTGTTGATGTCAGTCTTAATGGCAAAGAGTATGCAATCGACACTGGGTTTATCGTTTATAACGATCGCACGTACCCAAACTTTATCAAAATGATGAACGAGATTGGCGTTGAAGGTCTGCCGACTCAAATGAGCTTCAGTGTCAGAAACGATGGGAACGGACTAGAATACAACGGCCATACCGTGTCGACATTGTTTGCTCAAAAACGTAACTGGGCAAACCCTAAGTTCTATCGCTTTATTTTCGAGATCTTGCGTTTTAATAAACTTGCAAAGCGCTTTGCTAACGATCCATCAACGCAATCTCAAACGCTTGGCGCTTTTCTGGATGAGCACAAATTCAGTGCATTCTTTTCTGACAATTATATTCTGCCAATGGGCGCTGCGATTTGGTCTTCGACTTTAGCGGATATGCGCGCGTTCCCGCTCATGTTCTTCTTGCGCTTCTTCCTCAACCACGGTTTGTTGGATGTGACCAACCGACCACAATGGTATGTGATTAAAGGTGGTTCACGTTCTTACATTCCACCATTGACCAAAGGTTTTGCCGAGAATATTCGTCTAAACAGCCCTGTCGAAAAAGTGATTCGCAACGAAAAGGGCGTTGGCGTTCAAGTTCTCGGAGAAACACATTGGTTTGATGACGTGATCTTCGCTTGTCACAGCGATCAAGCAATGCGAATGCTAGAGGATATCAGCCCAATTGAGCAGGAAATATTGGGGGATATGACGTACCAAGCTAATGAAGTTGTTCTTCATACCGATATCGGTCTATTGCCAAAACGCAAGGCGGCGTGGGCATCTTGGAACTACCTATTGGAAGGCAGCGAAGACGAGCAGCAACGTCTTCCTTCGCTCACTTACAATATGAACATCCTCCAGCACGTTCAATCAGAACATACATTTTGCGTAACCTTGAACAGCACCAATCAAATCAACCCAAACAAGATTTTGCGCTCATTCACTTATCATCATCCAGTGTTTACTACGGAGTCGATTGCAGCGCAGCTGCGCAAAGACGAAGTTCAAGGTAAACAGAGCACATGGTTTTGCGGCGCTTATTGGTACAACGGTTTCCATGAAGATGGTGTGCGTAGCGCGATTGACGTAGTTAAAGGGCTAGAAGAAAAGTATCGCGAACAAAATGTGGTTCCTTTTGAAAAAGGCGCGGCATGATATGGATAGCCAGATGAACAGCCGACTGTTTATAGGAAACGTTCGCCACCGTCGATTTACGCCTGTGAATCATGAGTTGAACTACTCATTGTTTATGCCTGCCATTGATGTCGATGAGCTTGATGCTTTAGAGAAAAAAGTATGGGGCTTTGGTTCTCGGTGGTGGCATTGGGCACGCTTCAAGCGCAGTGATTACATCGGCGAAGGTAGCGTTAAGTCGGCAGTGCAGAACAAAGTTGAAGAACTGACCGGTGTTCGCTGTACTGGCAAAGTCGTCGCAGTTTGTCACTTGAGATATTTAGGGTTGTATTTTAGTCCAGTTAATTTCTACTACGTTTATAACAAGGAAGGTGAATGGAAATACCTCCTAGCAGAGGTGAGTAATACCCCTTGGAATGAACGACATTATTACGCCGTATCGGCAGACAAAGAAGACAAGGAATATGGTTGGGAGCAAGACAAAGCGTTCCACGTTTCACCATTTAATCCAGTTGACCAACTCTATCGTTGGAAAGTTAAACCTCTGACAGACAAGTTGAACATTCATCTTGAATGTCACAAAGGGGAAAAACACTTCGATGCCACGATGGCAATGAAAGCCAAACCGCTTTCAAGCAAAACCTTACTGAAATGCTTGATCGTTACGCCAATTCAAACGGTAAAAGTAATGGTTGGTATCTATTGGCACGCTCTCAAACTATGGCTTAAAGGCGCGCCGTTTTACTCACACCCTAAATACGCTCAACCTGAAACGACGGAATCTGAGCAAGTGAGTAAAAAAGAAAAGAATAATAAGCACAAGGAGAACTCTGCATGTTAAATACGACTTCTATGGCAATGCCGCGTGAATTAACGACGACTCAAAAAGCGGCTCGTGGAGTTCTTTTCCAGTGTCTGCAAAAAATGGAAATTGGGTGTCTGACGGTGATTGAAAGCTTCAAGACCGAGACGACGGAGCGCAGTGAACGCTTTTCAACCCCGAACGGGGACTACAACGGCGAACCTGTGGCGGCGACTATTGAGGTGAAGCATCCTGGATTTTACTCGCGTCTATTGCAAGGCGGCAGTATTGCTGCTGGCGAGGCTTACATGGACGGCTGGTGGGACAGTCCGGATTTGACGGCTCTAATGAAGCTGATGGCGCTTAATTTACGTGCTCTCGACAAGCTGGAAGAACAGGGCAGTTGGCTTACTAAGCTGCTGTACAAGTTCAGCCATTGGTCCAACAGAAACTCTGAAGAGAACTCGCGTAAAAACATTCATGCCCATTACGATTTGGGTAACAACCTTTATGAAGCGTTCCTTGATACCAATATGCTTTACTCGTCAGCGCTTTACAATCATGCGGATGACTCTCTAGAGCAGGCTCAAATCAACAAAATGGATCGTCTATGTCAGCAACTTGAGCTGAAGCCTACTGATCATGTTGTTGAAATTGGCACTGGGTGGGGCGCTATGGCGATTTACATGGCCGAACAATACGGTTGTCAGGTCACCACAACAACGATATCCGAAGAGCAGCACGCGTACGCGGAGCAGAAGATCAAAGAGCGTGGCTTAGAGAGCAAAATCACTCTACTCAAAGAAGATTACCGCAATCTAACTGGTACTTACGACAAGCTTGTTTCTATTGAAATGATTGAAGCCGTGGGCAAACAATTCCTGCCTTCGTACATTAAGGTTTGTGAGTCTTTGCTGAAGTCTGGTGGCTTGATGGCGATTCAAGCGATTACGATTGCCGACCAACGTTATGATTACTACAGCAACAACGTCGACTTCATTCAGAAGTACATTTTCCCGGGTGGCTTTTTACCTTCTGTAACCTCACTCACTCAAGCAACAACAAAGCATAGTGACTTAGTGACGCGAGATTTGTTCGATATTGGTTTGGACTACGCCAAGACGCTGAACGAATGGCACCTTCGTTTTAATCGAGCAGAGAGTGAAGTGCGCTCATTTGGCTACGATGACCGCTTTGTGCGTATGTGGCGTTACTATTTGAGCTACTGTGAAGGTGGCTTTTTGGCTCGCACGATCAGTGCCGTTCACATGACGTTTCAACGCCCATAGTTCGTTATGAAAGTATTTCTTGCTTCGACATGGTTCCAACTCTGCTGGTTTGCTGCAGTGCTTGGAACCTATCAATGGCAATGGGTGACGTTATTCCTTACTTTGGCAACCCTACTATATTGTCTAAAAACCGACGCATCTTCGCTCAAAAGTATTGGTGTGATCGTCACGATCGGGCTCTTGCTTGATACGCTCAATCAACAACTCTTTGTTTTTGTCTTTCCAACCCCATGGCTGCCTATCTGGTTATTATGCTTGTGGGTTTTGTTTTCTTGGTATGCCTATCAACTTAAGTCAATTTTGTACCGTTTCCCAAAAATCTACGTATCAATAGTAGGTGGACTCGGAGGAACAGCGAGCTACTTTGCTGGCTATAAACTCCAAGCCGTTGAATTTGGATTTAGCGTTGGCACTACTCTCATGATCTTATTCGTCGAATGGTGCGCAATGATGCTGTTGATACTCAAGGTGTACGGAAATGAAAAGCTTGAAGAGAAATTGGAAACGGAAGCTGACTAGTAGTTTAATGGCCGCCTCCTTGTTCTGTGCGGTGCCTTTGCAAGCTCAGAATGTCGCGGGCTCTAGTATCACAACAGACACGAGCAGTTGGCAACAATGGCAGACGGTGGGTGAAGCTCAACTTACTTGGTTTATTTTTGACATTTACAAGTCTCGTTTAAAAACGCCCGACGGGCAATATCAAGTGTCTGGTGACGTGTCACCACATCCTTTTGCGTTAGAGATTAACTACCAGCGCGACATAAGCAAGGAACAGCTTCTGGATGTCACTGACGAACAATGGCAGAAACTGGGATTTACTCAGGCGTATCGTCAGCAGTGGATTTCTGAATTGAACACGATGTTCCCTGATATCAAGAAAGGCGACGAGCTTACTTACCTCACCGATGGCAGAAACGGACAGCTTATTTACCGCCAAGCAGGCAGCGAGCCTTACCAGACTATTGGTTATGTTAAGGACGAGCGCCTCAATGATGCATTCCTTTCTATTTGGCTGTCGCCACAAACAGAATTTCCCAAACTTCGTAAACAACTGATAGGGCAGGTAAGGTAGTGAAATTACTAAAACGAATGCTCAAAGCGCCCTTTATTGCGGCGGTAACGTTGCTCAGCGCGTGCTCTGCTGACATTGATAATTACCAAGCGTCATCGCCAGCCTTTGACCTGTTTGGCTATTTCGAAGGTGACGTCAAGGCATGGGGAATGGTGCAGGACTACACCGAGAAACAAACTCGTCGATTTGAAGTCGATATCGTTGGCACGGTTGAAGGCAATGAACTGACGCTGGTGGAAGACTTTGTATTTGATGATGGCGAGCTAGACCAGCGTATATGGGTCATTACTAAACTCGAAGACGGTACTTATCAAGGTAAAGCGGACGACATTATTGGAGTCGCCACGGGCAAAGAGATGGGTAATGCGCTGCAATGGCAATACGACTTCGAGTTGAAAATGGATGATTCAACCATAACGGTATCATTCGATGATTGGTTGTACCGCCAAGATGACATGCACGTGTTTAATCTCACCAAGATTAAGAAGTTTGGTGTAGAGGTAGGGACGATTACTCTTTTCTTCCAGAGGCAATAGAAATAAAGAAACGAGATGCGGGAGCGCTTCGCTTTAGGAGTCGAGATTTAGGTGCTGTAAGTTTAGCTAAGGGGAGTGGAATTGAGAAAGTGTTGATAGCAACCGCCACCTTATCTTTTATACCGAAGCTTAGTGTTCCATAGGGCGAAGCCCGTTCCCCTAAAAAGAAAGGGTTGACGCTTTCACGTCAACCCTCACTATTATCCGATTCTCGATTCTCGATTCTCGATTCTCGATTCTCGATTCTCGATTCTCTTACAGCTTATCTGTCAGCTCGATTGCTTGACCGATGTAGTTCGCTGGCGTCATCTCTTTCAGACGTGCTTTCTCATGCTCAGGAAGCTCAAGGCCGTCGATGAAGTTACGCATTGCTTCGCCGTCTACACGCTTACCACGAGTTAGCTCTTTTAGCTTCTCGTATGGCTTCTCGATGCCGTAACGACGCATTACCGTTTGTACTGGCTCTGCTAGTACTTCCCAGTTCTTATCTAGTTCAGCAAGAAGCGCTTCACGGTTTACTTCTAGCTTGCTGATGCCTTTAAGCGTAGAAGTGTAAGCGATGATTGCGTAGCCAACACCAACACCAAGGTTACGTAGAACTGTTGAGTCAGTTAGGTCACGCTGCCAACGAGAGATAGGCAGTTTCTGTGCTAGGTGGCCGAATACAGCGTTCGCAAGACCTAGGTTACCTTCTGAGTTTTCAAAATCGATTGGGTTAACTTTGTGAGGCATTGTTGAAGAACCGATCTCACCAGCAATAGTTTTTTGCTTGAAGTGGCCTAGTGCAATGTAACCCCAAACGTCACGGTCGAAGTCAATCAGGATAGTGTTGAAACGAGCGATAGCGTCGAACAGCTCAGCGATGTAATCGTGTGGTTCGATTTGAGTTGTGTAAGGGTTCCAAGTTACGCCTAGAGACTCAGTGATGAACTCTTCAGAGAACTTGTGCCAATCTAGCTCTGGGTAAGCAGAAAGGTGTGCGTTGTAGTTACCTACTGCACCGTTGATTTTCGCTAGGATCTCAACGTTTTCGATTTGCTTGAATTGACGCTCCATACGGTACGCCACGTTTGCCATTTCTTTACCCATAGTAGATGGAGAAGCAGGCTGACCGTGTGTACGAGATAGAAGAGGAATGTCGCGGTATTCCACTGCTAGCGCTTTGATAGCGTCGATTAGGTTACGGATTTCTGGAAGAATCACGTTCTCACGCGCTTCTTTAAGCATTAGAGCGTGTGATGTGTTGTTGATGTCTTCAGAAGTACATGCGAAGTGGAAGAACTCGTTTACTGCGTGCAGTTCAGGAACGTCTGCTACTTTCTCTTTTAGGAAGTACTCAACCGCTTTTACGTCGTGGTTAGTTGTACGCTCGATCTCTTTGATACGGCGTGCATCTTCTTCAGAGAAGTTTGCAGCAAGGTCGTCTAGGAATTGGTTTGCTTCTGCGCTAAACGCTGGCACTTCTGCAATTTCAGCAGTAGCAGCAAGCTTTTGTAGCCAGCGGATTTCAACGATAGTACGGTACTTTAGTAGACCGTATTCACTGAAAATTTCGCGTAACGCAATTGTCTTGCTTCCGTAACGGCCGTCTACTGGTGAAACAGCAGTCAATGCTGACAGTTCCATGATGTTCTCCTGAATTGGGTTTCTAAATTTCGTGAGCTTTATACCAATAACTGTGGCAATTGTCACGAATATTGCGCAAACGTTTGCGCGAGATTTGTTTTGGTCGAAAAAAATGAGCTCGCGATAAACGCGAGCTGCTTACTTGATACCTTATTACATTCGAGCAAGAAGGATTTGTGCTTGCTCTACCATCTTCTTGCGTCCGAAAATCAGGTGGCGACGCTTGCCGCCAACTTGACGCCAGAGTACTGCGCTACGAATACCCGATAACAACAGCGCACGAACTTTGTGCTGGTTAGAGGTTTGTTGAAGTACCGATGGAGTACCAGTTACTTGAATACGAGGACCAATAGGGCTGACTACATCCAAGTAAATGCTTGCTAGGTTGCTGATCATTTGATCATCTAGCAATTCAAAATGTTCCGTTTGACGCTGAGCCATTTGAATGCGGTCACCAAGTTGTGACATTGCATCGTTACGACCCGATAGCTTGCGCTCTAATGCCATTAGGCTGATGATGTAGCGAGTGACTTCACTTCCCGATGGGGTGCTATCAATCCCTTTCACCAAGCATTCAAGACCCAGCTTAAGGTCGGCTTCGCGACCGAAAACACCAATGGTGTTCGCTGGGCTAGTATTCAAAATGGCGTTAATTGACGTTTCAAAGGCATCTTGATCACAATGTCCGTTTCTCGCTACCTGTTGAACTAAGGCAACAGCTTGGCAGATACCTGCAAAAGCGATAGTACGGTCATAAAGTGTATTCGCCACGTAACGACTCCTAAGCTTGAGAATATTTAATGCGTTGCTCGATGATGCCGCCACCTAGGCACACGTCATCTTTGTAGAACACTGCTGATTGACCTGGAGTTACAGCAATTTGTGGCTCGTCAAAGATCACTTTAATGTTTTCATCATCGATAGGGATGATTGTACAAGGAATATCTTCCTGACGGTAACGAGTTTTCACTGTGCACTTCATAACATCGCGAATTGGCTCACGATCTACCCAGTGAAGTTGTGATGCAAGTAGACCTTCTGATTTCAACATTGGATGGTCTTTACCTTGAACGGCAATCAAAACGTTACGCTCTAGGTCTTTCTCACCAACGAACCATGGGTCTTCGTTACCACCGCCGCCTTTACGGCCACCGATGTGTAGACCTTTACGCTGACCAAGAGTGTGGTACATCAGGCCTTGATGTTGACCAATCACTTCGCCTTCAGGTGTTTCGATGTTGCCTGGTTGAGCTGGAAGGTAGCGACCTAGGAATTCTGTAAACTTGCGTTCGCCGATGAAACAAATACCCGTAGAGTCTTTCTTCTTCGCCGTGATTAGATCTTGCTCTTCCGCAATGCGGCGTACTTCTGGCTTCTCTAGGTCACCAACAGGGAATAGGCTACGTGCGATTTGCTCGTTGCTTAATGTGTACAGGAAGTAGCTTTGATCTTTATTGCCATCGAGACCACGTAGCATTTGTGGTTTTTCCTGTTCTTCACCAGGTAAAGCGTTTTCAGGGAAAGAACGACGCACGTAGTGACCCATTGCAATGTAATCCGCATCAAGCACTTCATCAGCGAACTCTAGGAATGCTTTGAACTTGATTTCTTTGTTACAAAGAATGTCTGGGTTTGGTGTACGACCTGCTTTGTATTCTGCAAGGAAGTACTCAAATACGTTATCCCAGTATTCAGCAGCAAAGTTGATGGTGTGTAGGTGAATGCCCAGCTTGTCACATACTGCCTGAGCATCAGCAAGATCTTCTGCTGCTGTACAATACTCTTCGTTGTCATCTTCTTCCCAGTTCTTCATGAACAGGCCTTCTACTTGGTAGCCTTGTTGCTTTAGAAGATACGCAGAAACAGATGAATCAACGCCGCCGGACATACCGACGATGACTTTCTTTTGGCTGTTATCAGACATTACTAAACACCACTAAAATTAACGGGACGAAGATTCTACCAGAATCCACTGACCGGTGACAGATCCGAGATCGAAATCACACTTCGATTTTGGCTTAAATTTATCCAAATGCGAAGGTGAGGGTTAAATTCGATAAGTATAGAAGGGTTATATATGGCATAGTTGGCAAAAATCCAAGAGGAAAAAGCAAATGACTGAAGAAAACCAATTTATGCAAGAAAGTGAGTTGATTGAAATTGTTGAAAATCAGCTAGAAGATGGCAATCCGCTCAAAGTAAAAGAAACCCTGATGCGTTTAATGATGACAGGTACACCACGTGAAGATGCGGTTGCTATGATGGCATGTGCAATGTCGATTGAGATTTTTGACGTGATGAAAAACGAAGGTGAATTCAATCTTAAACGCTACAGCGAGCACCTTGAACAATTACCAGATTTGGGTTTCATGGAAGGCGAATAGGCCGATTGAAAGAAAAAAGCAGACTGCAAACGTTTGCTATAATTGCCTTTATTGCTGCTTTAATAACGGCGGTATAGAATCCGTTCTCCTTTTCATCCCTTACTCAGACTAACAATATGAAATTTCCTGGACAACGCAAATCCAAGCACTATTTTCCTGTTCATGCTCGTGACCCATTGGTGAGCCAAGCACAAGAAAGCAAAAAGATGACGCGCACTCACATCATCGGCATTGATCAAACGCTGGTTGATATTGAAGCGAAAGTGACAACGGATGTGATTGAAAAGTACGGTTTGAGTAAAGGACACTCGTTGGTTATTGATGACGCTACAGCAGAAGCTTTGTACCAACAGCTAAAAGCAGAATGCCTTATTACCAATGAGTATGCAGGTGGTACGATCGGTAATACGCTGCACAACTACTCAGTGCTGGCCGATGACCGTTCAACACTTCTGGGCGTAATGAGCCAAGATATCAAAATCGGCAGCTACGGTTACCGCTACCTATGTAACACATCTAGCCGTATGGACCTGAACTACCTACAAGGCGTTGATGGTGCAATCGGTCGTTGTTTTGCTCTGATTACCGAAGATGGTGAACGTACTTTCGCAATCAGCGAAGGTCAAATGAACCAACTTCACCCAGACAATATCCCTGAGAAGATCTTCAAGAGCGCATCTGCTCTAGTTCTTACTGCATACCTTGTTCGTTGTAAAGAAGGCGACCCAATGCCGGAAGCAACGATGCGTGCTATTGAATACGCGAAGAAACATGATGTACCAGTGGTATTAACGCTAGGTACTAAATTCGTTATTCAAGATGATCCAACATTCTGGCAAGAATTCATTCGTGACAATGTTTCTGTTGTTGCAATGAACGAAGACGAAGCAGAAGCATTAACGGGTGAGTCTGATCCACTAGCTGCTTCAGATAAGACGCTTGAGTGGGCTGATCTGGTTCTTTGTACTGCTGGTCCTGTAGGCCTGTTTATGGCGGGTTACACTGAAGAAAGTGCTAAGCGTGAAACTTCATTGCCACTGCTTCCTGGTTCTATTGCTGAATTTAACCGTTTCGAATTTAGCCGTCCTGCTAAGAAAGACTCATGTGAAAATGCAATTAAAGTATATTCACATATCTCTCCGTACATGGGTGGCCCTGAAAAAATTAAGAACACCAATGGCGCAGGCGATGCGGCATTGTCTGCGGTTCTTCACGATATGGCAGCAAATAAATACCACAAAGAAAATGTGCCTAACTCAAGTAAGCACAGCAATGAGTATTTAACTTATTCTTCGTTCTCTCAAGTTTGTAAATACGCGAACCGAGCAAGTTACGAAGTGTTAGTGCAGCATTCTCCGCGTCTTTCACGTGGTCTTCCTGAGCGTGAAGATAGCTTGGAAGAGGCATACTGGGAACGTTAATTCATTCTGTTGAATTACCCAACTTTGCACATAAGTGAAAAAATGGCGCATTTCGAATGCGCCATTTTTGTATCTATTTATAGATAAATAAAAAGGTTCCCATTGGGAACCTTTTTAAAATTCATAAATCTTTTATTAGATTAGGAAATCATCTAGAGATTTACCTGCATCAAGTTGCTCTTGGATTGCAGAAGGTGTACGACCTTGACCTGTCCAAGTTTTTTCTTCGCCGCTAACGTCAGTGTATTTGTATTTAGCAGGGCGAGGAGCGCGTTTAGATTTTGCTTTAGTTTTTGTTTCACCAGCAAGTGCGCTAATTAGTGCTTCAACGTCGATACCGTCTTGAGCGATTTGCTCTGCGATAGCAGCTAGTTTTGCTTCTTGCTCAGCTTGTGCTGCGCGGTCTGCCTCTTCTGCTTCTTTACGCTCTTCAACAACGATAGTTAGTTTATCTAGAGCTTCTTCTAACTGTTCTAGAGTCAGCTCACGAGAAAATGCACGAAGGCTACGGATATTTAGAAGTGTTTTAGTCAGCTCTGACATAACGATTCCTATTAATAGGTTAAAAGGTTCGACATTGCTTATCGAGACGATAAATTAAATGCGAAACTAGAATTAAAACATAGAGTCCTTATATTTAACTTTATCTTTCTCATATGTGCAAATGCTAATTCATGATTTAGATTAAATTTCTTTAGTTTTTTCGATAATCAACAATATTAATTAATCAAATTGAAATCTAATTAGCCATTTCTAACACTTTTTACTTTATAGATACTGTCTTTTTCTCGATCACCATCATGTTTATTTATAGCTTGAATTAAAATTCCATTTTTCTGACAGAAAAGGACGAGCTATCGAATGTACGTATCGTCATATTTCTTTCATTTATTGTTGCACGTAAAACTATGGCGAATTTAATAGTAGTAATAAAGTTTCATAAACATCAAGGTTGAAGCGATTGCAGTTGCACAATGTATGATTGGATCACATTTCATTTATAAATCAAAAGCTCGATTATTTATTCATTTAATTTAGTTTGATGTGTTGCATTGGGAGGCTTCATAGGTACAATGACTGTCACCTGATGCAATATTGCAGACAATTTGTTGCTAATTTGTACAATTAGCAGTTAAAAGTTTGTTATTGCCGTAGAGGTGCAGTCTCGAAGAGTAGCTATTATTGGGGTGATGCCAATGAATAATAGTGGAAGGCGAAGATTGCCGAAGTAAGTGGCCTATCGAAACCACTTGCTGGGGTTGTCTCTGAAAGGAACAACACTGCCATAGTATATTTACATTAAACTATGGAGCGCTACTGTAGGGTTGGGTGAAGTGTTCGCTTCCCTGTCGCTAAGTTCAACATGAGCACGTATCGTATGCTACGTGACTTGTCTGCAGTAGATCTCTAGCCAAACTTTGGTTTTTGAAGATCATGAATTTAATAGATTTTGCACATTCTCCTGTTTCGTTATTACCGCCTATTGTCGCGCTGACGCTGGCGATTCTAACTCGACGTGTTTTAGTTTCTCTTGGTGTAGGTATCGTACTTGGTGCGGTTCTACTTAACGATTGGTCTATCGGTAACACGATAGGTTATGTAAGTTCTCAAGTTTCTTCTGTCTTTATTGAAGACGGTGGTATCAACACTTGGAACATGAGTATTGTTGGCTTCCTTATCCTATTGGGAATGACCACTGCGCTGTTAACACTTTCTGGTGGTACTCGAGCTTTCGCTGAGTGGGCGCAAACACGAGTGAAAAGTAAACGCGGCTCTAAACTTCTTGCAGCCTTCCTTGGCGTGTTCATTTTTGTCGACGATTACTTTAACAGTCTTGCTGTTGGTGCGATCTCTCGCCCAGTGACAGACCGTTTCTATGTGTCTCGCGCTAAACTTGCGTACATCCTTGACTCAACTGCTGCACCAATGTGTGTGATCATGCCTGCTTCTAGCTGGGGTGCTTACATCATTACTATTATTGGCGGCATCTTGGTGTCACACGGTATCACTGAGTACTCTGCTCTTGGTGCTTACGTTCGTCTTATTCCTATGAACTTCTACGCGGTATTTGCTCTACTAATGGTATTTGCAGTGGCGTGGTTTGGCCTAGACATTGGTAAGATGCGTGAGCACGAAATCGCAGCTTCTCAAGGTCGCGGTTTTGACAAAGATAAAGAAAACGATACTCAAGAAGCGCATGAGCTTAACGAAGAGCTAGATATTCGCGAAAGCGAGAAGGGCAAGGTTTCTGACCTAGTACTTCCAATTGTTACGCTTATCATTGCTACGATTGCTTCGATGCTATACACCGGTGGTCAAGCACTAGCGGCAGATGGTAAAGAATTTGCGCTTCTAGGTGCGTTTGAGAACACAGATGTTGGTACTTCTCTTATTTACGGTAGTTTGCTTGGTCTTGCAGTGGCATTGTTCACTGTAATTAAGCAAGGCATACCAATGGTAGAGATTGCACGTACGCTTTGGATTGGTGCTAAATCAATGTTTGGTGCAATCCTAATCCTAGTGTTTGCTTGGACTATCGGTTCTGTTATCGGTGACATGAAGACAGGTTCTTACCTATCTACAATGGCACAAGGCAACATTAACCCACACTGGCTACCAGTTATCCTATTCTTGTTATCTGGCCTAATGGCGTTCTCAACAGGTACTTCATGGGGTACGTTCGGCATCATGCTACCAATCGCGGGTGACATGGCTGGCGCAACAGACGTAGCGCTAATGCTACCGATGCTAAGTGCGGTTCTTGCTGGTGCGGTATTCGGTGACCACTGTTCACCAATCTCAGATACGACGATCTTGTCATCGACTGGTGCACGTTGTAACCACATCGATCACGTATCAACACAGTTACCTTATGCATTATCAGTCGCGCTTGTTTCATGCGTGGGCTTTATTGCTCTTGGTATGACTGCTTCAATTGCGTTCTCTTTCATCGCAGCGTCGATTACATTCGTTATCGTTTGCGCGATTTTGTCATGGCTTTCAAAGTCAAAAATGGCATCTTGCCAGAGTGCGTAATTAACTGAATTAAAAAGTAAAATTATAGGAGGCTTCGGCCTCCTTTTTTATTTGTATTATACAATTCGATTTTTTTTAAAATTAAGGGTTGAAAAAAGTAATCAGCTTAGTTAGTGTGGTTACTAACAAAGCAAATGAGAAGAGCCTTGAAATAAGTATGCGTAATTTTGTAATGAACATTCATCACCATCATCACCCAATTTAGTCTTTCGGGAGATGCGCGCATACCCGGGAGATAGGAAACTCCCGGAGGTGAAAATCAAAGTGAAAACAGATTTCAAACCCTCGGGAGACCAAAATCTCTCGAGGGTTTTTTAGTTTTACTGGTTTATAAAATATTTAAATTACCGAATCTGGCACAGGGATAAAGCAATGCAAACACAACGCTTAAGAATTGCAATTCAGAAAAAAGGTCGTCTTAGCAAAGAGAGCCAAGCTCTACTTAAAAAATGCGGCGTGAAATTCAACGTGATGGGTGAGCGCTTAGTTGTTCATTCTGAAAATATGCCAATTGATTTACTTTTGGTTCGTGACGACGATATTCCTGGTCTAATTATGGATGGTGTTGTTGACCTTGGCTTTATTGGTGAAAACGAACTTGAAGAAGTTCGCCTTGATCGTAAGGCGCTTGGCGAACCATGTGAATTTGTTCCACTTCGTCGTCTAGATTTCGGTGGCTGCCGTTTGTCTATCGCAATCAATAAAGACGAGGAGTACAACGGTCCTCAAGATCTAGCGGGCAAACGTATCGCAACCACATACCCGCAACTGCTAAAAGCTTACATGGATGAAGCTGGCGTTCCTTTCTCAACATGCATGCTGACAGGCTCTGTAGAAGTAGCACCTCGTGCTGGTCTTGCTGATGCGATCGCTGACTTAGTCTCTACTGGTGCGACGTTGGAAGCGAACGGACTTAAAGAAGCAGAAATCATCTTCAAATCAAAAGCGACACTGATTCAACGCACCGGCGAATTTGATGCAGATAAAGTCGCGCTAATCGAAAAACTTCTGACTCGTATGCAAGGCGTACAACAAGCGAAAGAGTCTAAGTACATCATGCTACATGCACCAGCTGAGAAGCTAGACCAAATCAAAGCATTGCTTCCTGGCGCAGAAGACCCAACGGTATTACCTCTATCTGCTGACAAGCAAAAAGTTGCGGTTCATTTGGTAAGTACTGAAAACCTGTTCTGGGAAACCATGGAACAGCTAAAGGAATTGGGTGCGAGCTCAATTCTGGTACTACCAATTGAAAAAATGATGGAGTAATCGCAATGAGAACAGTTGTATGGCAATCGCTGAGTGAAACTCAACAAGACTCGATTCTAGAACGTCCGGCAATCGCAGAAGGCGCAAACATCACTGCTGCGGTTTCAGAAGTAATCGCAAAAGTTCGCAAAGAAGGTGATGCTGCATTATTGGAGCTGACTGAGAAGTTTGACCGTGTGAAGCCGGAATCCATTCGTGTATCAGCGCAAGAAATCGATGAGGCGTCTGCTCGCCTTTCTGAAAAGATGAAAGGTGCGCTTGAGCAAGCTTATGCAAACATCTCGAAGTTTCACAAAGCACAAAAGCCACAACCAATTAAAGTAGAAACTCAACCGGGTGTCCTTTGTGAGCAAGTAACACGCCCAATTCAAAAAGTGGGTTTGTACATTCCTGGCGGTAGTGCGCCATTGCCTTCGACTGTTCTAATGCTCGGCGTTCCTGCAAAAATTGCGGGTTGTCGTAAAGTGGTGCTTTGTTCTCCACCGCCAATCGCTGACGAGATTCTGTACGTAGCGAAACTGTGCGGTATTGATGAAGTGTACAACGTCGGCGGTGGCCAAGCGGTCGCTGCAATGGCTTACGGCACAGAGACTGTATCGAAAGTTGATAAGATCTTTGGTCCAGGTAACGCTTATGTGACCGAAGCAAAACGTCAGGTTAGCAATGATTTCCGCGGTGCTGCGATTGATATGCCTGCAGGCCCATCTGAAGTGCTTGTGATTGCCGATGAAACCGCAGATACAGACTTTATCGCTGCGGATCTTTTGAGCCAAGCAGAGCACGGTCCTGATTCTCAAGTGGTACTTGTGACTCCTTCTCCTGTTATTGCTGATCAAGTGACGGATGCGGTTCAACGTCAGCTTAAGGAGCTATCTCGTGCGGATATCGCAGAACAAGCGTTGGCTTCAAGCTTGATCATCATTGCTGAGTCTCTTACTCAATCGGTTTCTATCTCGAATTACTACGGTCCTGAGCACTTAATTGTTCAGACTAAGAACCCACGCGAGCTTCTACCTCTATTGGATAACGCAGGTTCTATCTTCCTAGGTGATTGGTCGCCTGAATCAGCAGGTGATTATGCATCAGGCACCAACCACGTTCTTCCTACTTACGGTTACACACGCACGTATTCAAGCTTAGGTTTGGCCGATTTCTCCAAGCGTATGACGGTTCAAGAACTGTCTGCTGATGGCCTAAAGAACCTTGCACCAACGGTGGTCACCATGGCGGAAGCGGAAGGCTTGGATGCACACAAACGTGCAGTGACGATCCGTGTAGAAAAACTGGCAGCTAAGTAAGAGGATATTGAGATGGAAAAGCTAGCGCGCAAACAAGTCCAACAACTTACCCCTTATATGTCGGCTCGTCGAATTGGTGGTACAGGTGACGTATGGTTAAACGCCAACGAATCGCCATTCAATAATGAATACAAAACAGACTTCGCTCGCCTTAATCGTTACAGCGAATGTCAGCCTAAAGAACTGATTTCTGCTTACGCAGCCTATTCGGGTGTGAAACCAGAGCAAACATTAACATCTCGTGGTGCGGATGAAGGTATTGAACTACTGATTCGTGCTTTCTGTGAGCCGGGTGAAGATGCGATTCTTTACTGCCCACCGACTTACGGTATGTACGCCATCAGTGCAGAAACCATCGGTGTAGAGCGCAAAACCGTGCCGCTAACGTCAGATTGGCAACTAGACCTTGCAGGCATCGAAGCTAATCTGGATAACGTGAAACTGGTTTTTGTATGTTCGCCAAACAACCCAACAGGTAACTTGGTTAAGCGTGAGGACATTGTGTCTCTGCTTGAGGTGACAAAAGACTGTGCAATCGTGGTGATGGATGAAGCGTACATCGATTTTTGTCCAGAAGCGTCAACGGTAGACCTACTGGCGCAATACCCGAATCTTGCTATTTTGCGTACTCTGTCGAAAGCTTTCGCGCTTGCTGGTCTGCGTTGTGGATTTACGCTTGCGAACGAAGAGCTGATTAATGTACTTCTTAAAGTTATCGCACCGTACCCAGTCCCGGTTCCAGTGGCAGAAATTGCGACTCAGGCGCTTTCGGAAGCTGGTTTAGCGCGAGCGAAGTTCCAAGTTCTCGATCTGAATGCAAACCGTGCTTACTTGCAAGTTGGCCTTTCAATGCTTCCGGGCTTAGAAGTGTTTGAAGGGTGGGGGAACTACCTATTGGTGAAATTCCCAGATGGCGATGATCTTTTCAAAGCGGCTTGGGATACGGGCATTATTTTACGTAACTCGCCAATTGAGAACTGCGTACGTATCAGTGTGGGTAATCGCGACGAGTGTGAAAAAACGCTTGGATTTATTAGAAACTACTACGCATAAGTAGAGACAAAATTAATCGCTCTCGCTCAATAGCGGGAGCGCCAAAAGAATAGCAATAAGGAAGTTCCCGAGTGAGCAAACAACAAAAAATCCTTTTTATTGATCGTGATGGCACCTTAATTGTTGAGCCGCCGATTGATTTTCAAGTAGACCGTTTAGACAAACTAAAACTAGAGCCATTTGTTATCCCAAGCCTGTTGTCGTTGCAGGATGCAGGATACCGTCTAGTGATGGTCACGAACCAAGATGGTTTAGGTACCGACAGCTACCCACAAGAAGATTTTGATGCACCACACAACATGATGATGGAGATCTTTGAATCTCAAGGTGTGAAGTTTGATGACGTGCTGATTTGTCCTCACTTCGATGAAGACAACTGCTCTTGCCGTAAGCCTAAATTGGGCTTGGTAAAAGAGTACCTTCAAGGTGGCAAAGTGGATTTCCAAAACTCTGTTGTGATTGGCGATCGTCAAACCGATCTTCAACTTGCCGAAAACATGGCAATTCGTGGCATTCAATACAACCCAGAAACCATGGGCTGGAAACAGATCCTCAAAGATCTGACGGTGAAGGCACGCGTTGCTGAAGTCATTCGCACCACAAAAGAAACGGACATCAAAGTATTCGTTAATCTTGATGAGCAAGGCGGTAATGATATTTCTACAGGTCTTGGCTTCTTTGACCACATGCTGGATCAAATTGCGACGCACGGTGGATTCCAAATGGTGTGCAAAGTGGAAGGTGACCTGCATATTGATGATCACCACACGGTAGAAGATACCGCTCTTGCGTTGGGTCAAGCGTTGAAAGAAGCACTGGGTGACAAGCGTGGTATTGGTCGCTTTGGCTTTAGCCTTCCAATGGATGAGTGTTTGGCACAATGCGCACTAGACCTATCTGGTCGTCCTTACCTTAAGTTCGACGCGCAATTCAGCCGTGAGCAAGTGGGTGATCTTTCAACAGAGATGGTAGTTCACTTCTTCCGATCTCTGACTGACACCCTAGCGTGTACGCTGCACCTTTCTTCTGCGGGCAACAATGATCACCACATCATTGAAAGCTTGTTTAAAGCGTTTGGTCGTACTTTGCGCCAAGCAATCAAAGTAGAAGGCACTGAGCTACCAAGTAGTAAAGGCGTGCTTTAAGGCTAACCTTAGCAAGGAGAAAAACAGTGACAGAACAGAAAGTTGTCATTATCGATACTGGCTGTGCCAACGTCTCTTCGGTGAAGTTTGCTATTGAACGCCTAGGCTATGACGTAACTATTTCAAAAGATCCGCAAGTCGTATTGTCGGCAGATAAGCTATTCCTACCGGGTGTGGGAACCGCCAGCGAAGCGATGAAGAACCTAGAAGAACGCGATCTTATCAGCTTGGTAAAACAGGTAGAAAAGCCGTTGTTAGGTATCTGTTTAGGTATGCAACTGTTGGGCAAAGTGTCTCAAGAGAAAGGGCAGAAAGCCGACGAGTTGGTTGAGTGTCTTGGGCTTTGTGATGGCGAAGTGAAGCTACTACAAACTGGCGATTTGCCGCTGCCGCACATGGGTTGGAATACAGTGTCTGCAAAAGCAGGTAATCCACTTTTCAAAGGTATTGAAGAAGGTGAGTACTTCTACTTCGTGCACAGCTTTGCAATGCCTGTTGGGGATTACACGATTGCGGAATGCGAGTACGGCAACCCGTTCACAGCAGCAGTACAAAGCGGTAACTACTACGGCGTGCAATTCCACCCTGAGCGTTCTTCAAAAGCGGGCGCGAAGCTTATTCAAAACTTCTTAGAATTATAAAAGGGATTTAGTGTGATTATTCCAGCTCTTGATTTAATTGAAGGACAGGTGGTTCGCCTTTATCAAGGTGATTACGGCCAAGTAACCGAGTACAAAGTCGACCCAGCAGAGCAGTTCAACTTGTACCACCAAGCGGGTGCTAACTGGCTGCACTTGGTGGATTTAACTGGCGCGAAAGACACGACAGCACGCCAGCTTGATTTGATTGCAAAGCTACTAGCAAGCACGCCAGCGAACATCCAAATCGGTGGCGGCGTACGTACAGAGCAAGACGTGATTGACCTGCTAGAAGCTGGTGCTCAGCGTGTTGTTGTTGGTTCTACAGCAGTAAAACAGCCAGAGCTTGTGAAAGGTTGGATGGAAAAATACGGCGCAGAGAAAATCGTTCTCGCGCTAGACATCAACATCGATCAAGACGGCACGCGTAAAGTGGCGATCTCTGGTTGGCAAGAAGACTCAGGCGTGACTATCGAAGCTCTGATCAACGATTACCTAACGGTAGGTTTGCAGCACGTGCTTTGTACGGACATTTCTCGTGACGGTACGCTAGAAGGCTCAAACGTAGAGCTTTACGTTGACCTATGCAAACAGTACCCACAAGTGCAGTTTCAATCTTCAGGTGGCATTGGCTCATTAGCAGATATCGAAGCGCTAAAAGGCAGCGGTGTGGCTGGCGTGATTGTTGGTCGTGCGCTGTTAGATGGTAAGTTCACAGCAGAGGAGGCGTTTGCATGTTGGCAAAGCGAATAATTCCATGTCTTGATGTACGTGATGGACAAGTGGTAAAGGGCGTTCAGTTCCGTAACCATGAAATCATTGGCGATATCGTTCCTCTGGCGCAGCGTTATGCGGAAGAGGGCGCAGACGAGCTTGTGTTCTACGATATTACTGCTTCAAGTGATGGTCGTGTCGTCGATAAAAGTTGGGTCGCTCGCGTTGCTGAAGTGATTGATATTCCTTTCTGTGTGGCTGGTGGTATTAAATCAGCGGAAGACGCAGCGCGCATTCTTGAGTTTGGTGCAGACAAAGTGTCTATCAACTCACCTGCCTTGGCGAACCCGCAATTGATTACTGACCTTGCTGATAAGTTTGGTGTGCAATGTATCGTCGTTGGTATCGATTCATACTACGACAAAGAGACAGGTAAGTATCAGGTTTACCAGTTTACTGGTGATGAAGAACGCACCAAAGCAACCCAATGGGAAACGCGTGATTGGGTGCAAGAAGTACAAAAACGCGGCGCTGGTGAAATCGTACTGAACATGATGAACCAAGACGGCGTGCGTAACGGCTACGATATTGAACAACTTAATATGGTGCGTGAAGTGTGTAACGTGCCATTGATTGCATCGGGTGGTGCAGGTGCCATGGAGCACTTCGCAGAAGCCTACCAAAAAGCAAATGTGGATGGCGCGCTTGCCGCATCGGTATTCCACAAGCAAGTCATCAATATTGGTGAACTAAAGCAGTATTTGAAACAACAAGGCATTGAGGTACGACTATGAGTGTGAAAGCCGCCGAAGTAAGTTCGCTAGCTGAGCGAATCAACTGGGAAAAGGTGGATGGTCTGGTACCTGCCATCGTACAAGATTTCCAATCAAGCCAAGTGCTGATGATGGGTTACATGAACCAAGATGCGTTGGCAAAAACGGGCGAAACAGGTCAAGTGACGTTCTTCTCTCGTACCAAGCAACGTCTTTGGACGAAAGGTGAGACCTCTGGCAACGTATTGCAATTGGTGAACATGCAGCTCGATTGTGACAACGATACGCTACTGGTGAAGGTGAATCCCATTGGCCCTACGTGTCACTTGGGTAACACAACTTGCTGGGATGTGGACCCTCAAGAGGAGTCACAAATGGTGTGGCTTCATCAACTTGAGCAGCTATTGGCTGCCCGCAAGAGTGCCGACCCAGATTCCTCTTATACTGCCAGTCTTTATGCCCGTGGCACCAAGCGTATTTCGCAAAAAGTGGGCGAAGAAGGCGTTGAAGTCGCGCTTGCGGCGACGTCGGGCGATAAGGCGGAGCTAGTGTGTGAATCAGCAGACTTGGTTTACCACTTGCTAGTATTGCTTCAAGATCAAGGCTTATCGATGAATGACGTAGTGAATAAACTGAAAGAGCGTCATAAATAAGCCTGCTATAGATAAATGAAAGCCCCTATGCTCTCGAGCCTAGGGGCTTTTTTAATGGAGTGTTCTTGGTTCGGGGTAAAACCCGACAACAGTGCTGGTGGCGATTAGATTCTGAATCACGCTCGTCCCTTGCTGCTCAGAATGACGGTATATTTTCTAATAGTGCTTGCAGTAGAGTTAGTTACGTCAAACAGGTACATTTATTCACGTCATTCCGATGAGCCTAAGAGAGGTCAAGAATCCAATTAAATCCAGCGTAATAAGCTAGGTACGGATGCTTTACCCACAACACTTCTTAAATTTCTTACCGCTTCCACAGATACACGGGTCGTTGCGACCTACTTTTAGGCTACTCACTGGCTGGTTCAAACGCGGATCTTGTACTGGTTCATCTTCTGGCTCTTTTTCAGGAAACGTGCCGTCAATGTAGTACCAAAGCCCATCTTCTCTCACGAAACGAGAACGCTCGGTCATGCAGTAGCGTTTGCCGTCTTCGTCAAAGTAAGCGTTGAATTCAACAAAACCTTCATTCTCGTTACTACCCGCTTCAGCTTTTACTACCTCAAGTCTGCACCAATCGCTGTCGATAGATTGGGCAATGCCTTCACGTTGCTCTTCTGCATTACAGCTTAGGTGGTACGTGTTCACCACGTAATCCACTAGACCTAACACATGCGCACTGTAACGAGAGCGCATTAACTGCTCTGGAGTGGTGACGTCAGCGTGGTTATTGTGGGCAATTTCACAACACTGTTGGTAGGTGCGGTTAGAGCCGCAAGGACAAGAAGAAGCCATAAAATGAAATCTCGATTAATTAAGCGGTAAAAACAAACAACCCCACATAAGTGAGGTCGCAGGTATTCTTTGGGGCATTATAGCCGTTTAGGGCGTTTGAGACAGCAGTTCTTGAGCCCAAGCCGTGGATTGGCTAAACGCTTTGGCTAATTGTGGCTCAGTGAGTTTTAGGGCGGTACAGTATTTCTCTGTCATTTCCCAATCCGCTTTCTCGTACGCGATGATCATTGATAGAAGGTAACCCAAAACGCCTTTGTGTCCGGTTAAGGCATATTTGATTTCTTCATCGACTGGAATATCACTGATCACATCTTCAAGAGGTTGATCGAGAAGAGAACCTAACAGTGAAAACATTCCAGTAAGAAATGCCTGACCAGGGTCATACTTGGTGTGCATCTGACTCAACAGAATCTCACACATCCGTGCACGTTGAATTGCTAATGAATAGAGAGAATCAGGCTTGTCTTCATGCACCGAAGCAATCGCGACAAGTGAAATGAAACGTCTTAAACGGTCTTCACCAAGGTACACTAATGCTTGTCGGAACGATTTGATCTTCGTTGTGAGCGTGTAACCCGAGTTTACATAAGTCAGTAGCTTGTACGATAGAGTGACATCAATAGAGAACAAACGCTCGACCTCATTAAAGTCGATAGGTTTATCTGCGATCTCTTTACATAGCTGAATTACCGTTAGAAACGCGGGATTGAGGCGCTTCTTCTGAATCATTTCAGGCTTACTGAAAAAGTATCCTTGGAAGAAGTCAAAACCTGCGTCCATCGCTTGTTCAAACTCTTCATAGGTTTCGACCTTTTCGGCTAAGAAATCGATGCCAAAATGCCCTAACGACTGAATGTAAATGGCCGCTTTTTCGATCGGTATTAAGCGAATGTCGAATTTGATTATCGCGACGTAAGGTAAAAATCGCTTCCAAGCTTTGGTTGGAACAAAGTCATCTAATGCAACACGATACCCGGATGCATGCAGTTGTTTTATCGCATGAAGCAGTTCATCAGTCGGCTCACAATCTTCTAATACCTCAACAACTAATGATTCGTTAGGAAACAGGGTAGGAACGAGGTTAACCAAGCTTTGGTAAGGAAAATTAACAAAGCCGAGCTTGTCGCCCAGAGTACTGTAGTGTGTGGTAAGGAAATGATCAGATAGAAGTCGACTAGTAGCCAGCTCGGGTTCTACTTCTGGGAAGGTATTTTTCGGACCGTCACGGAAGAGAAGCTCATACCCTATGGTACGCTTTTCTCTGTCCAATATCGGCTGGCGAGCTACGTATGAATACTTCAATGCGGTACTTTGTTCTGTTTAACTGAGTAATACGATAATAGCGATTTTTTTCAAAATTTCTATGCTTTGCGCGTCAATCTTCAACACGCTCGACATGCTTTACTTCAATTCTGTGTCAAACGGTCGTGTTTGCAAGTCAAAATGGTCAGAATTTACTTTTAAAACTGAGCCTTGGGTATACCAATCGCCTAAAACAATACGAGTGTTTTTAGCACCATTTAGCTCAAAAATATGTGTATTTGGTCGATGCGTGTGACCATGAATCATCAAGTTGACGCAATTTTGAGACAATACTCGCTCAACTTCGCCTTGGTTGACGTCCATGATGTCGAGAGACTTGTTTTTTTTGTCGTCTCGGATGTCAGATTGAACTTTAGCGACAATTCTTTTTTTAACGAACCATGGAATGCGATTGAACAACCATTGTAGCCATGGCTTGTGAACGGTTTTTCTAAACTCTTGGTATTTCACATCGTCAATGCAAAGCGTATCGCCATGTAGGATTACGGCTTTTTGACCATAAAGATCAATCGTGCAGACATCATCGAGTAATGTCATTCCAGTTTCTTTGCAAAAGCGTTTCCCGAGTAAAAAATCTCGATTGCCTTGGATGAAAAAAGTTGGCACACCGGTATCCGTCAGTGCTTTAAATTCTGCGCGGATTTGGTCTGCAAAAGGGGTGTTGTCATCGTCACCAATCCAGAACTCGAACAAATCACCAAGCACGTACAGTGCGTCGGCATGGATCGCTTCATTACGCATGAACGTCACGAAACATTCCGTAATGTCTGGACGAGAAGGAGTAAGGTGGAGATCAGATATAAATAATGTCGTCATAGAAATAAGGGGAGGCTAAGCCTCCCCACAAACTTATCTCTTAATAGCAATTCTGAAGAATTACTCTTCGATTGTAGTACCAGTGATCATTACGTCTTCTAGAGGTACGTCTTGGTGCATGCCGTAAGAACCAGTGCTAACACCTTTGATCTTGTTCACGATGTCCATGCCTTCGATTACTTCACCGAATACACAGTAACCCCAACCGTCTAGGCTTTCGCTACGGAAATCTAGGAATGTGTTGTTGTTTACGTTGATGAAGAACTGAGAGCTTGCTGAATGCGGCTCCATAGTACGTGCCATAGCAAGTGTACCCACTTTGTTGCTAAGGCCGTTGTTTGCTTCGTTCTTGATAGGTGCACGTGTAGCTTTTTCACGTAGACCAGACTCCATACCACCACCTTGGATCATGAAGCCGTCAATAACACGGTGGAAAAGCGTGTTGTCGTAGAAACCGTCGCGGCAGTATTGAAGGAAGTTTGCGCTAGTTTCTGGCGCTTTCTCTTCGTTTAGTTGAATCTTGATGTCACCAAAATTAGTGTGAAGGGTGATCATGCTATTTTCCTTTACTGTGTTGTATTCAAAGAGGGATTCTAGCCTAAGTTAATACGCATGGAAAACTCAGGACAATGAAAATATACGCTTTGTGCTTGAAGTTTAGCCGATTATCGTTTTATCCGTTAATTGCTATTACCTAATAAGGTCGGAGTTGTTATACTCCTTCTTCTCGTAATTCATTCACAAGCATAGATAGAGATCATGTTAAAGATATATAACACACTCACAAGACAGAAAGAGGAATTCAAACCAATTACAGCCGGTAAAGTTGGCATGTATGTCTGTGGAGTTACCATCTACGATCTCTGTCACATCGGTCACGGTCGTACATTTGTTTCTTTCGATGTAGTGTCTCGCTACCTTCGTTACCTTGGTTATGACCTAACATTTGTACGTAACATCACTGACATCGATGACAAAATCATCAAACGTGCAGCAGAAAATGGTGAGTCTTGTGATTCACTGACTGAACGTCTTATCGGCGAAATGCATGCTGACTTCGATGCTCTGAATATGAAACGTCCTGACGTTGAGCCTCGTGCGACACAGTTCATTGCTGAAATCATCGAATTGGTTGAAAAACTAATCGAGCGTGGTTTTGCTTACGTTGCAGATAATGGCGATGTAATGTTTGAAGTTGGTAAGTTCAACGAATACGGCAAGTTGTCTAAGCAAGACCTTGATCAGCTTCAAGCTGGTGCGCGTGTTGATATCGAAACGGCAAAACGCAGCCCGCTAGACTTCGTACTTTGGAAGATGTCTAAACCGGGTGAACCAACATGGGAATCACCATGGGGTCCAGGTCGTCCAGGTTGGCACATCGAATGTTCTGCAATGAACTCGTCAATCCTAGGCAACCACTTCGACATTCACGGCGGCGGTTCTGATCTTCAGTTCCCACACCACGAGAACGAAATCGCGCAATCATGCTGTGCACACGATACTCAATACGTGAACACATGGATGCACAGCGGCATGGTAATGGTAGACCGTGAGAAGATGTCTAAGTCTTTAGGTAACTTCTTTACTATCCGCGACGTTCTAGGTCACTACGATGCTGAGACCGTTCGTTACTTCCTAATGTCTGGTCATTACCGTAGCCAGCTAAACTACAGCGAAGATAACCTGAACCAAGCACGCGCGTCTCTTGAGCGTCTATACACGTCTCTACGTGGTCTTGATCTAAATGCTGCGCCAGCAGGTGGTGAAGAATACGTAACTCGCTTTACAGCAGCGATGAACGATGACTTCAATACACCAGAAGCTTACTCAGTACTTTTTGACATGGCGCGTGAAGTAAACCGTCTGAAGACAGAAAACCTAGAGAAAGCGAGTGAGCTAGGTGCGCTAATGCGTGAACTGGCTGACGTTATCGGTATTCTTCACCAAGATCCAGAAGCTTTCCTAAAAGGCGATGCAGGCGACGACGATGAAGTGGCTGAAATCGAAGCACTAATTAAGCTACGTAACGATTCTCGTGCAGCAAAAGATTGGGCTAACGCAGATATGGCTCGTGACAAGCTGACGGAAATGGGCATTGTTCTGGAAGATGGTCCAGAAGGCACAACGTGGCGTCGTAAGTAATCGAATCTTTTAAAAGGGCTGATGATTCAGCCCTTTTCTTTACAAGCTTTTATAAATTCTAAACTTTAACGAAGGTAGTGCTCTGTGGCTCAGATGTATTTCTATTACTCGGCAATGAACGCGGGTAAATCGACAACTCTTCTTCAATCTTCATTTAACTACCAAGAACGTGGCATGACGCCTGTGATTTTCACAGCAGCGCTAGATGATCGCTACGGCGTAGGTAAAGTGAGCTCTCGTATTGGTTTGCAATCAGACGCGCATTTGTTCCGTCCAGATACCAACCTTTACCAAGAAATCGCGGCACTGCATGAAGTTGAAAAGCGTCACTGTATCCTAATTGATGAGTGTCAGTTCTTGTCGAAAGAACAGGTTTACCAACTAACAGAAGTGGTTGATAAGCTTAATATTCCTGTACTTTGCTATGGTCTTCGTACCGATTTTCTAGGCGAACTTTTTGAAGGCAGCAAGTACCTGCTATCTTGGGCAGACAAATTGGTTGAACTCAAAACGATTTGTCACTGTGGTCGCAAGGCAAACATGGTTATCCGTACTGATGAGCACGGTGTTGCAATCAAAGAAGGTGATCAAGTGGCGATTGGCGGTAACGACCGTTACGTATCAGTTTGTCGTCAGCACTACAAAGAAGCACTTGGTAAGTAAGCCAGTCTAGATAAGAGTTAGATAAGAGAAAGCCACCGAATTCGGTGGCTTTTTTATTGTCTGATTGTTGGTCGCTGAACGAAGGATTAAGCGAGACCAAATTCGAACTTTTCTCTCAGTGCTTGGTAAGAAGATTCAACGTGAGCAGGGATTTCTTGTTCTGTTTGAAAGCCTTTTTCTGGGTAAGTCTTCACACGAGAAAAATCTTCCATCAATGCTTCCAGTACCATCATCAGGGGCATTTCTTCGTTGATGTATTCAAAGAAAGGATGAGCAGTAGAAGTCACTTGGAGTTGTGAATAAGGCGATTGCCACTGTTTTTCAAAGGTTGCAATGGCGCGTCGTTCCATAAATGGCTTTTGAACCAAGATTAGAGAATCACAGCTAATCCCTTTTTCTTTCAACAACTGTTCGGTGAAGCGAACGTTCTCGCCGCTGTTACTGGATTTTGTCTCTACTAAAATTGCTTCACTTGGCACGCCCGCTAGCTTTGCGATTTCTGCGAATGTTTCTGCTTCGCTTTTGTCAAACAAGCCATCTGTAAAACGCCCTTCGCCACCAGAAAACACAATGAGTGGCGCAAGTTTTTGTTGGTAGAGTTTGGCCGCGTATTCGGCAACACGTAAGTCATTGCTGCACATAACAAATAAGCAGCTGGCAGGTTTTAGCTCTTGCTTGAGTTGCATGTAATCCCACAGGGTTTCAATGTGTTGATAAAGCTTCATAGTGCGTCCAGCGTTGAGTTGAATTGGAACTGATAGCCAAGTGCGACAAGTTTGTCTGCTAGGATTCGTTTATCGGCGGTTTCTGTGACTGGCGGAAGCGCTATATCTAAATCGCTTTGTGTCATCGCCGCTTGGTAAAACTCTGCTTTGCTGACGGTATTTGGCGTTGTGGCGTTTACCACTTCGTTATCAATTTGACTAAGCGCGAAAGCTGTCGCGGCTACCGCATCGTTTTGATGCACCATGTTTGCAGGGGCCTTACGGCTCACTTGTTTTAATCGCATTGCAAAGCGAGAAGGGTGGCGGTCAGAGCCAATCAACCCACTACAACGAACGATGGCATAGTCGATGCCAGAATCAATCACGTATTGCTCGGCTTGCAGCATGATGCGAGCGTTGTCTGAGAAGTGTTCGCTCGTTTGGGCTAAGGCGAGTGTGGCGTCTTCTTCTTTCATATCGACAGCAAGGTTTGGATATACCGTGGTGGAGCTCACCATGAGCAGTTTGTTTACACTGCTTTGTTTGGCTGCTGAAACTAAGCGTTGCCATTGCTGTGCGTACTCTTGCCCGTTGCCTTTACGAAATCCTGGTGGGAAAGCGCCAACAATGCGTTCAATTTGGTGTTGTTCGATAAGCTCAATAAGCTGTTGCTGTGAGTGCGGTTCGTTGAGATCGAGTAGAGCAGGTTGAACGGAAGTGAGTGGGAACTCATCTAGCCTAGTTTGGCTTCGACGAGTCACCGTAACTTGATGTCCTTGGTCAATCAAAGTTTGTGCAAGTGGGGTGCCTAACCAGCCTGCACCTACGATCAATGTATTTGCCATCTGTGTGTTCCTACTGTTAGCCTTGAGATCACTCAAACAGGGTTTGTAATTCTAATCTGGCTTGTTGGTGTAGGGGATCGGAATGCCATTTCTGATGTTGTATCAAGTCAATGTTGACCTGCCAAGCCAGCTTTGTGAATTCTTCGCCAATTTTGATCAGCGTATTCGGTGCGTAAGACACCAAATGCTCAGGAAGAAAGCACCAACCAAATCCCTTGTTCGCCAGTTCTAATAATATGTAGTAATCATCAGCGTACCAGATATCCGGGCTAAACGCCTGATTAAGGCCGCTTACATCTTCACTCTTTGAGCGGATAACGAGTTGACGATGTTGCTTGAGTTCATCGATGTTGCGGATCTTTTGTTGTGCGAGTGGATGTTCGGATGAGACAAATACATCAAAGCCGATATGACCTAGGTTAGATAGGTCGACGTTTTTAGGCATCTGTAAGTCACTTAATATAATGCCTGTGGTAGCACGCTCTGATTTCACCAACTCGATGATATCTGGACTTGAAGCCGTGAGACATTCCACTTGAAGATTAGGAAACTTTTGTTCCAAATGTTTTAAAGCAATGGGGAGACGGGTTAATGGAATCCCCTCATCAACCGCAAGAACGAGCTTACTCGCTGGTGCAGAAAAGAGTTGAGATGCTTTGTTATTCAGTCGATCTAGTTGGCTTAAGGTGGCGAGGGCGTAAGGCATCAACTGATGGCCTTTCTCGGTCAGTTTAGGATAGCGGCCTGTGCGGTCAAATAAGTCAACGCCACAATCGAGTTCCATATTCATGATGTGTTGGCTGATCACCGATTGAGCTCGCCCAAGCTTACGCGCTGCTGCCGAGAAAGATCCGGCCTCTGAAGTAGTGACGAAGGCTTGCAGTTGTTCAATAGTAAACATATCGCTTTTACCGATGGTATCTAACTTTTACTTATCTAAATGATAGATAAAATGCCAGTCATTGAGTAGAACTATTTAGGTAAAACATCATGACTCGTAACGAACGTATCTTTCACGCTGTACTATTTGAAATGATTGCATTGGCGATCATCATTCCTGCGGCTTCTTTGATAACAGGGAAGGGATCAAGTGACTTGGCAGTGGTAGGTATTGGCTTGAGTCTTTACACCGTAGTTTGGAACTACATTTATAACCTGTACTTTGATAAATGGTTTGGCTCGAACCGAGAGGACCGTAGCTTAGCAATGCGAATTGGTCACACACTTGGCTTTGAGGGCGGATTGATTTTCCTATCGATTCCGGTCATTGCGTGGTTCTTGCAAATTACTTTATTACAAGCGCTTGCATTGGAAGCTGGTTTTCTAATTTTCTTCTTATTTTATGCAACGGGCTTTAACTGGGCTTACGATAAAATTCAGCCTTTTGGAAAAATGAGAAAATTGATTGCTTAATATAGTGAGTCTAGATAAATATAATTATCAAAAAAGCCACCAAGTATGGTGGCTTTTAATTTTAGAACTTGCTTATTTATAAGAGCTTATTCTGCAGTTAGTACGCGAAGAATTTTATCGGCGTGTTCTGCAACTTCAATGCCTTCATCAGTTAGGTAACCGCCGTCCGGCTGTGTGCAAAGTTGTTTCTCATACAGACGAGCAACCGCTGCCTGCATTTCTTCTGAAGCTTCTTTGTGGACTTTGATGCCCGTTGCTGCGCTGCTTAAATCGAATTGAAGAAGTAGGTTCAGTTCGGCAATGTGGTCAGCTGAATATTTCATAGATATTTCCTTCGTACTTTTTTATCCAAGCTAGTCTGAAAACTAAGGTTGAGCAATAGAAAACACTTAGAAATGTTAAGTGCCGCGCTATAGGCCTGATATAACGCGGGTTTTTTATTCTAAGGTAAACATTTGACCCAAATATTAATAATGGTTAAGACAAGAACTCATAGTTGAATTTTATCGATTACTCTCTCAGCAACAACAAATTTAGTAAACATGAAAAATAGCCCTTGAAAAAGTCTGGAAATGGAGCGATTATCCGCGCCTCGTTAATTGTTTCTAAATGTTACACTTCCATGAACTTCAATCAGTTTGACTCACTATTACCACCTCAGGCTGCTGAACGTGCCGCCGAAGTAGGTGTTGGCAAAGCAACTAAAGCTCCGATGAAATCTTTCCTGTTGGCTATTTCTGCAGGTCTTCACATTGGTATCGCTTTTATTTTTTATACAACCGTAACCACAGGTGCTGGTGATCTACCTTGGGGCATAACTCGCCTTATTGGTGGTTTGGCATTCAGCCTTGGCTTGATCTTGGTGGTGGTAACCGGCGGTGAGCTATTTACTAGCTCGGTTCTTACGCTGGTGGCTCGTGCAAGCGGCAAGATTTCATGGAAAGCCTTAATGAAAAACTGGGTGGTCGTGTACTTCGGTAACATGGTCGGCGCGGTTTTACTGGTTGTTTGTATGCTGATCACTAAGCAATACATGTTCGACGGTGGTCAAGTCGGTTTGAACGCGATGGCAATTTCGCAACACAAACTGCATCACGGTTTCTTCCAAGCTATCGCGCTGGGCATCATGTGTAACGTTTTGGTCTGTATCGCAGTTTGGATGACGTTCAGTGGGCGCACACTAACGGATAAAATCGCAGTAATGATCTTGCCTGTCGCTATGTTCGTTTCTGCTGGCTTTGAGCACTGTATTGCGAACATGTTCCAAGTACCAATGGCGATCGGTATTAAGTACTTTGCTCCAGAGTCGTTCTGGCAAATGACAGGTGCAAACATCGCAGACTATGCGGATCTGAACATGATGGGCTTCTTGGTGAACAACCTTATCCCTGTAACGATTGGTAATATCATCGGTGGTGGTGTCTTCGTTGGCATGTGGTACTGGATGATTTACCTACGTGATGAAGACAAGCATCTTAAGTAATTTTTAAGAAAGGCAAGCTCAGTGGCTTGCCTTTTTTTGATCTTTCCAAACTTAGTGCTTAAACCAACTCTTCATTGACGCCATATTCGTTTGGCGTCCAGTGAGACGTCATCTCTGAGGGTTCTTGCACTAGCCAATCCACTGGCGTGTCTAATAATAAGTCTTCGACCTTTTCTCGCGTGATTAACATATCCATGTGAGCTCTCCCGTTGTCGGTTAACCGCACTTTAGAGGAGTAAAGTGACGGTTCAATGACCAATCGATGACCATTAAATTTCTCAGAAGAGGGAGGGCCGAAATGGCGCTTATGTTTCTGGTTGCTTATGGGTTTTAGGGGTTTATCCACATTTTCTGTGGATAACCTGTCGCAAAGATCGTGAGTATCTATTGTGATCCAGAAAAATTCATAAAATGAGATGCTTATATGACTATTTAGTGAGCACGTTAGGCTTTCTCTTTGTTGATAAACTTCACTTTTATGCGTCCTTCTTTAGTTTGTACACAGGTAAGCGTCATCTCTAAGGTAATTGCTACCGACACACTTAGCATGACAAAAATCGCCAACATGATGACCAGTTGATACTTGATTGCCACCATAGGGCTCGCTCCTCCCAGAATTTGACCTGTCATCATCCCAGGGAGGGTCACTAACCCTGTCGTCGCCATCGAAGCTAGGATTGGAGCAAGTGATTTACGAAGCGCTTCTTGAAGGAAGGGGAAGGAAGCGTACTTAGGTGCAGCCCCAAGAGAAATGGCGGCTTCATATTCAGATTTTCGCTGTTCGAAAGCGGTGAACAAGTTCTGTAGCGCGACGATGTTACTACTCAAGCTGTTGCCTAGCAGCATTCCTGCTAGAGGGATCATGTATTGTGCGTTATAGAAAGGCTCAGGCTTTACAAGGCACAATGCGATGGCTGCAAGAAGTGGAAGTAAACTACATGACAATCCGGTGATGAGGGGCATCATTAGAGGCTTTTTAGGGAGGTTTGCTTTACCCACAATTGAGCTCGCGCCAACCACTACCATAATAGCTAACCACGCTAAGTTCACCATCAAGCTATTTAGTTCAAATAGATACTCAAGGTACACACCGACCAAAATTAATTGCACGGTCATACGGGTAACACTGATGGCAGTGTCTTTAGCTATGCCTAATTTGTATCGAGCATTAATGGTAAGGGGAACGATAAGAATCAAACTAAAAAGTGCGAGTTCAAACCAATTTATATCGACAACCTGATTCATAAACCTTCTCCCAAAATTAACCGTCTGATTTTAACGGAGCTCATTTGGTTTATGAATTGCAGAACTCTGTTTTTTTGCAATCTTATGTCCAGAAAAAAGCAGACATTTGGTGAGGTTTTATTAACATTTGGATCACAACTTCTTGTCTTTAGTCGAAAAAATAGCGATTTAGTAGCACGAAAAAATCCATAAAATTGTAAACAAAGTTAATCTTATGTTGTATTCTTAACATGTATGCAAAAGACTTATTTCTTCACATCCATTAATATTTCTTCACAAAGAATATCAATCAAACACATCTCTGGATGAGCTCAAAAAAGTGTTGGATAACAAGGGCTGGAGCGTCAGATTTGATTGAACCTTACTGTTAGTATGGTCTAACATTTTCCAATAGAGATTGTAAAAAACTTAAGCTTGGTAACGCGAGCTTTTCAATAACACTAGATACAAAATAGGCAAATGTATGAGTGATGTTAACAAAATTGAGAGTGGTGAAAAACGCTCACTGGAGTGGAAGTCTTTCCTCTTCATTGCAGTTGTTCTCTTCCCAATTCTGAGTGTGGCTTTCGTAGGTGGCTACGGATTTATCGTTTGGGCACTACAAGTGTTCTTCTTTGGTCCTCCAGGTGCACACGGCATGTAAGCCAGTGAGCTCACAACCACACTTTAGAAAAGATTTTAAGAGAGCAAATAATGAAATCATTAATCATTAAACTGTGGCGTACGATGACGCGCCCGGCAGTTCATATCAGCCTTGGCGTGCTGACTATGGGCGGTTTCATCGCTGGTGTTATTTTCTGGGGTGGCTTTAACACAGCCCTAGAAGCGACCAACACAGAAGAATTCTGTATTAGCTGTCACACAATGCGTGACAACGTATACGTTGAACTACAAGACACTGTTCACTGGAAAAACCATTCTGGTGTTCGTGCTACTTGTCCTGACTGTCACGTTCCACATAACTGGACAGATAAGATCGCTCGTAAAATGCAAGCGTCTAAAGAAGTATTTGCACAAGTATTTGGCAACTACGATGAACCGGGTGTTTTCGAAGAGCGTCGTATCGAACTTGCTAAACACGAATGGGATCGTTTCTCTGCAAACAAATCCCTAGAGTGTAAAAACTGTCACAACTACGATTCAATGGACTTCGAGCAAATGTCTCCAACAGCTCGTATCCAAATGAAGCAAGCAGCTGAGAAAGATCAAAGCTGTGTTGACTGTCACAAAGGTATCGCACACAAACTACCAGCTGGCATGGACAGCATCGGTGGTATCGTTGGTGACCTAGAAGGTATGACTTCAAACACAGATTACGGTGTTGGTCAGCAACTAGTAAGTGTTCGTCACCTACCAATCTACTTCGACGATAAAGGTACTGAAGAAGCAGGTCTTCTAAACCCTGCGTCAACAGTTAAAGTTCTTGAAGATAAAGGCGACTACGTTGAAATCGAAATCGATGGTTGGCGTAAAGCGAAAGGCTTCGGTCGTGTAATCCAAGAAGACTTCGGTAAGAACATTGCAGTAGCATCGCTACTAAAAGAAGCAGCAACAGACGCTAAAGTAGTTACTGCTGGTGAGAAGAAAGTTGATGAGCTAACTGGTCTTCCTTGGGAGAAAGTAGCTGCGAAAGTATGGATCAAGAAAGAATCTATGCTGAACGACATCAACCCTGTATGGGAAAAATCTGCAGAAGCTTACAAAACTAACTGTTCTGTATGTCACACACAACCAGCTGAAGCGCACTTCGATGCGAACACATGGCCAGGTATGTTCGACGGTATGCTAGCGTTCGTTAACCTAGATACAGACAGTGAAGCACTGATCTTGAAGTACCTACAGAAGCACTCTTCAGATTATGCTGAAGGTCACCACTAATAAGCGTCGGATTGGAGTAAATATAAATGGCTATTACACGAAGAAGTTTTCTTAAAGGTGTAGCAACCACAAGTGCAGCGTCAGTTATCGGTCCAAGCTTATTGGCTTCAGCATCTGCGAACGCAGCTGAGACTACAGGTACTTGGAAAGTAACAGGTTCACACTGGGGCGCGTTCCGCGCCCACATCTACGCGGGTAAAGTTCAAGAGATCAAACCGCTAGAACTAGACAAGAACCCAACAGAGATGTTGAACGGCATCAAGGGCATCATCTACAGCCCATCACGTGTTCGTTACCCAATGGTTCGTCTAGATTGGCTGAAGAAGCACAAATACAGCGCGGAAACGCGTGGTAACAACCGTTTCATCCGTGTTACTTGGGATGAAGCACTAGACTTGTTCTACCGTGAGCTAGAGCGTGTTCAGAAAGAATACGGTCCATGGGCTCTACACGCAGGTCAAACTGGTTGGAACCAAACTGGTGCGTTCAACAACTGTACAGCGCACATGCAACGTGCGGTAGGTATGCACGGTAACTTCATCACTAAAGTAGGTGACTACTCGACTGGTGCGGGCCAAACCATCATGCCTTACGTACTAGGTTCAACAGAAGTTTACGCACAAGGTACGTCTTGGTCTGAAATTCTAGAGAACTCAGACAACATCATTCTTTGGGCAAACGACCCAGTGAAAAACCTACAAGTAGGTTGGAACTGTGAGACTCACGAGTCATTTAAGTACCTAGCGCAACTGAAAGAAAAAGTAGCGAAAGGCGAGATCAATGTTCTTTCTGTAGACCCTGTTAAGAACAAGACTCAACGTTACCTAGAGAACGATCACCTATACATTAACCCGCTAACAGACGTAGCATTCATGCTTGCTGTAGCGCACGTACTGTACAACGAAGATCTATACGACAAGAAGTTCATTGAGACTTACTGTCTAGGTTTCGAAGACTTCATCAAGTACGTTCAAGGTGAAACGAAAGACAAAGTTGTTAAGACTCCAGAGTGGGCTGCGCCTATCTGTGGTGTGAAAGCGGACAAGATTCGTGAATTCGCACGCATGCTAGTGAACGGCCGTACACAGATCCTTATGGGTTGGTGTATCCAGCGTCAAGAGCACGGTGAGCAGCCATACTGGGCAGCAGCAGTAGTTGCAGCAATGGTTGGTCAAATCGGTCTACCTGGCGGTGGTATCTCTTACGGTCACCACTACTCAAGTATCGGTGTACCTTCAACTGGTTTCGCGGGCCCTGGTGGTTTCCCTCGTAACCTAGATACAGGTATGAAACCGAAGTGGGACAACAACGACTTTAACGGTTACAGCCGTACTATCCCAGTTGCACGTTGGATCGACTGTCTTCTAGAGCCAGGTAAAGAGATCAACTACAACGGTGGTAAAGTTAAGCTTCCAGACTTCAAGATGATGGTGATCTCGGGTAACAACCCATGGCACCATCACCAAGATCGTAACCGCATGAAGCAAGCGTTCCAGAAGCTTCAAACGGTTGTGACTATTGAATTTGCTTGGACGGCGACTTGTCGTTTCTCAGATATCGTTCTACCTGCATGTACGCAGTGGGAACGTAACGACATCGACGTATACGGTTCATACTCGAACAAAGGTCTTATCGCGATGCATCGCTTAGTTGACCCATTGTTCCAATCTAAGCCTGACTTCCAAATCATGAGTGAACTGACTCAACGCTTTGGTCGTCGCGACGAGTACACTCGTGGCATGAGCGAGATGGAGTGGATCCGCAGTCTTTACAACGATTGTAAGAAAGCGAACGACGGTAAGTTTGAAATGCCAGAATTTGATGAGTTCTGGGAACAAAGCGTACTAGACTTCGGTGAAGGTAAGCCTTGGGTTCGTCATGCGGACTTCCGTAAAGACCCAGAAATCAACCCACTGGGTACGCCTTCTGGCTTTATCGAGATCACTTCTCGTAAGATCGGTCGTTACGGTTACGAACACTGTCAAGAACACCCAATGTGGTTCGAGAAATCAGAACGTTCACACGGTGGTCCTGGCTCTGACAAACACCCGTACTGGCTACAATCTTGCCACCCGGACAAGCGTCTGCACTCTCAGATGTGTGAATCTGAAGATTTCCGTGCTACTTACGCTGTTCAAGGTCGCGAGCCTGTATACATCAACCCAGCTGATGCGAAAGCAAAAGGCATTAAAGACGGTGACTTGGTACGCGTATTTAACGACCGTGGTCAACTTCTTGCTGGTGCGGTTCTAACAGACAGCTACCCTCGTGGTGTTGTGCGTATCGAAGAAGGTGCGTGGTACGGTCCTCTAAACGAGAAAGTAGGTGCAATCTGTACTTACGGTGACCCTAACACACTAACTCAAGATATCGGTTCTTCTGAGCTAGCACAGGCGACTTCTGCGAACACATGTATCGTAGACTTCGAGAAATTCACTGGTAAAGTTCCACCAGTGACTTCATTCGGTGGTCCAATCGAAGTTGCTTAATCACAGCACTAAGCTTTAAAAGAAATACCAGCCTTCGGGCTGGTATTTTTTTAACCAAAATTTCAGTGAGCACTCTCTCAATACCAAATCTAAGTATCTGCACGACCGCTAGATTCGTGATGCTGATAACGAATTGGGTAGGAGAAGCGGAGGATAATGAGCCAAACTAAACAATAATAATCAAGTGAGTAGATTTTCTATGGCTCAAACCATTCAATTGGCCAATCACACCGAACTAACGGTGCATGATAACGATCTTCTGTTTGAAGTGATGGGCAACCAAGTTCATTTTTCGTTTGCAGGGATCCACAACAAAACCTTCACCGATCGTGAAGTCCTGTTCGAAATGCCTTTCCTCTACGAACAAGGCGCAACAGTGTTAGGCGACGGTTTCCAAATGCTAGCGCAGACCAGCGGCACCATTTCTCAACCTGTCGACGTTGGTCGTTGCCCCGACAACAATAACTCTTACCGCATTTACCCTGAGAATTCCCCTAAGCGTTACTACAACTATCTAGCTGTTGAAGACGCCGCAGGTTATACCTTGTTCGGTTTTACCTCTTGTCATCGCTTTGCAGGCTATTTTGAAGTGCAGCAGCATGGTGAGCATTGGGTTCTTTCTGCTTCTATCGACGGAGAGCAGACCCAAGTGGCTGATTGGGAGCACAACAAGCTGGAATCTGTAGCGGTATTTCGTGGCAATTCTCTCTCTGAGTTGTACAAACAGTACAGTGAGATGCTTGCCGAGCATCACCCAATCCGCAACGGTGTCACACAAGATGCGCCAATTGGCTGGTGTTCTTGGTACGCATACTATGCGGATGTGACAGAAAACAACGTATTAGAAAACGTCGAATGCATGCAAGACAATCTAGCTGAGCTTGAATGGGTGCTGCTCGATGACGGTTACCAAGCATTTATGGGAGATTGGCTAACGCCTTCGGATAAGTTTTCTGGCGGTGTGAAAGAGCTAATTCACAACATTCGCGCTAAAGGCAAAAAACCAGCGATTTGGATGGCGCCATTCATTGCTCAACCAGAATCGGAGATCTTCCAAAAGCATCCTGATTGGTTTGTGCGTCACGAAGATGGCAGCCTATTGAAAGCAGAAGACGTCACCTACGGAGGTTGGCGCTGTACACCTTGGTACATTCTCGATACTTCAAACCCAGAAGTGCAAGATCACCTGACTCATGTGGTGTCTGTCATGCGTCAAGAGTGGGGCGTTGAGCTATTCAAATTAGACGCAAACTACTGGGGCACGTTAAAAGGTAAGCGAAGCCAATCGGGTGTCACCGGTGTAGAAGCCTACCGCATGGGTATGGAAGCGATCGCTAAAGGGGCAGGGGATGCATGGCTGTTAGGCTGTAACGCGCCAATGTGGCCTTCTTTGGGCTTAGTTGATGCAATGCGTGTCTCTGACGACGTAGAGCGCCATAGTCATCGCTTTGAACAAATTGCGAAAGAAACCTTCTTCCGTAGTTGGCAGCACCGTAAGTTATGGCAAATTGACCCTGATTGCGCGACGTTCACTTCACTACCTAACCAAGCAGCCTCGCGTGAAGATTATCAATTCCATCGTAACGTGCTGCTAGCGTGTGGCGGTCTACTGCTGTCTGGTGACCCTCTACCAGAAATCACCCCATTTGCGAGTAAGACGCTAGCGAAGTTAATGTTGCGTCAGCGTCGTAATCAGGAATCGGCCAAGTTTACCGCGCTAGGTTTAAACCATGCTTTCCTGCCGCTAACATCTAAAAACGATCTGCATTGCTTGTTTAATTACACCAATGATGAAGCGACAGAGTTTACGCTTACCGCAGACCAGCCAACAGATTGGTACGACTACTGGACAGGAGAGAAGCTCAACCAAGAGCCATGCCAGCTATTGTTGGTGAGTTTAGACAAAGGCCTCAATGCTAAAGCGATCGTGACAGCTTAACTTTGCGCTTCCGAAAAACAAAAGAGCCTCGATTGAGGCTCTTTTTGTATCCATTGCATCTGATTTGAAAGCTAGTATTCGAATAGGAAAAAGTAACCGTATCCGACAATCAAGGCTGGTATTGCAGAGTAGATAGTGGCGACAAGCGCAGCTTTAGGAGCCATTGCAATCGCAGGGAACAAGGCATCACCATCATTGGAAATGGCATTAGAAAGCTGTGCCGATAATGGCGCTGCGCCGGATATATAAAGACTCGTGACTAGAATTTGTGGGCCACAGCCTGGCAATATACCAATAGCCAAACCAACGAGAGGCATCCAGATCCCCCAGTTTGAGAATGTCGCTCCCAAGTCTAAACCCGAGAAATAGGTTGTAAGTTCAAAGGCTAAGAAAGCCAAAATAACCCATGCGCTAACAAAGTTTGTGTCTTGCGCCGCTTTTTGAATCGGGTGTGAGTCGATGATCTTGTCATCCTCAGATACTGTTGATTTGTAATCACCCAGTTCTTTGGTCATCGCCCACAAAAACATACTGACAACCGCAAATGTCGCACCTAACCATTCCATACTGTTTTCTTTAAGGCCAAGTAATTGGTTGGTATCCACTTGGAATGAGCCAAGAACGGCAATGATGCTTGCAGGTATCAGCAGCCATTTCCAGAATGCTCCCTGAAGATTGATAGCACGTTGCTCAACTGGCGTGTGCGTATCACTATGGCTATTACAGCATTGAGCTTGTGCAACATCCTCTTTTTGCTTTGGGCGCAAGAAGTCATCAGCGTGGAATGCATTCACTACCCACCCAGATATTGCGCCTACGACAATACCTAAAGCAATAACACCAAACCCTGTTGCAGGTTCTGCTGCGAGTAATAAGAAGGCAGCATCACCCATGGTCGAGGTTAATACTGCAACGATAGCACCAAAGCCAACTCGGCCACTGATGAATTGAGTGGTGACAACGATAGCGCCACCACAACCAGGCAAAGCTCCAAGGAGTGCTGCAAAGAAAACTTGATGGCTACGAGAGCTGTGGTAAAGCGCAGTGAGTCGATTTGTCTTCGACATGAAGTTCGAAAGGTAGTGGTAGATAGCTAAGGTCGCTGCAACGTAACAAGAAACCGCCCAGAAAGAATCAGATAGGGTAGCGACGGTGACTTCTCTTGTTGCTTCACTCGCTAACAGTGCGAGCAATGCGATAGGCAGCAATAGCCTTTTATAGGCCAGACGAAATTGAGTTGGCTGCAGCAACTGATGTGCTGAGTGGAAAATTTTTGTTGCGTTCATAGTAAGCTCAAATGCAAATAGGAATGATTCTCATTATATGAAAGTGGGAATTATTCGCAATAGGCGGTAACAACTTTTCTTCGTGTCAATTTCCCTCAAATCAGGTAAAGTATCGGCCTTTGTGAGCAAACTCGCTTCCAAGGTGTAATGCGTTATGCAATTCACCCTTTTAGGAAGCGCATCAAACTGACTTGAATAGGAAGAAACATGATTCTAGTTGTAGGTCATAAGAACCCAGACAGTGACAGCATCTGTAGTGCACTAGTTGCAACTGAACTTCTAAAGGCGCGTGGCGTTGAAGCAATGCCAATCCGCCAAGGCGAAATTAACCGTGAAACTCAGCACATCCTAGAAGTAGCTGGCGCAGAAGTTCCTGAGCTACGTACTTCAGTAGCGGGTGAAACAGTTTGGTTAGTAGACTACTCAGATCTAGCGCAAGCACCAGACGACATCGCAGAAGCTGAAATTGCAGGTATCGTTGACCACCACCGTCTAGGTGACGTGATGACAGTAAACCCAATGGAAGCATGGATCTGGCCTGTTGGTTGTACTAACACAGTACTGTTCAACATGTTCAAGATTGAAGGTCACGAGATCAAGCCTCAAATCGCTAAGCTAATGATGTCAGCGATTCTTTCTGACACAGTAGGTTTCGCTTCTCCAACTTGTACTCAAAAAGACAAAGATGCTGTAGCTGAGCTAGCGGCTATCGCAGACGTACAAGATGTTGACGCATTCACTAAAGATCTTCTAATCGCTAAGACAAACATCGAAGGTCTATCTGCAGCTGAACTTGTTGAAAAAGACCTTAAAGGTTACCCATTCAACGGTCGTGACGTAGTAGTAGGTCAGGTTGAACTTGCGACTCTAGAGCAAGTTGACGGCATGATCGAAGCACTAGAAGCGGATCTAGAAGCTCGTTGTGCAAACGACAACCTAGCATTTGCTGCTGTTATGCTAACAGACATCACTACTGCTCAAACTCGTCTTCTTTACAAAGGTGAGTGGGCTGAGAAGCTTGTTAAGCACGAGAAAGACGGCATGCTAATGATGGAAAACACTCTAAGCCGTAAGAAGCAAGGCTGGCCTTGGCTTCAAACTGAGCTTGTGTAATTTCATTATTACCAACGTATACTTTAAATGCCCGCCAATAGGTGGGCATTTTTCTATGGGAATAGGAGACAAACATGTCTGAAGCATTAACCCAAGAGCAAATGGACACCATCAATCGCTACAATGAAGAACAGCGTTTGAAATACTGTGTGAAGGAAATCGTAGCAAACCGCAAAGTGTGGATTCTGAAAGATGAACACGGCTGCGTGATGCTAAATACAGAAGATGACGATTGTGTGCCTGTGTGGCCAAACGAAGAGTTCGCACAACAGTGGGCGACAGGTGACTGGGAAGAGTGTGAACCAGAAGCTATCTCTTTGAATAAGTGGCACAGCCGTTGGACATCTGGCCTAGAGGACGATGAGTTGTCTGTTGTGGTTTTCCCAAACCAGAACGAAGAAGGCGTCGTTCTATTCCCTGACGAGTTTGATTTCGAGCTTCGTAAACAAGAGAGCCGTCGCTAGACACTACAAAGCGTGCTCTCAAATTCAGAGAATAAAAAAGCCTGCGTTGATGCAGGCTTTATTGTTTTTAGAGAAAGGTCTTTTGAGAAAGTGAATACTAGAAATTTACTGCTCGCTCAATTCTAGTGGTTTGGCGCTTTGTAGAAGTGACTCTCTACCAGTCGTTGAGTAATTGCATGCTCTGGGTTGGTTAGCACTTGGTTTGTTTCACCAAATTCGACCACTTCGCCCTCATGCATCACCATTACTTTATCGGTAATGTGTTTCACAATGCCGATATGTTGAGACACGTAAACAAACGATAATCCCATCTCTTCTTGTAGCTCCAAGAACAGGTTAATGATCTGAGAGCGCATTGCCATGTCGAGACCGTTTAGTGCCTCATCAGCGACGATGATAGACGGTTGAAGAATCAAAGCACGAGCAAGACACACACGTTGCTTCTGACCCGCTGCCAGCATCTGAGGGTAGAAATACGCATGCTCCGGTAACAAACCTACGCGTAGCAAAGTATCCTTCACACGCTTCATTCGTGCATCCGGCGGCATGTTGGTGTTTCGTTTTAGCGGGCCTTCCAAAATACGACCGATCTGAATTCGTGGATTCAAAGAGGTGTTTGGATCTTGGAAAATCATACGAATCAGCTTACAGCGCGTCGAGTAATCTTTGTGTTCTAGACGCTCACCATTCACGCGAATCTCGCCGGAGCTTGGCTCAACCACACCAGCAAGCATACGTGCTAGGGTTGATTTACCTGAACCGTTTTGACCGATAAAGCCAATGGTTTGGCCCGGCTCTAGAGTAAAGCTAACCGGCTTTACCGCTTCCTTGACTGTGCGTTTGAACAGACCTGAGCGCGTGACAAACTGTTTCGATAGGTTATCGACTTCAAGCAACGCACTCATGAATGTTTCTCCGTGTTCAATGGGAAGTGACAGCTAAATTTGTGGTTCTTAATACGCTTAGTGTGTGGAATCTCCACACATTGTCTTTGTGCATAAGGACAACGCGGCCCTAAGCGACAACCAATTGGCAAGTGCTGCAAAGGAGGGATGGAACCCGGCAGCGATTGCAGTTTCTGCTTATGAGGGATCCAGTCATTAAAGTCTGGCATCGCTTTGAGCAGGGCTGCGGTATACGGGTGTTTTGGAGCCGCAATCAGTTTTTCTGTATCGGCGGATTCTACTGACTGGCCACAGTACATTACCGTAATACGATTCGCCCACTGAGTAATCGTGGTCAAGTCGTGCCCAATCAGCACAATCGTGGTGTTGTTAAGCTGATTCATTCGGCTCAACAAACGCAAAATTTGTGACTGAGTAATAGGGTCAAGGTCGTTGGTTGGCTCGTCGGCAATCAAGATTTTCGGCTTGGTTGCAATCGCCATTGCGATCATGACTTTTTGACATTCACCGTCCGTCAGTTCGTATGGGTAACTTCCCATCAAACGTTTGTGGTCTTTGATACCGACTTTGTGGAGTAGGGCAATCGCCTGCTTCTTACGCCACTTGAATCGCTCCCACCATTTGCCTTCGAAAGAGCGAGAAGGGATCGACTCGATCAACTGACGTCCTACTTCTTCAGAAGGATCCAAACAAGTTGAAGGCTCTTGGAAGATCATCGCGATGTCACGCGCAATCACTCGTCGGCGCTCTTTCGGCGTCAATTGAAGTAAGTCGATGTTACCAAGGCGCATTCGGTCAGCGGTGACTTTCCAGTTGTCCTTACAAACCCCAACAATTGCTTTGGCGACGAGACTTTTACCAGAACCTGATTCGCCCACTAGGCCGCGTATTTCCCCTTCGTTTAGGGTAATGCTCATGCGATCTACAGCTTTCACCAAGCCCGATGGTGTTTCGATTTCAATGGTTAAATGTCGAATGTCTAACAACGGCATTATTCGATCCCCGCATTGAGCGCTTGGCGTACACCTTCACCCACTAAGTTTAGAACAACAACAGTAAACATAATGGTGAGACCGGGTAGCGTTACTGTCCAAGGTGCGATGTAAATCAGTTCAACAGAGTCACCAAGAATTGCACCCCATTCCGTGCTTGGCGCCTGTGCACCAAGACCTAAGAAACCCAGTGCGGTGATATCAAGAATCGCAACAGAAAGTGCTAGGGTGATTTCTGCAGCGATGACCGTTAACACGTTCGGTAGAATTGAGTTCCAAAGCAAGTAGAAGTCGTTAGCGCCATCCAAACGGGCAGCCATGATGTAATCTTTCTCAACTTCGGTATGCACGGCAATATAAACCGAGCGAATAAAGCGCGGAATCAAAGCCAAACATATCGCCAAAAGAATATTGAATTCCCCAAAGCCCAAGAAAGCCACAAAAATGATGGCAAGCAGCAGTGATGGGATTGACATGACGGTGTCTAGAAGGTGGTTCAGTGTGCTAGATAGAAGACCTTTGGTCATACCCGCTAACACGCCAATGAAGCAACCAATAAGAGCTGCAATTGCTGTGATTGCAACCGCTGCGCCAAACGTCAATTGAGAGCCCATGATAAGACGTGAAAGAATGTCACGACCTAAGTCATCGGTTCCTAAAAAGTAATCAACAGTGCCTGCTGGTGCCCATGATGGCGGAACCAGTAATTCGCCCGATTGCGCTTGCGGATCGTAGGGTGCTAGCAGAGGAGCAAAAATGGTAATCAGTACAACGAAAGCCAAACACCACAAGCCGAACATTGCCAAGCTGTTCGCACGGTAGCTGCGCCAGAAACGTTCGAACTGGGTTGGAATGCGTTCTTCCTGATAAACGTTATTTGTTAGCATACCATTCCTTTCTCACCAGAGGGTTAATCATGGCACCAATCAGATCCGAAAGGATGTTGGCAGTTAAAACAAGGGTTGCTAGAACCATTACACCCGCTTGAATCGAAGCATAATCTTGATTCGAAAGAGCGTCTAACAACCAGCGACCAATGCCTGGCCAGTTGAAGATGGATTCAGTAATGATTGCCAGAGTAATCATGCTAGAAAGCTGAACTCCAACCTTTGGAATGATGGGTGGAATCGCATTACGAAGTACGTGTTGAGTCACGATCTCACGGTTCGACAAACCTTTGATTCGCGCGGCACGGATGTAGTTTTGGCTCATCACTTCCGCAACCGATGCTCGCATCAAGCCAATGACCTGAGTGGTTGGCGTTAATGCCAAGACCAAACATGGCAAAATCATGTGCTCAATAACGCTTTGCAGTGCATGCGCTCGGTATTCACCTTTTGCCATGAACGCATCAATGATGGCGAATCCAGTTACGTGGTCGATTTCATATAGTAAGTCATAGCGTCCTGCAACTGGGAACACGTGATACTGAAGTGAAAACACCATAATCAGCATTAGGGCAACCCAGAAGATTGGCGCAGAGTAACCCGACATCGACACAAATGAGATACTGGTATCGAGCCATTTACCTTGCTTCATACCTGCAATGGTACCAAGTGGGATACCGATAAGTAGCGACACTACAAATGCAAAGAAACACAGCTCTAACGTCGCAGGGAAAACGACAGCGAGTTCTTCGTAAATAGGATTGCCATTTTTACTGATGCCGAAGTTAAGCTGAGACAACTCGACTAAATAACTTTGCCAACCCGACCAAAATTCAACGTTTGCCCAATGGGAAGTGGGATCCAAACGCAGGAGTGAAAAGCCCACTAACGTGAGAATCATCAAAGTGATGACAAACAGATTAAGACGTCTTACGGCGTACCAAAACATTAATGAATTCTCTCAACTCTATCAAAAGGTTGTGCATTGAAAGGGCTCGACTTAAAGCCTTTCAGCGATTTATCGTGAACACGGAATTGAACGCCATGAGCTAGCGGAATCACCGGGAACTCTTCGTTCAATATGTTTTGTGCTTGGCGGTATAAGTTCAAACGGTAACGTTGTTGCTCTGTCTCTAACGCAAGATCCAACAAGAAGTCGAAGTCATCGTTACACCACATCGAAACGTTCAAACCAACGCGCTCTGATTCACAAGAAAGCAGTGGGCGGAAGAAGTTATCCGGATCGCCTGTATCACCAATCCAGCCCGTTAGCAGTAAATCGACATCATTGATGGTTTCTAACTGAGTGCGCTCAAAACGGTCATCGGTCAGAAGTCGTAAATCAACGCCAATATCTGCAAAGTTAGCTTGAATCAGTTCAGCGGTTTTGCGTGGGCTTGGGTTGAATGCACGTGGCTCTAAAGGTACCCACATTGTTAACTGAAGCCCTTTTTCGTAACCCGCTTCTCGCAACAGGGCTAGGGCGTAGTTACGGTCGTAACGGATTTTTACGCTGTCTTTTTGGTAAGCCCAAGAATTAGGAGGAAGCAGGGTATAGGCTTGAGTGCCCGTTCCGTAGTAAACCGAATCAAGAATGTTCTGACGATTGATCGCGAGATTCAGTGCTTGTCGAACACGAGGATCGCGAAGCGCAGGGTGACCAGTGTTAATCGCAATAAAAGAAACGTTGTTCGCAGGTGTAGCGGTTAACTCAAGGTTTTCCGTTTCTTGAATAATTGGGATCTGGCTAGAAATCGGTGACGCCAAAACGTCACATTCATTTCTCAATAGTTTGGCCAGCGTGCCAGTACCGCGGTGAGAAATGTCGAATACCACTTGTTCCATCTTCGCCGGTGACTTCCAGTATTTTGGATGACGTTCCAAGCGAATCAAATCGTTTACTTGATACTCTTTTAGTTGGTAAGGACCAGTACCAATCGGCAACATATCGATTTGTGCTTTTTCATCCTTCTCTGCTAATTGCTGCCCGTATTCGGCAGATAGCAAAACAGCATGGCTAGTGGCTATATTTGCCAAAAAAGCAAAGTTAGGCTGAGAAAGTACGAACTTAACCGTGTGGTCATCCAGAGCAATCACATCTTTAACGAGGTTTTGGAAATCCAAACCTGCAAACCATGGATAAAAACCACCACCGACGTCGTGAAACGGATGGTCTACATCAATGATTCGCTTAAAGCTGAATACCACATCTTGGGCGTTAAACGGACGAGTTGGTGTGAACCAAGCGGTTTTTTGAAACGCGACGTCTTGTTTTAAGCTAAACGTGTATTCCGTGCCTTCGTCGTTGACCGACCAACTTTCCGCAAGGTTTGCGATAGGTTGGTGAGATTTAGGATCGAGAGTGAGCAGCGTGTCGTACAGCTGAGGACTTAATGCTTCGGCTGTGATGCCGCTGTCAATGAGCTGAGGGTTAAACGTGGTTGGCTTACCTTGCCCACAAAACACAAAGCCATTCTCTCGAATATCATTGTGATCGATTTCGTCACCACATGCGGTGAGTAAGCTAATACCAATAAGGCTCAGCGATAGTCTTATAAAAGCTTTCATAATATGAAATGGTCATTGGACTTTGCTTGTTCCTTCTGCTTTTTGCATCAGGGATGACAAGCGAAAATGATCTCGCTAATTTATCACCTTTGCCAACTCGCTCCAAACATAAAATCGTTGTGTAGCGAGGTGTTAGATCAAATTACCGTATCATTTCTGGTTGGCGACCTTATTTGCCTCTCAAATTGCTCACTATGTGTGTGATTTGCCGCTAGTTAGGAAACGGCTTGTATTCCTTAGTATAGTGAGACAAAGCTAGAGTGAGAGGGCAGGTGCTGTTTATCCTTGACCAACCAAACCATATTTTCTAACCATGCCTCTGAGCTGGTGGTAACTTAGCCCTAATAGCTCTGCCGCTTGGCGTTGATTAAACTTCGCTTCTTCTAAAGCGCGGTTAAGCAGCTCGATATCTTGGTCTTCTTGCCACTGTTTGTAATCCAGAGGGAAGCGAATCTCGGCTCTCGGCGCCGTTTCTGCAGGTTCTGATTCTTCTTGATTTGCTGTATGACCCAACGCGTTGTCCCAACCCGCTTCAAATGGGTTAAAGATAAGATGTTCTATCGGATCAGAGTTCAAACCATGACGATAAATCGCACGCTCAATCACGTTCTTTAACTCACGTACGTTGCCCGGCCATGCGTAATCCAAAAGTGATTGCTGTGCTTCTTCCGTAAAGCCAACAAAGTATTCCAACTGCAATTCACGGCACATCTTGATCGCGTAATGCTCGGCAAGGGAAAGAATGTCTTCCTTTCGCTCTCTCAGTGGTGGAAGCATGATGACGTCAAACGCCAAACGGTCCAGTAAATCTGCGCGGAAGTCGCCTTGTTCCGCCAGTTTTGGCAAATCGGCATTGGTTGCACAAACCAAACGTACATCAGCTGTCAATGCGGTATGTCCGCCAACACGTTCGTACTCACCATATTCAATCACGCGTAGAAGTTTTTCTTGAACAAGAAGAGGAGCGGTTGCCAATTCATCCAAAAATAAGGTGCCACCTTCTGCGCGTTCGAAGCGGCCTTTGTGCTTACCTTTAGATCCTGTAAATGAGCCGGATTCGTGGCCAAACAGTTCTGAATCAATCAGACCTTCGCTTAATGTCGCACAGTTTAGAGAAAGCAGTGGCTTATCCCAACGCTTTGATAAATAGTGTAAACGTTGCGCGATGAGTTCTTTACCTGTACCTCGTTCCCCAATGATGAGAACAGGACGTTCAATCGGCGCAAGTTGTGATACTTTATCTAGTACGGCGAGAAAAGCGGGCGATTCACCTATGAGGTTCTGCTTCATAAAATCCTTCTTATTTTCTATCTAGCCACGATTTACAGTATTGGAGTTGGTGAAATTTACCAACAGTTGGTAAAAACCATCATAGCATAACAGAGTGTAACGACAACAAAATGCATAAAGTGCTGTTTATTAAAGAAAATAAAAGTTGGCACGCTACTTGTTATATCTAAAGGGAGACACAAGGTGAATCACCACCTTGTCGAGTTTAAATAGGAAAAAAGAGGAGTTCCGTTATGGGTATTTTTTCTCGTTTTGCAGACATCGTTAACTCAAACATCAGTGCATTGCTAGACAAGGCGGAAGATCCTGAAAAAATGATCCGTCTTATCATCCAAGAAATGGAAGACACGCTTGTAGAAGTGCGTACTAACTCGGCTAAAGCGATTGCAGACAAAAAAGAGTTGGCTCGCAAAGTTGAAGCTTTAGAAGAGCAAATCACTGAGTGGGGTCAGAAAGCAAGCCTAGCTCTAGTGAAAGAGCGTGAAGATTTGGCACGTGCTGCTCTGATTGAAAAGCAAAAGCTGGAGCAAGTGATTAAAGGTCTTCACACTGAGCAAACGCTAGTCGAAGAAACCATTGAGAAACTGACTGGCGAAATCGGTAAGCTAGAAGCAAAAATCACAGAAACTCGTGCGAAGCAGCAAGCGCTAGCGATTCGTAACCAAACGGCATCTAACCGTCGTGATGTACAAAAGCAACTTCACGCAGGCCGTACAAACGAAGCGATGGCAAAGTTCGAGCAATACTCTCGTAAGATTGACGAGATGGAAGCGGAAGCGGATCTATACGCGAAAACGGGTAATGCAAAGTCGCTAGACCAAGAGTTTGCTGAGCTACAAGCACAAGACGAAATTGAAAAAGAGTTGGCAAAACTGAAAGAACAGATGTCATCGAACGATAAATAAGAAAGGAGCCATTTATGTCGACATTTTTTATTACTGGACCATTGATTGTCTTTTTAATCTTTGTCGCTCCACTATGGCTCTTCTTACACTATCGCAGCAAACGCAAAGCAGATAGTGCACTGTCGAGCCAAGATCTAGAGCGCCTTCAGGTACTATCTGAAAAAGCGGAAGCGATGCAGTCTCGAGTTGAAACATTAGAGCGTATCCTAGACTCAGAGTCCCCAACATGGAGACGAAAGTATGAATAGACGAGAACTGTATCGTGACCCGGTAAACGGCAAAATCTCCGGTGTGTGTGCCGGAGTCGCAAACTACTTTGGCGCGGAAGTTTGGTTGATTCGTATCGTCGTGATCTCCGCAGCCTTGCTAGGCGGTACTTTTTTAGTCTTGTTGGCCTACATCGCAATGACCTTCATGCTAGAGAAGCAACCAATGACTTATACCGAGAACATTAAGTCACGCGAAGAACATACGTTGAAGAGCAAACCGTGGCAAAAAGGGCAGAGTCCAGATCAGCTGTTAAGCGTGCTGGAGAATGACTTTAACCGCCTCGATGGAAAAATCCGCAACATGGAAGCGTATGTTACTTCCGACACTTATCGCGTAAACAGAGAGTTTAATAAGCTCTAGTGATTAGTTACTAATTTATTGATAAAGCAGGCTTCGGCCTGCTTTATTTTTGTCTCAAATTGCTATTTTTAAAGAAATTTTTTGCTCTGATGCTCTAGAAGAACACCATAAATTCATCTACTTTAAAAGGAATGGATCTTAAATGGATGAATTAACATGAGAAAAGCGCTCATTCCAATCGCTGTCATGACGGTTCTCTCTGGGTGTGGAAAAGAGCTGCCACCAGTCCCTGAACCCGAATCTCGGCCCGCCAAACTCTTCACGGTCTCTGTAGGCAATGCTCAGTTTGAACGACATTTTCCTGCCACCACAGAAGCCGGCGACCGAGCAGTACTCGCATTCCGTGTGCCCGGTTTGCTTCAGTCGATTGAAGTCAATGCGGGGCAGATGGTCAACAAAGGCGATGTGCTTGCTGTACTCAACCCTGACGAGTATTCACTACTCGAAAAACAAGCCCGTGCGAATTACACCCTAGCGGATGTTCAATACGAACGTTCGAAAAAGCTTCGTAAAGAACAAGTGGTGTCTGAGCAAGATTTTGATGCAGCGAAAGCTAATCATAATTCTGCAAAAGCACAGTGGAATCAGGCTAAAGCAAACCTGAGATACACCAAGCTTGTTGCCCCTTACGATGGCACTATTTCTTACCTTCCGGCGGAAAACCATGAATACGTGGCGGCAAAAGAAGGCGTCATGAACATTCAAACCAACCAAGTGATGAAGGTGTTATTCCAATTACCAGATCACTTGTTGAGTAAGTTTACGCAAGGTGCCAACGCGCATGCGTCAATGACGTTTGATGCGTTCCCAGAGCGTTCTTTCGAATTGACCTTCCAAGAAATTGATACCGAAGCCGATCCTAAAACGGGCAGTTACAAAGTCACCATGGTGATGGCTCGCCCAGAAGGGGTGGGTATCTTACCGGGTATGTCCGGCAATGTGCATTTGGTGTCTGAAAATGCAGGTGCCACAAGAATTCCGAATTCAGCACTGTTTACTGAGAACGATAAAACGTGTGTTTGGCGTGTGAATGACCAAGGCATCGTTGAGAAAGTGACGGTAACGCTGAACGAGAAACAGCAGATTGCGTCTGGCCTAGAAGACGGTGACCAAATCATTATCTCTGGCGTCAACGTGATTGAGCCTGGCATCAAAGTGCGTGAATGGGTTAAGGAGCGAGGACTGTAGTATGAAAGGAATCTTAGCTTTAACCACACTTTGCTCAGCAATGCTATTGGCCGGTTGTGGTGACAAAGGGCCGGAGCGAGAACTTGAAACGCCGCGCGTTCGAGTGGCTTCTCTGGAAGGTAAGAAGGTTGACGATAACCTGTATTTTCCTGCTGTCGCCAATGCTGCTGACCGTTCACACTTAAGCTTCCGTGTTGCGGGCGAGGTCAGTCGAGTCTTGGTCAAAGAAGGTGATAAGGTCACAAAAGGTGATGTTATTGCGACGCTAGACCCTACCGATTACAAGCTTGATGTCGATAACGCATCGGCACGTTTTTCTGTGGTTGACAGCCAATACCGCCGTTCAGCCCCTCTAGTGAAAAAAGGCCTATTGGCAAAATCACAATTTGATGAGATCGCAGCACAGCGTCAAATTGCGCTTGCTGAACTTGAATTAGCCAAGCTTCGTTTGTCGTTTACAGAGCTAAAAGCACCGGTTGATGGTGTTATTTCGCGCGTAAACGTAGACCAGTTTGAGAACATTCAAGTCGGCCAGTACATCGTGAACATTCACAGTGTGGATCGCGTCGAAGTACTGATTCAGCTTCCTGACCGTTTGTACGTTAATCAGCCTCCGACTGAAGAACATCTAACGGGAATCAATGCCGTAGTTCGTGTACCAAGCGGCAATGAATACAACGCTCAAATCAAAGAGTTCACCACAGAGCCAGATCCAAACACTGGCACTTTTACGGTGACGCTGTCTCTGCCTATGCCAGAAAACGAATACATTCTTGATGGTATGGCGGTGGATGTGACCTCTAAAGATGAAAAGACCGGTCTAGACCTTAACATCGGTATCAACGTGCCAATCGAAGCCATCTTTAATGCCGATGGTGATGATTTGGATCGTGAAAACAAATTTGTTTGGGTCTTGAATGACGACAATACCGTAACTCGTAAACAAGTGCGTGCTGGTAAAGCGTCACAAACCTCGGTTCAAATCCTTGATGGCTTAGAGCTTGACGACAAAGTGGTTGTCGCTGGTGTATCCCGATTAAGAGATGGCATGAAAGTGGAAGTGGTTAAGCAGGAGGCAACTCAATGAGTGAACAAAATAACGTTGCGCCTCAAAAAGATGATGATGAAAACGTAACGGGCATCGCGGCGTATTTCATTCGTAACCGTGTAATTAGTTGGATGGTATCGCTGATCTTCTTAATCGGTGGTATCTCTGCGTTCTTTGGGCTAGGTCGTCTTGAAGACCCGGCCTTTACCATCAAAGACGCAATGGTCGTCACCTCTTACCCTGGCGCGACACCGCAACAGGTCGAAGAAGAGGTAACCTATCCAATCGAAAAAGCGATTCAGCAATTAACCTATGTGGATGAGGTTAACTCCATTTCCAGCCGCGGTTTATCGCAAATCACTGTGACCATGAAAAACAACTATGGTCCGGATGACTTACCGCAGATTTGGGATGAGTTACGCCGTAAAGTTAACGACCTAAAGGGCACGTTACCGCCGGGTGTTAATGATCCCTCGGTCATTGATGACTTTGGTGATGTATATGGCATCTTGTTGGCTGTAACTGGTGACGGCTACAGCTATAAAGAGCTGCTCGACTATGTGGACTATTTGAGACGTGAGCTCGAATTAGTCGACGGGGTGAGCAAGGTTTCTGTATCAGGCCAACAACAAGAGCAAGTCTTCATTGAGATTTCGATGAAGAAGCTAAGCAGCCTAGGTCTATCTCCGAACACGGTATTTAACCTACTATCGACCCAAAACGTTGTTTCCGACGCAGGTGCGATCCGAATTGGTGATGAGTACATTCGTATTCAACCAACCGGTGAGTTCCAGAGCGTTGACGAGCTCGGTGATTTGCTACTGACAGAGTCGGGTGCGCAAGGTCTGATCTTCTTGAAAGACGTAGCGGAGATCAAACGTGGCTATGTCGACGTTCCAACCAACATCATTAACTACAATGGTGAGTTGGCGCTCAACATGGGTATTTCGTTTGCTCAAGGCGTTAACGTAGTTGAAGTGGGCAAAGCGTTTGACCGCCGAGTGGCGGAACTTAAATATCAACAGCCGGTTGGGGTTGAGATTTCAGAAATCTATAACCAGCCAAAAGAAGTAGATAAGTCGGTAAGTGGGTTTGTTGTCAGCTTAGCGCAAGCGGTGGGCATCGTAATTGTCGTTCTGCTCTTCTTTATGGGGTTACGCTCGGGTCTTCTCATTGGTCTGATCCTATTGTTGACGGTATTAGGTACCTTCATCTTTATGAAGTACTTTGCCATCGACCTACAGCGGATCTCTTTGGGTGCTCTGGTTATCGCACTGGGTATGCTGGTGGATAACGCCATCGTGGTCGTGGAAGGGATACTCATAGGTACCCAAAAAGGACGAACGAGACTTCAAGCGGCTACAGACATCGTAACGCAAACCAAATGGCCATTGTTAGGTGCAACCGTGATTGCAGTTACGGCATTTGCTCCAATCGGTCTGTCAGAAGACTCGACGGGTGAGTACTGTGGTACCTTGTTTACTGTATTACTTATCTCTCTAATGCTGAGTTGGTTTACTGCGATCTCGCTAACGCCATTCTTTGCTGATATCTTCTTTAAAGGTCAAAAAATCAAGAGTGGTGAAGGGGAAGACAACGACCCTTACAACGGCATCATCTTTGTGGTGTACAAAAAGTTCTTGAACTTCTGTATGCGCCGAGCATGGTTTACGGTTGTTGTTTTGGTGGCAGGTCTTGCGGCAAGTGTGTACGGCTTTACGCATGTAAAACAAGCCTTCTTCCCTTCGTCAACCACTCCTATCTTCCAATTAGACGTTTGGTTGCCTGAAGGTACAGACATTCGCGCGACAAACGACAAACTGAAAGAGCTTGAAGGTTGGCTAGCGAAGCAAGATCACGTTGAGCACATTACCACTACTGCGGGTAAAGGCTTACAACGTTTCATGCTGACTTACTCACCAGAGAAGAGTTACGCAGCCTACGGTGAAATCACGACGCGTGTAGAGAACTACGAAGCGTTGGCACCACTGATGGATCGTTTTAGAGAACACATCAAAACCAACTACCCAGAAATCAACTACAAGTTGAAGCAAATTGAATTGGGTCCTGGTGGCGGTGCGAAGATTGAAGCGCGTGTTATCGGTTCAGATCCAACTGTGCTTCGTACTATCGCTGCGCAAGTGATGGACGTGATGTATGCCGATCCTGGCGCGACCAACATTCGTCATGACTGGCGTGAACGTACTCAAGTGCTAGAGCCTCAATTTAACGAGAGCCAAGCACGTCGTTACGGTATCACTAAGTCTGATGTGGATGATTTCCTATCTATGTCGTTCTCAGGTATGAATATCGGTTTATACCGCGATGGCACAACGCTGATGCCAATCGTAGCTCGCCTTCCTGAAGATGAGCGTATCGACATTCGTAACATCGAAGGCATGAAGATCTGGAGCCCTGCACAGAGCGAGTTTATCCCGCTACAACAAGTAACTATGGGTTACGACATGCGTTGGGAAGACCCAATCATCGTTCGTAAAAACCGTAAGCGCATGCTAACGGTGATGGCTGATCCAGATATCTTGGGTGAAGAGACGGCGGCAACATTGCAAGCTCGTCTACAACCACAGATTGAAGCGATCGAAATGCCACCGGGTTACTCACTAGAGTGGGGTGGTGAATATGAGTCATCAGGCGATGCGAAGGCGTCATTGTTCACAACGATGCCAATGGGTTACCTGTTCATGTTCTTGATCACCATCTTCTTGTTCAACTCGATTAAAGAGCCGCTGATTGTTTGGTTAACGGTGCCTCTGGCATTGATTGGTGTAACAACCGGTCTGCTCGCCTTGAACACGCCGTTTGGCTTTATGGCGTTGCTTGGTTTCTTGAGTTTGTCAGGCATGGTATTGAAAAACGGTATCGTACTGCTTGACCAGATCGAGATTGAGATGAAGTCAGGTAAAGATGCGTACGACGCAGTTGTGGATGCAGCGGTAAGTCGTGTGCGTCCAGTATGTATGGCGGCAATCACTACCATTCTTGGTATGATTCCTCTACTACCGGATATCTTCTTTAAACCAATGGCTGTAACCATCATGTTTGGTTTGGGTTTTGCGACTGTACTGACACTAATTGTTGTGCCAGTGTTGTATCGTCTATTCCACAAGGTGGCAGTGCCGAAGTAACGACTGAGTTTTAAGAACGTTCTAAAGCGCCTCTGGCTGACCGTCAGGGGCGTTTTTATAAGGATTAAATATGGAACAGAATACGTGTGCATGGGCAATGAACCATCCACTTGAACGAGAATATCACGATGCAGAATGGGGCATCCCTGTGCATGATGATACCGTGTTGTTTGAGTTCATCACGTTAGAAGGCGCGCAAGCTGGTTTGAGTTGGATTACGATTCTGAAAAAGCGAGAAGGCTATCGTGAAGCGTTTGAGCACTATGACTTAGATAAGTTAATTCAACGCGATGAAGAGCGCACAGAGTTCATCGTGAAGAACTACGACGTGGTTAAGCATCGCGGTAAAATCAATTCGGTATTCAGCAATGCCAAAGCAGCCAAGCAATTAATTGAAGAATACGGAAGCCTTTCCGCTGCGCTATGGCAATTTGTTGATGGCAAGCCAATTGTGAATCACTGGACAGACATGAGCCAAGTGCCAGTATCGACAGAGCAGTCCAAAGCGATGAGCAAATTCCTTAAAAAGAAAGGCTTTAAGTTTGTGGGTGAGACGATTTGCTACGCATTCATGCAAGCAGTAGGCATGGTCGATGACCATATTGTTGGTTGTCCTAAAAAACTTAACTAATTGTTAGGTATATTATTATGTAAGCAGTCTAAAGGCTGATATGCACTCATGTGTTAGTGTATTCAGTTTGGCCATATGTTTGATTTGGATATGTGGCACTTTTTGACCCATAGTCCCATATGAACAGGCCACTCATTGAGTGGCCTGTTCAGAAACAATAAGAGTCTCTTAGAGATTACTTTCAAGTTTGCCGAAAGTTAAGCGGTTGCTGCGTTATTTTTGTGTACCTGAGCTATTAATAAATAATAGTGAAGCCTTTAGTAGTGCAGTTAGAGCCAATGCAGCCCCAATCATCTTCTAGATCGTCTAGGTCGGGTTGAATAATCACACCAACATCGGTGTTGTGACTCTCTTGGATTTCAAACTTGTAGCTCTTACCAATTTCAGGGCTAGGTACGAATGCTTCAACTGATTCGCCATATTGAAATTCAACTGTCAACTTAGCAATTTCATTGTAGTTGCTTACGTTTTTGTACGCATAGAACAAGCCGTTTTCATCTTTGTCCATCGCATGTTTGTATTCGCCCGTCTCTGTCTCGTAATCCAAGAATACATTTTGAACAGGGGCTTCATCACTAGGGAAAACCACAAAACCAGCATAATCTTGATTTCGAGGTGTAAGCGTTAAATCATATTCTGCATGAGAATGTCTAAATTGAATGCTATCTCGAATCTTAATGTCGCTACTGTAGTTTGAGTGAGCGTTTAGAGGAGTAAAGTAGATTTCAGCATCACCATAAACATTTATATAGAAGGGAGTTGGTGCTTCTATATATTTAGACAGGATTATTGGGTCAAGACACGATTGCTCTTGTGTCGCATCTATCCAACATAACTTATATTCTCCAAGGTCATATTTGTCATGGAATTCGGCAGTTAGTGGCTCTAGAACAAGAGCCGTGTTTAAGCCAATAGCTAGAGTGGATATTGGGTACTCATTGTTTGAGGAGTCTGAGTTCTCACCAGAACCACCACAACCAATCAACGTCGCTGACACAAGAGATGCTAGAAATAACCTTTTCATTTTTATTTGTCTGATATGCTTGAATAGGAGCGAATCCTATCAATGCGCATTATATTAAATCTATTTACAGTTTTTATAATTTCTACTTTTTACTATTTGTGTTGAAAAATACTTAGAGTGAGCAAGTTTAGTCGCCCATATACTCCCTTAAATGGAGCGCATTTTTAGAGGAGTGGCGCTTGTTTTTTTATCACTTTCCTATGCTTATGTTGGTCAAGTCATATCTCAGAGGTGTGAGGTTTTAATTGCGAGGCGTTTTGTAGGGTGATTTATCTTTTTTGATATTTTTTTAATGCTCCTCGGTTTCCAAGGAGCTAATTGTTCGCTTCACTATCATGAATTCTTTCTAAAGCTTCGACGCGACGCCATTGGTTTTGATCGAAGCTTTGTTCTCTTAATCCGGCGATTTCTGTTTTCTTTTCATCCTCACCGAGGAAATTGTTATTGATGATCTCCGCTCGTTTCTCTAAATAATCGTTGAGTGATGCATTAAACGAGGCTCGTTGTTCATCCAAAGCCTGTAGTCGTTCGGCGCCTTCTTCGCCCACCAAATCAACACGAGCCAAATACTTCTCCTGTGCAGACATTTCTGAGGTCTGATTTAGTTCAATCACTAGCGCGTTATTGCGCTCACTTTGTTGAATGTACTCTGGTTGAGAGGCGAGATTTTCTTCGAGCATTTGTTGTTGAGAATCCGCGTCTAATTCAGTTTCTTGAATGGCGAGTTTGTCTATTGCTAGCTGGCGTAAGCGATTTTCTTCATCAAAAAGTTGAGCAATTTGTTCGTCGGTAAAAAATTCGCTCTGCATCGACAAGATGGCGTTGTTCAGTTGTTTCAATTCCATCAATGACAGTGAATTTCCTTCGAACGGTTCTAGCTTGGATAACGCTTCTTTGTAGGCGAGGTAAGTTTCGAACAGTTCTGCGTTGATACCCAGTGAATTTGATTGTGATTCGCCGGCTTTTACGTTGGCTTTGATTTCTTCAAGGCTTTGTTCTCCAAGACTGCTCAATGAGTACTCAAAGAAGTCTTTCTGTGAGGAAAGATCAACTGTAGTGTCTTGTTGTGAATGCGCCTTTGTTGGCTGCGCTGACTGAGGTTGAAACAAATAAACCGCTCCTACACTAACGAGTGACACAACGGAAACAATGACAAGAGCGGCTTTCTTCATGATAAGTTCCTTTTTATAGACCTTGCAGTTTCAAGCGATTTGCATGCTGGCGATACAGTGTGACGGGGTCAGTTTCGAACAAGTGATGAATACCAAGTAATCCGTTGATTTCATCCAGATGATTCATCTTGTAGTTGTCACGAATCACCTTACCTAGGTGGGTACTGCATGCCCCGACAAGGCCATCGTTCGGACCATCAAATGCCAAGCCTAATACGACCATTGCGCCGTCAGTAGGGTCAAACAGATTGGTAAAGTTTGAAGCGCCCGTCCATGAGTAGTAATACACGCCATTGGATGCCAATAAATCACCATCTCCGCATTCACTGGTTGGGATGCCTTCCGGATAATATTGGTTGAACGCCAGAGAACCTTCGCTGGTTAGAGCTTCTAAAGAGGCCAATGGATCTTGGTCGAGGTCTGTGCCACCAGAAAGTAGGTTGATCAGTGTCACGAGCCCTTCTGCCAACTTCACGGCCACGCCTTCACTGATAGAGCCTTCAGGCACCGTACCGCGCACAATATCTGCAACTTTAGAACCCTTATTTACCCCTCCGATACTGGTGACGGATGCCACTAAATCTGGGCGTATGGAGGCGACATAGCGTGTTGTTGGGCCTCCGTGACTGTGTCCAATCAAGTTGACTTTCTGTGCGCCTGTTGCAGCAAGCAGCGTTTCAACCTGTGCCAAAAGCTGCTCACCGCGAGCTTCACTGCTGTTGGTCGCAGACACTTGGGCAACATAAACCGTTGCGCCATCTTTGGTTAGAGAGTGTGGGATGCCATAGAAGTAATCGACACCAGCTAAGGTATCAAAGCCAAACAATCCATGAACGAGAACGATGGGATACTTAGTCTCCGTGTAACCACTGGCGTTGGCAGATGCAAAGGGTAGGGTGCTTAAAACGAAAAGCATTGTTGTTATGAATCTGAGTTTCAAAACTATCTCCTTGTGGTATGACCTCTTATGAGTTTTATAAAATAGGAGATAAGTTTTGCGGTTGAGAAGTTCGTCTGTGGCACATTGTTTTAATCTGTGATTACTCAAAAGAAAATCAACAGATTCAATTAACATTGAATTGATGAATATTAGAATGTTAGTTAATTCTAATTAAGACAATGAGTTAGTAACTCTATAATGAGTGGCAAAAAAATAGCCTCGCAGTACGAGGCTATTTAATAGTTGTTCTGAATGCTTATAAAGAGGCTTCTTTTTCGAGTACGAGTGCGTTGTATCGCTCGAAGCCAGCTTCAAGATCAGCGATGAGATCTTCAACATCTTCAAGACCGATGTGCAGGCGGACAAGTGTGCCTTCGAAGTTTGGATTCGCCACTGTGCGCAAGTTATTAAAGCTCTTTGGCTCGTTAGCTAAAATCAAACTCTCAAAACCACCCCATGAATAACCCATGCTGAAGTGTTTCATGCCATCCAACAATGCTGTGGTTGCTTTCGGGTACGAGCTTTTCAATACGAATGAGAACAAGCCATTACCGCCAGTAAAGTCGCGCTTAAAGAACTCATGCCCAGGGCAGCTTTCTAGGGCAGGGTGACGAACGTGATCGACTTCAGGGCGGCTTGCCAACCACTGTGCGACTTTCAGGCTGTTCTCTGCATGCTGGCGTAAGCGAACACCCAAAGTACGAATACCGCGCAGACCAAGGTATGCATCATCAGGAGAAACGCATTGTCCCATAAGGTAGCTTTGTTCGCGCAGCTGGTCCCAGTATTTCTCTGAAGCGACTGCCGTACCCAGCATTACATCTGAATGACCAACAATGTACTTGGTTGCTGCTTGAATAGAGATATCAACACCGTGCTCGAATGGTGAGAAATTCACACCGGCACCCCAAGTGTTGTCCAACATGACGATGATGTCTTGCTCATGGGCAATGTTCGCCATCGTTGGGACATCCATCACTTCCATGGTGATTGAGCCAGGAGATTCTAGGAACAAGATTTTGGTATTCGGTTGAATAAGCTCACGAATGTCTTCACCAATCATAGGATCAAAGTAAGTTGTCTCGACGCCCATCTTCTTCATGATGGTGTCGCAGAAGTCGCGAGTCGGTTCGTAACAGGTATCCACCATTAAGATGTGATCGCCCGTTTCAACAAAAGACAGGATGGCATTAGAAATCGCAGCCGTACCACATGGGTATAGAGCACAACCCGCACCGCCTTCAATTTCGACCATGGCATCTTGGAAAGCAAAGTGTGTATTCGTGCCGCGGCGTCCGTAGAAGAGTGTTTTATTTGTACGGTTGAGCATTGCTTGGTTCTTTTCAGCAACCGTATCAAAAACGATGGTTGAAGCGCGCTGTACTGGTGGGTTTACCACGCCGTTAGTCCATTTCTTGTCTCGACCTGCGGTAACGAATTTGGTCTTTTTGCCTTCTGACATAAAAATTCCCTGTCTAAATTACGATTTTCAATATTTAAAACATGGACCAAGGGTGGTTTGCAAGGGAAAAATGGAAATGACAGGACTCGTCAGAGCATCATGTGAAAATGAGGAGTAGAGAGGGGGATAAAGAAAACCGACAGCGTGAATCTGTCGGTTTTGTATGGATTTATCGGTTTTAATCTATTTATTACAGTAATGGGTTAAATAAATAGAAAACACGCTCTAAGAATCGAGAAAAAATGCTGCGCTTTTCCCACTCGACTTTATCAACCGTATGAGACTGACTGATATAAGTATCCTGTAGCCATGACATTTGTCTTGTGAACTCTTCGTCGTCTACCGCAAGCGTCACTTCAAAGTTCAGCCACAAGCTTCGCATGTCCATGTTGACCGTACCAACCAAACAGAATTGTTGGTCAATCACTACCGATTTCGTGTGTAGCAAACCGCCATAAAATTCATAGATTTTGACGCCTGCAGCAAGTAACTCACTGTAAAACGCACGTGAAGCCCACTGAACCATCATTGAATCGTTCTTATGCGGAATGATCAGCTCCACTTCTATACCGCGTTGTGCGGTCATTTTAAGCGTTTCCAATAAGTCTGTGCTCGGCACAAAGTAAGGCGTTGTGATTCTGACAGAGCGGTTCGCTTGGTTAATTGCCAGCGTCAGAACTTGGTAAATCAAGTACTCTGGCATCCCCGGACCGGATGGAACCACCTGAATTGGATGTTGAAACTCATCGCTGTTGTCAATGCGGCACTCTGGGTGCTTTGGAAACTGACGTTCACCTGTTTCTACTTCCCAATCCCAACAATGGATAGCGCTTAATACGTTTACCGTTGGCCCCGTAACACGCACCATGATATCGATCCATTGGCCCACGCCACTGTTCTGTTTAAAGAAAGCAGGATCGACCAAGTTCATAGAACCTGTATAGGCTATCTCGTCATCAATCACGATGATCTTACGATGCTGACGTAAATCCAATCGGCGAAGGAAAATACGCCACATCTTTACTTCTAATGCCTGCACCACATCGATGCCCGCATCTTTCATCATCTTGTACCAAGGGCTACGGAAGAAGCGAGGGCTACCGGCTGAGTCGAGCAGCAGCTTAACATCCACGCCACGCTTCGCAGCTTGAATCAATGCAGAAGCGACAGAGTCTGCCAAACCGCCCGGATGCCAAATGTAGAACACCATTCGAATGCTGTGTTGCGCGTTTTCGATATCTTCAATGATTGAATGGAGAATCTCATCCGGCGATTGTTGAAGTGAAAGCGTGTTACCACTCAGTGCTGGAAGACCAAGACGGTTGTTACATAACTCATCGATGCGATAGATGTGACGGCCCATGGCTTCTGGAACATGCGCGTTACAATCATTTAACTGAGTGAACCATTGTTGGAACGGTGTGAACATGACTTTGGCACGTTCCGCACGTTTTCGGCCAAGGTTGAGCTCACCAAACAAGAAGTAACAGGCAACACCAAGCACTGGCAGGATGTAGATGATCATGAGCCATGCGAGAGAAACGCTGACAGCGCGACGTTTTAATACGACACGAATAGTAACACCAGCGACTAGGAACCAATAAAGTCCGATGCTGGCTAGGGTGAGAAAGTGATAGAACTTGTCCATATACGCCAAAAGTAATAAGCCCAATATGGATATTAAGCGTAAATGGCGGAACGGGAAACTATTTTCATACCATCACGGATAAGTGATTTTGTGTTGTGAAATGAATTTTATAACGGGGGTTTGTGTTACTGAGGTGTGAAAAGTTGGATGAAACTTTAACTTTTGCGCAAAAAAGCAGCATTTAGCGTGAACAATGATACATTTGTGCGATAAATGTGCTGATCGGGGTTCCAATTTTAAATTGAAACTGCTTTACTTGCCATACATAGAGCGTCATACAAACATCTTATAAAGTGTACATTATTTTTTACACGAACATATTCTAGACGCCTATCTCTATGCAAACACAACAATACATTTTGGAGAAAAAGCGTGGCTACAAATACAGCAGCACCACGTGATACGTGGGGGTCTAAACTAGGCTTCGTAATGGCAGCAGCGGGTTCCGCTGTCGGTTTAGGCAATATATGGAAATTCCCTTACACAGCTGGTGAGAGCGGCGGCGGTGCGTTCGTTGCAATCTACCTTCTATTTGTTATTTTTATCGGCTTTAGCGTAATGCTTACTGAATTCGCTATTGGTCGTAAGACAGGTCTTTCAGCAGTAGGTGCTTTCAAATCTACTGACCGTCGTTGGACATTTACGGGTGTTATCGGCGTACTAAGTGGTCTACTGATCATGGGTTTCTACCCTGTAGTAGGTGGCTGGGCGCTAGCGTACATCTTTAAAGTAGGTGGTGGCCTACTAAGTGCTCCTGAAGCCATTGGTGACAGCTTCGGCGGATTCATTTCTGATCCAGTTCAACCGCTAATGTGGATGGGTGTTTACCTGTTCCTAAACATCGTTATCGTAATGAAAGGTATTTCTGGCGGTATCGAGAAAGCGGGTAAAATCCTAATGCCTCTTCTATTCCTTATCCTGATCGTTGTATCAGTGAAAGGTTTGATGCTACCGGGCGCAATGGCAGGTCTTGAGTTCCTGTTCATGCCAGACTTCTCGAAAGTAGACAGCAATGTCGTTCTAGCGGCGCTAGGTCAGGCATTCTTCTCTCTAAGTCTAGGTATGGGTTGTATGATGACTTACGGTTCTTACCTGAAGAAGAAAGAGAACCTAGTTCAAACAACCGGTATGGTTACGGCAATGGACACAGGTGTTGCAATCCTAGCGGGTGTAGCAATGTTCCCAGCAATGTTCGCATTCGGTATGGAGCCAGCAGCAGGTCCAGGTCTAGTATTCGTAGTTGTACCTCAACTGTTTGCTGAAATGGGCGGCGTAATTGGTCTTCTATTTGCTCTGATGTTCTTCATCGGCCTAACAGTAGCGGCACTGACGTCTTCAGTATCTCTACTAGAAGTTGTGGTTTCTTACCTAATCGATGAGAAAGGTCTGAAGCGTTCAACAGCGGTTATCTCTGCAAGTGTTGTAATGGCGACACTGTGTGTGTTCGCATCGCTATCACTTGGTGGTGTTGGTCCAACCCTATTCGGTACGGGCGCATTTGATATCTTCGACCTACTAACGGATAAGATCTTCCTAGCCGTTGGCGGTATGTTGGTATGTATCTTCGCAGGCTGGCGTCTAAACCGTGCAGACCTAGAGAAAGAAATTACTAACGACGGTAAAGTCTCTTTCCCACTGTTTGGTCTATGGTACAACCTAGTTAAATACGTAATTCCAGTTGCTATCGCAATCGTAGCTTTCATGGGTATCAAGTCTGGTTTTGACAGCGGTAAAGGCGAAATCATGCTACTAGGTATTGGTATCATCGCAGTCGCTGGTATCTTCTCTAGAAAGCTATAAATATCTAGATTAAACAAACGATAGAAAGCGGGAGTCTTAACAGGCTCCCGCTTTTTTATATTTATCATTTATAAGAATGACTTAATTTATATTAATTATGGGTATTAATTGTGAGATCACTCGCAAAGAGATTTAGATCACAAAAAAATGTATTAAAGTTGCAGTTGTTCGTTCCGATAATCCTTACAAAGCATGTGTAAATGTGTGGATAAACCAAGTTAAAAAATAGAAGACAAGGGTAAGGAAGGTTATTAGTGACAATGTCTGTTCGTAAAAAACTGTACGCGAGTTTCGGTGCCATTTTGGCAATCATGCTAGTGATGATAGGGATCATTACATTAGAAGTGTTGAACTCGCACAAAGTAGCTGATGAGGTGAGAACGGACGATGTTCCTGAAACCGTTAACTACTTAATCTTGATTGATGAAGCAGGTGACGTGTACCGCGATGCTTTAGGTAGCATCGTTAATGTTGCGGGTGCTCAAGCGGATTACCAATCCAATAAGCTAGAGTTCGCAGCCGCAATTGAAGAAGTGAAACGTCTTGAGACGGTTGGTGGGGAAGATTACCGTAACATCGAGAAGATGGAACGTTACATGGCGAACTTCACCCAAGATTTTGAATCTCAGGTGCTAACCAACCTTGGTTTAGAAAATGTTGAAGAGAACGTTGCGCGCCTTCGCTCTCTTTATGGCTCTAACCTAGCGCCGATTGAATCTATCCTTGATGCAGCATCAACGGATGGTCGCCAAAGTACCAGTGAAGCGCTACTGGATCTTTCTGATTCATTTAACAGCATTGAGCTGACGATTTATGTACTTGGCTCGATTGCGCTTATTGCAACCGCGGTTATTGCGTACTTGTTGTCTAACTCGATTACTCTTCGTTTGAGTAAGTTGGACGAGTTGGCGCAACGTGTCGCTGAAGGTGATTTAACGGTGGAACCGATTGAAGATAAATCGGGTGACGAGTTGGCTAACCTAGCTACCTCTTTGAATAAGATGCAGGCGTCTTTAACCAGTCTTATCGGTTCAATTTCGCTCGTATCGGAAGAAGTGAAGTCTGTTACCGGTGAACTGTCCGTTGTGAGCCAAGATATTGTGTCGGGTGCAAGTAGCCAATCTGATAAAGCAAACTTGATTGCGACTGCGGCAGAAGAGTTGAGCTTGACCATTTCTCAAGTTGCCGAGCAAGGTGCTGCGACGTTTGAAGAAGCACGCAAGTCGGAATCAACTGCTGAACAAGGTCGCACTGTGATTGTAGAGATGGTGGAAAGCATTCAGCAAGTATCACAGCAAATGTCGGATATGTCGGTGCAGATGAATAGCCTAGGCTCTCATGGTGAGAAGATCGGCGCGGTTATCAAAGTGATTGAAGACATTGCAGAGCAGACGAACCTGCTGGCATTGAACGCGGCAATTGAAGCCGCGCGTGCAGGTGAGTTTGGTCGTGGCTTTGCTGTGGTTGCCGATGAAGTACGCGCTCTGGCTGAACGCACAACAAAGGCAACACAAGAGGTTGGTGAGATCATTCAAGCGATTCAAGTCGGTACTCAAGAGGCTGTAACTTACACGGAAGATGGCTGTCGTTTGGTTGAGATTGGCGTGAGTCAAAGCTCGGGTGCGGTGAACTCACTGGAAGAGATCGTTTCTGGTGCGGCGCACGTCCAAAGTATGGTGAACTCAATCGCGACGGCAGCGGAAGAGCAAACTGCAGTGACGAAAGAAATTGCTGCTGACATTACCTCGATCAGCGATATCTCAAACCGTTCATTGCAATTGGCGAATGACAGCTCGCAAAGCGTAGAAGGTCTGAACCGTAAAGTTCAAGAATTGGAAGCGCTGGTGGGTAAGTTTAAGCTCGCCTAATTGCTTAGAATCGGTATACTTCTGGCTCCAAACGTGGAGCCAGTTTTTTATGTTCGACATTCTACACACCCATCCAGATTTTCTGATCATCAATAAACATCCCAACGTCTCAGTACACAAGGACGATGGTGATACTATGTTGCTGCAAGAAGTAGCGAAACAGAGTGGTGATGAGCAGTTGTATCTTATCCACCGCCTCGACAAAATGACGTCTGGAGTTTTGCTTTTGGGTCGCAACGCAAAAGCAGCAAGTGCGTTGTCGCAAGCATTTGCAGATCGTGAAGTCGAGAAGTTCTACCTTGCGATTGGTTCGAAAAAGCCTAAGAAGAAGCAAGGGCTGGTAGTGGGGGACATGGAACGCTCTCGTCGTTCGTCATGGAAACTGGTCAACAGTAAAACGAATCCCGCGATTACCCAATTCTTCTCCCTCGCTGCAGAGCCGGGAGAGCGCTTGTTTTTATGCAAGCCGCATACTGGCAAAACACACCAAATTCGCGTGGCACTAAAATCCGTTGGTTCGGGGATTGTTGGCGATCCTATTTATAATGCTGGCAATGAAGCCGACCGTGGCTACTTGCATGCATTTTCGCTGTGTTTCCCATATCAAGATGAGACACATTGCTTTGTTTGCGATCCTCGCGAACACAAAGCGCTTGGCAGTAAATGGCACAATGAAACGGTATCCCAAGGTATCGACACTTGGCTCTCTCCGTGGGAGCTGAACTGGCCTACGATTAAATAACCATCACAAAGAAAACGAATAAGAGAATTCGATGCAAGCATCACAACTTCCGCTGTTTTTTCAGCATCTAGAAGCCGAGCTAACACAAGCTCCCAATGAAATCCGCCGACTGTTTCACGGTCGTGGTCGCCGCTTCGAAGGATTAGAGCAAATCACGTGTGATTGGTTACAAGGTCAGTTGATCATCAACCTATTTAAAGAAGTGGATGAGACGTTTCTTAGCGAATTAAAAGCAGGATTGAACGCGCTTGCTGAATCTGCTCTGTGGGCAGAGAAACAGGGGCGTACGATCGTAATTCAACATCGCTACGCTGACGGCGCGCCTTCTGAAGTTCTATTGGGTGAGCTAGATGCTCGACCTGTGGTTGAAGAAAGTGGCTTAAAGTACCAGTTAGACATCGGTCGCAACCAAAACTTCGGTCTGTTCCTTGATATGCGGTACGGTCGTGATTGGGTTCGTGAAAATGCGAAGCACAAAAACGTACTAAACTTGTTTGCTTACACGTGTGGCTTCTCGGTTGCTGCAATTGCTGGTGGCGCAGATAAAGTGGTTAACGTGGATATGGCAAGAGCATCGCTATCTAAAGGTCGTGAGAACCATAAGCTGAATGGTCATAACATCAACCAAGTGAGCTTTATGGGACACGACATCTTTAAGTCGTGGGGCAAGATCAAGAAGTCGGGTCAGTACGATGTGATCATCATTGATCCGCCGTCATTCCAGAAAGGCAGTTTCGCGTTAACCAAAGACTACAAAAAGATTCTACGCCGTTTGCCAGATTTATTGGCAGAAGGTGGTCAGGTGTTAGCGTGTGTTAACTCGCCATCAGTGACCAGTGATTTCTTGATTGAAAGCATGAAGGAAGAAGCGCCAGAGCTAACATTCCGCGAGCGTTTGGACAACCCGCCAGAGTTTATGGATGTGGATAGCGAAGCCGCACTCAAGGTTTTACTGTTTAGCTGAGTTTAGATAAAGAAACTTCTGAGTTTAATAACATTTTTCCATAAACAAAAAGCGCCAGTACGGCGCTTTTTTAATGTTCGTCTCAATGGCTTTAACCGATCTGAACTTCAAGATCGGATTCAATCGTCGAAGAGCAGGCGAGTACATAGCCTTGCTCAATTTCGTCTGGGGTCAAGGTTTCAAGGCTGGTTGAAGAAACACTGCCTTTGCGAACCTTACACTTACAAGAGCCACAAATGCCGCTTCGACAAGCGACGATCAACGGTAATCCAGCACCTTCCAATACATCAGCAAGGACTTGGCCTTTTTGCGCATCGATCGTCTGAGCAAAGTCTGGTACTGACACACTGGCTGTTTCATCTGACACGTCAGTTTCTTCGCTGGCAGCAGGAGTAAAGCTTTCTTGGAAGAAGTTCGCCATATCAAAGCCAAGGTCACTCAGGTAGCTTTGGACATCAAGCATAAACTGATTTGGACCGCATAGGTAAACCGTGCGCTGTTTAAAGTCGGGCACCAGTTCTTTTAACCACTCGGTATTCAAACGACCTTCTGGATAAAGCGTTTCACCACGGTTTTTCAGTAGCAATTTCAAATTGAAATCTGGATAAACCGAATGGTAGGTCTCTAGTAAATCAAAGTAGATGGTTTCCGGCTTAGAACGGGCAATGTGTAGGAACTCAATATCAACACCAGCGTCGTTGCCTAGCCATTCTTTTGCAATCGCGAATACAGGCGTAATGCCACAGCCCGCACTAATGAGCAGTGCTTTCTTTCTACCGTTGACCGCGATTGGTGGATGATCAATGCAGTTGAAGTCACCCGTAGGAGGAAGCGCTTGAACTGTATCGCCAATGAGCAGCTTATCGATGATGTAGTTGGAGACTTTGCCGCCTTCGACACGCTTGATCGTCAGTTGCAGGCAATCGTCACCGGAAAGGGAGCTGAGAGAGTAAGCACGAAACTCCATCTTGCCATCGATTTCAACGCCAAGGTTGATGAACTGACCGGCTTTAAATTCAAACAAGAGCGACTCTGACAGGTCTGCCAACTTGAGGCTCACTGCATCAGCAGTTTCATGGTATTTGTCTACACAGCGTAACGTGACAGGTTGACTGCCTTGCCATTCAAAAAACATAACAATCTCTTTGGTTGTCGAGTACTCAATAGATAAAAGCGCCCCCAATTAAGGAGGCGCGTGTTAAGCAAGGTGATTACGCTGCTAGGATGGTTTTAAGATCATCCTGAACATTACCAATGCTACGCATATCGAATTTCTCTTGGATAATCGCAATCAAGTTTGGCGTCAGGAATGCAGGCGCTGTTGGACCCGTGTAAATGCCTTTCACACCAAGAGCGAATAGCGTAAGTAGGATCACAATCGCTTTTTGCTCGAACCAAGACAGAACAAGCGTTAGAGGTAGCTCGTTGATATCGCAATCGAATTCTTTCGCAAGTGCCAGTGCAAGCTGGATTGCTGAGTACGCATCGTTACATTGGCCCACATCCAATAGGCGAGGGATGCCGTTGATGTCGCCAAAGGTGTTTTTGTTGAAGCGGTATTTACCACAAGCCAGCGTTAGGATTAGCGTATCTTCTGGTGCTTCTGCAGTGAAGTCGGTGTAGTAGCTACGCTCTGCTTTATCGCCATCACAACCACCTACGAGGAAGAAGTGTTTGATGTTGCCTTGCTTCACTTGGTCGATAACCGCTGGTGCTGCGTTCATTAGTGCGTTGCGACCGAAACCAACCGTGATGTTGTGTTCGATTTCGTCATGCTGGAAGCCTTCTTGCGCTAATGCACATTCAACGACTTGGCTAAAATCATCACCTTCTAGGTGAGCGACACCCGGCCAGCCAACAATGCTACGAGTGAATAGACGGTCTGCGTATTGGCCAACATTCGGGTTCAATAGGCAGTTTGATGTCATCACAATCGCGCCAGGGAAGTTAGCGAACTCTTTCTGTTGGTTCTGCCAAGCGCTACCGTAGTTACCCACTAGGTGAGGGTATTTCTTCAGCTCTGGGTAACCGTGTGCAGGCAGCATTTCACCGTTGGTGTAAACGTTAATGCCTTTGCCTTCAGTCTGTTGCAGGATTTTCTCTAGGTCGTGAAGGTCGTGACCAGAAACAAGAATACATTTACCTTTCACTGGCTTAACGTTAACAGTGGTTGGCTCTGGGTGACCGAACGTTGCTGTTTCACCATGATCCAGCATTTCCATCACTTTGTAGTTCATAAGACCGATGCGCATTGAGCAGTCTAATAGCTCGCCTAGATCTTCTGGGTCTGTGCCTAACCAAGCCATGATTTCGTGGTATTCGGCGAAGATGTCATTGTTGGTTTGCTCAAGTACTCGTGCGTGCTCCATGTACGCTGCAGCACCTTTTAGACCGTACAGGCAAAGTAGGCGTAGGCCGATAACGTCTTCGTGTACTTGGTCTTTACCACGATTTACTGCCACTTGAGGAGCAAATGCTAGGATTTCTTCTGCGCTGTTTAGCAGTTCGAAGTTCGCAACGTTAGGAACGTTCAATACGACTTCGTCAGCAAGTGTTGCGGCAGACATTACTTGGTCTTTTAGCAGTGCTTTGTATGTTGCTGCCTGAGAAGTTAGCTCAAGGATACGCTCAGGATCGAAGTTTACGTTAGTCAACGTAGAGAAGAATGCTCTTGGAGCCCATTGGTTGATTTCATCATTGATGATGTTGAATTCAAGCGCGCGTGCTGCCCAAAAAGAAACCCCTTGCAGAGTGTAAACCAACACGTCTTGTAGATCGGATACCTCTGAAGTTTTGCCACACATACCTTGTGCGAAAGAACAGCCTTTTACAGCTGGGGTTTGGATTGTCTGTTCACATTGAATACAGAACATATTGGGTTCTCCAGTGATTGTAGTAATAGTCGTTTTGTTTTTCTCTATAGAGCAGAATGCGTGCCAATTATTATCCTATTGATTTTTAATGGTTTTATTGCTTTTGAAGTGCGTGGTTGATGTGATTGTGACAACGCGGATGATGTCCAAATGACAACGAAAATACAGATGTGATGAGAAAAACAACGCGTGAGAAACGCTCGAACAATCGAAAGTGGAAGTACTTGTTAAACAGAAGAAAAGTTAATGAGGTTGGGCGGAGAAAGAGATTCCCGATTGCGCTCTTTCGGTGTTTTCGGGAGTGACGCAAAACGGCAACTGAAAACTTGGTGAGTTTAAATAGTCAGAAGAAAGCAGAGACTAGAGCGGTTTAGTTGTTTTGAATGAGGAAGAGGGAATGAAAAGCGAGAAAACAGATGGGACAGTTAGCCCATGTGCATTGGTGTTGGGTGTCATTCCGGACGAGTCTAAGCGAACCATCCGGAATCCTTCTGTTCAAGAGGTCACTTTTTCCTTCTAGAGAAAAGAGCGAAGTAGGGGCTTCTATTTGCTAATGCTTAGCTTTTTACCCATGCGATACAAGTTGCCTCGATCCATTTGTAAAAACTCCGCTGCTTTTGCCCAAACACCGCCAGTTTGGCTCAAAGCGTGTTCAATCAAATCTCGTTGATAACTCTCTACTAACTCCCGCATTGGCTGACTCTCTTTCGGCAAGTAATGCGATGTGTTTTTTACATCATCCAATGCCAACGAAGTATCAAAGTGATTGAGCATGATGGTGCTCGCACCTTGTTGAATCGCATGCAACGCTGCTCGCGTTAAGGTGTGTTCAAGTTCTCGAACGTTACCATACCAAGGCAGAGATTCTAGTTGAGTCAGTACCTTAGGGTGAACGTGAAGGTTTGGTGCGTTAAATTGCTGACGTACTTTTTCTAACAAATACCCCGCAAGAACTGGAATGTCGCCATCACGCGCACGCAGTGGTGGCACTTTGATTGGGAATACATTTAAACGATGGAACAAATCCGCACGGAATGTGCCATCTTCCACTTCTTTTTCTAACTGTCGGTTAGTGGCTGCGATGATGCGCACGTTAACCATCAAATGCTGATCGCTACCTACACGCTGCAACTCACCTTGTTGAATAACTCGCAGCAGTTTTGCCTGCAAAATCAATGGCAATTCACCGACTTCATCTAAGAAGATTGTCCCGCCATCAGCCAGTTCGAACTTACCTGCACGATGACTATTTGCTCCGGTAAAAGCGCCCTTTACGTGGCCAAACAGTTCGCTCTCTGCCAGACCTTCGGGTAGAGCGGCGCAGTTTACATAAATCATCGGTTTATCATTGCGATGAGATTGAGCATGGACGGAGTGAGCAACAAGCTCTTTACCCGTCCCCGTTTCTCCCGTTACCAATACTGCGTAATCTGATTGAGCAACGGTCGCAATGTTGTTTCGTAATTGATTGATTTGTGGGCTTAAACCAACCATGTCACCGTGTTGTGAGCGCGCCTGTTGGATCAGGGTTTGCGTGACGCTCTTTTGCTTCTGGTTCTGTGCTTTAAGGGCTTTTAATTGCGCAATGTTACGTAGTGTTGCCGCCGTTAGTGCTGCGAATGTTTCGATTGCGACCGGATCGATATGGTCAAACGCGCCAACCGCTAGTGCATCCATGGTTAATGCGCCGACAAGCTGCCCCTCAACGTACAAGCTAAAGCCCATGCAGTCATGGACGTCAATACATTGGTCTTCGGTTAACAATGTTCCATCAAATGGATCGGGTAGGGCACAATCAGCGTCGAAGCGAACAGGCTCGCGACTATGAATGATGGCATCCAAACGCGGATGAGCTTTAGGAAAGTAACGGCGACCGAGAACTGAGCTCGACAAACCTTTTACTGCGACTGGCGTGAGAAAACCGTCTTCATCAAAGATAAACAGGCAACTCGCATCGCAAGGGAAGACTTGCGCCACCCCGTCTATCAGGTTTTGGTATTGCTGCTCATGAGAGCGATTTGAGCTCAGATTGAGTGCGATATTGAGAAGTACGTGGTCGACAGTAGGAGTCATAACAAGCCCAGAGTTATCTTGAATGGGCTCATGCTAGCAAGTTGATGTCATTTGAACATCGAAAGGTGTGAGAGATTGATGTTCCATTGACGACGATCAAGTGACACAACAGAACTGTGATACAAACAAGTGCAACTGATTGAGCTTAAGATCTAGGAATGAGGGATTCAGCCTCCGCAAATAATATTATTCGAAATTGAATTTTTTCCGTTGACCTTAAGTTAACTTGAGCTTTTATCCTCCACCTGTAATGCACGTCAGGAGGACAGGTTATGCATAATAACTACATTAAAGAATTGGCCGTAAAGAGCTACCAAGAGGACCTGCAAAAAGAGTATTACCGCACTAAGCTACGGACGTGGCATTTTCCGAGTTTTGTCTCTGGAATTGTGGTGACGCTGGTGGTGAGGTGGGATGCTTTATTGAGGGGGGGGGGATTGAAAAGAGATTCCCGACTGCATTCCTTCGTTGCAATCAGGAATCTCTCTTGAAGTTTTGTTTATGGTTTCAGCGTATGAAACCCGGAGTAAATACGCGTAAACGTAGTAAACCAACATGCTGCACCAAAGATGTACGCAATCACGGCAAAATGTTGCGGGAACAAACAGAACAGCACGAAGCAACCTATGGTCTCTGTGCCTTCTGTCAGACCGCTCATGTAGTACAGAGATTTGTGCTTGTAGACAGGGTTATCGATACCACGTTTACCCGCCATGATCGCAAATGCTAAGAAGCTGCTTCCTGTGCCAATAAACGAGAAGATCAAGAACGCACCTGCGACAGCGTTTTGTTCTGGGTTTGCTAGTACAAAGCCAAATGGAATCAAAGAATAGAACAAGAAGTCTAGGCTTATATCAAGGAAGCCGCCCGCATCGGTGATGCCTTGAATCCTCGCTAAAGCACCATCCAATCCATCACAGATTCGATTCAGTAGAATAAACGCTAATGCAAGCGTGTATTGCTCTGCCATCAATGCAGGTAAGGCAAAACAACCAAGGGCGAAGCCAAACAAGGTGGTTTGGTTAGCCGTCACGCCACATTTATCAATGAGTTTTGCGCTCTGTGCCAATGGCCACTTAATGATTTTGATACTCAGGCTATCAAGCATGGCTTGTCTCCCAAGGCCAGTTCAGGCAGCGACTGCCCTCAGGAATATCATCCTCATCGTGAGTTACCATTAAAGCAGGAATATTGGCTTGTTGAAGCTGCTCCACAACCCAGTTACGAAACTGTACGCGCAGATCTTTATCGAGCTTGCTGTATGGCTCATCGAGTAGGGCAACTTTCGGCTTTGCCAACAACATGCGAGTGAGAGCAATACGCGCGCGCTGGCCGCCTGAGATTTGATCAGGGAAAGACTCTGCAAGTTTAGTTAAGGAGATGTGCTTCAAAGCCTGCATCGCACGCTCTTTGCGCTCTGCGCCTTTGATTGAATCGGGTAGCGCGAAGGCCAGATTCTCCCACACGGTGAGGTGCGGGAAGAGCAAATCATCTTGAAACAGAATACCAACCTGACGTTTGTGTGCAGGTAAAGCATCCAGCTTTTCGTTATCGAGCGTGATAGAGCCTGAATAGTCGAACTCGGAAGACAGGTGTCCAGCAATTGCATCCAACAAGGTGGATTTTCCGCAGCCGCTTGGCCCCATCAGGGTAACAATTTCACCTTTCTTTACGGTCATGTTGAACGCAGAGAAAAGTGTGTCGCCATTGGTTTTACGGATGGCGAGGTTTTCGAGACAAAGACTCATTCGGTAGTAAACCTTTAATAGACAACCGGCGATACTTAACGTGTAAACGACTAAGTAGAATCGCAAAAGAGAAGAACATTAACGGCAAGAGCGCTTGCCAAATTGCATAAATCGCGGTGACACGACGGTCGAAGCCACTTGAAAGGGCTACCGCTTCTGTTGTTATTGTGCTGATGCGACCTGCACCCAGCACCAGTGTTGGTAGGTATTGCGCCAAGCTCACACTAATACCCACGGCCCAAGCAAAAGCAATGGCAGGCAGAAGAATCGGCAACTTCACTTTCAACCAAGCTTGCATTGGTGATTTACCAAGGCTAAGAGCGACACGAGTCAAACCGTTGTCGAAGCTGCGCCAAGGCCCATCCAATGATAGATAAACGAATGGGAAAGCGAAGAAGACATGTGCCCAGCACACCCAGAAGAAATACGCATTGCTGTCGAGATACAGAGTGGCGACTTGCATACCAAACAGCACAGAAAGCTGTGGGATCAACATAGGTACAGCGATGATGTAACCCGGCACCTGCCAGCGGTAACGTAGACGGTACTCATGAGCGATCAGCGCCAATATAAGGGCAATAGATGCACTGATAACTGCAATCAACATGCTTTGCTCTAGCGTCCCAAGAATGCTTTGCCACTCGTATTCCCAAAAACGTAAGCTATAACGGCTTGGTAATAAGTCAGGGAAACGCCAACGCTGTGCAAAGCTCCACACCACCATCAAAGGCACCATTAAAAGAGCAAGCAGAGCAATCAAAGAGAACAAGGTCTTACCCGGTAAGCGAAAACCGCTACGACCAGAGTATTGCCAGCGTTTGAAGCCTTTGGTAATGCTCCATTCAACAAGTCGTGCAAAACCAATCAAAAGGCTTGCAATGGCAAAAAGCACCACCGCACCCGCCGCAGCTCTTGGTAGGAGCGACAAATCAGGGTCGTTAAACCACTGCCATACCAACACTGCAAACGTAGGAGGGTTGGTTGGTCCGATAATTAGCGCCACATCAACAACCGACAAGCTGTAAGCCAGAACGGCCAACATTGGGAAACGCAGCTTCGCTAACCATTGTGGGAAAACGCATTTCCACCATGCTTGCGCGGAACTGTAACCCATCGAATGGCTGACTTTTTCAATCTTCTCAACTTTTAATTGCTGAAGAATAGGAATGCTCATCAACAATAAAAACGGCACTTCTTTAATAGCGAGCATGACGATCAAACCCAGTGCGTGTGGGTCTTTGATCAACAACGCTAAGTCATTCACTGTTTGCGCATTTGGATCGTAACTAAACAATTGATTGAGCACGCGAACGCCCATACCTGTTGGTGCGAATAGAAAAGCGAAGCCAATAGCAAACGCGACATGAGGCATTGCAAGAAGAGGGGAAAGACTCATTTCAATCTTGCGCCAGAACTTGCTGCCCCATGAAGCTTGAAGAATCGCGAAAGTGATCAAACAAGCAAGGTAGCTGCTGAAAATGGAGGAATAGAAAGTCAGTCCAATCGACGTCCACACGCCTTCCCAGTCAAACACAGCATGAAAGCCATCCAGTGAAAAGTGGTGCAAACCGATAGGGGGTACATAGCCGAGCGCAGATACCACCACCCCGAGTAGCCCCGGGATGGTTGGTAATATACAAACTGCGATAATAACTAGATACAGCGCTCTTAACATGGGTGTGTATTAATTTCCGTAGCGTTTCAGCCATTCTTTTTCTAACGCTGCTTGCCAGCTTGGATGTGGCTCCGCGATAGATTTGAACTGTTGGGTATTTTTAGCCGTGCCGGTTAGGTACTGGCTGCTTAGCACTGAAGGATCACCCCAGATGTTGATGTCACCTTTGCGAGACTGTGCTTCAGGGCTTAATAAAAAGTTTATAGCAACTTGTGCGCCTGCACTGGCATTTGCGTTCCAAGGAATCGCTAAGAAGTGGATGTTCGACAGTGCGCCAGCGTCCATCGCGTATGCTTTGGTGCTTTCTGCTAGGTTGCCGCTTGATTGTGCTGAGAAAACCGCGTTCGGGTTGAACGTGACAGCTAGGTCAATCTGACCATCATCTAGCAGTTGTACGGTTTCTGCTGTTCCGCCAGGGAACTGTTTACCGCCACGCCATGCAACAGTGTGGAATTCATCTAAGTAAGCCCATAGAGGCTGCGTAACGGTTTTGAATGCTTCGTCGGTCACTGGTTTTTGCAGTGCAGGATCGTTGTTACTTAACTCAATGAGCAGAGATTTAGTGAAGCTAGTGCCATGGAACTCTGGTGGGCGAGGGTAAGTAAGGCGGTTAGGAAACGCTTTTGCGTAACTTAGCATTTCTGCGTAAGAACTTGGCGGGTTATTTAGTGTCTCTTCATCGTAGATAAAAACAAGTTGGCCGACACCCCATGGCGCTTCTAGACCATCTGTTGGTTCAGAGAAATCAACATCTACCGGTAGTGTTTTATCGACATATTGCCAACTTGGTAGACCGTCAACAAAAGGACCAAACAGCAGTTGGTTGTCTTTCATTGATTTAAAGTTTTCACCATTAATCCAAACCATATCCACACTGCCTCCGCTGTTCTTCCCTGCGGCTTTTTCTGCGATAAGACGAGTGGTGGTTTCAGAAATGTCGGTGACTTTTACGTGGTTAAGCGTCACGTTGTAGCGAGATTTAAGCTCTTTGCCTGCCCATTGGATATAGCGGTTGATCTCTTGGCTACCACCCCAAGCATGGAAATAAACAGTCTGACCGTCGGCTTGTTGTTCGATTTTTTGCCATTCTTCGGAGTGAGAAGTGGCATAAGAGGAGGTGGCAAAAGTGGTGGCTAAAATGCCAATGGTGCTAAGTAGCTTTTTCATACGTAATCCGTGTTTCTTTATCTTTGTTTTCATTTTGGAGCTTTGTTCGCCTATGTGATGAAAAACGTCTATTTTCAATACTCAACATAGGGATATAAACAGGCTGAACGCTCCGTTCCCTCTACATGGATAGTAATCTATCTCGCTTTATTATCAACGCGAATTTGATAATAGTTTCATAGAATTATTCGCCTTGTGAGGTCATACCAATTCGCGTCAGTTTTTGGTTTTAAAAGTCGCCAAAAGAGGCACAAACTGTGAGCAAATTAGTAAGAATGAAAAGAGTGCAACTCCCGATAAGTCGCACTCTTTTGGCGTCAATAATGGATAGACCGGATTACTTCGCTAATTCTTCCATGTTGATGCCTTTTTTCTTCGCGATGTATTTTGGAATCAGAGACATGCCAAACAGGATAAGACCCGCAACCGCAAACTTCACTAGTAGCATCGCAGACACACCGTTTGTCGCAATATCACCCGCCATGTAAGCGAAGATGAATGCACCTGGTGCCATTGTTAGTAGAGAAACCAAAGCGTAAGTGCCAAGGTTTAGGCTGGTTAGACCGTAAGCGTAGTTCTGTAGGCTGAATGGGAATACAGGTACTAGACGAGTTAGGATCAAGAAGCTTGTACCGTTTGCTGCTACGCCATCGTCGATTTTCTTGAAGATTGGGTTATCGCCAAACTTCTTCATGATGGTGTTGCGAAGCAGGAAGCGCGCCACGATGAATGCCGCCACTGCGCCAAGTGTTGCAGAAAACAGCGCTAAGATACCGCCTTTGATTGGGCCAAATACGATACCCGCTACGATGGTGAACGCACTGCCCGGTAGTAGGAAAACACACGCAAACACGAATGCTGCTACGAATACTGCGTAACCCCAAACGCCAAAGCTTGCGATCCAATCTTGTAGGCTCTTGATGTCTGTGATGATTTCAAGGATGCCAGTTTGTTTTGCTGCAAATAGAGCGAGAGCGATAACAGCAACAATAAGAGCGATTTTTACGAATTTCATAAGTTCAACTTCACTTAAACCTAATAATTAAAAAGATGTAGCTACGAAAACGTAGCTACAGAGACACAGTTACACAGACATACACTTGATTAGGCCCGCTTTAGATTTGTAGCGGTTGAACCAAGCTTTCACAGGGCTAGCGAGTACGTTTACTGGCGGCTCATCACCTTGCATGATCACTGGGCCGAACATCAGATCCAGAATGTGCCAAGATTTCGTACCTACACCCATCATCGATGCGCGACAAGCCGAGCAGTAAACCACAACGTAGTCTGTCTCAAACTCTTCCACGCGGCGTTTGATTACGCGTGTTGCGACGTCTGGGTTTGCTGGCACTACCATGCCGCCAAAGCCACAACAGCGTGTGTTTTCACGTGTGTGTTCTGGTTCTGAGGTTTTGTAGCCAAGCTCGTTCAAGATCCAGCGGATACCGTCTTGCAGCTCTTTTTCGTAGCGAGTAGAGCAAGAGTCGTGAATGGTGAATACCACGTCACTGTTTTTCGCTTTTCCACGTAGCGCTTCTGGCAGACCGATTTCTGGAAGCAGTTTCCACAATGAAACCGGCTTTTGTGTGCCGCCAGATTTCTTGATCATGCCGTAACAGCTTTGACACGCCACAATGACTTCTTGTGCGTCTAGCTTATCGAAGTCTGCTTGAAGCTGACCGTAACGCTCTTTGAACTTCTCAGTTTGACCGATAGCAGCAGTTGGTTTACCACAACACTTCTGCACTGCGCCCATGTCTGGGTACACTTCTTTTAAGTAGCTCGCAATTGCTGCTACGCCTTCTGGTGAGTAGGATGGCAAGCTGCATCCTGGCATAAATACTTTATTACTCATTTTGTCGATACCGCTCGTTTTGCCATAGTGAAGATTTTTGAGAAGCCCAGCTTCTGGTGCATGTTGATTGCTTTGTGACCCGGCATTGGTGATTCACCATTGTTTGCCTTAACAAAGTCCGCACGTGCGCCTAGGAACATTTCCTTCATTGGGAAGTCTTTCGGACATACGATGGTGCACTGGTCACAGGCGTTACATGAGTAAGCCATCAGTGGGTCCATTGACTTGTTGTTCACGAAGTCAGAGAAGATGGTCTTCGGACAGTCACTGAAGTCGTTCATCATGATGCACTCGGTCATACATAGCTTGCAGCTACATTGCAGACAGCGAGATGCTTCTTGTTTGATTTGTTCTTCAGTAAAGCCTAAATCCACTTGTGCAAAATCTTGTTTACGCTCTTCAGCGTTACGCAATTCACCGTGTAGGCGAGGGGTATCTACCGTACCTTTTGGTAGTGGCACGTCTAGACGAGATGAGTAGCTGTATTCTTGCTCGAAGTCGCGACCTTCAGTCAGTGGGCGAGTCGTTAGGAAGCGCTCAACACTCATTGCAGCTTTGCGACCTAATGCCATCGCTTCAATCACGATGTTACCGCCACACGCGTCACCAGCTACGAAGACGTCTTCAAGGCTAGAAGCTAGCGTTTGTTTATCGACTACGTAACGGCCGCCGCGAGTTTGTTCCAGTGCGCCGCCAGTGATGTCAGCCACAACTTGACCCGTAGCAAAAACAACCGTATCCACAGAGATAGTTTTGCTTTCTTCGCTGTACTGAGGAGCAAAGTTGCCTTGCTCATCAAAGATAGACACTACTTTCTTGATAGTGATGCCGGTTACTTTGCCGTTTTCATGTTCGATAGCAACTGGGCCCCAACCTGCGTTGAACTCGACACCTTCTTCTAGCGACTCGTCGATTTCGATTTGGCTTGCAGGTAGATTCTCTAGGCTCTCAAGCGAACATTGGTAAACTTCGCTTGCACCGATACGCCATGAAGAGCGCGCACAGTCCATCGCAACGTCACCACCGCCGATCACCATCACGCGTTTGCCTGCTCGTGGGAACTGGCGAGTTTCAGAAATCTCTTTCAAGTACTCAACCGCAGAGAACACGCCATCGTTGTCGTGACCTGGTAGCGGAATGATAGAGCCTACGTGTGCACCGTGAGCCAGAATCACAGCATCGTGTTCGCTACGTAGAGTGTCGAAGCTGATGTCTTTGCCGATTTCAACACCGAAACGAGTCGTCACACCTAGCATTGCTAAGTAGCTGTATTCGAAGTCGATAACGTCGCGTGGTAGACGGTATTCAGGGATACCTACACGCATCATGCCGCCGTATACGTCTAGCTTTTCGTAAATCGTTACTTCGTGGCCTTGACGACGAAGCTCAATAGCTGCTTGTGCGCCAGCAGGGCCTGCACCCACGATCGCGATGTGCTTGTTGGTTAGGGGCGCGATGTTAAGATCCCAGTGATCTTGGTTATCCAGTTTTTCTGCGACGAAGCGTTTGATGCCAGCAACGCTGATTGGCTGACCAAATTCAGTATTACGACGACAAGAAGCTTCACAAGGGTGTGCACAGATGCGGCCAAGCGTTTGAGGTAGGAATAGTTTGCTACGGATCAGATCCAATGCGCCTTGGAAATCCCCTTCGCCTGCCATGCGAACGTATTGCTTTACGTCTGTGTGCATTGGACATGCGGTTTGGCATGCCGGATCGGCATCACCCATACAGCCATCGACAATCATTTGCGCGGTGTCGTATAGCTTTTGGCTAAAAATTACATTGTTCATTAACTGCGGTTTCCGTGTTGATTAGCTCTTGCCGTTGATAACGTTCACTTCAGGATTCTTCTGCTCGTAGTGAGCATGGCTGTACTCGATCCATGAGCCGTCGTAGTTGTAGACGCCTTCTGCACCTAATACTTCAGTAAGAATCATGGTGGTGTGGGCAGAGCGAACACCAGACTGGCAGTAAGCGATAACTTTCTTGCCTTTGATGATGTTGCCATAAAGGGCTTGCAGTTCTTCTGCTGATTTCAGCGTTGTGTCTTCGTTCAACGCTTTGGTCCAGTTAATGTGAACACTGCTTGGAATAGTGCCCGGACCGTATGCGCCAGACACCGCTACTTCACCGCTAAATTCGTCGTTGCCACGCGTATCTAGGATCACCCAATCAGGGTTGTTTTGCGCTGCGATAACCATGTCTAGCGTTGCTAGTGTGTTGTTGTCTTGTTTCGTGTTCGGAGCTTTGTATTCAACCGCTGCAACGCTTTGGTTTGCAGAGCCAGTTGGGAAACCTGCGCCCATCCAAGCGTTTAAGCCACCATCTAGGTAACGAACGTCTTGGTGACCAAGGTTATGGATTTGCCAGTAAAGACGTGCAGCATCGTGGTGAGAGCCTGCCGCGTAAACGACGATTGTGCTGTCTGTTGTTGCGCCAAAGCTACCTAAGATGGTCTCCATCTCTTCTGTGCTGTTGCTCATACCGCCGAAATCGTAAACGCCTTCTGCCGCAGAGTAATCGTTACGCCACATAGTGTAAGAACCAGAGATAGGGCTGTCTGGCTTGATAGGGTTTAGCGCGCCGATCACAACCACGTCTTTATCACCGTCCATCAGCGATTTCAGTTGTTGTGCAGAGATGAAGTGCTCTGGGTGAGCGTATTCAGTGAACTTTTGCTCTTGTGCTGCGGCATCCACTGTCACTGCTTCAGCTGAGAACATCGTATTGTAAGCTGAGTAGCCAACAGCTGCGACAGCCGTCAACACACCCAACGCAATCGTCGATTTTTTCATGAGTTGCTTCCATATTTTAATTTAAAGTTTTCCTGACGAGTCATTTCGCTCGGCAGTTAGAATTTTTTGCAGCTAGGAAGAAGACGCATGAAATTTGTAATTTTTCATAAGTGTTCATGGTGCATTAACACTCTTAAAGAGTGCATTCGCATCTAGCCCTTTGTTGGTAGGCATTTTGAGGAAATCGATACTTAGGGGGTATTGTGGTTTCCCACAATAATGAATCCGAATTGATCTAAAGCAACAAACTGATAGGGGGATGTGATGGTAAAATGTGCTACAAACAAATTTTCATATTATTTATTAAGTGATTAATAACCATTCTCATAAATTCGTCCGGTTGATACTCCTTGTTTCCCTTTTCTTCTCTTCTTTTAGTTTTTCGGACGAGCAAAAAACGCAAAGAATGATTTATGACGTCGGTGTATTAGCACTGCGCGGGCACGCACATGCGCGAGAAGCATGGCAACCGACTTTGGATTGGTTAGAGGCTCAAAATCCCGGTTATAAATTCAACTTACATACTTACGACTTTGACCAACTTGAAGACGCGTTTTTGCACGGTTGGCTCGATTTCATCCTGACCAGTCCGGGGCAGGCGACCAAGCTTGCTCGTGAGTACCCAATCAACTGGTTGGCAACGCAGAAAACTGCCTATAGTAATTTGCCGAATAAATCGATCGCATCTGTTGTGGTGGTGCGTGAAGCTTCACCATACAAAACGCTGCGTGACATCAATAAAGCGAACGTTGCGGCAGTATCAGAAAAAGCGTTTGGTGGATTCTTAGCTCTGCGTTACGAGCTCGATAAATTGGGTTACTTCAACTCTTCTTTCTTCGAAAAGATCCACTTTACTGGCCCGCCGACTGATCAACTGATTTTGGACGTGATCAAGAATGATCTCGATGTCGCGATCGTACCTGCTTGTACCCTGGAGAACATGGCGAAAGAGGGGCGTATTCAACTGCATAACCTGCGCGTTCTAAATGAAAAGCGTCCTGCCGATTCAGTTTGTGCGGTGAGTACACCTTTGTACCCAAACTGGACGATGGCAATGACAGAGCGAGCGCCTGCGGATGTGGGGCAAATGGTGGCGCAAACCTTGTTCGCAATGCCTGAAGAACACCCTGCAGCGATTGCTGCGAATAATGTGGGATGGATGTTGCCAGCGCCGAGCATCAATGTCGATAAAGTCTACAAGCACTTAGACATGCACCCATTACAAAAATCTTGGGGGCAAAAAGCACAAGAGTGGCTGCATAAGAACCAAGCGATTGCGATGGCCTCTTTGCTGACCTTACTGCTCTTAACGGGCTATCACTTTTGGTTGGAATGGAAATTCAAACGCAGCCGAGAAGAGCTACAAGCAACGATGAACGATTTGCGTCGTAAGAGCTCGATGCTTGAACATGCCCAGCGAATTACGATTGTTGGTGAGTTAGGAAGTAGCCTAGCGCACGAAATCAATCAACCGCTTGCCGCAATCAAGAATTACAGCCAGGGCGCTAAAGTGCGAATGGAGCGGGGCGCGACAGCAGAAGAAATGTCGCCAATCCTAGATAAGATTCAGCAACAAGTTACCTCCGCGAGCGACATTATTCAGCGCCTTCGTAGCTTGATAAACAAAACGCCAATTGAAAAGAGCTGGATAGATTTACCTTTCTTAATCGAAGAAGCGATGAAGCTGGTGGATTACGAATTCCAACGCCATCGTATCCAACTTGGCGTGCTGTACTCTGGCGAATCGCAAAAAGTGTTTGCCGACGTGACCGGTTTGCAGCAAGTCATTCTTAACGTTCTGAACAATGCCAAAGACGCCTGTTTGAGCCATTCACCGAAACGAAAAGATTTGTACGTGGATCTGCACGTCAGTTTTTGTGATGAGATGGTCATCATTGATGTGACCGATAACGGCATTGGTATTGAAGAAGAGAGCACACCACTTGACCAAGCCTTCTACACCACCAAAGAGAATGGGTTGGGTTTAGGTTTGGCGATTTGTCGTGATGTGCTTGATGCTCACCACGGCAGCATTCAATTTAGGTCAATTGAGCCAACGGGGTGTCAGGTGACCATTGTATTACCGTATCAGGAGGCTTGTCATGAGTCGTAACCTTTGTCCGCTCTATATCGTTGATGATGAAGAGCCAGTATTGGAATCCATGGCGTTTATGTTGGAAAGCTATGGTTATGAGGTTGAGACTTTCTCTAGCGGGATGGCGTTTCTCGATAATGCCGATTTATCATCTCCCGGTTGTGTTTTGCTTGATAGCCGCATGCCAGAGATGCGAGGCCAAGATGTTCACCACTTCATGAACGAGAAGTTCAGTCCAATCAGTGTGATTTACCTGACAGGGCATGGCGATATCCCGATGGCGGTAGATGCACTCAAAGATGGTGCGTTAGATTTCTTCCAAAAGCCAGTTGATGGCAACGCTCTGGTTGTCGCCGTAGACGATGCGATGGCACAGTCGATCAAAAACTGTGAAAAGCTTGGTGCAAAACAAGTTCTACAGAATCTGACTAAGCGCGAAAGAGAAGTGCTTGGCTTAGTGGTGAAAGGGATGAAAAACCAAGAGATGGCGGATTTGTTGTGTGTTTCTCTGCGAACAATTGAAGTGCACCGTTCTAATGTGATGAAGAAACTCGAAGCGGAAAGCCTTGCTGTACTGATTCGTAAAGTTGGACATTTAATCTAACAAAGTCGTATTCGATGAACAAAGCGCATAATTGTGGGTCAATGAATCTATTCAGATCGAAGTAATTACGGTAACTCAATGATAATTAGGGAAAGGTTTGCTCATTTAGTATCTGGAAGATAACATCAGTAACCAGAATAAACCTTACTCTTAATTAGAATCCAACTATGTTTGTCGATACCGTAAAAAGCGCTTTCTCATCATTGAGTGCAAATAAACAGGCTATTGCGAAAGCAACGGCGTTACCCATTCTCCTTTCTTTGATGCTGGATCTTGTACTGAACTCAGCGCAAGGGGATGTCGCTCCTATTCTTGTTCAGATCCTGATGGCTATTTTATCTGCAATCGTTGCAATCAACGTTCACAGCATCATTTTGAAAGGCCCTCAGTCTGTGCCACAGTGGGGACGTTTCACGTTTGGAAAAATCGAAATGTGGTTTATCGGCCACTACTTGGCCATGACGGTGGCGGTGGTCGCAGTGGCTGCGATTTTCGCGATGATTAATCTTATCCTTGCAGCTATCGCGCTATTAGCGTTAAGCGTTGTGTGTTGTCGATTAGTCTTGGTTTTTCCTGCCATCGCGATTGGTAAAGGTGTTTCTTTTCCTTACGCGTGGAATCTTACTAAAGGCCATACCTGGTACATGATGAGCGTTGTGGTTATTGTGCCGCTTCTGTTTGGTTTGGCTATGTCTCCACTTGCGTTTTTACAGCTTCCTTTCCTGATGAGTCTTTTAAGCTTCTTCGTCACGATTGTTGGTATTGCCATTCTTTCCAAAGCTTATGAGCAATTAAGTGGCTTTGATGGAGAAGGTTACTCTCAGCAGTCATTCTAAAATCGGTTGTTGCGATAATCCCTTATCCTGTAAGGCATAGAGATGATAAGAACGCTTCCTTTGTGAGGCGTTTTTTTGTGGCTTTCTGTAGGATTATTGACTTCGTTTTGTAAGAATTGATTACAATTTACATTTTTATAGTGATATAAAGCACACTTCTTTTGAGGGGAACACTCACTGTTTGTCCTCATTTTTCGGCTCATCAACAGGAAAAGGAAGGTGCTTTTTGCTCATTAGTCCGCCTTAGAACGATCTCTCAGATGCGTTTGCATCACTCCCTTCACCGTGCGCAATGCACCAATTAAGGCAATACGTTTATGAGAGATTTATGTTTAAATTTACAAAAGATACTTGGTTCAACAATGTTAAAGGAGATTGTTTATCAGGAGTTGTTGTAGCGCTGGCACTTATACCAGAAGCTATCGCATTCTCTATTATCGCGGGATTAGACCCTAAAGTTGGTCTATACGCCTCGTTTTCAATATGTGTTGTTATTGCGTTCACAGGCTCAAGGTCCGGAATGATTTCCGCGGCGACAGGAGCGATGGCGCTATTAATGACCACCTTAGTCAAAGATCATGGTTTGCAGTATCTGTTAGCGGCTTCTTTTTTCGCTGGTGTGCTTCAATTATTGATTGGGTATTTGAGACTAGGGGACCTAATGCGTTTTGTATCCAAGTCGATTATGACGGGATTCGTTAACGCTTTGGCTATCTTGATCTTTATGGCTCAACTGCCTGAACTGACGAACGTTTCTTGGCCAGTTTATGCATTGACTGCATTAGGACTAGCCATTATTTATCTGTTTCCATACTTACCAAAAATCGGAAAAATGCTGCCTTCTCCATTGGTGTGCATTATCTCGGTGACAGTGATTGCGTTGATGTTTGATATCGATATCCGAACGGTTGGAGATATGGGGGATTTGCCCGATTCGCTCCCTGTGTTCATGATTCCCGATATTCCCTTCAACCTTGAAACGCTCCAAATAATTTTCCCGTATTCGTTAGCACTCGCCATTGTTGGTGTGCTGGAGTCTCTTATGACGGCGTCGATCGTTGATGAGCTTACTGATACGGAAAGCGAAAAGAATGATGAGTGTAAAGGGCAGGGCATTGCGAATATGGTGGCGTCACTGTTTGGTGGCATGGCCGGATGCGCGATGATTGGTCAATCGATGATCAACATTCAATCTGGTGGTAGAACACGTTTGTCTACGCTTTGTGCGGGTGTGTTTTTGCTGATTATGGTGGTGTTCTTAGGAGATTACCTTAAGCAAATACCGATGGCTGCTTTGGTTGCTGTGATGATCATGGTTTCTATCAGCACGTTTTCTTGGCGCTCTCTTGCTGAGATGCGTAAGCACAGTTTACCAACTAACGTGATCATGGTATCCACCGTCATTGCTGTTGTTGCTACTCATAACCTCGCAATTGGCGTCTTAGTCGGTGTTTTACTTGCGTGTGTGTTTTACGTGAATCAAAGCCGCACCTTAATGAAGGTATCGGATGAGGTCATCATTGATAATGACCATACGATTCACAAAGTACACGGCCAAATCTTTTTCGCTTCTGCTTACAGCTTTACTGATATGTTTGATTTCGAGAATGCGACTAAGTACATCACGATAGATTTATCCGATGCGCACTTTTGGGATATCACGGCAATATCTGCATTAGATAAAGCGATCATCAAGTTCCGAAAAGGTGGTTCTATTGTCGCTGTGAGAGGAATGAATGAAGCAACGCTGGATATGATTGATCGCCATGCGATTTATGATGATCCGGAAAAGCTTGCTAAACAAGGTATGGGACACTAGAAACAAAAAAAGCAGCCAAAAGGCTGCTTTTTTAGGAACTTGTGTATGTAGAAGCGATTGGTCTGCACATTAAGGCTTTAAAACCGCTCTAAAACTCAAGTTATGATTAGTTTACCCACTCACGCAGTGTGAACGTTAGTTCGTGATCTGCGTTTTTAAGTACTAGACCTTGGTCAGTCAGAGTAACGTCGCTCCAATCAGAAAGCGTTTCAGACATTACTTTTTCAATCTTCATTTGATCGCCTACACACATCATCATGGTCATGCCCATTTTTTCAATGCGTAGTTGGTTGTCTTTCAGTTCAGCTTGACCGAAGAAGTTGTTACAACCTGCGTTGCCGTTCGCCGTTAGGTTTTCACCGATTTCTAGACGAGGGGCTTTTTGTTGTTCTTCCAATGCGATGTTTTTGCCATCGATTTGAACCAGCTCCCAGTTATGGTGCTGTAAATCCTGAGCCGTAATTTCTTTCACATTATCACCGTTGCTAGCGCATGCAGTCATTAGAACTGGAAGAGAGATTGCTGCTACTAACGTTTTTAGGCTAAGCTTCATTTTATTGACTCCGTTTTTAGAAAACGTGGTAAGTATAGGTAATAAAACACTGTTTTTGTCAGCATACGGTTATGGTTTCGTATGTTTTTAAACACAGCGTATTTTATAACAGAGATCCCATTCCCGGTATTGAAATTCACAGAAAACTTCGAAATTTCTTACAGTTATTCGACTATAAGTGAATCGGGTCTTGATGAGATAACCAAAGAACGGGTTGAGCATGGAGCAACTGGAGTTTTTTACCGTCCCGAGTCCTTGTGTCGGAGTGTGTACCTCAGACGAAAAGGGCTATTGCAAAGGATGTATGCGTAAAAGAGAAGAGCGGTTTAATTGGCTGAGCTTTACGCCTGCGCAGCAGTTGCACGTGATCAAGTTGTGCCGTCAGCGGTATAGAAGAAAAGTACTGGCAGGGAAGGGGAAAGCAGAGCTGCCTAAAGATGATTTGTCACCGCAACAAGATTTGTTCTGATGGTTGGGTTTGGTTTTCACTACTTAAACTGTCTTAGTTATATATCTGCTTGATTGTCCAGTTCGACAACTATTCCCGGCCCAGTCTGAGAGGCTCATCCATAAGAGCCGGGAAGTTCCTATCCATTTTCTCGCCCAAAAGAGTGAGCGTTTGGCGTTATTTTAAAGACCATTGGTCGCTTACCCAGCCTCCTGCTTGTTCGTCGAAGTGACTCCCGGCAAAGCGGTGGTTTTGTTCAACCTCTAGTTTACTCGCGGGCATTTCATCCATCAGTCGATGGATATAGTTTGCCATTGGATCAGTACACGATTCGCGCTCTCTACGAGTAACCACTTCTTTAATTAATTGCAGTCTATAGCTGTTGCTGGCTCGTTTCATTTTTGACCTCCAGAACTCGATGGCAGCAGTTTGAACACATTGGCGTTCATATCGCTGCTCATTGGCGTGAGCGTAGAAGCCCATCGCCTTCGTTTGAAGTCTGAGAGACAAATTGTTTGAGAGCAGTGTTTGTAACGCCATTCACGTCTTTCTCAGAATCATTGACTGCATGAATCAAAAATGAATCCAAAAACTCAGTTAATGAATCTGCATATTTGAAAGACCTTATCAAACATAGAAGCCGCACACAGGGGCGTCAATAACACAAATGAACATTTTTTGAACGATTTGTGAAGGTGGCGTTTTATCAGAGATTTAGCGCCAATAAAAAAACCGGAGCCACTTGGGCTCCGGTTGGTCTTAGAGTCAGTCTGACACGCCTTTGTTTCGATTGTTATGCAACCGAATGGCTGTCAACGTCTAAGTGTAGACAATGTCTAGATAGATTAGCTACCAGAAGCAGGACAACCTTTCACTGATTGACCATTGCTGAAGTACTGGATGTTGCCTAGGTTTTTCTTGAAATCATCTGCTGAAATCTGAGGGTTCTTAGCAAAGAACTCACGTAGCACATAAGCATCTGTTAGCTGAGTAGATTCAACATCAATGATCGGGTAGTCATCGCCGCCCGCTGCGCTGAAGCTGATTACAGAGAAGGTGTACGTCGCTGCTGGATCGAAAGCTTTATTGTTGATTTCAGTAATCGTTACGTCACTTTCGTCACAGTTAACAGATAGTTTGATGTTATCCAGTTGAGCGTAAGCACCAGAACCCGCTGACTTAGTTGCAACTACGTCTAGGTACTCTTTCACTTCTGCACCCGTCATGGTCGCTTTAGTTACGAAGTTACCAAAAGGTTGTACCGTTAGTACGTCGCGGTAAGTGATGTCGCCAGTTTGGATTGAATCACGCACACCACCTGAGTTCATTACACCGAAGTCAGCGTTAACTAGCTCATAAGTACGGTACGCTTCACCCAGTAGGTGACCAAGGTTAGTTTGCTCAGAACGAACAACACTACGGTCACCTTCAAGTTTACCGTCAGTTGCTGAGATCACTTCATCTAGCAGGTCTTGACCTTGTTGTTGGTAAGGTAGAAGGATCGATTTCACTGTCGCATCGTGCTTGATGTATTCACCGATAACTTCATCGTTATCATCAAGAAGGTTCACAGGGATCAGAGCGTAGTTCGCTAGGTGAAGTTTGCCATCGTAGTATTCGAAGTCTGCACGACCTACGTATTTACCCCACTCATGCGCTTGCATGATGTAAGTACCGTTTTGTTGATCTGGCGTACAGTCATCACCTGGTTTGAAGTCAGCGTAGTTATTGGTACCTGGCTCCATACATACAGGGTTTTGAGAGTGGCCACCGATGATCGCGTCTAGCTCACCTTCTTCAAGAGAACGTGCAAGTAGAACATCACCAGGTGCTTCGCTGCCGTGTTGACCATCTTGGTAGTGGCCCATGTGAGTTGTAGCGAATACTAGGTCAACTTTTTCGTTTGCTTCGATTTCTGCAAGTACTTTTTGGATTTCAACTTGTGGATCTTCGAAGTAGATATCAGCAACGTTGTCTGGGTTTACCAGTTTCGCCGTGTCTTTTGTTGTAAGACCGATTACCGCTACTTTAAGGCCGTTAATCGTGAATACTTTGTAAGGGGCGAAGTAACGCTCGTCAGTTACTTTACCGTCTGCATCTTTCTTGTAGATGTTCGCTGCTAGCATAGGGAAGTCTGCTAGCTCAGCTTGCATGTCTAGAACATCTAGAGAGTTATCGAATTCGTGGTTACCCACTGCCATTGCATCGTAACCAATAAGGTTCATACCTACGAAGTCTGGTACTGCATCTTGCATATCTGACTCTGGTACACCTGTGTTGATGTCACCACCAGATAGAAGAATACTCTCACCGCCGTTTGCAGCAACTTCTGCACGAATAGACTCGATAAGCGTTTTACGAGCAGCCATGCCGTACTCGCCATCACTGTTGTGCCAGAAACGACCGTGGTTATCGTTAGTGTGTAGAACCGTGAACTTAGTACATGAGTCTGCTGTGTCACAGGTCACTGGAGAGTTGTCGCTGTCTGAGCCACATCCTGCTAGCGCAGCGCCGACCGAAAGTACCAAAAGGGATTTGGAAAACTTCATAAGGGATCCTTTCTTTGTGATTTTGTTATTGTTACGGCGTGCAATATACGGAAATAGTGTGAAACTTTAGTGATCTACTTCTTATTTATAGTTTTGTTGAATAAGGGAAATTACGGCACTGCAAAGCATGTCGATAAATAAACAGAAATCGTATTTAGTAAAGGTTTGATCCATTATTGAATTAAAAGTGTGAGCGGTTTAATTGAATGCATTTTGTTTATGTGAATCAATACGCGTTTTGGTGAGATATAAAGCAAACTTTGGTGATTATTTTGCCAAATTCATGTCTTCTTAATGCTAAAGAAACAAATAGTTATACTTTTCTGTACGCTGTGTTGAGAGGAAGGGGTGCTCAAAAAAACAACCGCGCTTGCCGCAGAAATCGATTGCTCATGGCAGAAACTGTTCAACGTGAACGGTAATTTGTACAACGGCTATTCTTATGACCCACATTATTGGCAAAAGTTCTCCGATCTTTGTGCTGTATTTTTATACCAATCTGATGCCTGTACGTATATATCCTGTCCTCCAAGTTTATGGGAAAGAATTAAACATTTTCAGACCAATGAGCTGGAGAGAAAATTAAATAACAAGCAATTGTTCTGTGAATACGACGATGTCGACTACTATTTATTTAATGACGATAACGTCAACAAAGACGACGAAGTGATTTCTCTTTCTATTGAGTCGGATCGTGAGTTGCTCGAATCCTTTTTAAATCGTGAGAGTGAAGAAGATATTTTAAAGGCGGATTTTGACCTCGATAGCCATTTTTTCTATGGCATCTTCGACAACAAAGAACTGGTCGCTGTGCTTGCTTCATACTGTTATCAAGGAAAAGAACCATTCGAGTCTTTGTCCATATTAGTTTCCCCAAATTCGAGAGGGAAAGGTTATGGGAAACGGCTGCTTGGCCACTTAATTAATGAAGTGAAGACTAGGCAGCGCACAATTAGGTATCGAGTAAATATTGAAAATACGATCTCAATAAAGCTGTGCCAGTCATTAGGTTTTGAAGCGTACAGCCGTCAGAGGGTGTTTACTCAGGAATAACGAGAAAGGCAAGCAATGGGATATACAGTTAGAAATGCAGTGAGAGACGAAGCGAGTTTTATCGCCAAGATACACGTTGATTCCTGGCAAGTTGCTTACAGAGGGTTGATGCCGCAAAGCTACATTGACCAGTTCACTCGAGAGCGTCGAGAACGCATGTGGACGCGAGTGATGACGGAACAGCTGGCAAACCTCATCGTTGTCGAAAAGCAAAAAGAGATTGTCGGTTTTCTGAGTTATGAACTGCCTAATCATTCAAGTGAAGACAAGACGGCGATTGTAACCTGTTGCTATGTATCCCCTTTATATTACGGGCAGGGTGCAGGCAGTGCATTGATTGATGAGTTAGAAACAAGATTGCTCTCAACGCCTGTGATGCAAATTAGCCTTAAGGCGTTAGATACCAATAAGCAGGGGCTGAATTTCTATAAGAAGTGCGGTTTTGTACGCTCTGGAGAGGAAGAGACCGAGGTTATTGATGATATGACGCTAAACGACGTTACATTGGTGAAGTATATAGCGCGAACTTAGTGCTCAAAATGACATTTCTCTGAACTGAAATGCCCAATACAAAGCTTGGTTGAATAGAGAATCGTTTATCAGATTCAAAGTGTAGGGGAGATTTACGTTTACCCTAAATAGTAAAACCCCGGAGGTGGTAAGTCTCCGGGGTTTTGAAATTTTTTAGATATCTCGGTTGGTAAGTCCGATAATCTTTATGCAAAAGGTTTGGATTTTATCCGTTAATTCCTTGGTAGGGAATTAGATACGGATGAAGTCCATGTGCTCAACTTTTGGCTTGTAAGCGTGACGTTGAACGTCTTGTGGCTTAACTTTAACTTCAGCGCCGTCGATCACTAGAACGATACCTTCGTAGAACTCAGGCTTGTCCATTTGGTTAACGATGTCGTCGTGGTTAAGAACGATAGCAACTGCTGCTGCTTCACCGCCGTATACAACTGCAGGGAATTTGCCAGCGTGACGTAGGCGGCGGCTCGCACCTTTACCTAGTTCAGTACGTACTACTGCTTCGAATTTCATAGTATTTACTCTCAAATTAGTAAAAAATAAAACTTTACAAACACAATGCGACCTTGTGTTCGTAGTAAAGCTTGAAACAGGAACTGTTCAAGCGAGCGCGGATACTATCATCCTGCTCTACATTCAGCAACCAAAATTGTACCTAAATCACCAAAAAGCCAGTAATTCTTCGTCAAGAAGAGTGTCTGTTTTGTGGTGTCGGCAAAACTTTGTTCGCATTGCGCTGATTTTAACCTATTTGGCTCTTTGTCAGCACGTTTTTATTTGCCTAGGACTCAATCCTCTTCCCAAGTTAATTCATTCATTAACGACATCTGTTATTCACAAAATGAACGCAAAATGAATGTTGACCTCAGTAACCGTTAAGTCAGTCGGTTCTATTCTCCATCGTAAATAAACGGACAACCTCAATGGAGCACATTATGAATCCTATCAGTATCGTGATTATTACCCTCAATGAAGAAAAACGTATTGGTCGACTACTTGAAGACTTAACCAAACAAACTCACCAGAACTTTGAAGTGATCGTGGTGGACTCGAACAGCGAAGATTCGACACGTGAAGTTGCACAAGCTTACGAAAGCTCATTACCAGAACTTACCGTTCATCAAATGGAGACTCGTGGTGTCAGCTTAGGACGTAACACAGGGGCAGAGTTGGCGAAATACGAACGTATTCTTTTCTTGGATGCAGACGTACGTTTGCCAAGCGATTTTCTAAGTCGTGCAATGAGCAAGTTAGAAGACGCTAAGTTAGAAGTAGCTGGCGTCTATATGGGCGCTAAAGACTTACCAATGGCGCACAAGCTAGGCTATGGCATGTTTAACGCGGGTTTGTTTATTACTCAGTACACATTCCCAACTGCGGTAGGTGCTTGCATTTTCTCTACCAAGCGTGCGCACAAAGAGATAAACGGCTTTGATGAGTCTATTACGCTTTGCGAAGATTGTGATTACGTGAAACGCGCTTCAAAAACATGGCGATTCCGCTTTTTACCAATGACGTTCGAATTCGATCCGCGTCGTTTGGAGCAAGATGGTTTCTTTAAAATGGGCATGACCTACTTCAAAGCCAATGTGCGCCGATTCTTCTTTGGGGAAATGCGTAACAACGAAATGGAGTACAAATTCGGTCACTATAAAGATCAACACTCATAATCGTCGGAGGCTGTATGCTGGAAGCGATCAGTCTGTTCTTCGGGGCATTTCTGGATGCGACGATTGGACCAAACCTCTTTGTCCCGGGCGAGCCGTTTCTGCTCGCTGCGGGCTATCAATTACACCAAGGCATCATCTGGGGCGTAATCGCCGTCCTCATTGGTGGTTGGCTTGGTGATCAACTCAGTTACTTTATTGGTAAACGTTCGGGCTCTAAAGCTCAGAGAAAGCTGATTCGTTGGCAAGCTAAGACGAAGCGCCCAATTGCCCGTTGTCGCTTGTTAATGAAAAAGCGTGGTAACGCCATTTTGATCTTTGCACGCCTACTAGGCCCAGTCGCTTGGGTCGTGCCATTTATGGCGGGTTCAGTGAACGTGAGTTGGAAGCGCTTTACTGTCTGTTCATCAATCGGTTTGATACTCGGTGTTGGGCAATTTGTCGTTGCTGGATACTTGCTTGCTGCAGGTTTACAAACTTGGTTGCCACTGGATTCCCTAAAGTTAATCTTAATCGAACATAAACTTCTTATCGCTTCGGTATTGGTGGCTGTGACATTTACCGTTGTTGCGTGGAAAAAGAATTGGTCACGCAAGTGGACCAAATCACTGACGGCATTAGTGCTGTGTTTGGTTGCGGCGAATTACGGGCATTTTTTCTATCTTGCCGACGATAATGTTGAGCAAGTCGAGTCCACTGAGATTCAACCAATCGCGTTTAACGATCTTGGTTTTAAAGTGTATCCAGGACGTTCCAATGTGTTTGATGCTCAGGCCGTAAACTTGGTCTACGTCGGTGAATCACCGAGAACCTTAATGCAAGAACTCGGTTGGCTAGAAAATCAAACATTCTCAAGAAACGACATTGAGTTGTCTGATTATGTGAGTTTGTTGAAGCAAAAGCTGCCACCTGTGTCGGATTTGTTTTGGAATGGCAAACCACAAGCGATGGCATTTCAAGAACCCGGAAGCTTACTTAAACGTTCTCATATACGCTGGTGGCAAGCAGGGCACGAGGCAAGTTCGAATCAGTCGGTATGGGTCGGGGCGATAAGCTACGATGATGGACTCAAATTAGCGCACTACTCCGGTATTGTGACCGTGCTGCATCGGATTGATCCCAATGTAGACAGTGAAAGAGACCGTCTGGCGAATCAAATCGAGATGAGTCACCTAGCCTTAGTAGGGGAATTGCATTCGTTGGCGCAACCTGTCGCAATGGACAATAAACATGACTATTACTCAGATGGGAATGTATTGTTGATTAGCGAGCCTTCACTCGCTTTCAATGTGCTTAATCAGAGCTCAGATACAAAAATGGCACCTAACGATGAAGCATCGATAAGTGCCATTTCAGAGTTATCACCGGATGTGATTTAAGCTCGACTCTTTTGCAAAATAAGGGTGGCTTTTAAACCGCCCATTTTACTTTCTGAGAGTTCAAGTTGGCCTCGGTAACTGTGTGCCATTTCATTCACGATGTTCAAACCCAAACCAGAGCCCGGAGTGGTTTCATCCAGTCGGTAGCCGCGCTTAATCACTTGGCATAGTTGCTCAGCAGGAATCCCCGGACCATCATCTTCAATAACGATATGAATGTTGTCTTTGTCCAAGGTTGAATGAACACGAATGATGCTGTTTGCCCACTTGTAGCCGTTTTCTAGCAAGTTACCCACCATCTCATCAAGGTCGGTTTTCTCTACGGCCACATTCAGTTCAGAATCGAGCTCGTTAATCAATGTGACATCACGATGTGCATAGACTTTATCAAACGCCATCGAAATGGCATCAACACGCTCTGAAGGGTTCGATTTCACTGAAAGGATATTCATTGAGCCAGCCATACGAGCACGACCCAAGTGGTAGTCGATATGCTGCTGAATCTGCGTGATTGGCGCGTTTAAGCGATCTTGCTCTTCGGGCTTTAAGGTTTGCACTTCGTTTTTCAAAACAGAAAGCGGCGTTTTCAGTGCGTGAGACAAGTTCCCGGCATGGTTACGAGCACGCTCAAGCAGTTCTTGATAATGGAATAACAGGGCGTTGAGATCTGAGATTAACGGCGAAATTTCTTTCGGGTACTCTTCTTCCAAGCCTTTTTTATTGCCGGATTTCAGTTCTGCCAACTCTCTTTGTAACTTGGTCAGCGGGCTTAAAGACCACGCAATTTGCAGCAAGATAACGGCGAGTACGCCAGCAAATAGCAATCCCAAGATAATCCAAAGTTGCCCAGTTAAAGATTGAATCGTGCCTTCAATTGGGTCCTCGTCGATACCAATGATGACATCAATAGGGCCGTCATAATCAGGCAGGTAAAGGGTCTTTTTCAACGTGATGAGCTTTTCATCGCGCGCGCCAAAAGCATCTTTATCCAAGCCTTTGTACTCGATTTTTTTGTCCCACAGGGAGCGAGAGCGTTCTAAGCTCGTCTCGGTAGAAGCGCTCCAGTATAAGCCACTGTATGGGCGGCTAAATCTTGGGTCTGAAAGTTGGGTAGGGAGGGTGAGTTTGCCTTTGCTGTCGACTTCAAGCTGGGCGGCGATTTCGTCCATGTAAACATTCAATTGCGAACGAGTGTCGTCCACCATGTAGCTATACACTTGAGTCGGGATTGTTACGCCAGCAGCAAGGATCATTGCGGTCAGCCAAACGACCGCAGCTAAAACTAAGCGACTCTTGATACTGAGCCGCTTAAGTACATGTATGGAAGGCCTTGCTTTATTCGGCATTCAGTTGATACCCCAAGCCACGAACGGTCTTGATGATTTTCGGTGCGATTTTCTTACGAATACGACCAATGAACACTTCAATGGTGTTTGAGTCGCGGTCGAAATCTTGCTTATAGATGTGCTCGACCAACTCGGTACGGGAAATAACTTTTTCAGGATTGTGCATGAAGTACGCCACCACTTTGTACTCTAGCGCGGTTAAGCTGACAGCTTGGCCTTGCCATAGAACTTTTGATGAGCGCGTATCTAAGCTTAAATCACCAATCTGCATGACAGGTGATGCGTTACCTGAAGCACGACGCAGTTGAGCGCGGAGACGTGCAGTAAGTTCCACCATTTCAAATGGTTTAGTTAGATAGTCGTCGGCACCTGCATTCAAACCTTCAACACGTTGAGATAGAGTGTCACGCGCACTCAAAATTACCACGGGTGTATTAATGTTTTCGTCTCGAATGCCTTTTAGAACCGTCAAACCATCGAGTTTTGGTAAACCAAGGTCGAGTACGATCGCATCCCATTCTTCAGAGGTGGCGCGATACAAAGCATCGATGCCATCTTGAGAAAGCTCTGGCACCCAGCCATTGTTTTCCAATGTTTCTAAAATCTGTTCGCCTAAGCGAGGTTCATCTTCGACAACAAGTATTTTCATATTCTTTCTTCTTATTATGCTTAGTGATATTGATGAATGATCAGGTTATGAGTGATCAGGTTGTTAGTAACCAGTGCTTGTGATTGATTACTGCGGCTTGAGTGCTTTATTAAAGTTACGGCCTTTGATTTCGAGCATTTCCAGCGTTGCTGCGTCGTATTCCACTTTGATTACGCTGTCATTGAACAGGATTTTCAGCTCGTATACCCACTCATCATCGTCTTCTTCAAGTTCTACTTTAATAATACGCCCATACAGATCATTCTCCACTGCTTCATACATATCAGAGAAAGGGCGAATATAGCCTTTCTGAACGGCGCGGTAGACTTCATCCTGATCTTCATCGAACTCAATTCGTGTTCCTGGTTTTTCGACGTCACGAACAATGGCATGACCGTCTTTGTCATCATGATGATCATGGTGAGACGCAAAGCTTGGTGCAGACAATAAAAGCGGTACTAAACCTAGCAGCACAGGCAGCTTGCGTGGTGTGAAGGATGTAGACATAGCAAAGCCTTTTTCGGAGAGTTAGCAAAATTATATCGGCTCGTACATGAATGGAAAGTGAATACGAAATCGAGTTCAAATTTTTCTACCTTCGTTACGATAAAAAAATAATTTCTGTAATTTAAATGGCTTATAGAGAGATTTAACAGTAATTAGGCACTGGTCGGATTTGCATTTCGCAATATGCCTATAAACAAAAACCTAACAAATGTATATTTTTCGCGCTATACGCTGCTGATATAAATATTACATATAATTGGTCTGGACAAATGATAGGGCATTTTAATTGGATGGCTCGGTGCAGTTCCTAGTGTATGCATGGAGTTCTTAGGGTAGAGAATGCTTCTGTTTAAACTGTCGAAAAATCCTCTGGTCATTTCGTTACTGGTCTATGTTGCTGTCGTTTCTTCGATGAGCTTTTGGGCGATCAATCGCAGTGAAAAAGAGTTTGCTTCTATCGCCAATTATCTGGAGCTCTACAAAAGCACTGCGGTCCTAACTGGATTGAGAATTCAATCTGACCTAAAACACGATTCTCCAGTTTCCCTTACATCAGATCATATAAACCAATCGCAACGAGTTAAATCGCTAAACGATGACGAGCTCAATCACAGCGAAAGGATTGCGTTCACCGTATTAGAAGACCTTTATCAGTACAACCGCGAGCTTGCGGAAAGACCCAACGTTCACATTTATTATCGCTCTTACACAGGGCAAAAGCTTATCTTCTCGAAAGCAGGGGACAACCTTGCTATTGAGCCTTCAATGTTCGATCCCGCTTTCTGCAGTCAAACTCGCGATTGCACCTTGAATATGCATGACTCTGATTTAGCCGACCGAGTTGTCTTCTCTGAAAACTTTAATAATACCGAGACAGGAGAAACGACATTCAGCATCTCAAGCCCTGTTTATAGTGACGGGAGCATCGTTGGTGATGTGGTCGTTGAAGTTCACGTTAACTATGAGTTTTTGGAAGGGCAGAGCTTATCGACGGAGAAAGTGAACGGGCATTATTACGTCACTATCGGGCATGCAAATTACCCGTTTTATGATCTCGCTGGAGGGCTAATATTGCCGCTTGATAACGTCAGCGTGGTGATCTATCAATTGCCTGTCGTGAAGGTGATCATCGATAACCTTTGGGTGTTGCTAGTGACTTGGGTTTTGGTTCGAACTTATCACCGCCTTTACTCTTCCAATATCAAGCACAGGGATCACTTAGCGCATGCGATTAAAAGTGCCAGTCGGGATGAGCTGACCGAGTTGTACAATCGCAAGGTATTTGAAGATCAGGACTTTGAAGACGCACTTAAAGATGGACACTATTCGGTGATTCTTATCGATGGTAAAAAGTTTAAGCAAATCAATGATACCTATGGACATAAAGCGGGTGACCTAGCGCTTATTCATATCGCAAGAATGATGAAGTCGACCTTTAGGCAGAGTGATTGGTTGATTCGCCTTGGTGGTGATGAGTTTGTGGTTGTTATGCCACATTGCCCGCTGGAGTCTGCAGAGGAGCTTGCTGCCAATTTGCGAGATAGCATCGCTGCAAGACCATTAGTGCGTTATGGCATAGAGGTTGGTGTGACGACGGGGGTGGCTAAAGGAACGAGTGACGAGTCTCTGCTTGATGTGATTGAACTGGCTGATCAAGACATGTATCAGTACAAGGACATTTGAGTCTAAGTCTTAAAGTGAAACAGCGCCGAAGTGGGCGCTGTTTATCATTTTATAGCTGGACGATACTTGAATTTTTACTGCTTGAGTTCGTCTTCGAAGATCTTATCACGAAGCTTCCAGAAACGACCTGATTTACGAGCAATCACAAATTGAGGCAAACGGAAACGATGTTGGTTTGCCACCACTTTCGTTGGTGACGCTTCTTCAAATGGGCGATGTTTGTCGGCAAGGTGAGGGCGTACAAACTGGTCTTTGAAGGTTTGCTTCTGTTTTTTGGTATTCAGTGACCAAAATTCATGCACCAATGCGTTCCCTTCACCTTGATAGGTTTCACCAGAGTATGTCACTTTTAGTTGTGACTTACCGTCACTGGACTTAAATACCGACAAATCCATTTCTGTACATTCGAAGATCAGCGCATCTTTCAGGTTTAATGCTTCTTTGAGTTTTTTGTCTGGGTCGACAAGGGTGGCATCGCATTCATGACAAATACGCGCTGCAATATCGTTATCAGCGCCACATTCCCCGCAGTATTTAGCTCTAAATCGATAACCGCAATGCTCACGTTCTCCGGTCTCATCGTCCTCAAAATATCCTTGGCAACGACGACCAAAGTGCTCAAGCAAAAAGCCATTGCTGTCTAACTTGCCCCAGAAGTTGTTGTTAAAGCCGCAAGCAGGACAAGGAATGGTGATAATTTCGCTGGTGGAATCAGGCTTAGGGTCGCCCACTTCAGGTTGATATAAGTCATAGCTGTTGCCAGCGTAATCCAGTACTAAACATTCCGATTTGCCTTCCGAGAGACGCAAACCACGACCAACAATTTGTTGATACAAACTGACCGACTCGGTTGGGCGCAGAATCGCGATTAAATCCACATGTGGCGCGTCGAAGCCTGTGGTTAAAACGGACACGTTAACCAAGTACTTTATCTCACGATTCTTGAACGACTGAATAATGGCATCGCGCTCAGGTGTTGGCGTGTCACCAATCACTATCGCGGTTTCACCTTCAGGCAGTAATCCATGGATTTCTTGAGCATGGCGAACCGTGGCGGCAAATACCATCACACCTTTACGTTCGTTAGCGTATTGAATGATTTGTTCAACGATTTGCGGCGTCGCACGTTTGGCTTTGTCGATCACCATGTCCATTTCCGCTTCTTTGTATCGACCTGTGTTAGCCGGTTTTAGCTGCGAGAAGTCATAAGACAAGACGGGCGCATCCATCATACGTGCTGGTGTTAAGAAGTTTTCATCCAGCAAGTAACGGATAGGGAGCTCGAAGATACAGTCACGGAAAAAGCGGGGCTCTTCTGTTCGAACCTGCCCACGGGTGTGATACTGGTAAATCCAACCCATACCTAAGCGATATGGTGTTGCGGTTAAGCCCAAAACTTTAATGCCCGGGTTTAGCTCTCTTAGGTGTGTGATTACTTTTTGATAGCTGCTGGTTTTTTCATCGGGTACACGGTGGCATTCATCAATGACGAGCAAAGAAAATTGGTTCTTGAAGGAATCCAGATTACGCACCACAGATTGCACCGACGCAAACACCACTTGTTGATCGGTTTCTTTTCGCCCAAGCCCTGCCGAGAAGATTGAGCCTTTCAGTCCATAGCCTTCGTACTTGGCGTGATTCTGTTCCACCAATTCTTTTACGTGAGCAAGTACCAGTACTCGACCTTTGGCAAGCCTTGCTAACTCAGCAATGACCAAGCTTTTCCCCGCACCTGTAGGCAGCACAATGACCGCTGGTGTGGAGTGTTTACGAAAATAGTGAATCACCGCTTTTACAGAGTCGGCTTGGTATGGTCGAAGGGTGTACATGAAAATCTGTGAAATTGCTCAACTATTCGAATTAGGATCGCTATAATACCCGACCTTAAACATTAGAGGTATTCATGCGTTTAGATAAATATTTGTGTGATGCACTGGGCGCGACTCGCAAGCAGGCAACGAAGATCATCAAAAGTGGTGAAGTAACGGTTGATGGTGAAGTACAAAAGAGTGGTGCTTTCAAAGTGCCAGAAGGTGGTGTAGTTGAGTGGGAAGGACGCGAAGTTGGTGCTCCGGGCCCTCGTTACATCATGCTGTACAAACCTGCGGACTTTGTGTGTTCACATGAAGATGGGCACAACCCAACTGCATTCGTGTTACTTGATGAGCCAAAGGTAGAGAACCTTCACTTTGCTGGTCGTCTGGATGTGGACACAACCGGTCTTGTGTTGATCACAGACGACGGTCAGTGGTCGCACCGTATTACGTCACCAAAACACAAATGTGAAAAGACGTACCGTGTATGGCTAGTGGATGCGATTCAACCTGATTATGTTGAGAAGTTTGCTGAAGGTATTGAGCTGCGTAACGAGCGTGAAGCGACACTGCCAGCACACCTAGAAATCGTCAACGAAGCAGAAAACGAAGTACTTCTAACGATTGTGGAAGGTAAATATCACCAAGTGAAACGCATGTTCGCTGCACTCGGCAATAAAGTAGAGCACTTACATCGTGAGCGTATTGGTTCTATCGTGCTTGATGAAGCGTTGGAGCCGGGTGATTACCGATTCTTAACCGAAGAAGAAGTCGAATCAGTTTGGAAGTAATCCATTCTATTCGGAAATAATTGCTGTTCTGGGAAATTGTTTAATTCCCGATAGGAACTAGTGTTTTGGTAGGAAATCGCTCAAAATGAGGGTTCCTACCAAATATGTCTTAGTGTCTGAACAAGACGCACATTCGCCGCTCGTAAACGCAGGCAGAACTGTATTTAATCTGAGAAAAGTCTTTTCTCTTGTTGGTCCTTACTGACGATAAGTACAGACGGTGTTAACGTCACCGCCTCTTCGTTTTAGCTCGGTTATTTTGTCGTTCTGCATACTGATCATGCAGGTTATAGCGTCGAGTTAGTCAAGACCGTCTTGGTATACTTTCGTCTTTTATGATCTTCTCATTAGTAAGGAAACTATGCTCTGTCTCCGTAACTATTACGAATTCAGGGTAGGAGAAGCGTCAATCATCTATCTCAATCAATGTGGAATGTTGATGGGAGGACACAACAAGAGGTAAAGCAATGACAGAAAAAGCCCAAAGTGCTCCCCAGTCACAAATCAGTTTTTTATTGTTTCTTGTACTCGGTGCTATTGGTGCGTTGACGCCACTTGCTATCGATATGTATCTGCCAGCTATGCCAACCATCGCAAAAGATCTTGGCGTAACCCCAGGTGCGGTACAAATTACGTTAACGGCTTATACGGCAGGTTTTGCTATAGGTCAGTTAATTCACGGTCCTTTAGCAGACAGCTACGGTCGCCGACCAGTACTCATTTTAGGTGTGCTCTTTTTTGGTTTGGCAGCGGTAGTCAGTGCAACCACTAACGGTATCGATGCGCTAACTTATGTGCGCACTGCACAAGGTTTTGCTGGCGCTGCGGCTGCTGTGATCATTCAAGCGGTTGTACGTGATATGTTTGACCGTGAAGATTTCGCGCGTGCAATGTCATTCGTCACCTTGGTGATCACGATTGCGCCTTTAGTTGCGCCGATGATTGGTGGTCACCTTGCTATCTGGTTCGGTTGGCGCTCGATCTTCTGGGTTCTAGCTATTTTCGCCGTTGTGGTGATTTTGCTGGTTCTATGGATGATCCCAGAAACGCTGAAGCCAGAGAACCGTCAGCCGCTAAGATTCAGAACGACGATTCGCAACTATGCGCGCCTATGTTCTAACCCTGAGGCATTAGGTTTAATGCTTTCAGGTGCGTTTTCGTTCTCGGGTATGTTTGCATTTCTGACAGCGGGTTCGTTTGTTTATATTGATTTATATGGTGTTCGACCTGACCAATTCGGTTACCTATTTGGTTTGAATATCATTGCGATGATCATCATGACCAGCCTTAACGGTCGCTTGGTGAAGAAAGTTGGTTCACACGCCATGCTTCGCTTTGGTTTAACGATTCAGTTGATTGCGGGTATTGGTCTGTTTGTTGGCTGGATGCTTGATCTCGGTTTATGGGGAATCGTGCCATTCGTTGTGCTGTTTATCGGTACTTTGTCTACGATTGGTAGTAACTCGATGGCGTTGCTGCTTAGCGGCTACCCAACAATGGCCGGTACGGCATCTTCGCTTGCTGGTACACTGCGCTTCGGCACGGGCTCATTGATTGGTGCACTCGTTGCTGCAATGCCGGGTGGTGTGTCGTGGCCGATGATCATCGTTATGTTTGCTTGTTCAGTGCTGTCTGCACTGTTTTATTGGACTTTAGGAAGAAAGGCGTAATGTCTAATTACACCAAAGAAATTCAAAACTTAGTTAACGCTGCTCTGGCGGATTTAGACCAAGAGCATCGCTCAGGTAAATTGGCGAATGCGCCAGTAGCGAACAACCATTACTTGGTTCGTTGGGTAACCAAGGCGCTAAAATCACAACGTTTTGGTCGCACTGTGGGTGACGACTTAACGCGTTGGCAAAAAGCAGGGCGCTCAAAAGGTAATGATGCGGGTTTGCTATTCATCTTCAAACGCATCTCTGGCTTTTACGCGCAGTTTTTCCCAGAAGGTGAAGAGTCTAAAGTGATCAAAGATTCTGACATTGAAGCGTTTCTTGATGCAATGGAACAAGCGGGTTGGGAAGTGTCTACGTCTGAGCAACTGGTTGGCTGTGGCAAAGTGCAAATCTTCACTGAAGGTCAAAACTCACTAGCGTTATGTGCTGACCAGTGCGAAAGCTGTTTTGATGGTGAGCTACTCGTTAAACCAATGAGTTGGTTTGTTCGTGGCAACCATGCTGAGTTTGTCGAAAAAGCATCACAAGCGGGTTATATGGTTCATAAAGTGACGGATTACAAATCCATGGTGAAATACCACGGTGAATACCTGATCTTCCCTGCAAACGAAGGCAATCAGCTGGCAGAGATCCCGCTGTCATTCAAAGCAGACTAGACCGTATTAAGCATCTCAATAAGTAACCGAGCTTCACCTTCCGGTGAGTTAAGAATGTTATTTATCGGAGATTACGGCTCTTTAAAGCGTACATACTGTGGTGTGTACGCTTTTTTGTTTTTGAGGGCCTGGTATTCACTTCTATCAAGCGACTAAACAAACTTATGGCTGTGATCGTAAAAGTTCATGATTCGCTTCAGGGCCCAATCTCGATATCGGTCGGATTCAATTAAAATGTCATGCCTTGCATGAGGAATGCTTAAAAGCCTTGAACTAGCACAATGCTCATTGAATAAGTCTTGGGCAGGCAAGGACACAACGTTATCCCCCTCTGGTTGCACGATTAAAATCGGCGTTTTAATGTCTTTGGCTTGAGCTAAACAATTTTTACCCGCAGCAACGGCTTCGCTGATCCACTTAGGGCTAACACCACCGAGTCTCAGGTTGGGGTGGTTGCTCAACAAATCACTGTAGGCTTTAAAGCGATTAGGGCTACTTGTATGGTCATTACCTTCAAAGGTTTTGGTCACAAATGCCGTTTGGGTAGGGGCGAAATTCGGTGTTTTCTGAAGTTGACTGATGAGTTTAATGGTTGCCGTTTGAATGCCGCCAACCACTTTGGGTAACTTGATACCAAACATTGGGCTTGTTAGGGCGCACGCTTTAACGTTGTGATCATAACTCGCGAGGTATTGAGTTGCGACAGCACCTCCCATCGAGTGGGCGAGCATCATAACTTCGTCTTTATGTTGGCTCTCTACAACCTCTTCAAGAAACTGAGCTAAGTCTTCAACATAATGCTCAAATTGGTCCACGTGCCCAAGTTCGCTGTGTTCTGCCAAGCGTTGCGACTCTCCCTGACCTCGATGATCAAAGGAATAGATATTGAAGTATTGGCTGAGTTCGTAAATGACTTCTTTGTACTTCCAAAACGATTCATTTCGCCCCTGAACAATGACTAACGTTCTTGTATGGTTTTGAGGGTTCACGTTAATCCAAGCGATATCATTATTCAATGCGCCTTTGAAGTAACCGCTCTTTCTGTGTTGCCATACATCATCTATTTGTTGGTGATAATCATGGTTATGGTGACTCAACTCCGAGGTAATGGGGTGATAGCGTTTATAGGGTTTGTGAGGAATATTGAGTTTTCTTCCTATGCTGGTCACAAACAAGCGGCCCAGTTGAGCTCCGTGCAAATAATCCGCATCGAGTTGTTTTTTTGTACTCTCCACAACCGAAGATTGTAAGTTCCGCGCTGGAGAAATCTCGTAAATGTTTACATCATCAGGAGGAGACGCGAGAAAGCGTCGAGTTTGTCGATAAGTTTCTTCGTGTTTGAGCAAAATAGCCGACAGCTCACTCATTGTTTTGGATGGCGCGCGCTTTAGCACGGCTTCTATTAACGGATGATGCTCGTCAAAGTCGATGGGCATTGTTCGGATTACCACTATGTGTTTGTAACCTCGACGATAAGCTTCTTCAACTGGGATTGGTGCAGATACACCGCCGTCTAACCAACGCGCGCCATTAAATACAACGGGTTTTTTGTGCAGAGCGGGAATAGCACAAGATGCTCTCAGTACATCCTTCCAATTATCAACGGTGACATCAAAACACTCTGTCGTTAGGTTTCGTGCGTGTGTCGCGACGGCGACGACTTGCTTTGTTTTGAGTAAATCAGAACCTTTTTCCCAGTTTAACGGGATGCTGATCTCGGCATTATCCACTAGAAAATCTAAGTCAAACCCTTCACCATTGAGCAAGTATTTCGTGAGCTTAAAGAACTCAGGGCGTCGTGTTGTATCTGTGATGATTTTGTAGGCATGCCCTTGATGCCCACAGATATACGAGGCGAGGTTGAGAGAGCCAGCAGAAGTACCAATCAGCAAGTCAAAAGGATTAAAATCAGCATGTAGGAAGGCATCTAACACGCCTGCAGTAAAAATGCCTCGCTGACCGCCTCCCTCTGTCACCAACGCGATCTTATCTACGTGTTGCTGACGAAGCATAAAGTTATCGTGGTGTTTACTGCTAATGATGTATCGATTGCCCATTGTGATTCCAAAATCTGCTAAACGTTATAGTCACTAAGTTCAGAACAAAGCCGGTCTAAATAAGGTATGAGCCAAGAATAATATGGGGGTTGCACTGAAATAAATTCAATTAAATTTACAGAGTGTTAATCAATATAGAACCTTTTCAATAGCACTCTCAAACCGTCTTTATTTACTTTGTTTGAAAGTGCTATGAGCGGCCAAGTGCAATGGGGCGTTATTCCTGCTCTATACGCTCTGCTTCTTTGGCGATCGCTTTTACCATACCTTTGAAGATGAATAGGTGTGCTGGCATCATCGCAAACCAATAAAGCAAACCGGGGAAGCCTTGCGGATGCCACCATGCGGTGATATCAAATTCGCGCTCTTCGCCATCGTCTTTTATTGTAATTTCTAAACGACCAAGTCCCGGGCCTTTCATACCGAAAAACAGTGAAAGGAACTGGTTCTCTTCGCAGCGAATCACCTTCCATGAATCAATGAAATCACCCACCTTGAGCTCTGGCCCCGGTGGAGAAACTCGAATGGGTTTTCCACCACCAAAGAAGATATCGAGCCACTCTCGGGTGCGCCAAAGGGTGTTGGCAAAGTAATAGCCTTTTTCAGGGCTCCCGATCTTTTGTGCTACCTTCCAAAGTGATTCTGCAGAGGCTTTTGTCTTAATGCTGGCTCCTGCCTGTTTTGGGTAATACCCGTAGCCCGGTTGCCAACGTTTGAGTGCTGCTGGTTCAAAACCCCATACGTTGCTGCGCACAAAAGTTCCTTCCGTAGCGATGGTGTCCGCTACGGATTGTTCATAGCTGATTAGCTCTTGTGGGAATCGTTCGTGAATGTCTTTGGTATCAGCAATGTAATCGTGCTCCAAACCAGCAAGTAGCGCTTTACCAATACTTGCAGGAACTGACGTCACAATGGCTAACCAATACGATGCCATTTTGGGTGTCAGCAGTGGGGTTGACCAAAGTCGGTAAGGCTTTTTCGTGATCTTACAAATGACTTCAAATTGCTCGCGATAACTTAATGTGTCCGGCCCACCGACTTCGTAGATTTCACTTTCTGTTGGTTTGGTTTCTGCCAGCTTAAGCAAGTAGTGATTGAGGTTGGGTAGGGCGATTGGGTTGGCTTTGGAATCGACCCACTTAGGCGCAATCAGAATTGGTAGGTTATAGACGAAGTCACGCATGATCTCGAATGCCGCAGACCCCGGCCCAATAATCACGCCTGCACGAAGCTCGGTAACAGGAATGCCAGCTTGGCGAATGATCTTCCCCGTTGCTTTACGTGCTGCTAAGTGTTGAGAGTTGCCGGTTTGAGGCTGAATCGCACTCAAGTAGATCACGTGTTCTACACGACTTTTCTCAAGCGCATTTTTGAAGTTCTCTGCGAGGTTTAATTCGTACTCAACAAAGTCGTGACCTTGCGCCATACCGTGCACAAGGAAGAACACCAAATCAAAATCATTCACGACTTCGAGTGTCGCTTCTGCATCTGCGAGGTCTAAATAAGTGAGTGTGAGATCAGGGTGTGGCTGCGTTCGAGATTCTAAATAGTCAATATGACGCGCTGCTGCCGTGACAATGTAACCTTGATCAAGCAGCTGTGGAAGAAGCTGTGAGCCAATGTATCCGGAAGCCCCAAGTACCAACACCTTTTTCATTCTGAGTCCTTTTTATTGCTGGTGGATTAGTCACCACTGGGTATAATCATGAGACACTTTTCTCGTTCTATCAATAAGTTGTCGTCGGAGCGTGCATGACTTTTTTCTCACAACTGGTTACTCATGCCGATAAGTCGTTTTTACGTCGACTATTTGCCATCGCATTTCCCATAACTTTACAGAGCATGATGTTCTCCAGCCGAAGCTTGGTGGACGTGTTGATGCTCGGTCAATTGGGTGAGGCGGAAATTGCTGCAGTCGGCGTTGCAGCAAGAGCGACATTCGTTACGACCATCATGCTCCTTGGCGTAACAACCGGTGGTGCGTTGTTAACCGCGCAGTACTGGGGAGCGGGAAACAAAGTTGGTGTAAGGCAAAGTACGTCGTTGACGTGGATGATCTCCATGGTTTTCGCTGCCTTTACTGTGGTGTTATTCGTACTATTCCCAGAACCCATCATGCGTTTGACGACAGATTCGGAAGAGGTGATTCGGCTTGGTGCTGATTATCTCGTTATTTCATCGGTTAGCATGTTTGCTGTTGCCTGTGTCGCAAGTATGGCGGTGGGTCTCCGTGCTATGCATCAACCGGGTCTAAGTACGTTTTTTAGCGGCATCGGCATTCTGTCTAATATCTTCCTTAACTGGGTGCTTATTTTTGGGCAATTTGGCTTTCCTGCGATGGGCATTAAAGGGGCTGCCATTGCAACCGTCATCAGTGGTGCTATTGAAGTAACTTGTTTATTCAGTTACCTGTGGTTTAAAAAGCACATCATTGCTTTTGGTTTGGACGACATTCGTGCCAGCTTAGTGTTGGATAAAATCACCCGTTTCTTAAAACTTTCCCTTCCGACAACATTTAACTTCCTAGCATGGGCAGGTGGCTTGTTTGCTTATCACGCGATTATGGGACAGGCTGGTGTGCAGGGCTTAGCGGCATTATCAGTAATGACGCCAGTAGAGTCGATTGCTCTTGCTATGATGATCGGTTCATCCAACGCTGCTGCGGTATTGGTGGGTAATCAATTAGGCGCCAAGAACTTTGGTCCGGTTTACTACCAAGCGTGGGCAACCGTGATTCTCAATGTATTGATAGCCGTCGTTGTCGCGATTTTACTTCTGCTCTCAAACCAACTTATTCTCGATGCCTTTAGTGCTCTGACGCCAGAAACGCGCCACCTAGCTGAACAGTTTGTGGTGATTCTTGCCGTCGGGGTGGTACTTCGTTCTGTTCCTATGATGGCTATTGTCGGTGTGCTTCGCGCAGGTGGGGATGTGAAGTTCTGTTTGTACCAAGATCTGATCGCGCAATGGGTAATAAGTATTCCATTAGCCGCCTTTGGAGCTATCTACCTAGGCTTTGAGCCACAATGGGTTTATTTACTGTTTTTGACCGAAGAAGTCGTGAAGTGGGGGACATGCCTACACCGCATGGCGAGCAAGAAATGGATGAAAAATTTGATCGATGCTTAGGAAGGGTCGCGAGACAAGTTGCATTTGTACTCTGATAGTGTGATCAACTATTCAAAATACTTCCTACCAACAGGATTTTAGTGTAGATTCTGATTCCAATTTTTAAACACCATTTGAGCGGCAAAATCAATGTTAAAACTGTCAGACCTATGTAAAGGCTATGTAGACGGGGGAGAGTTTCATCCTGTACTACAAGGGGCAGAATTAACATTACAACAAGGTGAACAAGTCGCATTAATGGGTGAAAGTGGATCGGGGAAAAGTACGCTCCTTAACCTTATCGCAGGCCTTGATACTGCCGATTCGGGCGAGATCCAATACCCAAGCTTTGCAATGCATAGCGCACCTGAACATCTTAGAACACTCTACCGCCGCAACAACATTGGAAATATCTTCCAGCAGTTCAACCTGCTTCCTACCTTGAATATCGCTGACAACATCCGTTTCTGCCGCCAATTAAAAGGCTTACCAGAAGACAAAGGCTTGTGGCGTCAAATTCTTTCTGCTCTCGATCTTATGCCGCTTTTAGGTCGTTATCCTGAAGAAGTGTCTGGTGGTCAGCAACAACGTGCTGCGATTGCTCGTGCTTTGTATATGGAGCCGAAAATCCTGCTTGCCGATGAGCCGACAGGTAGCTTGGATGAGCGTAATGCTGAAGCGGTAATGCGTCTACTAACCAGTCTTGCACGCCAGTTAGAGTGTACGCTGCTGTTGGTTACGCACAGTGAGAAAGTTGCAGAGCACATGGAAGGTAGAATTCGTCTTCAAGGAGGACAGCTGCATGTTATGGCCCGTAGTTAAGGCACTACTCGGTCATTACCGTCGCTATCCACTTCAAATTATTCTTGTTTGGCTTGGTTTAACCTTAGGTGTATCACTTCTTGTTGGTGTGACATCGATTAACCAACACGCTAAACAGAGCTACGAAACCGGTGAGAAACTCTTTTCAAACCCTTTGCCTTACCGTATTCGTACCAAGCATTCAGCCAATAAAATCCCTCAGGGTTTTTACATTCAACTTCGACGTGCTGGTTTTAATCAGTGCGCGCCATTCGATGTTCTTCATCTCGATACCAAAGCCGACTTGAGCCTTATGTTGGTTGGGGTAGATCCTGTTGCGTTACTGCCTTTGCAGCAAGGAAAGTCGCTAAAAGACCTTCCTATGCTGACTTTGATGACGCCGCCTTACCCAATTTTAGTGAGCCAAGACTTAGCGTCTCACATGTCATGGAATGATGGTGATTTTATCACTCTCAATGATGGCAGCAGATTAGGGCCGTTGAAAGTCGACAGCGACAACTTACTTTCAGGCACGCGCTTAGTGACGGACATTTCGCTTCTTCGAATGTTAAAGCGCAGCTCTGGCTTGTCCGCGATTGCTTGTGGCGAAATGCCAGAAGAGAAGGTAGTAGCGCTGAAAAATATGCTGCCAAATGGCATGACGCTGGTACGTAATAGCCGCTCAGAATTGGAATCTTTGACGAAAGCATTCCACATGAACCTGACAGCAATGGGCATGCTATCGTTCCTAGTTGGCTTGTTCATCTTCTATCAAGCGATGTCTTTGTCTTTCATTCAACGTCAACGTTTGGTGGGGATTCTTCGTCAAACTGGTGTGAATGGTATGCAGTTGGCACAAGCTTTGATGCTGGAGCTAACCATACTTGTTCTTGTCGCTTGGGCATGTGGTAACTTCTTCGGTTTGATTCTCGCAAACGAGCTTATTCCTGCCGTTTCATCAAGCTTGAGCGATTTATACGATGCCAACGTAGGACTGACGATTGGTTGGTCTTGGGAATCCAGCCTATACAGTTTGGCTATGTCGGCCTTAGGTGCCTTGATTTCCTGTCTGTGGCCGTTAATCCGCTTATTAAAGTCGCAACCTATTCGCTTATCTTCTCGCTTGTCCTTAATGCGTTTTGCTGGGCGTGAGTTCTCTTGGCAAGCATTTGCAGCTTGTGGGTTCTGTGTGGCTGCTGTTGCGGTTTATCAGGCACCAAAAACGCAAGAGTCGGGTTTTGCAATTATTGCACTAATGCTGATCAGCGTGGCGTTGTTTATGCCGTTCCTGATGTGGCACATGTTCCAAAGCTTCTCTTATTCATTACGATGGGTTCGTGTACGTTGGTTCTTTGCTGACGCGGCGGCAAGTATGAGTTACCGAGGTGTAGCGACCATGGCGTTTATGCTTGCACTTGCGGCAAACATTGGTGTTGAAACCATGGTGGGTAGCTTCCGAGATACGACGGACAAATGGCTGAGCCAACGCTTAGCGGCCGATCTCTATATTTATCCAACCAACAACTCTGCTGCACGTATGAGTTCTTGGTTAAAAGAGCAGCCAGAGGTTGATTCGGTTTGGTGGCGTTGGGAAAAAGACGTACCGACTGAACGTGGTGCCTTGCAGGTTGTGAGTACAGGCTCTTCCGAGGGCGAGTTGGACTCTCTAACAGTGAAACTTGGTGTGCCTAACTATTGGTATCATTTACATCACTCTAAGAGTTTGATGGTGAGCGAATCCATGGCTTTGAAGCTCGACATTCGCCCTGGTGATTACATAGACCTGCAACCTCCATTAGGGGGAGGGTGGCAAGTCGTCGGTGTCTACTACGACTATGGCAACCCATACAATCAAGTCATGATGTCGCATCGCAATTGGCTGTATGCGTTCGCAGGTTCAGGCAACGTTGGACTTGGCGTCTTGCTCGAAGACAACGTTAATGGCGAAGGTTTAAAGCGTCGTCTAGAGAACGTATTCCGTTTGTCGCAAGATCGAGTGTTTGATAATAACAATATCTATAACCAAGCCATGCGCGTATTTGACCATACCTTTGCGATCGCGGGTACGCTGGGCAACATTACGTTGATTATCGCTGTGTTTGGTTTGTTCTTTGCGACGTTAGCGGGTGAGCTTTCTCGTCAACGACACTTCTCTTTATTGCGGTGTATGGGCGTTTCAGGCAAAGAACTCGTCTTGTTAGGTGGTTTGCAGTTGTTCGCCTTCGGTATGATTTCTGCGATTATCGCGGTTCCACTGGGCTTAGCGTTGGCGCACTTGATTGTCGATATCATCATTAAGCAGTCCTTCGGTTGGTCGTTAGAGCTTCAAACCATTCCTTGGGAATACGTTCAGACGATTGCTTGGGCGATGTTGGCTATCATGATCGCAGGGGCACTGCCTGTGATAAGAATGATCAAGAGTACGCCGATGAAATCGTTAAGGGATGCGCTGTAATGAAAAAGATGACTCCAAAAAAGACGTTTTCTATTTCTGCGCTGGTGTTTATTGTGTTCATCGCATTAGCGGGTGTGACTTTATATGTTACGCATTGGGCAGAAGCGACGGCAACAGAACAAAGTGAAATCAGCGATGTTCTAAAACGCGAGAGCAAAACCATCTTTGAGCCGGTGCTACCCGATCAACATGTTTCACTGCCGCAGGATTTTCGTTTCCACCCTGACTATCAACATGAATGGTGGAACTACTTTGCCAAAGTTCAAGACAAGAACGGCAAAGTATATAACGTTCAATGGAGCTACTTCCGAGTTGCTACGGACGAACGCGATACTCGTGGTTGGCAGAACCCACAATTGTTTATCTCCCATATCGTTGTGAGCTCTGGCTCTCATGTGTGGAAAGAGCAGAGAGTTGCACGAGGCGGCATTGGACAGGCTGGGATGACGAATCGACCGTTCCGCTTGTGGATTGATAACTGGAACTGGCGAGCACTAGGCTCTACTCCATTTCCGGGTAACCTAGACGTATCGACCGACACGTTTGCGCTTGATTTGAACACCACAACCAATGGTCCATTTGTAGTAAATGGTGATCAGGGCTTCCAAGTTAAACACGCACTTCAATCTATTGCTTCTTTCAGCTTCAGTGCGCCGTTCCTTAATGTAAAAGGTACACTGACCTTAAATGGTCGTGAAATCCCAGTCTCTGGCTCTGGATGGACGCAGAAAGAGTGGGGAAGCGGCCTGATTGGTGAAGGGCAGCAAGGTTGGGATTGGTTTGTATTTAATCTTGATGATGGCCGCGCATTGACAGTAAGCCGCTATCGACACAATGGGCAGGTGCCTCACCTATTTGGCACACTATCAACACGTTCTGGCAAGGTGATTAACCTTACTGAAAAAGATTTAACCATGACGCCACTACAGGTGACCAACTTGTCTAATGGACGACGTTTACCGCTGCAGTGGATCATTAATGTCCCCGAGCAGAAGATTAATTTGACGACGAGGATCATAAAATCGGACATGTGGCTGCCCTTTGTGATTCCATATTGGGAAGGCCCGATACTCGCATCGGGGTCCAATGAAGCCTGGGGATTTATGCAACTCACCGGTTACTAGGATACGAAAAAAGCCATCCAGAAGGGTGGCTTTTTTGTTAATGAAACACGCAGTTTTCGACGCAAAACCGCACGTTAATCACGAAAATTCATCAGATATTATACTAACTTAATAGTAGTCTATGTTAATAGATTGAGCTTATAAGGAGATAGGCAGGTCTTGTAAATAATTATGTTCTTGTTGAAAAATACGATGTTTCGTAAATGAAACATCGGAAAAATCGAAGTTTAAACTCTAAACAAGCGATTATTCTAAAATTTTCAGCAGCTATACACTCTCATCATTCTTTGTTAATCGTTTATTAAGATAATAAATATAAGGGCGAAATCATGAACGATGTCATTCGTGACTTTTTCAAAATGGAATCCGCTGGTGGTATTCTTCTAGTAATTGCTGCTGCAATTGCGATGACCATTGCTAACACCCCACTTGGCGAAACTTATCAAGCTATGCTGCATACTTATGTATTTGGTATGTCAGTTTCTCATTGGATCAATGATGGCCTGATGGCTGTGTTCTTCCTACTAATCGGTCTTGAAGTAAAGCGCGAGCTACTTGAAGGCGCACTAAAATCGAAAGAAACCGCAATCTTCCCTGCTATTGCAGCGGTAGGCGGTATGTTGGCTCCGGCACTTGTTTATGTTGCATTTAACGCCGGTGACCCAGAGGCGATTTCTGGTTGGGCAATCCCAGCTGCGACAGACATTGCTTTTGCTCTAGGTATCATGGCGCTTCTTGGTAAGCGTGTGCCAATTAGCCTGAAGGTTTTCCTACTGGCATTGGCTATTATCGATGACCTTGGTGTTGTTGTTATCATTGCGCTTTTCTACACAGGCGATCTATCGACAATGGCATTGGTGGTTGGCTTTATCATGACGGGCGTGCTCTTTATGCTGAACGCGAAAAACGTCACCAAGTTAACGCCGTACATGATAGTTGGTGCGATCCTTTGGTTTGCCGTACTGAAATCTGGTGTACACGCAACACTAGCAGGTGTAGTAATCGGTTTTGCTATCCCACTTAAAGGTAAGAAGGGCGAGCACTCTCCACTGAAGCACATGGAGCACGCACTGCACCCATACGTAGCATTCGGTATCTTGCCTCTGTTTGCTTTTGCAAACGCTGGTATCTCGCTAGAGGGCGTGTCGATGTCCGGTCTGACTTCTATGCTACCTCTAGGTATTGCACTGGGTCTGTTGGTTGGTAAGCCACTTGGTATCTTCACATTCAGCTGGGCTGCTGTGAAAATGGGTATTGCTAAGTTGCCAGAAGGCGTGAACTTTATGCACATCTTCGCTGTATCGGTGCTGTGTGGTATTGGCTTTACGATGTCGATCTTCATCTCATCACTGGCATTCGGTAACGTAAGTCCTGAGTTCGATACTTATGCTCGACTAGGTATCTTGATGGGCTCAACAACGGCGGCAGTGCTAGGTTATGCGCTATTGCACTTCTCTCTACCAAAGAAAGCGGCAGAAGAAGTAGCGGTAGAAAAAGCGTAAGAAAAGGCGATTACATTTTAAAGCCTCCCAAATCGGGAGGCTTTTTTGTATCCAGAGGAAAGTCGTTTGACAAAGCCTCAAACGACAGACGAAAAAAAGCCCAGACGAAAAAGTGTCTGGGCGGATACAAACATAGGAGTTAATAAGAAAAAGCAGCAATGTAGCAACTAGATAGAAACAAGTTTGACGGCCAGTAAAACTTTAAATGCCCTAGTTGTTACAGTAATTCAGACCGGAACAATTCCAAACAGTTCCATTTTTTTTAGAAGTTTTTTTCACAAAACAAGAACCGCTTTAAATTCATCTCGTTAACTGCACACTTTCTTTGTCTGGTCAGACCAATGAGTGAAAATGTGATGTTAATCATTTGTTAATCTCAAGTTTCGGGAGTATATTTTCAAACAGTTGTTTAATACGAGTGATTGAAATGGCCCCGAGAAGTACAACAAAAGAAAAAATACTCGATGTAGCAGAAGGACTATTTGCAGAATACGGCTTCAATGACACATCACTGAGAACCATTACTGGCAAGGCGAACGTGAACCTAGCTTCGGTCAACTACCACTTTGGCGACAAGAAAACGCTTGTAAGGGCAGTACTAGACAGATACTTAGAGGCGCTAATGCCGAGCATCAAAACGTCTTTGATCGAGTTAAACACACGCGACGATTACAACATGGATGAAGTGTTTGAATCGCTACGTTTACCTTTGCGTGCACTGAATGACGTGAGACCGAATGGCACAGCATTGTTTATGTTGCTGATTGGTCGAGGATACACCGATGTACAAGGCCATTTACGCTGGTTTATCAGTACAAGATATGAAGAAGTGTTGAACCTGTTTATGTTCTCCATCATGAAGGCAAACCCTGAAATGACTGAAGAACAACTTTTCTGGAGATTGCATTTCACACTTGGCACTTGTGTTTTCACTATGGCATCGAGCCAAGCGTTAACCGAGATTGCAGAAAGTAAATTTGAAAAAGAGGTGGATGTGAAGTCCGTCGTTGACCTACTGATTCCTTACTTGTCGGCCGGTATGTCCGCTAAGTAAAAAACATTAAATCAATAAAAAAGATAAGTGAAAGCCGCGAGCGGTGACGTGAACAAAAGGATCTGAACTATGAGCTCTCTACGAAGAAAATGGATTAGTGACCCAGCATTCAAAATGTTTAAGAAAGTATTGCCTCCATTGTCGAGCACTGAAAAAGAAGCAATGGAAGCGGGTAGCGTTTGGTGGGATGCAGAGTTGTTCTCTGGCAAGCCTAACTTTACAACGTTACATCATTATCCGAAGCCTGCATTGTCTTCTGAAGAGCAAGCTTTCATGGATAATGAACTTGAAACACTGCTTGAAATGCTTAATGACCAACAAATTGTGAAAGATGATCGAGATCTTCCACCAGAGGTTCGGGATTTCTTGCGCAAAGAGCGTTTCTTTTCACTGATCATTTCAAAAGAGTATGGTGGCCGCGAGTTCTCTGCTCTGGCTAACTCAACCATCGTATCTCGCATTGCAACACGAAGCATCAGTGCGGCAGTGTCTGTGATGGTACCAAACTCTCTTGGTCCGGGTGAGCTGCTTTCTCACTACGGTACTCAAGAACAGAAAGATTATTGGCTACCACGTCTAGCGGACGGTACTGATATCCCTTGTTTCGCATTGACTGGCCCTGAAGCTGGCTCAGATGCGGGCGGCATTCCTGACCAAGGCGTAGTGTGTTACGGCATGCACGAGGGTGAAGAAGTGCTTGGTATTCGTGTTAGCTGGAACAAGCGTTACATCACTCTAGCTCCTGTAGCAACCGTACTTGGCTTGGCGTTCAAGCTTCAAGACCCTGATGGTCTGCTTGGCGACAAGAAAGACGTGGGTATCACCTGTGCATTGATTCCTGCCGATCATGAAGGCGTGGAGATTGGTGAGCGTCACGACCCGCTAGGTTCTGCATTTATGAACGGTCCTACTCGCGGTAACGACGTGTTCATTCCTATGGAATGGCTGATTGGTGGTTCAGAATACGCAGGTAAAGGCTGGCGTATGCTGGTTGAGTGTCTATCGGCCGGTCGCGGTATTTCCCTTCCTGCATTAGGTACCGCGATTGGTCACCTTACTACGCGCACTACTGGCGCTTATGCATACGTTCGTAAGCAGTTTGGTATGTCGATTGGTAAGTTTGAAGGTGTGGCAGAAGCAATGGGCCGTATTGGCGGTTTGACTTACCTGCTTGAGGCGACTCGTACGCTGACGACGACTTCTCTGGATATGAAAGAGAAACCGGGCATCGTGACCGCAATTGCCAAATACCACATGACAGAAATGGCTCGTACTATCCTGAACGATTCTTTCGATATTCACGCGGGTCGAGCAATTCAAGATGGTCCTATGAACTACCTAGCAAAACACTATCTGGGTATTCCAGTCGCGATTACAGTTGAAGGTGCAAATATCTTAACTCGTAACCTAATGATCTTCGGTCAAGGTGCGACACGTTGTCATCCATACGTGTTGAAAGAGATGGAAGCTGCTGCGAACCCCGATTCGAAAGAAGGCGCAAAAGAGTTTGATGATCTGCTGTTCAAACACATCAAACACGCAATGGGTAATACCTTTGGTGCGTTGGGTGCGGCACTGACCGGTTCTCGTTTCGTGAAAGCGCACATGAGTGGCCCTACACAGCAATACTACAAAGACATCACTCGCCTAAGCCGCGCACTGGCAGTGAGTGCAGACTTTGCAATGCTAACGTTGGGCGGTGACCTGAAACGTAAAGAGATGATCTCTGCACGTCTTGGTGATGGTTTGAGCTATCTATACATGGCGTCAGCGGCGCTTAAGAAATACGAAGATGAAGGCCGCCAACAAGGCGATTTGAACTTTGTACACTATGCCGTTCAGCATTGTTTGTACAACGCTTCGAAGTCGCTAAATGAAGCGTACTCAAACTTCCCTGTGAAATACGTGGGTGGCGTTCTAAAAGGCTTGTTGTTCCCATTAGGTAATCACTTCAAAGCACCAAGTGACGAGCTGTGTGTGAGCCTAGCAGAAGCAATGATGACGCCAGGAGCACAACGTGACCGCATGACGAGCTTGTGTTACATAGGTAAAGCAGAGGACGACAGCGTTGGTCTGATGGAGCGTGCGTTCTTAGCGATGTACGATGTGAAGCCTCTAGAACGTAAACTGATGAAAGCAGCGAAGGATGGCAAAGTAGCGCGTAAAGGCCTACTGCATGACCGTCTACAGCAAGCGTTTGAAGCAGAGGTACTGACAGAGCAAGAAATCGACCAAATCATGGCTGCAGATAAGTTGCGTTACAAAGCGATTCAAGTTGACCACTTTAGCCACGATTTCTCAGAAGTTCGTACCAATGTGACCACGAAAAAATCGCATCTGAACTCAGCAGCATGAAGCGCTTGAGTATAATATGAGAGAAGCACCTCAATTGAGGTGCTTTTTTGTGTTTAAGGCTTTTGCTTTTCGGCTGAGTGCTCCAACCACTTGCATTTTCGCAGCATTTTTACAGAAATTAGGTGCGAAGTAGGGCTGAACCTTTTATCCTAGCAACGTTTTTTAAAGGAAGTTGAATATGATCATCAAACCTAGAATTCGTGGATTTATCTGTACTACTACGCACCCAGTGGGTTGTGAAGCTAACGTAAAAGAACAAATTGCTTACACTAAAGCACAAGGCCCAATTAAAAACGCACCAAAACGCGTTCTTGTTGTGGGTGCATCAAGTGGCTACGGCCTATCTTCTCGTATCGCTGCGGCATTTGGTGGCGGCGCTTCAACTATCGGTGTTTTCTTCGAAAAAGAAGGCACAGAGAAGAAGCCAGGTACAGCAGGTTTTTACAACTCTGTTGCATTTGAAAAGCTAGCTCGTGAAGAGGGTCTATACGCGAAAAGCCTAAACGGTGACGCGTTCTCAAATGAAGCAAAACAGAAAACAATCGATCTGATTAAAGAAGACCTTGGTCAGGTAGATATGGTGGTTTACTCACTGGCTTCTCCAGTACGTAAAATGCCAGAAACGGGTGAACTGATCCGTTCAGCACTTAAGCCTATCGGTGAAACTTACACGTCGACCGCTGTTGATACCAACAAAGACGTCATCATCGAAGCAAGCGTAGAGCCTGCTACTGAGCAAGAAATCCAAGACACAGTAACCGTAATGGGCGGTGAAGACTGGGAACTATGGATTAACGCACTATCAGAAGCTGGCGTTCTGGCAGATGGTTGCAAGACAGTGGCATACAGCTACATCGGTACTGAGCTAACTTGGCCGATCTACTGGGATGGTGCTCTAGGTAAAGCGAAAATGGATCTAGACCGCGCAGCTGCAGCACTTAACGAAAAACTTTCTACAACTGGTGGTAGCGCAAACGTAGCGGTACTTAAGTCTGTTGTGACGCAAGCAAGTTCTGCAATTCCTGTAATGCCTCTATACATCGCTATGGTATTCAAGAAAATGCGTGAAGAAGGCGTACACGAAGGTTGTATGGAGCAGATCTTCCGTATGTTCAGCCAACGTCTATACAAAGAAGACGGCAGCGCAGCAGAAGTAGATGAAGTGAACCGTCTACGTCTGGATGACTGGGAACTACGTGAAGATATCCAACAACACTGCCGTGACCTATGGCCACAAATCACCTCTGATAACCTAAAAGAACTGACTGACTACGTTGAGTACAAAGAAGAGTTCTTGAAGCTATTTGGCTTCGGTGTTGACGGTGTGGATTACGAAGCAGACGTGAACCCAGCAGTAGAAACAGATTTCACTCAAATCTAATCGTTTCTAACGGAATTAAAAAAGGCGCTCAATGAGCGCCTTTTTTGTGTCTTGAATCTCTGTGTTGAATAAGGAGCGCTGCATAAACTGTTCTGCAACGCCCGCTTAAAGTGATTAACTAAGAATAATCAGAATAGTACCAGCTAGGGTCATCAAGATATTGGCAATCGCGTACGTACCAGCGTAGCCAAGGGCTGGAATCGTCGACTTCGCGTATTCGTTCACTACGTCCATAGCTGGTGCACATGTACGAGCACCGATGATGGCACCAAAGAGTAGGGCACGGTTCATCTTAAGCACGTAAGCGCCAACTAGGTACGCAAGAACGACAGGCACAACGCTGACGATAAATGCCAAACCAATGATCTGCGGGCCCACTTGAGTTAAGTGTTCGAACATCTTGCCACCGGCGCTTAAGCCGATGCCAACCATAAAGAACATCAAACCTAAGTCTTTGACCATGTTCAATGCCCCTTGCGGCACATAACCGAAAGTAGGGTGGTTCGCTCGTAGGAAGCCCAACGTGATGCCTGAAAGCAGTAGGCCAACGGCGTTACCTAGGCTGAATGACACCTGACCGAACGTCATTGTCACCAAACCAAACATAATGCCTAGAATAAAGAAGCTACAGAACGCAAGTAAGTCTGCCATTTGACTGTGGATCGAGATGAAACCGATTTTCTCAGCAAGACCATGAACACGGCTTTTCTCACCACTTACTTGGAGCACGTCACCTTTGGCCAGAACGATGTCTAAATCCATTGGCATTTCGATTTGAGCGCGCACTACGCGGTTCAAGAAACAGCCGAATTCCGATAGGTTCAAATCAGACAAGCGCTTACCTGCAATTGCATCACTTTTCACCACGATCTCTTCTTCGACAATCCGAAGATCAAGTAGGTTGCGGTCGAATACTTCTTTACCGTTACGGAAACTTGGGTCAAGACGTGCGTGGCTGTCTGGGAAGCCGACTAGTGCGATTTCGTCACCTTCTTGCAGGATAGCATCACCGTCTGGGTGGGCAAGAATACCGTTACGACGAATACGCTCGATGTAGCAACCTGTCTGGCGGTAAATGCCCAATTCTCGAAGGTTTTTACCATCTGTCCAATCAATCAGCTCAGGACCAACGCGGTATGCACGGATGATCGGCAAGTAAACCTTACGTTGACTAGAGTTGCCTAGGCCACGTTCTTGCGCAATTTGCTGAGCTGAATCCGATAGGTTTTGCTTTTGCAGTTTTGGCAGTAGTTTGGCGAACATAATCATACTGATCAAACCCACCAGATAAGCCATCGCATAACCAACCGATAGATTTTCTAATACCAAAGAAAAATCCATATTACGTGGGATGGTTGCAAGACCAGAGTTGAGTGCATCTTGTGCACCTACCAAAACAGGCGTCGCGGTAAGGGCACCCGCCATCATACCGGCAGACAAACCAAAATCGAGGCCCATATAGTGGCTGCAGAAATAGGTAAGACCTACCGCAGAAACGAGTACGGTCATACTCAAAATAAAGTAATGCTTACCGTCTCGGAAAAATATGCCGAAGAAGTTTGGGCCCGCTTCAATACCCACACAGTAGATAAACAGCATAAAGCCGATGGTCAGTGCTTCTGCATTAAAAGAAAAGCCAAGATGGCCCATTACGAGAGACGTAATGAGAACGCCAATGGAATTACCTAACTGCAGCTTTCCAAAGCGAATTTTACCAATGGCAAGACCAATTGCTAATACGACGAAGATTAGAAGAATGGGGTTTTGTTCAAGAAGGTGTACGACGTCTATGTTCACAGCGTGGCTCGGTAAGGTGTGTGCCAAATAAAAATTAAGAATTTCGAATTGTAACTAAATATAGCAAAAAGATAAGTGAAATTTTTTAGGTTTTACTATTACTTGACGTAGGGGAGTAACAATTTGAATACATAATAAAAAAGCCGCTAATAGCGGCTTTTTAAAAATTCAGTTATTCGAATTACTCGTCGAATAGACCTAGGTGCTCTTTTGCGTAAGCTTCAAAGTCATCACAACCACCGATGTGCGTTTGGTCGATGAAGATTTGAGGAACAGTTTCTACTGGCTTACCAACTGTTTTCTCTAGGTCAGCTTTAGAAATACCTTCAGCGTGGATGTCTACGTAACGGTAGTTGAAGTCATCACGTTTTGCTTTAAGTGTCTCTGCGTGCTCTTTTGCGCGAACACAGAATGGGCAAGCTGGGCGACCAAAGATAACTACGAACATAATCTTATTTCTCCTAAAATCTATTCTTGTTGAAAGCACAACTAGACGTCATGTCGGTACATGCTTTCGTTTGTTGGGATAACTATGCCCGATCCAGATACGGAAATAAAGCAGCATTTACCTCTTGGCTCGATAGGTGAAATCTATCGTATAAAAACTAAACACGCACTAAGCTTAAAGCCAAGAAAAGTCACTTTTGGGGATGATTCTTAGCCGCAAAATCGCTGTGGTTAAGTATGTGAAGTGACGCATAAAAACACACTTTTTGAAGGGTTAATGGCGGCAAGGTGCACTCGGTCAACTTTTTTTTGCTGAAAGCATAGCACTCTAGTGTGAGTTGTTGTTTGGGGAGGAAGTGTATGTTTCAGTTTATGACTGCGACACGGATTATCTTCGGCGAGGGAGCGCTCCAATCTTCGCTGTCTGTAATCAATCAATTTGGCTATAGCGTTTTACTAGTCACTGGTAAAGACACGCAACGAGCCACACCTATCATTAATTATCTAAAAGCGCAGAACATGCGTTATCAACACGTCGCCATAAATGGTGAACCCAATATCACCATGGTGGAAGAAACAGCCGTGCTTGGGCGCAAGTTTCAACCAGACATGGTCATTGCGATTGGCGGGGGCAGTGTCATCGATATGGGCAAAGCACTTGCCGCGATCATTCCCAACCAAGGTGATGTCTATGATTACGTCGAAGTGGTTGGGCGAAACGTACCTTTAAAAACCAAACCGATTCATTTTATTGCGATTCCTACCACGGCAAGCACCGGCTCTGAGGTAACCAGAAACGCCGTACTTAAATCCGGGCAAGACCAAGTGAAGGTCAGTTTAAGAAGTCCGGAAATGCTTGCTGATGTAGCGATAGTCGATCCAACGTTAACCTATGGCACTGACCAATATACCTCTGGTCGTGGAGCAATGGATGCCTTCACGCATTTGATGGAAGCATACGTATGTGGTGATCCAAACCCTCTCACCGATATGGTGTGTGAAGAGGGATTACGTCGATTAAGTCGTTCGGTCATTGCAGGCTGTAAACAGGATAATCATAAGGCCAGAGCAGACCTTTCTTTTGCGGCACTTTTAGGCGGGATGGCCATCACCAACGCTAAACTTGGTGCGGCGCACGGATTAGCCTCTGCACTAGGTGGCAAGCTCGATGCGCCACACAGTGTTATTACTGCGCGTTTGGCTCCTCATGTTATGCAAGAAAACATCAATGCCGCAAAAAGAGCAGGGCGCAGTGATGTGATAAGCCGTTACAAGCGATTGGCACAACTCGTCACGGAAAGAACCAATGCCAACGAACATGACGGCGTACTTTGGGTGAGAATGGTGCTGGATAAGCTTGAGCTGCCTCAGCTTGGCAAATTTGGTGTGTGTCAGACGTCGTTTGAGCAGGTCGCCGATGATGCACTAAAGTCAGTTGCCATCAAAGGTAATCCATTACCGCTTACGCAAGATCGTTTGGTGTACATTCTTCGCCAAGTTTGTGATTGCAGTGATGCCTGCATGGGCGAGAGTGAAGGTAGCCAACATGTCAGCTCAGTAGAGGTGTTGGAGTCACGTTCCGATCTTTCGGATGTGAATCAATAGAAATACGATCGACCAGATACGAAAAGGGGAGCTATTTAGCTCCCCTTTCTATTTTTTATTACAGACTAAGTCGATTCGTTAGTATTGACTTAGCTTGTCGTAGCGGCTGTCTTTCAGCGCGTCTTTTACTCGCTTCAAGTTCTCACGGAAACCAGTACCACGGCGTAGCGTAAAGCCTGTTGCTAGCACATCGATGACCGTCATTTGAACTACACGACTTGCCATTGGCATGTATACGTCTGTGTCTTCAGGTACATCTAGCGTGATAGCCAGTGAACTCGCTTTCTCTAACGGTGAGTCTTTTGCTGTGATGGCAATAACCGTTGCGCCGTTTTCACGAGCAAGGTTTGCAATCTCAACTTGGCTCTTAGTGCGACCAGTATGAGAAATCAGAACGATAACGTCATTGTCACTGCAGTTGATGCAGCTCATGCGTTGCATCACGATATCTTCGAAACAAGTAATTGGAATATTGAAGCGAATAAACTTGTTTTGAGCGTCACGTGCAACAGCAGAAGAAGCACCTAGACCGAAGAATGAGATGCGCTTAGCTTGAGTCAGAAGATCAACCGCGCGGTTAACTTGCATCGAATCAAGACTGTTTTTCGCCACGTCCAAACACGCCATTGTCGATTCGAAAATCTTGTGCGTGTAAGCATCCGGACCATCGTCTTCTTCGACATTACGGTTTACGTAAGGCGTACCATTGGCAAGGCTTTGCGCAAGGTGAAGTTTAAAATCTGGGAAACCTTTAGTATCCAGACGACGACAGAAACGGTTAACAGTAGGCTCACTCACGTCAGCCATTTTAGCTAACGTTGCAATGCTTGAATGAATTGCAGTTTGTGGAGACGCCATAATTACTTCTGCAACTTTGCGCTCTGACTTACTGAAATTCTCCAGGTTTTTTTGAATTTTTTCTAATGTATTCATAGTGTTCACGAGGGTATAGAGAACAACTCGCTGGCTCTGTTAACGTATGGAAACCCAAGGGGCTTCTCGGTCTAGAGGGGCGTTAACGAAAACCACCAGCGCCATAAATTCAGTATAAACCCGATCCTTTATCTGGCTAAAACAAATACCGTTACTATTTCGTGAGAATTTGACAAGCCTCAAACAAAATGTTGTAAAAACTACAGAATTGAAGGCGGGATCGTTGGTTTGTTGCTCTAGTGGCACAATAATGATGTCTGAGTTACACCAAAAAGAAAGAAATTTTCACTTTGATGTAACTCACATTGTCGCCTAAGAATTGAGAATGTCGTCGACAGTTTCTTCAATCTTAGCCATCAAGCTCGGTGCTTGCTGAGCAATTTCTCTTTGCTCACTCAAAACCGCGCTCAAGATATCGTTGGTGGTTAATGGGTTAGCAAGAACGACGCGGAATACAATGGTGTTCATGCGTTGCCATTGGTCTGGATTCAGTCGAGTACGAGACACAAACGACTTACCAGTTTCACGCTGACGTTTCTGAATAAACTGAGTGAGCTGGTTGATTAGCTCATTAAGTTTTTCTTTCTGAACGCCTTGTGCTTTATCTAATGCCGCGCGCATATTGGTTGGCAGATAGCGGTAGGTTAACAAACAAAGTTCAGGCTCAGACACCAATTCGAAGTCTTCTTGCTGGTTAATCAGATCGGCAAAGTAACGTGCTTTCTCAATACTTTGGTCGATCAGAAGCTCGTAACCCGGGCGACTGATGATATGCATTGCTGCGTAAACCAACATTGCCATTCCAGAACGAGAACCCTCAAGCGTATGACTGCCTAAGTCTTTAGAACCTTTACGCAAGATGTACTGTGCATGATGCTCGATAGACTTCATCGCATCTGGATCTTTAAACAGAACCATGCCAGCGCCCATCGGAATGTAAAGCTGTTTGTGAGCATCGATCGTTACAGAGTCGGCAAGCTCAACGCCACCAAGTAGGTGACGATGATTGTTCGACATCAGCGTCGCGCCGCCCCAAGCTGCATCCACGTGGAAGTGGCAGTTGTGCTCAGCACATACTTCTGCAATTTGAGGTAGAGGGTCAACACTGCCAGTCTCTGTCGTACCAGCAACACCAACCACAGCGATAGGCTTGATGTTTTGTGATTCGAGCTCGGCGATTTTTGCTTTTAGGTCGTCAACAATGATGCGGTTGTTCGCGTCTGTTTTGACGGCAACTAGGCCCTCTTGACCAAGGCCAAGAACGTCTGCTGCTTTCTTAAGAGAGTAGTGACCTCGTTCAGAAACCAAAATTGCTAAGCCTTCGTAGCCATAATGTTTCATGGCTTTGAACAGACCTTCTTTTTCTACACCTTTGAATGCGCCATCAGCCTTCAGTGCTTTATTGCGAGCAACCCAAAGCGCAGTGATGTTAGCGATGGTGCCGCCGGAGCAAAATGCACCGAGAGAGTGTTTCGCGCTGTGCATCCATTTACGGTAGAACTTATCGTCCTGACCATAGATAAGGCGATGCAACATACCAAGAACTTGACGCTCAAGCGGTGTGAAAGCTTTTGATGTTTCGATTTTCACCAAGTTTTGGTTCAAGGCAATCATGATCTTCGACAGCGGCATTAAGAAATACGGCAGGGCAGAGGTCATGTGACCAATAAAGCTTGGTGCAGAGGTGTGAACCGAGTGAGATACCAAGGTATCTAGCAGGTGCTCGGTATGGTCTGACACGAACTCAGGTTGCTCAGGAATCTGAGCAGAAGAAAAGTCTTTCTCAATTTCACGTAAAGGCTTTTCTTCTGCCACGATGTGTTCACGAAGAAATTGATTCAGGTTCTGCGAAAGACTTTCATCAATTTTAGTCAACGTTGAATCTGGACCTTCAGGGATAGTGAAGATCTTTAACAAGCTCTCGAAGCTAACGTCAGCGGTTTTTTGTTCCTTAACCATAGCAAAGAATCTTTGTAGTTATTTTGGTAATGCGAGCGGCACAATCTAAACCAAAACGGGCGCAAAGTCCCGTTTTAATTATTGAAACCCATATTGCTGAAATGAAATTCAAGGGTGGGATTTATTCACATTTCTGCGTCTCAATCTTAGCAATTGATTGATTATACTTGTTAAGCGCAGAATCGATCTGTTTTGGGTGGCTCAATAAGTCAGCAAATGCAGAGCGTAGGTCGTAGTTCTTTGGATGGTTTGCAGATTGACGATCGCTGAAGGTTTTCTTCGCCGCTTCGCCTAGGGCATCACTGCGTGTCGCCAGTTGCTTCACATCATGTTGTTCTAGCTTCAACCATGCCTCAACCGGTTGCTCTGTTGCTACTCGGCTTGGATCGTTTTCTAGAAAGTAATGTACTGCTTCACGGTTGAGTTCGAAGTGGTGTTTACGACCTTCCAAGAACCATTGGCTAACTTCGTTTAAGTCAGGGTATTGAGTCACAGTTAGGTCTACGAGGTCTTGATACCACTGTAGGGAAGCATCAATGTAGCCATCGTATTTAGTTGCAAGACATTGCTGATCAGCAGCAAAAGTAAAAGTTGAGCTTGTAGCGAGGAGCGCCGCAACGACAAAGCGTTTCATTATTATTCCTTTTGGTTGTATTCCCTTTGTAACCCCAATAGACATATGCCTTGCCTGTCACTGATTACCGATCCAAGAGTTAAAAATTAAAGGGCTCGATAACAAAGCGGTGAACCAGAAAATTCTCTTCGAATTGAGCATTTTGAGGTTACTTGGGTATTTGAATTTTTGCCGTATTGTAATGGATGTTAATGAATATTCCTGAGATCTAGCTAGCAAGAGACACAAAGAAAAGCATCATAACTGGCACTAATAAGCTCAAGATAAAGCCACTAACAATGGCAACAGGCACACATCGAACACCGCCCGTGGTTTGAATGACGGGCAGGGTAAAATCCATCGCCGTCGCTCCAGCGTAGCCAATTGCTGTTGATGGATAACTGCGAATAAGCAGCGGAATGGCAATCAAAGCGACCAATTCACGCATCAGCTCTATTAAGAAAGAAGCGCCGCCAAAGATAGGGCCAAAGGCGTCACCCATCAAAATGCCAGCCAGTGAATACCAACCAAAACCGGAAGACATTGCCAAAGCTTGATAAAGAGGAAGATCCAAAATCGTTGCAGCAATCACGCCGCCAAGCATGCACGTTGCGATGATCACTGTCGCAATAGCCATGCCTTGTTTGTTGAGTAGTATTTGTCTGAGCGTCAAACCACTATTGCGCAGTTGAATGCCGATAAAGAAAAGCAAAAGGAATAAAATCCACTCGCTCGCTGTGTCTACCCAAGACAAGCCAATAGGAAGAATCAAGCCAGCGATTAGACCACCACCCACAACAACGACAAGTTTTATTGACTCTAAGGCCATTGACGAAAGAGGGAGCTTCTTTTGATTCTGATCGGTTTGCAAAGGAAGCAACTTATCGACCAAAGGTAAAGCGAGTAGGTTGCAGGCTCCCAAGCACACAAAGAAGGTGCCCGCGTATAGAAGGATGGTTTGTAGATTGCTACCTAAATTATCCAGCGCAGCCAAACTCAAGCCCATCAGGGAAAGAATGACGTAAATAAGGTACGACGTCGATTTATTGATCTTCTCCAATACTGACGCGCGAGAAACTGGAATTAAGTAACCCACCACGAGTGGGGCGAAGATAAATAGCATCCCTGAGAACATAAAGCCCAATGATTCCTTTCTGGATAAAGAACAACAGAGCCACGAATCAACGTATCAGAATACTATCTGACGCTTATCGTGGCTTGATTTGAAGCTGGTAAGATTAAAGACCGCTTGCGCTGAGTACTTCTTTAATTTCACTTTGGAAGTCAGTATCACTCATATTACTGAGATCGTACAAGACTTCTGCACCTGTTAAATTAAATTCTACTTCGTGATCTTCAATGCGTTCGTCTTGGTTACGGAACATTAATAGATGGTTTGCGATACGAGCAATATCTAAATAGCTTACTTCAGGGCGAGCAGATTCGAACTTCTCATTCGAGGAGACTTCGCGGAAGTCATTATCAAAGCCCCATTTTTCTAGCACTAATTTACTCGTTGCAGAACAGCGGGTTTGGAATATTTGTAGCGCGATATCGGCATCAAGGTAATTGCCGCGATCGAGATAGAGGTGGTACTCATTGATTAGGCAGAATAAGCCAATATCGGCTAACAAGCCAACCAGCAGTGCCTTTTCTTGCTCCAGATGCCCATAGGTCGCCGGCTCATGCTTACGAAACTCTTGAACCACTAACACCATGGTTGCGCCAAGCTCACGTGAAACCGCCGCACTTTTCACCAAGATGCTATTACACTCTTTGGTTAGGTTTACAGAGTGCTTCAATTGTTCAATCGCTTGCGCGGTGACGATATCCCTCACTCGCAGAATCCCAAGGCGTGAAACTGCTGTCGTTAGGTCATTGCATGTAATGTTGCGACGATTAAAGATGACAGAGTTTGCCACGCGAACAACAACCGCAGCCAAACCTGGATCTTCCAGTAACGCATTTGCTACATCTGCAATGGTCGTGTGTTCTTCAGTACAAAGTTGTTGGATCTTGAGGACGACATCTGGGATGGGAGGAAGGGAAATTTTACCAGTAGAAATCGATTGTTCTACCAGCTGAGCGAACTCAGATTCGAGTGCCTTTATGAGCTTATCTTTATTATTAGGTAGCCAAAAAAATGATAAATGTTCCATTATGACGCTGTGCTTGAGAGCTTTCGTACAGTGTACCCTCACAGTATGTTAGTTATCAATTAAATACCTAATCCGCTCTCGCAATTGCCGCATTAATCACCATGATGCTTATTTTTTGGCACTTAGTGCGTCAAAAAAACATCGAATGAAGATAAGTAACTGTGAAACTAATCACGTATGTTGAATTTGTAGTTTGGCATCTGTGACATAGATCCTAACTTATTTTTCAACGTTAAGTATGATTAAGACAGTTGGTGAGCGCAATTCACAAAAATATCGCCAACATAACGACAATTTTTAATCGCTATAAGCTGCTGTTCAATCTGGTGACATCGCTAATCGGGGTAATTTATTCCAATTAAAGAGGTCAATGGACATGACAGACCAAGCTTTTTTTAACTATGTAAGCAATTTTAGTGAGTACCAAAAACGTTCAATGTTTGGTGGTATTGGTTTATTCAGCAATGACGCAATGTTCGCGTTAGTAAGTAACGACTGTTGTTATTTACGCGGCGGAAATGGGTTGGATGATGAGTTTACTCAACTAAACTGCGAAAAGTATAAGCACGTCAAAAAACAAACGACGGCAACCGTAAACTATTACGACGTAACAGACCTGTTTGATTCAAGCTTTGATGGGTTAGACGAACTGTTACAAAAATCAATTGAATGTTCTATTAAGGAACGCAAATACCAAAAGTCTTCCGCCAGTAGACGTTTGCGCGATCTGCCAAATATGCAGTTAACGCTCGAACGCATGGTAAAGAAAGCCGGCATTGATGATGTCGACACATTTTTAGAACTTGGACCGGTAGAAGTGTTCAACAAAGTCAGAGTTGCTTACGGCAGTGACGTTGACGTGAAGCTTCTATGGAAATTTGCAGGTGCGATCGATGGTATCCACTGGAAATTGATCCAAGAGCCACGCAAGAAGCAATTGCTAGCGATGTGCGAGTAAGGCGCTTTAGTTTCACGATGATTGACTCGTTTAGGATGAAGTTAGCGAGTCATAAAAGGTGAGTGTTGAAAGCGACAAAAGGAAGTTGATGCTTTTAGCCACTTCATTCGAGTTAGTCATTGCTACAAATTAGTTATCAGAAAAGAAAAACCGAGGCAGATGCCTCGGTTTTTTTATTTGTGCTTCTAGGGCTGTTCAATCAAGGGGGTGATTAGAACTTGAAGCGAGTAGTGAACATCACTTGGTCACCGTAGAAGTCGTTAATACGTGCTTCTGCACCTAGAGAGAATAGCTCTGTAGAGTGGAAACGAGCGTAAACAGAACCAATCCAATCGTCATCGTTGTCGATAGATACGTAGCCTGCTTTACCACCCACTTCTAGTTGTGGACCAAGCCATTGGCGTACACCAAGGTTCAGTTCCATACCAACGTCTGTGCTGCTTGAGTTTGATGGTTGTACAACACGCATTAGCATTGCACCCGTTAGGTCAGCCCAGTTGTTTAGTGGAGAGTGGAAGCCAAAACCCGCTGCTGAATCGAAATCGCCATCGAATTCAGAATCGATGCGTGCAATTACGTGTGCATTTGGGTGGATTGATTTGCTGAAACCAGCACCGAATGTTACTGGGCTTGCACCAATGCGAGCTTCCATGTAGTCGTAGCTAAAGTTGCTCATTGTTGCTGGAGCGTTGTAGTCGTTCGCAGCTAGAGCTTGGCTAGATGCCAGCAAAAGGGCAGCGGCTAATAGTGTTTTACGCATAACTAACGATAAACCTTGTCTTATAGTTCCATGGATCCAAGTAACCACTTGAACCGTAATCTGATTTGTTCGACATCATAATAAAAACCAAGGGCGACGACCAACAAAAAAGTGTCGATGTTTTGTCAAATGAGTCAATTGTGCCAAGTTAACAGCAAAAAACGCGCCATGTTGGGGTGACGCGGCGCGTTTTTGTGTTTAAAGGACTATTCGCCGAAGCTCGCTCGTCTATCTGCCATGGCGTTAAGAATTGCTTCTGCGTCTAAAATAGAAGTCCAGGATAGAAGGTTATCATCATTTTCTATCATAAAAGCAGTCAGTTGCGAGACGATAGCTTCTCTTAATTCTTCACCTTTCCAAGGTTTAGCAATGTAGTAATCAAGACTTGCGTGGTTAACTGCTTCTACAGTGTCTTCAAGCCCTGCTTGACCAGTAAGGAGTACTTTTCGAGCGGATTTAGTGTCACCATTTTGACTGAGCTCGATTAAGAAGCTGATGCCTGTCTGTTCTGGCATGATGTGGTCACACAGAATTAAGGCGAGCTGAATACCATCTTCCGCCATTTCTTCAATCACTTGTTTGGCTTCCGTAACGGATTCCGCGCCTTCGACCACAAAGTTATCTTCAAATGACATCAAATCCTGAAGGACACTATCCAAGACTTCTCTTTCATCATCCACACATAAAATCAGATATTTAGTCATGCTTCATCTCCTTCTTGAGTGATAGGTAACCAGACGGTCATGCAAGTGAAATGGTTGAGCTCAGATTCCACTTCTATCCAGCCTTTATGGCCCGCCATGATTTGTTGGCAGATAGAAAGTCCGATTCCTAAACCGAAATTACCTTCTTTCTTAGTTGTAAAGTTGAGTTCAAAAATGGCTTTTTGTTGTGATTCTGGAATGCCGCATCCGTTGTCTTTGAATGAGATGACGGCATAAGTTTGACTGTCTTTCTCTACCAATCTCGACTGAATCACCAATTCCCCTTTGTCTGGGAAAGCATCAATCGCGTTGGAAATAAGATTGGTCCACACTTGTTGCAGTGCAATCGGCTGACAAAGGGTGTTTGGTAGCTCAGCATAGTCGGTCGTGACCTTGTGCATTTTGAGTTTGTTTTCAAAGATCACCAACGTATCTTCTATGCCTTCATGCAGGTCCGCAAAGTGCAAACTCTCATCATCAGAACGTGCGTACCCCTTCAAGCTTTTCACCATGTCAGCAATCCGAGCGGCGCATACATTTATTGAACGCAGAGAGGCTCCAACTTGATGATACTGCTCGAGAGTTCCCAAGGTGTGCAAGGATTCGGTTTTTTGACGGTTGAGCTGCGCTATCAAGGTTTGGTCAGATTCGAGTCCGAGATTAACGACTTTCTTAGCGAGCGTTCTGTCGGGTAGGTCGGTGCTAAGTTGTTTCACTCGTTCCCTTAGCTCGGCCGTAGAAGCGGGTTTGACACGTTGGGCTTTGGTCAGTAAGGCAACGCCTTTTTCTTGAATGTCATGACTAGGAAGTTCTTTAAGCAGATTCTCTAATGTCAGTGTCAGGTTTTCTACACCTCGCAAAATAGCCGCAATAGGGTTATTCAATTCATGAGCGACCCCAGCGACAAGCTGGCCAAGCATTGCCATCTTTTCACGCTCAATTAATTGCTGGTGGGCGGATTCTAATGACTCTAAGGTTTTTTGCAGTTGTAGCTTGGTATTAATGCTGCGTTGCAAACGTCGGTTGAAATGGCGCAACAACAAGTTGGTAAACAAAGGCAGCAAATTTGAATCGCTCTGCATTACTTTACGAAAGACTTTTCTATCTAGCTTGATCACTTCAGTTTTGGTGAGTGTTAAGGCTGTCGAGAAGGAACTTTCTCCAGTAACAAACGACATGCCGCCGACAATGTTACCTTTCGAATGTCGAACCACTTCGCGCTGCATACCAAGCTCATCGCGTTTGTAGAGTGCTACTTCACCACTGGTAATAAACCACAAGAAACTGTTTGGTTCGCCTTCTACCGTGAGCAAGTGTTCTGGTGAGTAGGTACGGCAAGCCTTGGTATCGTCATTTTGTTCAAAGAAATGTTGCAGAGCACTGATGACCTGTTCTGCCAGTTCTCCGTCGGAAAGGGCGTGATAATCGTTTAGGAAACCAGCTTGGTAGTTACTCATCTGATTTTCGATGTGTGCACGAAGCAACTTGTGCTGGTCGAGAATTTGACTATAGCTGAGTAAGTCTTCTCTGTCGTAACGCAGAATAAATTGGGTGAGCTCTTTCTGTGCTGTGTTGAACAGAACCTTGTCAGGGAGTGGCTTAGTTAAGCAATGGTCGAGTCTGCCTTCGTTGACAGCAGTTAAAATGGCTTCAATATCCGAAGAACAGCTGATCAGTATTTTGCGCGCTTGTTCAGTATGAGGCTTGCGATCCAAGCCAATGAGGAAATCGACGCCGTTAAAATGTGCGTGATGACTGGCAATAACGAGTGCCACTTTTTGCTCTCTTTCTTCGAGATATTCGAGAGCGCTCTGTGCTTCTTCTATCGATTCCACAGAGAGAATATCAAACTTACTTGAGAAGGCTGACAACTCCAATCGAAACTGTTCGGCACTGATTGGATTGTTGTCGAGGCACAATACAGCGTAACGGTTCACAGCGGTTTGAGCTCCGGTTAAAACTTGGCACTAACAACATATCAATTAAATGTAAGAATGGGTGGGAGCTGGGTATTATTCTCGATTAATGAACTAAAATAACCATCAATAGTCTGATATATCTCAATGTTTTATCCGCTTTGGGTTTGGGTTAGACTGAGCACAAATACTCAATAAGTGACGTTATGGAAAATCTAAAAAAAATCGGTGCCATTGGTGGCGCTATTTCTCTTGCGCTATGTTGGCCGCTAGCGGTTGGTCAGATTGGTCAAACTATCATTGAAGATGGTATCGCCAACATGAACGATGAAATGGTCAAAGGTGAAATCGTGGAATATGATCGCGGTTACCTGTCTTCAGTCGTTCTGACGCGTTACACCGTTGTCGACCCAGAAATCAAAGCGCAGCTTGAGCGCGATGGTCTTCCGACTGCATTTGATGTAACCAGTGACGTGACTCATGGTTTAACAAGCCTAAGTGCTGACTCTAAATTGGTGGATGCTGACTTCTTACCGCTGACGATGCACAGCAAAACTCAGTTGAATGGCAACACTGATTTTACGTTGGATCTTGCTAGCTGGAATTACCAGAATGATGCTCAAGGTATGCACCTTTCTTCAAGTCCCGCTCAAGTGAAAGGTAATGTAACGGTACTGGGTGATTTGAACTACCAAGTGTCGATTCCTTCGGTACAAATTGATTTTGAAAATGGCGAAGAGATTCACCTAACAGAGCTAAAAGGTGAAGGCAAAGGTAAGCAAGCAAAAGGTTACTGGCTAGGTGAGCAGTCTTTCTCACTACAAAAGCTAGATATCGTTGATGCGCAACTTGCTCCTATGTTCCTGATTGAGAACGCAAGCTACAGCGGCAATACCTCTCTGAACGAAGCGGGCGATAAGCTGAGCACGAAACTGGTGCTAGATGCGAAGCAAATGCGTTTAACAGATGGTACAGACGTTGATAACTTTAAGTTGGATTTTGCTATTGGCGATGTAGACAGCAAATCTTTCGATGAAATCATGTCAATTTACCAAAGCTCGCCAATGCTGGATGAGCAAGAGGTTCAAAAACTATTGCCACACATTGATACGTTGTTTAGCAAAGGCTTCAACCTATCTGTGAATGAGTTGTCTTTGGCGTTTGGTGAAGGCAAGTTCCGTAACGAATGGCAATTATCTGTGCCTCAAGGTACTGACCACATCACTCAAGACCCAATGAAGTTGATGACGGCGACAAATGGTTCTCTAAACACTTACTTCTCGGATGAACTCGTGGATCTTTACCCATTCATTCAAGAAAGTGTGGATGAGCTGATGGTGATGGAGCTTATCCAGAAAAAAGACAAAGGTTATGAACTAAAAGCGCAAATTTCTGATGGGAAATTGAAGTTCGAAAACGGACAAGAGTTTCCTTTAATCGCACTACTTATGCCAGCCTTGATGCAATAGAGAAGTTTACAAAGTAAGTTTTTAGCTTTTTCAGTTTAAAAAGAGGTCGTAAGACCTCTTTTGTTGTTTTTATCCCTGCAAAAACGTGATATTAATTTCGTAATCTTTACTTAGCAGGAGCAATGAGCATCATGGAACAAAATACGGACAACGTATTTAACTTCAGTGCAGGGCCAGCAGGTCTGCCAAAAGCAGTCATGCAGCAAGCACAAAAGGAGCTAATCAACTGGCAAGGTCTTGGTACTTCAGTGATGGAAATCAGTCACCGAAGCAAAGAGTTCATCAAGGTTGCAGAAGAAGCAGAGCAAGACCTTCGTGATCTTCTGAACATCCCAGACAACTACAAAGTACTGTTTTGCCAAGGTGGTGCTCGTGCTCAATTTGCCGCTGTTCCACTTAACCTTTTAGGCGATGCGGAAACTGCGACTTATATTGATGGCGGTTACTGGGCAGAAAGCGCAGTAGCAGAAGCGAAAAAGTACTGTGAACCAGACGTCTTCAACGCAAAGACTGTCATCGATGGCAAAGCAGCTGTATTGCCAGCGGCAGAATGGAAAATTTCTCCTGACGCGGCTTACGTACATTTCTGCCCGAACGAAACCATTGATGGTATCGAAATCAACGATATGCCAGTGACGGACAAACCAATCGTTGCTGATATGTCTTCAACCATTCTTTCTCGTGAAATCGACGTCTCAAAATACGGCGTGATTTACGCGGGCGCGCAGAAGAATATTGGTCCTTCAGGTATCGCTATTGCGATCGTTCGTGATGATCTGCTTGGTCTAGCAAAAGAAGTACTCCCAAGCATTTTGGATTACAAAGTGTTGGCAGAGAAAGAGTCAATGTTCAACACGCCACCGACGTTTGCTTGGTACCTATCTGGCCTCGTATTCAAGTGGTTGAAAGCGCAAGGCGGCGTAAAAGCGATTGAACAAGTAAACCGTGACAAAGCTGCACTGCTTTACGATTACATTGACCAATCAGACTTCTACCGCAATGGTGTGCATTCTGCGAACCGTTCTCTAATGAACGTACCATTCCAACTTGCTAAGCCTGAGCTAGACGGAACGTTCTTAGAATTAGCAGACGCGAAAGGTCTGAAAGCGCTAAAAGGTCACCGCGCGGTTGGCGGTATGCGTGCTTCTATCTACAACGCAATGCCACTAGAAGGCGTACAGGCCCTTGTCGACTTTATGCGAGAGTTCGAGCAAGAATACGCTTAATCGCGACCTGTGATACAATCCTTCAAAGCGTCGCATTAGCGGCGCTTTTTACTTTCTGCCGAATCGCTATTTTCTAATGGAAGCACACGCACATTTCCAAATGGCGATTTTGAACAACCATCCGCTGTTCGCTATCTTTGTAACATCATCAATTTTCGAGAAATCTAGTGAGAAACCTCTGTCTGACATTTCTGCTTTGCTTATCTTCCTTTGCAAATGCACAAGAGATCCAAGTGTGGAGCGGTATTGAGTACTCAACCGTTGCTGAGATCCAAGAGCGTTTTGAGGCAGAGACGGGCAACAAGCTGGCGATTCGTGAGTTTGACGTAAACAACATTCGCTCAGAGCTGTTATTAGCGAAACAGACAGGGATTACGGTACCTGATGTGATTTGGGTTCCTTCAGATTTTCTAGGGCTACACGATTATTTCGATTTGGCTCAAATCCCTTCGAGCTGGATTGATGAAGAGAGTATTGAGCCTAAAGCACTAGAACTGGTTACGGTTGATGGTGCAATCTATGGCGTGCCTCTTGGTTTAGGCAATCACCTTGTGTTGTACGTGAACACCAAGCTAACCAAAGATCTCAAACCGACTTGGGAAGAGTTGCTTGAAGAAGCTCAGCAGGGAAGAACGATGCTCGCGATGCAGTATCCGAATATGTATTTTTTGATGTCGTTTGTTCCAATGTTTTCTGACCATCGCTCTAAACCGGTTACAGACATTGATGTTGGTGCCTTAGCTGCTGCGCTGAAGTTTTATGGTGATCTTCCTGTCATCGGCGTTTTAAAAGGCGAATACGGCCAAGACCGGGCACGACAGCAGTTTATCGATGGTGAAGTGGCGTACTTAATTGATGGTGATTGGGCGTTAGGGGAGCTTAAACAACACTTTTCAACAGAGCTGAAAATCAGCGGCCTACCAACTTACAACAACCATCACATGCACTCATTGAGTGGTGGTAAGGTGCTGGCCTTCAATTCTGAAGCCATGGCAAATCCAGATAAAAGAGAAGCCATGCGCACGCTCGCGACCATCGTACAGAAACCTGAATTCATCGAAGACGTTATCATCAACCAGAATCTGATTTCGACCAACCGCTCAATCAATCGCAAATGGTATGACGAGGAGAGCTCCTATTACAGTGATCTCTATACCGAGTTGAGCCCTGCTTATGTCATGCCGAGTACTGTCGAAATGGCGGTGACATGGGAAGCGTTGATTCGTGGCTATAAGCGTTTTCGCGCAGGCATGCCCGCAGAATCTGCTGCCGAGTTTGTAGTGGACTTCATTCAAAAGCACTCTCAGCATATTCACAAACGTAGGAAAGCATCATGATAAGTTTACGTAACATCCTAACTTTGATTGTGGTGCTAGGCTCTTTGCTTCCTGCTTATTGGGTCGGTACCAGCATGATCGAAAAACACCAAGAAGATCTGTTGGTAGAGAAAGAGATTAAGCTTGTTAATACCAATCAAGGTATCAAGAAAACAGTGACGGAAGATCTGACGTTCGTCGCGAACTTAACACGTTGGTACTCCAAAGACCGTTTGTTGGTTCAAGGGATGGATAACGTGCTGTATTCAAGCATCATCTGGCAGATGATCGAAACGTTTGAAGAATTGGCCGTTAACGTCAGTACCACTTATATCATCGACAAAAACTGGCAGCCAATGTACGAAAGCAATGGCTCCGTTTACCACTTAGAAACCAGCAAACTGCTTAACAAAATACGCGCCGCTAGCGACGTTTATAAGCAGGGTAAAATGTTCCACACCACTTACTTTGATGAAGGGTTAGTCTTGGAGGGGGGACAAAGTGGAATTGCCTTCGTTAGTCCGCTTTTGCCGTATACGCTGTTGCCTGGATCAGAGTATGAGCCGCAAGGTTATTTGGTGGTGTTGGTTTCGTACCAAGATTTGATTCGTATCTCTCAACCTTTTCTCTATGCGCAAGAGAGCGTGAACTTCCACTATGGTGACATCAACAAGCTAAAGACGGATAACTCTCGCCATGTGAGTGAGATAGAGGTGAACAACAGTAACTTTGTAGAGCCGCTTGAAGTCACTATGGTACACACTGTTTCTGACGCTGTGCGTAACCAAGACCTTATGCGCTCGAAGCAACAGCTACTCAATATTATCTTCGCGACGCTCATCGTGACTCTGTGCTTTGCGATTGTGGCAAGTCGTTGGTTGACTCAACCTATCAGGAAGATGGAGCGGGTGGTACGTAGCTTTAAAAACAACAAGCGCCCGGATCTTCAACCTAAGCAGTTCCAGTTTAAAGAGTTTAGGCAGTTGATGAGATTGCTCGACTCGTTGTGGCTGCAATTGACCAACCACATGGATGAATTGGAGATCAGAAACCAAGCATTGCGAAAGGCAAACCTGCAAGTCCAAGAAACCAACGCACAATTAGCGAACTTTAACCAAGAGCTAGAGCATCGCGTTGATGAACAAACGGCAGAGTTACGTGCGAACTTAACCTGGGAAGAAGCGCACCAAGCTAAATTGATGACCTTGATTAACTTCACCACCAGCCATGCAGGTGTGGGGTATCACGCGATTCCGGAAGTGATTAATTCAGGTTTGATCAAGCTCTTCCCTGATTCAGACATGCGCTTTAGCTTTGAGAAACCGGATTGTGAACGCGTCAAAACGATGCGCTCATCAACGGGTTCTGAGCTGGGGTACTTCGACTACGGCACTTATTCGATGAACGAAGAGGAAGGCATCCTTCTAGAGCTATTCAAGAAGCAGCTCTACTCTTGGCTTGAATTGGAAGAGTTCGCTCGTCGAGATAAGCTCTCCAAAAGCTTTAACCGAAAAGCGTTTGATGAAGACTATGAGTATGCGCGCCAGTCTGTTGCTCAGGGGCGTTGGCGTAGGATGTCGATTCTTATCATCGATATTAACGGATTGAAGACGTTGAATGATACCTACGGGCACGATCGTGGCGATATGTTGATTGCTAAATCCACCCAACTGATTAAGACAGTACTTCAAGGTAAGCACGCACTGTATCGAATTGGTGGCGATGAGTTTGCGGTGATTGCACAAGATATGAATGCCGCAGCATTAGATGAACTGATTTCTGCTTTGGAAGCATCTCAGCAAGAAAAATGGATAGAGCTATCAGGGCAAAACCGTCACCCAGTTCAGTTCTCTGTTGGCGGTGCATCGAGTGAGTCAGTAGCGCTGGAAAATCTGTTCTCTATCGCAGATGAGGCCATGTACGAGAAAAAACGCGCGTTCTACCAAAAGTAAACAGCTATCAGAGTAGGGCATAGAGAGCCGAGCCTATTAATCTAGCGTTACTCGCCTGAATACAAAAAGCCCTCGCTGTCCGTGCAGCAAGGGCTTTGTATTTGAGTATCGTGAAGCAGTCATTAGTTATTGTTGCTTCAGAGCCCTAGTTATTGCTTTGGGAGCTCTTTACATCAATGACTCTACTTTAAATGCAGGGTTAGCGGCTTTGCGACTGCGATAGATTCAATTGGTGAAGCGTCATCAAGTGGGTAAGAAATGCTAGAGCTAATAATGCCTGCATTGTAGAGGCAGTACACAAGATCCAATTTGATGTTGTTCTGCTCTAATTCCACACCCGTAAAAACCGAACCGCAATCCGAGATCTCGGTAAGGTTCACCGCCTTTTGCAACGATATTTTTAGTAGACGATCTTCTGCGTCGTAGCTAAACGCTCTTACTGCGAAATCATCAATGTCGATAATGGACTGATTTTCCTCGTCAGTATCAAGAAAAATTGGATTTACTTTGTCCCTGTATCGGATTGAGAGCGTTCCGTGCAAATCAAATGGGTAGCGAATCTTTTTCATGCGTTTCACCTGTGAATAAACGTATAGCACTTTAACGTTTCATCTTAACGACTATGAAGCTTGATAAGATAGCATTTACAAATTGATACATACCCCTATTGCTAAGTATGGGTATATTCAAGGAGTTGCGTTTGTTTTTTGTACGATACGCTGCCGATTAAGAAGTGATACCTAATGAGTTCTCAACGCGGATATGCACGGATTAAATGCTCTAACTTAATCAATCCTAAGCATATTATAAAAAGCTAAACTGTTATCTGCCTACGTAATGCAGCAAATAGGATTTAGAATGGAAACCAATAAGTCAGAGCGTTCAGTTTTTGGTTCAAGTTTCAGGCTCTAGTTTCTTAGCTCAAGTTTCTTAATAATGCGCTCTGGGTACGTTACCGTTGAACTCGTTGATGGCCGTATGCGTGATGTAAGGTCGAAAACTAAATGCGGGCGACGTGGATAATAAAAAGGCCAATCACAACAGGTTAGGAGGGAGAGTCTGCTGTTATTGACCTTTTGATGAACAGTATCGTTCAAGCACAGAGTGGGGCAGCTGAATGCCGAAACTTTCGCTGTTTGTTGCTAATTAACAAATGCAGTCAGGGTGCTCCGTACAGGTGTCACACTGGCGGTGAGTGCAAACGCCGCAACAAGTGAGCAAGTAAAGAAACTCAGGTTGCGTGAACAGTTCACTGGTTTCAATATACATGATCGCTCTGGTGTAACGCTTAGACCCGACTTTAATCGCTCCAACTGGGTTTTCACCTTCGTAAGCGGCGACACTAAAGCCCATTTTGAGCATAACATCGACAGAACTCTTGAGTGTGACACTCGCGTAATAGTGATGAATATGCGCATTTTGAGCCAAAAAGGTAAATTCAGTGTGTAACTGCCTTCGGAAAACACGTTCATTCTTCGAGTGTTGACTGATGGCGTAGTAAGAATATACCCCTTTATCTTTCAGCGGTTTGGTGAGTCTTAGGTCAATGACATCGATCGGTAAGCGGTTCTTCTTTACTCGATCAATTTCATTCTCTAACGTTGGCTCGGTGAAAAACATGCCAATGTTATGTCCTACTAACTCTCCCCGAGAAAGGTACTTGTAAGCAATTGCGCGACCGTCCTTTTGGTATTCCACCAAATCGATAGTAGCCAGATTGTGCTTAATGTTGAGCGACTTCAATTGATTGTGGAAGTTGTTCAAACTGTGAATGAACTCTTGTTCATTACTTTGGCTGAGCTCTTCCTCATCAATATTATTGTGCTCTACCGGACACGGAGTATTGTAATCAATCCCCGAGATGATCGACATCGCATCCTGGTAGCGTTGCTTCAAAGACAGTTCAAATTGCTCAACTTCATCCTTTAAAGATGAGTCTAATCCCAAACTGCACAGATAAGGCAGCAAGTTGTTTTCAAACGCTCGTAGGACTCTTACCCGACGGCTTAAGCTTGGTTGAGTAATGCCCCGTTCCCATCGACTGAAAGTGACACAGTCTATATTAGCTAAATCACCACCTAAGAGATTTAACCTTATCGATGCTTGCTCCTGAGTTAACCCTAATGTGGTTCTTATTGCTTTTAGATAACTCCCGAACACTTTACTTTCCCCCATAGGTTTAAAACATGTCCATAGCTAATTCTTATTTTTCGTTTAAGTTATGTGCATGACATTCCTCTGCCAAATATGTCAATCGTTGGAAATGTTATTCCATTTACTTACGACCCTTTAAAATTGACTTGGCGTATAGGAGGTTGAAAATGCATTAATATTTATGTTGTGTTTGATCATAAATATCATGCAAATCATATTGTGTTTGTTATTAAATTGAGAAGGCATTGTGCTTATTGAGTCGATTGAAGATGCCTAGTGATGGCCAATGCTGTCCTAAAATAGATGAAAATAGCCTTGTAATTACAGTCTTTTTTAATGCTTGGTCACATAGGTTGATGAAATCTATACAATTATACGTTCGGTAAATCATTTTTTACTGTTATCTTAAAAATGAGAAAGGTTCACGGGAAAGAACATATTTTATATGAGTATGTTAGATATAATTATCAGGATCTTTCCCAACTGAATTTATTATTTATCGATTAGTGCTAATGCACTAATAGACGCCGTAAGTGAATTTACGGCGCTTAATATATTTCAGGAAAGCCTTATTTAGCGTTTAACGTTTTGTAGTATTTGCTTGGTGTTGATGGAGTAGATATATCATTGAAGGCTGTGCTAGAAGTACGGCAGTATCCACTTTTAGTAAGCATTTGCGATAAGACGTTTTGCCTATGGTTACAGAACCTGCTTTATCTGGCGTGTCATAAGCGACTTTTTCAGCCCCTAAGCTGACTAAATAGTCGGTAAACTTATTATCAAACGCGTAATAGTACAACTCGGTGATATTGGAACGTTCTGCTAAGTAATCCACTAACGTCGGATGAAGCATCATAAAGACTTGCTCGTTGGCAGCATATCGGCTCAAGCAACATAGTGCCATGCCTCGGCTTTCTGAGTACGCACGAGCTTGGCTAAGCGGCAAGGTTTGGTTTGGATTATGAAAATGTGCATCTAAATCCTCAACCCGGAATAGGAACGAGATAGAGTGCCCACGTACTTTGTTCGTCTCACTGTCTTTATATACTTTGGCGATTAACTTATCGTCATTGTGCATCGCCACATAATCGAGATTGAACATCCCTGGGTAATGCGCTTCTGAATTGAGAAAGAAGTTTTTTAAGCGAGCTAGATCGGCGTCAACATGCTCAGTGAACAGCGTCTCTTCAATGATTTCGGCTTCTTTACTCGGCTTTAGCTCTTCATATCCCGATGTTAAGAGCATTGCTCGTTGCGAATGAAAGCGGTCATATAAGATATCGTCGAGCATAGTGCCATTTTCTGGAGACGGAATGGACAACAAAAATGGTTTTAAGTCCAATGCGAGTTCACGAAGTACTCGGATCGCTTTTACCGCATTTGGCGAGGTTGTGTTTCTTTCCCATCGACTGATCGTTACTGAGTCGATAGAGGCAAACTCTGGGTTTGCGAGGTTGAGCTTTGTGGCAAGTTCCCTTTGCGTCAAGTTGAGCTGATTTCTCAACTGTTTTAAATAGTCTCCAAACATACACTTACCTTGTTTTTATTATGGAAAGGAAGCCAAAACTAATTGGCTTCTTACACTAGGGTAGTTGATTATTGAGGATATTGTTTTTTGAGAAGGAGGAGCAACTCAGGGCGTGTCAGCCAAATCGCACTGTCGAGTTTAAGTAAACAGCGCATGTACTTTTCTGCACCGATTTTGACGATGCCTTGTTCGCTTGGTGCGTCGAAAGCCACTTTTTCGGCGCCGATCCCAATCATATAGTCTGCCGTGAGTTTATCGATGGCATAGTAGTAAAGGTCTTGAACGTTCGCATGAGTCGCGAGGTAGTCAATACCGGTTTGATGGTCAATCCAAAAGGTCGGCTCATCAGAGCAAAAATGGGTTAACGTACAGATTGCCATCTTTTTGTTGCTTGAATAGGCTTTGGTCTTTTTTATCGGGATCTTAAGAAACGGCGAGCAATAATAGTCTTCTAAATCGTCGGCATGGAAGAAGAAAGACAGCGAGTGCCCCAGCAATCGTCCAGACAGCTTATCGAGATATTTCTTGCCGTAAATCTTATGATCTTGCTGATATTGGTACAGGTCGACGTCAAACAAGCTGTCGTGTTCAATGCCAATGCCACTCAAGAAGTTCTTCAAACCCGCTTCGTATTTTTCCCCTCTGGATTCAAACAGTGGTGCCTCAAGCACATTACGTGCTTCAACCTCTTGGTTTGATTGATACGAAGTATTCATCAAGACATCTTTAGGAGAATGGTAACGCTCTTTCAGATAGTGATTAATCTGAGTCTTGTCCTCATCAATCTCGATGGAGAGAAGGTAGGGTCTTAGATCGTTGGTAAGGGTTCTGAGTACTTTAACCGCTTTAACCGGATTCGGTGCGGTAGTATTGCGTTCCCAACGACTGACCGTTACAGAGTCGATAGAGGCGAACTCTGGGTCTGCTAAGTTAAGTTTTACCGCAAGTTCCTTTTGCGTAAGATTTCCCTCGATCCTAAGCTGTTTCAGGTAATCCCCGAACATACATTGCCCTCATAATAACTTGAATCGTGTTTCTTACACGTGCCTACATTAATTGTAGAAACTATTTTTATGCTAGGCAGTGTTGCGTTCAATCATGTCAATAATATGTCTGGATTTGGTTATATCCTGTTCATCTATATAAGAAAGAAGTGACACTTATTAATAATTATTCGCGTTTTAGCAGCTCAATGATCTCTGGTCTGGATAACCAGATAGCGCTATCAACTCGGTATAAACAGCGTTTAAAAGATTGATTGCCAATTTTCACAATGCCGTTTTCATCGGGCGTATCAAAAGCGATTTTCTCTGCGTCTAAGGTATTCATATAATTGACTGACCATTGGTCAACAGCATAAAAGTACATATCATGAATGTTTGCATGAGAGGCAACGTATTTCGCACCAAATGCACTGTTTTGCCAAAATACAGATTCGATCGATGAATAACGAGAAATGGTACAAACCGCCATGGCTCGGCTCGTGGAATAAGGGCGAGCTTGCTGCAATGGCACTGGATAAAATGGCGATGAGAAATACTGATGTAATTCGTTAGCATCAAATAAAAACGAGATACTATGGCCCAGAATTTCTTTGCTTTCTTCATCCGTGTATTTGCGAGCGACCATTTTGTTATCGAGCTGATATTGGTACAAATCGATATCGAATAGCGCTTTGTTATCGAGCGACAAACTATTAAAAAAGTGTTTTAGACTAGTTAGGTAATCATCCTGATCGCTTTCTAACAGCTGACTTTCCGTAATCGCATTACTCTTTGGCTGCGTATCGTAAGAGCTATTCATTAACGTTGCCCAAGGCGACTTGAATCGATATTCAACAATCTTTTCGAAAATGCCTTTTCCTGACTCAGATGGCAGCGTGATGAGAAAAGGCATTAAGTCGGTGGTGAGTACTCTAAGGATTTTGATGGCTTTTATTGTCGTTGGTGCCGTCGTTCCTCGCTCCCAGCGGCTGATTGTCACTGGATCAATCGAGGCGAAATCGGTACTCGCGAGGTTCAGTTTGGTCGCGAGTTCTTTTTGTGTCAGTCCAATCTCATCCCTAAGTTGTTTTAAGTATTCCCCGAACATCCATTGCCTCGCATATTTTGTTCTGTAATAGGTTATTGATTGCTCTATCATTATAGGAGTCGCATAGCAAAGCTCAAGCAAACCCATTTTTCGATGCCTACTATTGTGTATTACGTTCCCTTAATCTTTATATTAGAGAACTATTGTAAACGGTAAGACCCATGAAAAATTCAACGAGGGAGGATGAATGTAAAACGGTCTTTGCGGATATTCGTAAAGGCGCTTTCTATCCCATCTTTCAACCAATCTATGGATTGCAGCACGGCCACAAAATTGGTGCTGAAGTGCTAACGCGATGGAATACGCCAAGATGTATCGAAAAATCTTTCCGTTGTATCGAGGAAGAAGGGTACGCCAACTTTTTTACTAAACGATTATTCAAAAAGCTTTCAACGTGTTTGGATGAGCTTCCTGAATCGATTGGCTTCATTTCGGTAAATATTCCACCTTCTTATCTTTCCAGTCTGTCTTTTTTTGCCGATGTGTTGCCTTTATTGAACGCATGTAAGCGTATGGGAAGCACGTTATGGCTTGAACTGACCGAGCAAACGCAGTATCCAACAGAGGTGTGCGATAAGTTGATGTTTAAGATCAACTTACAACTATGCCAAAATTTGGGAGTAAAAATTGCGCTGGACGATTTTGGTCGAGACAATCATAAGAATGAATCCATCATTCGGTATGTATCGCCAGATGTGGTGAAGCTCGATCGAAGCTTACTCAGAAGGCAAGGGATTCAATATGAGAAGTTCTGGCAACGTTTGGCGTCTTGGAAGCACCAATACAAATTTGATTTGGTTGCCGAAGGGATTGAAACATCCGATGAACTGAATTTCATGCAAAGTTTGGATGTGAGTTATGCGCAGGGTTATTACCTGCACAGACCAAGTATGGTTTCGGATTTATGCCCAAAACTCTCTAAGCCTAGCTCAAACCATGGCTCATCGGCGATGTGGGCATAATATTTAGCGGTTCCCTGCTTGCTGATTTAACCAACCAATGAAAAGTGCCAACTTGCGTGAGTGCTTTTCATTGGCGGTGACCACATAGTATTTCTGTTTACAGCGAAGTGCTCTCGCAGAAAAAGGCGTAATAAGTGCGCCGGATTTCAATAAGCTTTCGACAAGAGAAAGTCGGCCAATGGCAACGCCGGCGTTATGCATTGCCGCTGTAACCGCAAGATCGGAACGATCAAACGAGATACTCGGGATCCCTTCGATATCGTCGAGCCCATTTTCACCAGCCCAAAGCGCCCACTCATCATGATGCGAGTTGTAGTCCCATGCTTGTTTGTCATGCAGTAATGTAGCGCTCACAAGTTTATCTGGGGCATCAATGAGTCCCAGTTTTTCTGCGTACTCTTTGGTGCAAACTGGAACAATGCTTTCTTCCATCAGCTCTTGGTGCCACAGTTTTTCTGGCATCTGCTCGTCGAAGTAAATGGCGGCATCAATGCCATAGCCTTGGAAATTCACGTTCTCATTACCCGTTAGTATGTTTAGCTCAATCGACGGAAATTGCTGTTTAAACGAGTAAATGCGGGGAACCAGCCAGCTTTGCGCAAAGGAAGGGCGTGAGTAGATGGTCAGTTCGCCCGAGACATCGCCACACTTCACTTCCATTACTTCTTGGTTTAACTCATTCAACGTTCGGTTAAGAGCTAGATATATCCGTTCGCCTTCTTCGGTCAGGGTTATCTTTCGATGTGACCTTACAAACAGCTTGATGCCAAGTTCTTCTTCCAGTTTGTTGATGCGATGTGAGATGGCGCTAGGGGTCATGGAAAGCTCTTCCGCAGCAAGGGAAAAAGAGCAGTGTCTCGCTGCTACTTCAAAGGTGTGTAACTTAGAAAGCTGAAAACTGTTGATGCGCTGATGCTTACCGAAAATGGTGTCGTTGGTGTACATGGCTAATGAATGATTTGCTGCTGTTGATTGGATAATAGGGTTTTTGTGTGTTGTATGTTGAGCTAAAAAGACTTCTTGTCCGCAAAATTCCAACTTAATCACGTTTTTGTTTTAATCTGGTTCATGTGAAAGTGATTTTTGATCATTTGTCATCTTTGGTGAGAGTTTGGTTAAATAATGATTAAAGACAGTAGCTTGCAACTAGGAACTAATGACAACCTACAATGCACACGCACTTGCTACCGAGTTTCCTCTGGTTAAGCGATTGATTGATTTGGAAGAGGTGGTTTGGTTTAACCCCAATATCACCACACTTGAAGAAGGTCTGCCGTTCGTTGGTTTAGGTGCTGCCAACATAAAAGACGCCAGTGAACGACTAGATCGCTTTGCTCCATATTTGATGAAAGCCTTCCCTGAAACGGCGGCTTCTAACGGAATTATTGAATCAAACGTTGTTGAAATCGACAAGATGAAGTCCTGCTTGGAAACGCAATACGATACTCAAATCCTTGGGCGTTTGATGCTTAAAAAAGACAGCCATTTGCCTATCTCAGGTTCTATTAAGGCACGTGGCGGTATTTATGAAGTGTTGACACATGCGGAGAAGCTGGCGATTGAAGCTGGGCTTCTAAGTGAAAGTGATGACTACAGCAAATTGTTCAGTGAAGAGTTTCGTCAGTTCTTTCAGCAATACAGCATTGCTGTTGGTTCAACCGGAAATCTGGGCATGTCTATCGGCATCATGAGTGCAAAACTCGGTTTTTCTGTGTCGGTTCATATGTCGGCAGATGCAAGAGAGTGGAAGAAAAACAAACTGCGCGATCACGGTGTGAATGTAGTGGAATACGAGCAAGATTACGGTGTTGCTGTAGAGCAGGGACGCAAAGACGCGGAGAAAGATCCAACTTGCTTCTTTATTGATGATGAAAACTCTCAGACCTTGTTCTTAGGCTATTCCGTTGCAGGCGAACGCTTGAAGCCGCAGTTTGATGAGATGGGCATTGTCGTTGATTCGAACCACCCGTTGTTTGTTTACCTACCTTGTGGGGTGGGCGGAGGTCCTGGCGGCGTGGCGTTCGGCTTGAAGATGGCTTTTGGTGACGATGTGCATTGTATCTTCGCGGAGCCGACACACTCTCCGTGTATGCTGCTTGGTGTGCACACTGGTTTGCATGATGACATCGCGGTGCAAGATCTTGGTATTGACAATATCACTGCAGCTGACGGTTTAGCGGTAGGTCGTGCGTCTGGTTTTGTTGGCCGAGCGATGGAGAGACTGCTTGATGGTTACTACACCATCACGGATGAGCGCATGTATCACCATCTAGGTGAGCTAAGCGAGCTGGAAGATATTCGTTTAGAACCATCGGCGCTAGCGGGCATGGTTGGTGCGGTGCATGTTTCTAACGATAAAGCTTACCAAGCGCGAATGCAGTTTACTGAAGAGAAATTAAACAACGCGACTCACTTAGTTTGGGCGACCGGTGGCGGCATGGTACCGGAAGAGGAAATGTCGGCTTATCTGGCCAAGTCAGGTCGTTAACGAATTTTGCACTTGTTATGGGAACAGCGAGAGCAAAAGAAAAGGGCTCATCAATTGATGAGCCCTTTGTCTATTTGAATCCCAGTATTACAGAGATTGTAACAGCTGGTGGTAACGACCTTTTTCTGCAAGCAGTGCTTGGTGGCTACCTTGTTCGATGATTTCGCCTTGTTCCATCAAACAGATGTTGTCCATGCTTTCCAACTCAATCAAACGGTGAGTAATGAATACGACCGTTTTATTGGTGAAGTGTTGCTTGAACAGTTCCATCACTGTTTGTTCAGTACGCTTGTCTAGACCTTCAGTTGGTTCATCAAGCAGCAGAATAGGAGCGTCACGCAATAGCGCACGAGCAATACCGATGCGACGCTTCTCACCACCAGACAGTTGACGACCGCCGTCACCTAGCCAAGCATCCAGTCCTGGTTCGTCTAACAGATTCGCCAAGTCTACTTTAGTCAGAATGTCAGCCAGCTGTTCATCCGTTGCTTCTGGAGCTGCAAGCAATAGGTTGTCACGCAGTGTGCCATTAAGCACATCCACACGTTGACTAACTACTGTGATCGCAGCGCGCAAGTCGGATTCGCTCCAATCTTGCAGAGACGCACCACCAATGCTCACTTGACCTTGGTTTACATCCCAGTAGCGACACAGCAATTGAATAAGCGTCGATTTACCTGAACCGGTTTGGCCAACAATCGCCGTTTTTGAGCCCAATGGCAGTGACAGTGTCAGGTCTTTCAGCACTTTTTGCTGACCGTCAGGGTAGGTGAAATCAACCTTGTCGAACTCAATATTTAACGGTTTATCACCTTCACGCTTCGATGTTTCTGGGAAGACAACGTCTGGCTCCGCTAAGGTGATTTCGTTCAATCGACGCGCGGACGTCAATGTTTGACCTAGGTATTGGAAAGCACCAGCAATTGGCATCAGAATTTCAAAGCTTGCCATGGTTGCAAACGCGAACAGTGCAATCCAAGGATCTGGTGCACGACCGCCAACACCATCCGCAGCAAACCAAAGCATTGCAACAAGGGTCAAGCCGTTAGCGAGCATCAACAAGCCAGACGCCATACCAGTAAGGTTTGCGTTAACAAACTGGTTGGATAGCAGCTGTTTTTGCTTCTCTAGAATCACGTTACGGTAACGCTCTTCTGCACCAAACAGGCTCAGTTCACTGTAACCTTGTAGCCAGTCCAGTGTTGCTACGCGCAGTTGTGCTTTGTTTTGAGTCAGGTGTTCGCCGTTATGTTTGCCCAGTTTGTAGAACAATACCGGCCACACCAACAGCATTACCGTTAGGATACCGCCAAGCAGTAGCGCAAGGTGCCAGTCAAAGAAGGCAAGCACTGCGGTTAGCGATAAGATACCGAAGATGCCAACAATAACAGGGCTGACAAGACGCAAGTACACATGGTCCATCGCGTCTACATCTGCCACTAGACGGTTTAGCAGATCCGCATCACGCAGAGTCGAAACGCGACCAGGGATCAGTGGCGCAAGCTTCTTGAAGAAGAAGATACGCAGATCCGTCAGTAGTTTGAATGTTGCATTGTGGCTAACTACACGCTCGCCCCAACGGCCCGCAGTACGCGCCATTGCAGCGCCACGAACGCCAGCGCCCGGAAGCATGTAGTTGAAGGTTTCACGAGCAATAGTCAAACCCGCTACCGCCGCCGCAGAGATAAACCAACCGGATAAGGTGAGTAGGCCAATAGAAGCAGCCAGCGTTAGAAACGCCAGAAGCATGCCGAGTGACAAACCAAACCAGTGCTTTTTATACAGTTTTAGATAAGGGAGTAAATCACGCATCTAAGTTCCCCTTGTCTGATTCACGTTGAGCTAGGTTGGCAGCCAACATCTCTTTAAACAAACCATCTTGTGAAGCCAACGTTGCGTAATCGCCACGTTGAACGATTTGACCATCTTGCATAACCAGAATCTGGGAGACATTCTGCAGTGGCGCGAGTTGGTGAGTGATCATCAAGTTAGTGGTGGACTCGGTGTATTTACCGATGCCTTCCATAACTAATTTCTCGCTTCGAGCATCCAAACTTGCGGTTGGTTCATCAAGTAGCCAAAAACGACCGTTTTGCAGCATCGCACGAGCAAGGGCAAGACGCTGTGCCTGACCAACAGACAAACCGCCAGAGCGATCAGAGACTTGGTAATCCAGACCGTGCATTTCAACAAACTCTGCGGCATGGGAGTCGCTCAGTACAGAGTGGATTTGCTGGTCTTGAATATCTTGCTTACCTAGGGTGACGTTGTCACGAATACTGCCATGCAAAAGCATTGGGTTTTGACCAATCCAGCTGATGGTTTCGCGCCATGTCGCCAAATCCAACTCGGAAAGTTCACAGCCGTTAATCTTTAAGCTGCCTTTGTATGGCATAAAACCAAGGATAGTATTTACTAAGCTGGTTTTACCTGCACCACTTGGGCCAACCAGTGCGGTGCTTTGGTTCGCTTCTAGCGAGAAGGATAGGGGACCAGCAAGTTGTTTACCTTCAGGGCTGAAGATAACAAGGTCTTGAGCTTCGATATGAATCGCAGCGTTTTGTTCTACAGCCTTGTTACCGTCTTTTACTTGGTCTACATCTAGCTCTAGAAATTCAACAATGCTTTCTGCTGCGCCAACTGCTTGTTGCTTGGCATGGTAGAAGGTACCAAGGTCACGCAATGGCTGATAGAACTCAGGCGCAAGGATCAGAATAAATAGACCAGCAAACAGCGTTACACCTGCGCCGTAGTAACCGAAGTTGAGCTCTCCGATATAGCTAAAGCCAAAGTAAACTGCCGTAATCGCAATTGAGATAGAAGTGAAGAACTCAAGAACTGCTGAAGATAGGAATGCTATCTTCAATACATCCATTGTGCGAGTACGGAAAACTTCAGATGCACCTTTTAATGTCTCGGTTTCTGATTGAGTACGGTCGAACAAACGGATGGTTGTCATTGCTTGCAAACGGTCATAGAAGTGACCAGATAAACGTTGCAGCGCTTTGAAGTTCTTACGGTTTGCGTCAGCGGCTTTCATACCCACCAATGCCATAAACGTTGGAACCAATGGTGCAGTAATCAGGAAAATTAAACCGGCTGCCCAGTTAATTGGGAAAACTACCACTAGGATGATGAAAGGCACCAAAACAGACAACGACATTTGCGGAAGGTAGCGCGAGAAGAAGTCTTGCATGTCTTCTACTTGCTCTAGGATCAACGTTGCCCAGCTACCTGCTGGCTTGCCTTTGATATAAGCAGGACCAAGTTGGTGAACTTTATCGAGAATCAGTTGGCGGATGTAAACGCGGATCTGTTCGCCGCAACGATATCCGGCGATTTCGCGTCCCCAAGTACAAGCTGCGCGACCGATAACGGTGACACCAAGTCCGACGAAGTGCCAAACGAGCTCGGATTTGTCGACTTGTTCAATAATGAGTTGGTGGAGAATGGAGGCGAGCAGGGCTGCTTGAGCCAATAAAAACACGCTTGATAGTACGCCTAGGCCTATCGCAACCATCAGCCAGCGCTTGGCCAACTTACTCTGTTGCTTAAGCCACTTATTCAAGCTGCTTTGCTTTTTCTTATCCATCGTGAAGGCTTAATGATAATTGTTTTAATGAGGCGGTAGTATACAAAAGAAAACCCAGCGGGAATACCGCTGGGCTTTAAGGATATGACACAAATGTGAAAAGTTATTTGTCAGTAAGTGCGTCTAAGAAGCGTTCTGCATCTAAAGCTGCCATACAGCCAGTACCTGCAGAGGTGATTGCTTGACGGTAGTTATGATCCATCACGTCGCCTGCTGCAAACACACCTTCGATGCTGGTTTGCGTTGCGTTACCTTCTAGACCAGATTGAACGAGGATGTAACCATCTTTCATATCGACTTGGCCTTCGAAGATTTGCGTGTTTGGTTGGTGACCGATTGCGATGAATGCACCCATTACATCGATATCTTCAGTTGCACCGCTGTTCACGTCTTTAATGCGAACACCCGTTACACCCATGTCGTCGCCTAGCACTTCATCTAGTGTACGGTCGGTATGAAGAACGATATTACCGCTTTCAACTTTATCCATCAGGCGTTTTACAAGGATCTTCTCAGCGCGGAATGAATCGCGGCGGTGGATCAGGTGCACTTCTGATGCTATGTTTGATAGGTAAAGCGCTTCTTCAACAGCAGTGTTACCACCGCCCACAACCGCCACTTTCTGATTGCGGTAGAAGAAACCATCACAAGTTGCACAAGCTGAAACGCCGCGGCCTTTAAATGCTTCTTCAGATTCAAGACCTAGGTATTTCGCTGATGCGCCCGTAGAGATGATCAATGCATCACAAGTGTACTCACCAGAGTCACCTTTCAGACGGAATGGACGTTGAGACAGATCCACTTCGTTGATGTGATCGAACACGATTTCTGTTTCGAATCGTTCTGCGTGCTCTTTCATGCGTTCCATCAAACCTGGGCCAGTAAGACCTTCTGCATCACCAGGCCAGTTTTCTACTTCAGTTGTGGTCGTTAGCTGACCACCTTGCTGCATTCCCGTTACTAGCACAGGGTTTAAGTTAGCACGCGCTGCGTATACTGCTGCGGTGTAACCTGCTGGGCCAGAACCAAGAATTAATAATTTACAGTGTTTTACGTCGCTCATTATGGCTCCATAGAGGGCTGAACATTTCTCCCGATTGTATGGAAATTCTTAGTGCTTTAAAAGCATAAACGAAAGGAGCGGATCGAATTATTGGTTATAGGTTAGAACTTGCTGATGTTTATGGAGAGGCGTTCCAGACTAGAATAAAATTCTGTTTATAGTAGAGAGTTCTAGTTTCAAATACTGCGCAAGCTCCGCTCTGAATGTTTAAACTGCTGTTAATGTTAATTGCAGTACTAAGTGTCGTTTTTTCTTTTTTGTTGAAGCTATCAACGTCAAATTCTGGTAATTGCAGAATATTTGCGTATCCTAGAATGTAAATTAAATGTTAATTCAAACAAGCTAAATGTGCCTCATTAAAGGAGCCAATGATGTTACATTCACGAGAGAACACCCTACATTTAACTCAGCTCAGCATGGCAGCGATTGAGCAACTTTCTCCTTCCTTCGAAGGCCTACCTCGTACGGAACACGCCGACGGCCAATATCGTCTTCGTCGTTACTCTGTCGTTGGGTTTGAAAACGGTCAGGTGGTCGATTTAAACAAGAACAGCTTTGTACAATCTTCTGATATCAACCGTTTCCAAGGTGATGTGATTCGCCAGTTTGAGCCGATTGAAAAAGGGATTCTTTCCAGTGAAGGTTTCCGTGAAATGTGTGAGTTGTTCGTTAACGCAAACCACTTACCGGACGGTCAGGAAATCGAGATCCATCAAATTCGAATTACCGCGATTTACGATGAAACCCAAGTTGCACCGGAAGGGGTACACCAAGATGGTTTTGACCACATCGCGCTAGTAGGCGTAGGGCGTCACAACATCATGGGTGGCGACATCATGCTTTACAGCAGCCACAATCAAGCGCCTTTTTTCCGTAAAGTATTGGAAAATGGCGAAGTGGCAATGCTGGCAGACAGCAAACTGTGGCACAACGCGGTGCCAATTCGCTCAGTGATTAATGACCAAGAAGGTCATATGGATGTATTTGTACTGACAGCGACGGACAAACGAAATGAACTTCAATCTTAATCAGATCCGAGAACAATTTCCCGCACTGGCGCAATACCACAATGATCGCCCAGTGACCTTTTTTGACGGACCCGGTGGTTCACAAGTGCCGCAGTTGGTACTAGATAGCATGGTGAGCTACCTTGGACTATTCAATTCGAACCTCGGCGGGCATTATTTCTCAAGCCAAGCGACGGTTGATGTAATGCAATCGGCTCGCGATTCAGCACAAGCTCTGCTAAACGCACCTTCCTCGGGCAATATTGTGTTTGGCGCGAATATGACCTCGCTGACATTCCAGCTAAGTCGCGCTATTAGTCGAGACTGGAAAGAGGGTGATGAGATCATTGTTTCAGCCCTAGACCACTACTCTAACGTGTCGAGTTGGCAACAAGCAGCAGAAGATAAAGGCGTGGTGGTTCACCAAGTCAGAATTAATGAAGAAGATTGCACGTTGGATCTTGAGCACCTTCAGAGCTTGTTGAATGAGAAAACTCGCATAGTTGCGGTGACTTACGCATCGAACACCACGGGCTCGATTGTTGATATGCACCAAGTGGTCAAAATGGCACACAGTATCGGCGCTCAAGTTTATGTGGATGCCGTGCATTATGCGCCGCACCATTTAGTCGATGTGCAAGCATTAGGGTGTGATTTCTTGGCGTGTTCTGCGTACAAGTTTTTTGGACCACATGTAGGAATTGCCTACGTAGCAGACCAGTGGTTACACAGTGTGAAGCCTTACAAAGTTGAACCTGCAACCAACATTGGACCGGGACGCTTTGAAACCGGAACACAGAGCTTTGAAGGCTTGGCTGGCGTCACTGCTGCAGTTGAATACCTAGCCCAGTTTGGCGATGAAGATGCATCACTTCGTCAGCGCTTGGAGCAAAGTTATGCGTTATACAGCCAACATGAGCAGCAATTGAGTGAGCATTTCTTGCAGCGTTTAGGGGCGCTCGATGGCGTGAACTTGTTTGGTATTAACAATGAAAGCAATCAACTGAGAACGCCAACTTTCGCGCTGACTTTTGATAAATACGCTCCAGAGTTCATCGCGAAGACGTTGGGTGAGCACAATATCTGCGTCTGGAATGGGCACTTCTATGCACTAGGACTCGTTCGCCAGTTAGGCTTAGAGGAGTCGGGCGGCGTGGTGCGCATCGGTTGTATGCACTACAACACGACGGCAGAAATCGATATGTTGTTTGATGTGTTAGAAAACATCCTCGACGCCTAAGAATCGAAGACGCCACAAACTAAAAGCTCGAGCCAAGTGCTCGAGCTTTTTCGTTTCTTTTGTTCAATTAACCGAGAACTTATTCGCTCACTTCAACTTCATAAGAGGTGAACTTACGCACGTTGATTACGCCAGTATCAAAGATCAGGTATTGGCCTTTAATGCCTTGCAATGTACCCGTTACAACTGGGTTTTTATCGAAGTTGTGTGAGGTGATTTTAGTCGGATGCTGCTGAACTGGGTAGCTTAGAGAAGTGATGTTTTCGCTTAACACTTCAATTGCGTCATCACCATACTGCTGTTTAATTTCAGCGATTTTGTCTTCTACTAATGGCAGCAGTTCTGCAAAGCGATCTTGCAGTTCTATTGGGTCGCCATCGCCTTTCAGCAGCGTTCGCCAGTTTGTCTTATCAGCAATGTGTTTTGCTAATTCGATTTCAATCAAGCCAGAGATATGACGAGTTTTTACTTTGAAGATAGGAAGACCTTGTGTTGCACCTTGGTCTATCCAACGGGTTGGAATTTGAGTGTGACGCGTGATGCCCACTTTCAAACTTGACGTGTTAGATAGGTAAACGAAGTGGTCCACCATGCAGTTCTCTTCCCCCCATTGCGGCTCGCGACAGGTGCCTTGTTCGTAGTGACAAGTTTCTGGCTTCATGATGCACATGTCGCAACTTGCCAACTTCTTCATACATACAAAGCAGTGGCCTTGAGAGTAGCTCTTCTTGGTTTTCTTACCGCAAGAACAACAGTAGATGTTGCCAGTGTGAGTTAGGGTGAGGGTTTTACCAAGAAATGGGCTCAAATCCACTTCTTCGTCACCCACAGGCAGACGATAGCTTACTGCACCATCCAGAGAAGCACGCATTTTGTTTAGCGTGCCTGTAGCAATTATTGACATGACATTACTCATTATTGTGTTTTTGCACAGTATATACCGAAGCGGTCTCGATATGCAGAGGTAAGCAAACAAGTCTGTGGTTTTGTGTTCTCTTTGGTGTCTTTTTAATCAAGGCGATGTTGATTGACGTGAGATACTTCGCACAAATGCTCAAGTGAGAAAAATCCTACATACCTGAAGCAAGATCACGCTTCTTAAATGAGTAATATGTATCGAGAGTGAGAATGTGAGTCAAAAATCACTTTTTAACTTGATAAATAACTTTATTTGAAATGTGAAATAACTTTCAGTACATTTGCTTAATATAAACAGAACGATAGTCAGTAACTAGGTTAGTCACGATGAAGTGGATACACAGATTAATTTTTGCATTGTCGATATGCACCATCAGTTTAGTGGCGTTATACAGTTTGCTTGGTGATACTCGTAAGCTTGAAGTCACGCCGGATCAATTTAATATTCATGTCACAAGCGATGCCATTGCTGGTGGTCTGAGTGAATCTGATATTACTTATCAAAACCACAGTTTGGTTCTTAACTGTGACCTAAAAGAAAGTAAGTATGCGTGGCCTTATTGCGGTATCTCCGTTTACACCGATGTGAAGCAAGCGACTAAAGGTTTGGATCTTTCCAGTTACCATACCGTTCGTCTTAAAATTCGTTATGAAACGGCGGGAGAGGGACAAAGCCCAAGCAAAAACTTGCGCCTTTACCTGCGTAACTTCAATTCGGCCTATTCAGATCCGAATGACGAATACACCATCAAATACAATGGCATGCAGTTTTCTCCTTCAGACTTTAGCGAGGTTATCGAGATCCCAATAGAAAACCTTCAAGTAATGACATGGTGGCTGAATGACAACGACGTTGCGATTGAGCACTCTGCGCCTGAATTTGCCAATATTACTCGCATTGATTTGGCTACCGGAGCGGGGGCGGCACTCGGTAAACATAAGATCGTGATCGACAAGATAGAGTTTGAAGGTGCGTATGTTCAGCAATCTACACTCTTGTTCGCGTTGTTGTTCTCTTGGATGGCACTCGGCTTGGCTTTCTCGCTGCATGAAATGCGCAAAAACAAAATCGCGTATAACAAAGCACGCAAGCGTCATCGCCATTTAGAAAAAGTGAACAGTACGCTGCGTGCTCAAAATTATGAATTTGCAGAACTGGCACATCGCGATGCTCTAACTGGAGCAATGAACCGACATGCGGTACAGAACTGGTTGGAGCAACAGGCTCGACAAGTTCGTTGGGGGCACGATTCCTTCTCTATCCTTTACATGGATCTGGATAAATTCAAACGAGTAAACGACAAGTATGGTCATCAGATGGGTGACGATATTCTGCGTGAGTTTGTCATGGTGATCGCTAGCTCTATCCAACCAGATGATCGTTTGGTTCGTTGGGGTGGGGAAGAGTTCGTCGTGTTCTGCCCAAATACCGATATTGAGCAAGCAGTGAAGAAAGCCGAAGTCGTGCGCCAGAACGTTGAAAAACACCTTTGGGTTCATGGTGAATCGCTAACGTGCAGTATTGGTGTCGCCCAAATGCAAAACGAACGAGTCTCTGAGACGATGGCTCGTGCAGATGAAGTGTTGTATTTGGCTAAGCGCAATGGTCGAAACCGAATAGAAGTGAATTACGGCATGCAGAAGAAGTCGGATATCGCTTCTTAACTAAGACTTCATAACTAAGGTTTCACAACTTAAGCTTCATAACTCAAGCTTCCTAAGTGCCGCGCTCACCATTGGCGTGGACAAGAAAAAAGGTGGCCGACCGACCACCAAAAGGGAAACTGCTGAACATGACTAGGGGGTAGTAGTTAGGTATTCAATTTGATTACCGAGAACAGCAGTTGTAGTGCTAGTTTTGATAAGAGAGCTGCGTTTGAGCGCAGCTCTTTTTTATTTGAGCAATGTTTACCAGAACAACCAAGCGAATAGAGTCAGCGCGCCGATACATGCAACGTTCAGTACCATACCGATTCGCATCATCTCTTTCTGTTTGATATGACCCGTCGCAAATACAATCGCGTTCGGTGGCGTTGCTACTGGCAGCATGAAGGCACAAGATGCTGCTACAGCAATCAGTGCTGATAGAATGACTGGCGATAGACCAAGCGCTTCCGCAATGGTGGCAAATACTGGCACCAATAACGCCGCACTTGCTGTGTTACTTGCAAACTCGGTTAGGAAAACAACAAACGCAACCACAGATAGAATCGTGAGTAGGACACCAGCTTGCTCAAGGAAACCAGCTAGACCGTTAGCCAAGAAGACACTTGTGCCCGTTGCTTTTAGTACGTTACTTAGACAGATACCGCCACCAAACAGGATCAAAACACCCCAGTCAGTTGTCTTTTCAATGTCTTTCCACTCTACTGCGCGAGATGCACCAAGTAATAGAATCGCACCAATTGCAACCAGCGTATCGAACTTCGCAAAACCGCCAAGCATCGCGTTGATTGGTTTGCTGAAAATCCAGAATGTCACTGTTAATAGGAAAATCGCTAAGGTGATCTTCTTGCCGTTTGTCCACTCAACTGGCTGGTGGTCAAGTTCGAACGTGTGGCTTAAATCTGGCTTTGTCATGGTGTAAAGCACCAAGATCGCGATAGGCATCAGAATCAAAGAAATTGGTAAACCCAGCTCCATCCACTCTGTAAAGTTCAAACCGACTTCTGCAGCTGCGATAGCATTCGGTGGACTACCTACTAGCGTTGCGATACCACCAATCGACGCACTGTAAGCAATACCAAGTAATACGAACAGGTAAGTGCTGTGACTCTTCTTCGCGTCTAGCTTGCTCATAACGCCTAGAACCAATGGCAACATCATTGCTGTCGTTGCGGTGTTTGAGATCCACATTGATAGGCCTGCACTTACACCAAACAACATGAAGACAGCGACAGACATCTTACCGCGAGCAATCAGTAATACTTTGTCGGCAATCGCTTGATCGAGCTTTTGTTTGTGTAGAGCTGCAGCCAATGCGAAACCACCCAAGAACAAGAAAATGATCGAGTTAGAGAAGTTGTTTAGTGCTGCTTGGGTATTGAATACGCCCAAGAATACAGCGAGTAGCGGGATTAGCAGGGCAGTGATGCTTACGTGAATGGCTTCCGTTAACCAAAGTACGGCAACGAAAATCAAAATACATAAGCCGGTTACGACTTGAGGCTCAAAGGGTAGGGTGTTGAACAAAATAGCGAACAGCAGGACATTAGACGTCAATATCATGCTGTTGCGTGTGAAGAACCAATTCTTCAGTGTCACAGCGAGTGCGGTCATGGGTTGTGCTCCTTTTGCATTGCCTTAGTGTTGGTTTTTTATGGCAAAGTAACTGACTTGTAGTTATTTATTGATTAAATGTTACTTCGGATGCGAAAGGGTGTTTTGCCTGAATCGACGGCAGAATAAGAAAGTGTGAGGTTGGGAATTGGAAATGGGTAGAAAGCTACCCATTTACTTTTAATGAATTGTTATCGGTGTGTAATGCAGAGCAAGAATGTTGAAAGCAGCAACACTTTGGTCGACTTAGTGAACCGGAATGTTACGTTCGTTTTCGATGATTTCTTGTTTTTCTTCCACCGTATCATCGACCGCAACGATTGGCTCTTGAGGACCAAGGAAGCGCGGTTGCGTATTCATGATGTACAAGTCCAAAAACGCTTTCACACGCGCCATAAGTTCACGTGTTCGCATGTTGATCTTCTGCTTACTTGCCGTTGGTCCAGCTACGGCCAAACACTGCGCATCAATATTGTAAGCGTCAGCAATAAACAGTGCGCGTTCACAATGGAATCGTTGAGTGACAATCAAGAAACGCTCAGAGGCGAATATCTTTTTAGCACGAACGATGGAATCCAGAGTTCGAAATCCCGCATAGTCCAGATGAATGACTTCTTCTGGTACTCCGGCTTTGAGTAGATCACGTTTCATCGTCCAAGGTTCATTGTAAGAGCGATGTGCGTTATCTCCACTCAACAAAAACTGCTTCACTTTTCCTTGTTTGTACAGTTCGATAGCGGCGTTGATTCTGTGGGTGTAGTAAGTATTGAGGATCTTCCCAATGTATTTACTGGTGCCGAGAACGACTGCGACTTCATGCTTCGGCACTTGCTCGTAGTCGGTAAAGATTTCTTCTTGTGCTTGGAGCACGACCCAACGGTCAATGGCAATAATCGTGACAAAAAGACCGAGTAAAGAGATCGACAAAACCAAAGCCAGACGCTTCCATGAGAACTTGAGCTTCCACTTTGACTTTATGCGAGAAAACAGCAAAACGTTCGATTTCCTTGTTTCAATGTGTATCCCTCATCATATCTGATAGAAATGAAAAGAGAGAAGCCCATTTATGCCAAAATATGGTTAGGATGAGAAAAAAGAGCATAAAAAACAAAAGCCCTCGGAGTGCGAGGGCTAATAATTATACAAAACGTCTTAAAGCTTAGAATGCTGTGCGTTTGTAACGACGGTAAACCGGTTGCCAGAATGCTTGGTCAATCGCGTCATTTAGCGCTTCATCGGTGATTTCTAGCGCGACACCTTGCTCAATCGCTTTCTTCGCAACAGCGAATGCAATCTTCTTCGATACCAAATGAATTTCTTCTAGTGGTGGAAGCAAAGCACCGTTGCCGTTGATCGCTAATGGTGAGCATGTCGCCAATGCGCGGCTTGATTCCATCAACATTTCGTCTGTTACGCGCTTCGCGTTTACCGCAAGTACACCTAAACCAATACCAGGGAAGATGTAGCTGTTGTTACATTGCGCGATAGGGTAAGTGTTGCCTTCATGAACCACTGGCTCAAACGGGCTACCTGTTGCAACTAACGCTTCACCGTTTGTCCAACGAATGATGTCATTTGGTGTTGCTTCTACGCGGCTTGTTGGGTTCGAAAGCGGGAATACAATCGGACGCGCGCAGTGCTTGTGCATCTCTTTGATCACTTCTTCACTGAAGAGACCAGGGGCACCAGATACACCAATTAGCACGGTTGGCTTCGCATTGTGCATCACATCAAGAAGTGAGAAGCCATTTCCTTCATTTTCCCACTTCTTCGTGTTGTCGAACTTCTGAACCAGACGCTGTTGGAAATCAAGAAGGTTAGGCATGCCTTCTTGCAACAGACCCCAACGGTCAACCATGTAAACTTGCGAACGTGCTTTCTTATCAGAGATTCCTTCCGATACCATTTGCGCGATGATCGCTTCTGCAATACCACAACCAGCAGAACCAGCACCCAAGAAAGTAATGCGTTGATCAGACAGCTTAGTACCTGCCGCTTTACATGCTGCAAGTAGAGAACCTACGGTTACCGCCGCTGTACCTTGAATGTCATCGTTGAAACAACAGATGCGATCTTTGTAGCGCTCTAGAAGTGGCATAGCGTTTTTCTGTGCAAAGTCTTCGAACTGGATCAGGGCATCTGGCCAACGGCGTTGTACTGCTTGGATAAACTCTTCAACAAACGCATCGTAATCAGGACCAGTGATACGAGGGTGACGCCAACCCATGTACATTGGGTCTGCAAGACGTTGCGGGTTGTTGGTACCCACATCAAGTACGATTGGCAGTGTGTAAGCCGGGCTGATACCGCCACACGCTGTGTAAAGAGAAAGCTTACCGATTGGAATACCCATGCCGCCGATACCTTGGTCACCCAAGCCCAAGATACGTTCGCCATCAGTGACCACGATAACTTTAACGTTGTGGTTTGCTGCGTTGTTTAGCAGGTCATCGATACGGTCACGGTTCGGGTAAGAGATGAACAGACCACGGCCACGACGATAGATGTTTGAGAAGTTCTCACACGCTGCACCAACGGTTGGTGTGTAGATGATCGGCATCATCTCAGAAATGTGGTTTTGAACTAGGCGGTAGAATAGCGTTTCGTTCGTGTCTTGGATGTTGCGCAGGTAAATGTGCTTGTCCATGTCACTTTCAAAGCTTTTGTACTGTTGGTACGCACGCTCTACTTGCTCTTGGATGGTTTCAGTCGTCTCTGGTAGAAGACCTTCCAAGTTGAATGAACTACGTTCTTCTCCGGAGAACGCACTGCCCTTGTTCAAAAGAGGGGTCGCTAAAAGAGCCGGACCCGCATATGGGATATAGAGTGGGCGCTTGTCGTTGTTCATTGGGTGCCTTAAATGTAGGGTTGAAGGATGCGTGCAAAATTCTAACGGGTTCACTATTTAGTTGTAAACATTCGTTGATGCACATCAACGTAATGTCGCAAAAAAATCCAATTCCCGACGAAAATATCATCACTGAAACAATAATACTGTCATTAAATGGCCAGAAACGATTCCTAAAGCAGGAATTTCTCACTCAGGTATAATGCCTCGCAATCCATTATCACGTTCTTATCTTTTATGTCTCAATTACCTATCGATAGCTTACAAGCGGAATTTGACCAACTCGTGAATCACCATCATTTGGTGGTTGAGGCCGAAACTGGTTCAGGTAAATCCACGCGATTGCCACTTTGGGCTGCTAATCACGGTCGAGTATTGGTGATTGAGCCACGCCGAATCGCTTGTACGTCATTAGCTGAATTTCTTGCCGAGCAATCTGGTCAACCTTTAGGTAAACAGATTGGTTACGCGATAAAGCTTCACGCTCACTATGATGAAAAGACTAAAGTCGTGTTCGTGACGCCCGGTGTTGCGCTGCGATGGTTCGCGGAAGACAAACTGGCTAGCTTCGATATCGTGATGGTGGACGAATTTCATGAACGCCGCTGGGACATTGATCTCCTTACCGCGATTTTAAAGCAAGAAAAACAGCACCGTTTGATTGTTACATCAGCAACTTTAGAAGGCGAAAAACTGGCGAACTATTTGGATGCCAAGCGCCTGCGATCAGAAGGGCGTTGTTTTCCTGTCACCGTGACTCATCGCTCAATGGACAGTCGTTACTTGCCGAACAAGAAAGGTTGCGAGAATGATGTTGTGCGCGCGGTAAAAGAAGCACTCGAAGACGAAGAGGGCGATATTCTCGTTTTCTTACCGGGTCGAAAAGAGATCACTCAATGCACGCAAATGCTGCAAAGTATTGATGATGTGATGGTCGTGAAGCTGCATGCATCGGTGAGTGATGAAGAGCGCCATCGTGCGTTAACGGTACAAAAGCAACGCAAAGTGGTGTTGGCAACCAACGTCGCAGAAACCTCTCTGACCATTCCAAACATCCGCGTCGTGATCGACAGCGGCCTGGAACGCAGAACCGTACAACGAAATGGACGAACAGCTCTGACGTTAAGTAACATTTCCAAAGCCAGCGCGGCGCAGCGAATGGGCCGTGCAGGTCGTGTTGCTGAAGGAGCGTGTATTCGCTTGTTTGGTGAACATGCACCGTTGGAATTGGTGACGCCGCCTGAATTGCACCGCGAAGAACTCGTAGAACCAATGCTCGCTGCGGCTTGTTGTGGATACAGACTTTCCGAACTTTCCTTCCTCGACTCTGTACCTGAAAAGTCACTTAACTCAGCACTCCAAACCCTGCAAAGGATGGAAGCGATAGACGAGCAAGGTGACATCACCAAGCACGGTGAAAAAGTCTACCCTCTACCAATTGATGCCTTATTTGCGGACTTAGTGACTCGTATCCAAACCAAATCAGAACGAGAAGCAATGATCGATTTAGCGGCAGCGCTTTCTGTGCCCGCTCAGTTGTATCAATTGGAAGGCGGTGAGTCAGCTGAAGCACTAGCGCAAGAAGAACCATTTGGTTGCGATGCCTCGTTGATGATTCGCTTGGTGCGAGGGGAGCAACTTTCTGGCATTAATCTCGACGCAAGCGTGCTTGAGGAAGCGCAAGGTTTAGCAAAGCAAATGCGAGAAGTGTTTGAATTGCCTGAGCTTGAAGTCGCATCACGATACAAACGCGATGAGTTGACCAAAGCCATTGCTACGTTACATCCAGAACTTGTATTTGTTCGCCGAGAACGACGTCGTGACGCACTAGGCAATGGTTTGATGGAAATGATGGTTGGGCGTAATAGCCGCTTTCCCGAAAAAAGTGAAGCAGCTTTGGTGTTAGATAGCCACAGCGTACCCGGTCGAGGAGTAAAACAGACGCTCAATCTTGCCTCCGTAATGCTGCCTGTTTCCCTCAATCTGCTACGCGAATTAGAGCTTGGTGAGTGGCAACAAGGCGAAACCAATTATGAGGAAGAAGCCCCACGCGCGACCATGCATTTGACCTATGCAGGACGAACCATTTGTACGGAATATCAAGCGCTTGAAGGCGAAGTTGCCGTCCAATCTATTGTTGAGATGATTGAAGACGAAACGCTATTGCCCGGTTTTGCTCCATTGAGAAAACAGCAAATTCAGCACTGGAAGATCTATAACGCGCTTGGGTTAAATCCTGAGCCTATTGAAAAAACAGAACTCGACGGTTTGTCTTTCGCTACTTGGTTGGTCGAGCAACTGGAAACACTTGGTGTAGAAAGTGTGGAAGATATCGAGCTGTTTGAAGCCGAAGACATCCCATTCGAAGGTATTCCAGATTGGGAATATCAAGACTTTGCTGAGCAGTTCCCTTTAAAGTTGATCTTGGCGGAACTGAAACTCGATGTGGAATACTTTGTGTCTCGCAAACTGGTTCATGTCATTTACACCGAAGGCAGCCGAAAAGGCGATCCTAAACGTTGGGAGTTACCTCGCTGGGCAGGTTGGAAAGTGCAGTACAAAAAAGCCAGTCGTGTACTTGATGTAAAATAAGGATATTTATAAGCCGGAACGATAATTGCTTTGATCCGTTTCCCTTGCAGTTTATGACCTGATTATTAGGTGATAAGGAATGAAATTGCCGCTCCGGTTGAGCGGCGTGAAGGAAAACGATGAAGTATAAAGCGATTCCACTATTGTTGTGTCCGGTACTAGCGTACGGCAAAAGCATCACACACATCTCAACATACGAAGACAACTACGTTCTGGGTACCTACACCACAGATATCAATCAAGACGCCTACAACGAACTCGGTTCAGATATGGACTCACTTCAGCAGTTTGAAGTGAAGTTTCAAATCTCGGCTTCTATCCCATTCTACCGATTCAGTTCCGGTACAGCTTTGATGGGGTCTTACACGCAAAAGTCTCTCTGGCAACTTGCTAACTCTGACATTTCTTCTCCGTTCAGAGAGACCAATTACAAACCTCAAGTGTTTCTTGCGCATCAATCAAACATGCTGTTATTCAACCATTTAGAGGTGGGGTACAAGCATGAGTCAAATGGCCAATCAAGTAAGCTTTCTCGCAGTTGGGATCGCCTTTATATCGCAGCAGAGCGTTTTTCTGGTCCTGTTGAATACGGTGCGCACGCTTGGTGGGTGGTCACCACCGAAAATGATGACATGGAAAACTATTACGCCCCGTATGAACTGTGGGCAAAGGTCTACACTGGCGCTGGTGTGTTTAATACCCGAGGCTTCTATAACTTTGCCGATGATAAAGGTGGTGTAGAACTGGGGTACACCTTGTACTTCAATGACATCTTAGGTTTGTATGTTCAGGGCTACCATGGCTATGGGGAAACCTTGATTGATTACGACCATTCACAAACGCGTGTTGGGCTTGGGATCAGGTTGGTTAACTTATAACGCCGATCTGCTTGTATCCCTTGTTGCCCCTTAGTTTTAGTTTGGCGTTTAAAATATTAATCAATTGGATGCTTATATATGGCGAAGCTGTACATCATTTGTTACAAAGCTGGTTTTAATATTTCCTTTTGAGGTTAAATTAGGGCATAAAAGACCATTGTTTTATATCCTATTGCTATATCAAAATAATTGAACGATATTTTGTATATCTCATTTCAGAGTGTCGAGGCATAGGATGGAGCAACAAGGAAAGACATGCATTGAATTCGACTACACAAGCTTCCTAGGGGCAACGGGAAGTAAGAAGTGGACCTTCTTGGAGGCATTCGCCACCATCGCTCCCATTTTTGGCCTGATGTGGAAACAGAACATCGCGGAGTTAAGCCAACCAGAGGATCGCCTTTGGGATGCTGCCTTAAAATCGATGTCTTCTCGTCAGAGCGATGAATCCAATCTAGTGATGTTGGTGAAGTTAGCAAAACACGAAGGGATCCATGAATTACGTGTAGTTATGCCTTATTCGTTAGACTCAAAACAAATAGAGTACATTGAATCTCGAAGTAAACTAAAAGTAGAAACTGCAGAGCAAGATGTGCTTAATTTGAAGCTCTAACACCCAAGGAACATTTCCCCCAAACACAAAAGCGACCAGCAACGGTCGCTTTTTTTATGTTTGTCCTATCGATTCTATAAATTGGTTTTCAATTTATTGGAACTGTGATGAATATAGAGTATTTACACTTAAAGTAACAAAAAATTAACATCAAGAAATGCAATTGTCATAACTAGCTTCTAACTTAATGTTTTTTAGAGTAATTAGCCAAACGACCCCAATGCCTAAATTGGCTCGTTACTCAGCGCAGGAAAACGCGCATCGATAAAAACACAATAACAAAGGAAGTTACTATGTCATTGTCTCGCAGAGACTTTATAAAAGTCGTCTCTTCAGGAGCCGTTGCTACCACGCTGACCGCTTGTGGGAGTGATGATAACAATACCGCCAATGCTGCCTCATTCGAGCATGGCGTCGCCAGTGGTGACCCAACTCAAACTCAAGTGATCATCTGGACACGGGTGACTACGCAGGCGAGTTATGTCGATGTCTCTTGGCAGGTGTCTGCAACGGAAGACTTTTCTAGCATCGAGCAAAGTGGCACTTTTACCACAGATACCAGTCGCGATTTTACGGTTAAGGTCGATGTGCAAAACCTTAATCCAAGCTCCCAGTACTACTACCGATTCATGGTGGGAGAGAATAGTAGCATCGTTGGTATGACAAAGACCTTACCGGAAGGCAGCGTGACCAAAGCGTCTATGGCAGTCGTGTCTTGCGCAAATTATCCGGCGGGGTATTTCAACGCCTACAAAGAGATTCTTGTGCAGCATCAAAAGGAAGCATTCGATGTGGTTTTGCATCTCGGTGATTACATTTATGAATACGGCGCTGGTGGTTATGCGAGCGAAGATGCAGCTGTGCTAGGTCGTGAGCCGAGCAAAGGCACAGAGTGCATTAGTATAGATGATTATCGAAAGCGCTATGCTCAATATCGCCAAGATGAAGACCTGCAAGCTCTACATGCGGCGCTACCAATGATCGCGGTTTGGGATGACCACGAGTTAGCTAATGATGCATGGAAAGAGGGGGCGGAAAACCACCAAGACAACGAAGGCAGCTTTGATGATAGGCGTGCCGCGGCAGCAGCAGCTTGGACTGAATGGCTCCCTGTGCGAGAAAACACCTTCTCAAACATGCTGATTTATCGTCAGTTTGCTTTTGGTGACCTAATCAATCTAATGATGCTCGACACTCGATTGGTAGGCCGCGACCAACCTTTGGATTATTTCTCTCTCACCGCACCAACAATGGAAGCAATTGGTAACCTAGTTGCTCAGTCACGTAGTTCCGAACGAGAACTGCTTGGTACAGAGCAGTTAGCGTGGTTGATGAATGCGTTTAACAGCCAGAATGCAAAGTGGAATGTGCTTGGACAGCAAGTGCTGATGTCACGCATGGAGCTTCCGAGCTCGGTCATGTTGGCGATGTTCCAACTCTTTACCGCAACCGATGAGCAGAAGATGGACGCATTATTGGCAGTGAACAATGCAATCGCAGGTTATCTTGCCGATCCAAGTTCGGACACGATTAAGCTGCCGTATAACCTCGATGCTTGGGATGGTTATTACGTCGAACGTGAGCGCGTTTATGAAATTGCTAAAGCGAGCTCTGGCAGCTTTGTGTGTTTGGCGGGCGATACACATAATGCATGGGCTAGTGAGTTGAAGGATGTGTCGAACAATCCTATTGGCGTTGAGTTCGCGACAAGTTCGGTCAGTTCGCCGGGCTTGGAAGAATATTTAGCGTTGGAGCCGGTTGCGATTGCTCAGATGGAATACTCATTACCGAATTTAGTCTCTGAGCTGCAATGGACGGACATCAAGCAACGCGGTTTCATGCGTGTGGCCTTTACGCCAGAGAAAGCACAATCAACGTGGTACATGCTTTCCAGCATTAAAGACAAAAACTATCAAGTGACAACCAAGTCGGCATCCACAACGGATGGTCTGACGCTCGATATCGAGTAGGGCAGCTAACGATTACGTTCTAAACGACCGTGCTTGAAATAAGAAAGTCCGCACTTAGCGGACTTTCTTGTTGGTTAATCTAGTAGCTCAGTACGGGGGCTGGCTTTAGTCGATTAGACCGTATTCTTTGCTCAAGATTTCGATGATCTCTGCTTTCGGATTATCGCTCAACTTGATTGGTTGCCCTGTGATTTTTTCTGCAATGCCGATATACGTGCGAGAGATATCCATCAAAGACTCCACTGGCAGGTCGTTATCACGAGCAAGTGCTTCACGCTCTGGCATGCGTTCTTTGTTAAGCAGAATATCAGGATCAGGGAAGTGGTTTAGTAAGAACTGACGGAAACCTTCTTTCGAGTTCTCAACGATGTTACCCGCTTGGTATTCTTTCGTATCCCAAATACGTGACGAATCAGGCGTACCTACTTCATCCATGTAAATTAGCTTTTCGTTACCAGCTGCGTCGTGCACGTAGCCAAATTCAAACTTAGTATCTACGAACGTTTGGTCAACGGCTTCAAGCGCATCGCTTATCACGTTAAAGCCTTCTTTCAATAGCTTTTCGTATTGTGCAATGTCTTCTGCACTTGAGAAGTTGAAAGCTTCATAGTTGTCCACGATGTTTTGGCGAGTGATGTTCACGTCATCCGCTTCAGGAACGCCTGGAATGCCTTTCAAGATACCTTTGGTTGAAGGTGTCATTAGTAATTCAGGTAGCGCTTTATCTTTCTCAAGACCTTCAGGAAGCTGAATGCCACAGAATTCACGCTCGCCATTTGCGTAGGCACGCCACATAGAACCCGTGATGTACTTACGGCAGATTGCTTCAATCTTAACTGGCTTCGCTTTTTGTACGATCCAAACGAATGGGTGAGGGATGTCCAAGATATGACTATCAGCAAGGCCGTTGTCTTTGAACAATTTGAACCAGTGGTTAGAGATCGCGTTGAGTGCAGCGCCTTTACCCGGAACGCCTTTGAGTCCACCTTCGCCGTGCCAGATACAATCGAATGCAGAGATACGGTCACTGATCACCATGATGGCCAGCGGGGCATCAGGAGCGACATCGTATCCTTTTTCTTTGATCAGTCGTGCGCTGTCTTCTTCAGTTAACCAGTAAACAGAGCGAACTTTTCCGCTGTGAACAGGCTTGTGGGTGCGAATTGGCAGGTCGTCATTGACGGCAAGTACTTGATTAGCAAGGCTCATTGCGACATTCCTATCATCTTAATCAAACGTCATAAAGAGAAGATATCCAGCGAAAAGAGCACGCTGAATAAATCGAATGAGGGCATCATACCAGAACTATTTTAACTCGCCAGAGAAAAAGCAAACGTTTGCTTTGATTCTAAATTAGCGAGGCAAGAAACGTAGATAGAAACTTTTGAAAAATGATTAAACAGTAAGAACGTCAATGTAGACTAACTCCAGTTCTTTTTTTGAGCAGTCGTCACCGTTGAATTCAACACTGACTCTTTTATTTGCGAGTGCTGCAGCTGTTGCGACCGAATACATGAGTTTTTCATACTCACTGTTAAGGTAGACACGTGAGTAGTAACTACATTCAGAAAACTTGATGTAAGCAACAGATTTTCTCACTCGAAGGTGCTCGATTGTTAAATTTGACTTCGTTTGTCCTGCGTATATAGGCAAAGCACATAAGATGCTTAATAAGTAAGCGAAGATTCTTTTCATTTTATATTCAAATATTAGTCTTAAATAAATTAGCGTTTCTAAATGTGGATACACAGTTAGACGTCTTTATAACGAAACTTTAACTGGTACAATTCTACGTATACATAAGCATATTCTTGTGGGCGTGATTTAATTCTTGAAATTGTAAATATACTACAATGAAAGACTTCTTGAATAAAGCATATTTGGCTTAAAGAGTTTTTTGTTATTTTTGATAATAAGTTTAACTTAATGGCGTTCTATATATTCCAATAGGTTAATTTATGATAATTAAGACTTTTAGTTTTCATTGTTCATGTGTAGAATTCATCAAATAACATTAACTTATTAATTGGAATGATGTTCTATTTTTTGTTTTTTATGATTCTTCTCTAGGGAGTTGAGTGTCATAAAATTTAAAAAACATAACTTTATTTTCAAGTGAAATAAAGAGGCTTTTAAATGTCTAGATTGTTAATTACAGCGCTTTTGTCACTAACATCGTTTGCAAGTTATGGCAAATATACCTGTATAGGCGAGGTCAAAGGGGTGAGCATAGCTCCTCACACAGGTGATATTTTAGTTGAGAAATTAGGGCCTTTGAATTGGCCTAGGCTATGTCGAGTTGGCGGTGATTACAACGGAATAAGCCAAGAGGCATGTAGAATAATCTACTCAACCCTGCTGACTGCGCAAACAACGAATAAGGCTGTAACGCTCTGGTTCAACGATAAGGGGGATTGTACGGATTCAAGCCACAAACCTTGGGACTGGTTAAGAGGTTGGTATTTTGGGCCTAGACTAAATGACTGAGTGTTAGGTTTGGAAAGCTAGATATGAAAAACATCTTACTACTACTTTTATTATTTCCTCTGGCGGCGAACGCAAGGTATACAGCAAACTTTTCAGGTGAAGTAAAAGCGGTTCTAACTTACCCAGGAAATACTATTATTCTGATCCGAGTCGAAGGTATGCCCGATTCTCACCCAAAGTGCACTTTGACTGATTATATGGCTATCGACCCAGCAATATCGTCAGAGTCTCGCCAGCTCATTATGTCACGATTACTATTAGCATACTCAACTAAAGAGAAAGTAAACATCGGTTATGATAAAGAGAGCCATACGGATTCTTGCGTTGGAAATCGTATGAGAGTCCATCGGGTTGGCTAGATAACCTGAATTCACATCAAGTGCTTTTAATATGTACGGACAGAAACATTTGTTTCTCAATTTTAAAGTCGAGGAGATATGAGATGAGATCTTGGTGTTTAGTATTGACAGCGGCCTTTGTAATGCTTACATCTTTTTATACTTCAGCAGCTGCGGGGTGGTCTGGTAAATCAAAAGTTAAGAGTATGTACGTTCTAAACGAAACAACAGCGCTTATTAAGTTGGAAAGCTTCCAAAACCCCCATAACTGCAAAGTAAATTCGAGTGGAGATATCATTCTTAATCCACTCACCAATAAAACTTGGTTTACCGTTTTATTATCTGCTCAAATGGCGGGTAAAGAGGTGGATGTGTACGTAAATGCAAGCTGTGGAAAAACACATTGGGTCGGACCAACGTTTGCGACTATCGGACATGTTCGCATTTTTTAACCTCGCCTTATAGTTTTTGTAAATCATAAACTCTAAAAGAAGAAAAATGAAAATAATAGGATCTCTTATCGTTCTACTTCTCTCAGCTGCCACTTTGCCAGCATTTGCTGACACACATTGCAAAGGAAAGGTGGCTTATCTTGCTATCGGAAGGGGAGGGACCGTTTTAGTCAATGGTCCTGGAGGTTTACCAAGTGTATATCTTTGTAATGTAAAATATAAGACCAACAACGTAGAGGTCGAGAGTTGCAAAGTTATGTACAGCACGTTACTGGCTGCAAAATCACAAGATAAACCTGTAAATATTACTTTTTTACCAAATATAGACTCGTGTTCGTCACTCAAGAGTTGGTCGGTGGCTAAAAATATAAACTGGGTTTTTGCGAGTTAATTAACTCAAATTTCAAAGAATAAAGGCAAATAAAATAATGAAAAAATGTCTACTGGCTATCGCTGTATTCGCGAGCTTATCTTCGCCTGCCTTTGCGGTAAAATGGAAAGATTCACCTTATGTAGAGGTAAAGAAACTTTACCCTAACAATGGTGGGTTGACTTTTTATACGGAATACAAGGATGAATCTGTTTCTGCCTGCGATGGTGGTTACCGCTTTGATATTCCTGCTTCAGCACAAAATTATGATACGAAAGTAAGCGTGATTATGGCTGCTTTCATGGCAAAGAAAAAAATACTCATCAGATACGATGCTGAACAAACTAAGAAATGTGCTGCTGTTGTCGATCGATTCTTGGTTAAACCCTAGAGCAACGAAAATTTTTATGAACCGTTACTTGCGGTGCATGTTAGCGCTGTTAGTCGGCCTGCCACAGGTATTTTCTGGGTCAGAAACTCTTAACATCAGAAAGTTAAAGTAGGGCGATTTTCTAAGAACTTCTTCCCTTATATGTCTAGTAAATCGAACTAACCCCAGATAAATCTGATTTCTTATGAAGATCATTGAATCAATAAAATGAACCGTTACCTTTGGTGTTTTTGTGTAATTGATAAGTGTCACAACAACTATTCGATGTGACAGAAAAAGGCTTAATATGGAAACGAAGTCGGTTCGCAAATCCGTAAAAATTGCAGTTTTCTCGCTCCTTTCGGCGAGTTTATTATCAAGCCATGCGTTGGCATCAAGTTATGGCCTATCAAGTAGGACGGATACTCAGGTGCGTCAAAGCTCCTCGAGCAACTTTGATGTTCTTGTACCTGCGAAGGCGAAAAATGGTATTTCCTACAACGTATTCAGTAAGTTTGAGTTAAGTGGTAAGCCTCTTACTCTTGTTAACACTGATGATACATCGGGTGGAGTACGCGGTACGGGCAAAGCGGATTTAATCGTCATTGAATCCAACAATATTTCCTTAAAAGACCAGTTTACTATTCTTGGTTCGCCAGCAGATATTCTGTTTATCACACGCAGTGCAAGCGGCAAGTTATCTTGTGAGCAGTGTAGTTTCGATAATGTTGGCCGCGTAACAATGGCTGCCGCGACACCTAGCTATGCTTCGAACGCAAAAACCATTAATAGTGTTGGTGATTTAACCACTGTTGGAGGTGGTAAAGTCACAGTAAAGGGGCTCGTTTCTCCTGGTCTGCAGTCCTTGGAATTGATTGCTGAAAACATCGATACGTCAGGCACCATTGATACTAATTTACGTGTGGAAAATCACCCTGAGTCAGGCATGATAATTGTCGATAGGGGAAGTAAGGTAGTCGGTGCAGGTGGCATTAACATGTTTACTGGCCGCCTTAAAGTTAGCTATGCAAATTTAGCCATTGAATCTGAGACATTGAGCACCGCCTGGTCAACGATCAAAGGCAAATTCCGCGCGGCGACAATTGCGGTTGCCAGCCCAAACAATATTGAGGTAGATGCGGACATGAGCACCATGTCGGATGCACTTAGCACCAGTCAACATCGCGGTAAACTTTATGCGCCGACAGAAGGTATTTTTGTTCAGAGCTTAGGTAAATACAAGAACCCAAGCCATCAAAATATCCACATTAGTGCCAATGCTAAGTTATCTACCGACAATCACCTGTCATTAAAAAGCTTAAGTACGATACGCATATTAAAGCAGGGCAACAAGCAAGCAAAAGTGATTGGTGGAGATATGACTTTGATTGCTCGTAACGACGTGCACCAACAGGGTTATGTTGCTGCGGATGAGGTAAAAGTTTCCGCAAACCAGTTCATCAATAATGGCGTGGTGGAATCGGCAAACATTGAGGTAGAGACGGAAAAATCCATTTATAACAGTTTTGGCGGCAAAGTGTTGGGTAAAAACGTGACACTTTATTCAAAGTCTGGAGCGGTAATTAATGGTTCTCGCACAGATAAAGCGGTGTACCTTGACGAGGCATTAACCATCGGCGGCGAAGGTTATGAGGTCAAAAAACAATTTGGTATATGGCAGGCATTAAAAGACCATTCAGCGATAAAGTCAGCAAACAGTGCCAGTAATTTGTCAGCTTCCATTCTTGCGGACAATTTAGACATACAAGCGAAAAGAATTGAGAACATCAATCCATATCATCTTGAGAAAAGTAATAGCGTCAACTGGGGTGCGGGTATTCGAGTCAATGGCATCAGAGCCAATCAAGTCGCGATTGAGGCGGAAAGAAGCTTAAAATTAAAAGCCAGTGCGTACGTTTTGAACTCATCAGCCATTATGGGGCTGAACGGTGGTGGCGAATTCTTAGTTAACTCCCCAATCTTTAGTAACGAGCGTTACGAAATCAGTTTCGAATCTTATCCTTACCGTGTTGTTGAATACAGTCAAGATGACAGCAAGAAAAACGAGATAGGTCAATATAAGTCTGGTACTGAAACAAAAATCTTAACTTACTCACCGCCGGGGCGTGTGTTCTCATTTGGTGACTTCCAGTTTAGTCGTGGTGGAACAAGCGATCCGAAAAAAGTGCAAAGCAGTAAGCTGTTTAACGAAGTATCTTATTTCCAAGCTTTTAAAGATGCGCGTTTTTTTAATAGTACGATTAAAAGTATTGGTTTAGAGGTCGGAAGTAATTATGTAGAAGCTGATTTCTCCGGTATCACAACTTGTTTGAGTTATCGTAGGTGTAACCGCAAAGATATTACTACTCGTGCCGAGGCGGAAACATTAACTGCTTTTAACAGTAACGTTTATGGTCTTAAAGGTAAGCAAGACAGTAAGAGTGACCTAGTAGTAGCTAATGTAACCGATGGTGAAATAGGAGACATAATAAATAATATCATCAGCGGCTATGTTAGCGAGAATGAAACTGAATTAGAGCGTTACTTTGGTATTACTATCCTTTTGAAAAATATTTATGACTATGATTTTCAATTCCATGATTTAGTAAAATCTGGACACAATGTTGAAGGCAAGATTTTACTTTGTCGTACTCTAAAATCTGAATTTCATGACCAGCCATGGGCAAAAGATAACACACAGCAATTTTGTGATAAAAAGGTAAAGCTAATTAAAGAGGATTGGTATCAAGAATATAAAAAACGTCTTGATGACAGAGATATTAACGATACTGGATATACAGAAAAGCAGTGGCGATATGCGATATTTAGTTACTGGATAGAGAAAACTGGAGCAGATATGGAGTTGATGGAGCATATGTATAAGGTAGACCGTTTTTCATACTTTATGTCAAATGATAAAAAAACCATTGAAATCCACTTTAAGCTTAACCTATACGGAAATGAGGTAATAAAAAAGCATATTATAACGTTTTCTGATGTGGAGAAATATATCAAGTAATTGTTTTATGAACGAATTCTATTTGATTTTGTTTGGTTTTGAATTTTTAGAAAAAGAATAAGTATGAAAAATATAGAAAAATCCTTTGAACTACCTCCACTATGGCAAAAGTGTACCTCGTACCTATTAAGCTTTGTCATGGTCGGTCAAATTGTATTTCCAGGAGTCGTGAATGCGATGGAGGTGATCAATGATGCGACTATTACCGCTAATGTAAATGCGTCTCCGCAGTTTTCTCGCGTTTATAACCGAGAACGTCAGTTTGAAAAAGCGTATTATATCGCTAGCAACCAAGTAGAGACGGCTCAAGACTTAGTATCGTTTCACAAAACGCTGCTAAACGATAATAAATCGGGCTTGCCTGAGCCACTGATGATCCCGATTGCGGTAGGTGATATAACCGTTATATTCCCACATTATCCGGTTGATAAAAGAATCGGTGATAAGTTTGTACAGGCACGCTTAATTCGCATGCAAATGCAACGCGAAATTGATCGTTTAATTTTACCTAAAATGTCCATCTATCAGTCAGGCTCAAAGAACATTGATCCGAGAACAGAAAAGGAACAGATTAATTACCTTTACCAAAATGCGAAAAGTTTTGCGGCCAAGTACAGCGTAAAATATGGTGAAAAAGTAACCCGTCAGCAAGTTAACGCATTTAAGCATGATTTCATTTGGCCAGAACTGCGCAACATTAACGGCGAACAAGTACTGGTTCCTGTGTTGCATTTAACCGATGCCACCATCGATAGTGCAAAAATTGCGGGTCACACAGTAGAAGTCTCAGGAGATTACGCCAACTTCCGTAATATCACTGTTAACTCGGGTACACTGCTCACACGACGCAATGCATTCCTAAATACAACGGGTAATCTTTCAGTTAGCGAGCATGCAAAGATTATTGCTGACGAAGATCTAAACCTAAATGTTGGTGGCACATTGTTTAATGCGGGTACGGTAAACGCGGACACTGGCAACGCTAATATTATTACGGGGCAGTATGTTCAAAAGACGATGGTACATCGATTTGCTACAAAATATGAGCAAGGGAGTCGTCTTGGTAAAATTTCTTCAGTAAATGCAAAAAATGGCACGATATCTATTTCATCGGCTTCTGATATCGATATAGCTGGTGGCCAAGTAACGGGTAAGAATATCATCTTTAATGCTGGTAGTAATATTTTTATTACTAGCCAACAGACGACTTATGTCCGAAATGAGCAAGTTAACGGTTTTAAAGAAGATGAGTCAATTGTTGAACATTTCGGTTCTAAATTGACGGCCGAAGATAGCATTTCGTTAATGGCGTCAGGACAAGTTGTTATTAATGCATCTGAGGTGTTTGCTGACAAAGGAGTACTTTCTATTCTTGCTCAGCAAGGGGTTCATATTGCAAATGCTGATAACAAGTTTCAATCCTCTAGATACGGAAGATTTGGCAAAACCACTATTCAGGAAAGTGAATTTCAATCAATTGCTATTCGCTCCGCGCTAAGTGCTGGGCGAAATGTCATGATCTCCTCTTCGATGGGCGATATTACTCTTAAAGCGACCAAAATTGACTCTGTGGATGGTACAAGTGTCAATGCCATGTTGGGGAAGGTCAATCTATTACTTGCTAAAGAACAAGACCATTATTTCTTTAACAAGGTAAAGAAAGGTTTTTGGAAAATTAAAACCGAAACTAAACAAGATCAGGTGGACACCGCTGTTTATAACAGTATCACTGGTGGCGTTAAGATACATGCAACGCAAGGTGTTACTCTAGAGTTAGGCCAAAAAGATGGTCAAACGCTGGATGATGTATTGTCTGAGCTTGGCGCTGCGGAAGATTTAAGCTGGATGGTCGATGTCTACAACGACCCTCAATACAGTGAAAATATCGAACTGGTGTATCAAAGGCTAGAAGAGCTCCACATCCATGAAAAGACCTCTAATCTATCTCCAGCGGCAATGGCGATTATTGCTATTGCAGTGTCCGTGGCAATGGGACCTGCTGGTGCTGGTTGGATAGGAACTGGTGGCTCAATTCCTGCTATGGGCGGTATAAATGCTGCGGCAATGCAAGCTGGAGCCGCAACGCTCGCTACCTCGGCAGCGACAAGTCTTGCAAATGGCGACGGCTTAGACGGCGCAATCGAGAAAATTGTGTCATCAGAAGGGCTACGATCTTTGGCTATTTCTATGGCAACTGCCGGCATCTTAAATAGTGAAGCCTTCCAAAACTCAAGCTTCTTTAATAGTGCTGACGTCGCCTCTGCCATGAATGCCAATCAAACCTCGATAAACTTAATCGAGCAAGCTCAAGATGCATTAATGCGTTCTGTCATCCGCTCAAGCGTTTCTACTTTGATTAACGGCGGAGACTTTGGCGACTTTGGTGATTCATTGAAGCAAAACATGCTTGTTGCCGCTGCTAATAGCCTTGGCGAAAGCATGGCAAAAGAGATTAAAGGATTAGCTGAGGATCATAACTGGAGTGATGCAATAAGATACATAGCGCATGCAGGTGCTGGTTGTGTTTATGGGGCAGCTTTAGCTGAGGCTCAGGGTGGCTCTGCGAATAGTCTTTCTTGTTCATCTGGTGCAGGGGGCGCGGTTGTCGGTGAAGTCATTGGTGATTTGTCTCGACAAAAAGTTGAAGAAAATGCAGCGAAGGTTGAGGAATTTTTTGACGATAAACTTAATAAGTTAAAAGAGTCAGCAATGGCAGCAAACCCAGATTTAAGTGCGGCTGACTTAGTTGAATTAGATCGTCAATTTGGAGCAGAATACGGAGGCCAAATTGAAGCTGAGCTGAATGTACTTAAAGCTGCTGGGGTCGACTTAGCAAAACTAGGCGCTGGGCTGGCTGCATTTGCCGCCGGTGGTGATGTTGATATTGCGGCTAGCGCTGGTGAAAACGCGGCTGAAAATAACGCACTGTTCTTGCTTCTTATCCCTATTCTTCTAAAGATCATTGATGCAGCTACCATTGCTTATGACTTTTACGAAGTCGGAGTTGCTTATGATGAGAAAGGTCAAGCGGCAGGTGATGCCGCACTGGAAGCGCTGCTTAAAGGCTTTGCGATTGATGCATCAATAGGACAGCTTGTGCCTGGTTCTCGAATGATGAGAAAGATTGCGGCTAAATTAAACAGCATGGGGTTGGGCGAATTCATGGATCGTCTAGAGGCGATGATGCTAAGTCGTCATAACCAGCTTGCGACTGCTGGGGGCCCAGAGAACCAAAGCATGGCGAGTATGATGCAAGGTGATAACTATCAAGAAGCTTTGCTACAACACCGAAGAGCAACAAATGAGGTTATAGATCTTGGTGAATATGCTCCTGATGACATAGGTAGACTCAGAGAACAGTACAGTCATCTTGCTCCAACTGGGAAATATAAAGATGAGGATCTTGCATACTTTATAGAGAAGAATTACGAGTTCGACACTGTATCTAAGCGATTTAGAAAGCCAGCGACTAGAAAAATTGATGTTAAGGCTACACCAAAGGGTAAACCCGATAATTCTCGCGGTATACCAAAAGACTTAAACGAAGTGTTAGGTGACGGGAAAACTCGTTTGGCTGGGGTGACTCAGTCTGTGAAAATTGGCGGTGTGGAATATAAGGACCTCAATATTCAAGAGCTAACTAAATTGAGAGACGAGATTTCAGTTTCTAAAGATCTTTCTCCTGATATTATTCAAGCTAGAAAAGGAATGATAAGCGAAGCCATTGGTGAGATCGCAACAACGGTAGAAGCTCTATCAACCCTAAAAAATCCTAGAAAATTGGCGACCTCTTTACCTGGTAAACAAAAATCGGGTGAGTTTGACCAACTATGGGTGAGTGAGGCTCCAGATGGCTCGCCGATTATCAGTATCTTCGACGCGAAAGGAGGAAGTTCCACACTCGGCAGTCGATTGCATAACGGTGAACGTGTGGAGCAGGCGTCAGGGCCATACATTCAGTCTATTCACGAGAATATGGTCAAAAAGATCGCAATCGCCAAAGAACGTGGAGAGGACGTCTCGGCGTTGCAGGAAACCGTAAGGCTTATGAAAGACAATAAAGATAATATCCGTATGAAAGTCGTTCAGCAAAAGTATGTTGGTGGTTCATCGACGATCAGAGATAATTACGTGGTTAAAGAATACGAAGTGGGAGAGTTGACTTTATGGAACCAATAAAAAATCATTATTTAGATATACCTGAAGAAAGAAAATTGCGTATTTTTCATGAAGAAGATGAAAATTTTTACAGCTTCTGGGAAAGAATGCTTGATGAAAATCAATCTTTTTATAAGCACCCTCTCAAAAGAATGAAAGGCGATGCTTGGGATTCGCTTGAGGTATTCTTTACTGCTTCAAAATACGGACAACATCAGGCCTCACCAGCTTATATAAAAAGGGCGCTCGAGCTACTGAATAATGTGTACTTGCTGGCCAATCATTCAGACCAAGTGGTTGAATTCTCCGTTGGCCACCGACACTTTTCGGAAGTGGGTAACCGTTCTATTGCAGAAGGAACAATGGATGCATGGTTGGATGAAATCTGTTTAGCGATGGCCGCGAGAGATTGGCGATGCGTAGAGCTGATGACCATCATGGATGAGTCGTTAGTGTCTATAAAGACGCCGTTTAATGTTGCTCTAGTCGAGTTCGTTAGCGGTGTATTTAGCAATTCATCAGCGTTACCTGAGTTATTGCAAACGGTGATGGAGAAATCTTCCCCGCAATATTTAGAGTCAACCAGAGTGCCATATGTACACTCTTTGTTTATTCCATTTGTGAATGTGTTTGTTGCCATTATCGATGGCGATGAGGCACATTATCAAGAAGCACTGAGGGATGCGTTAGAGGCACATTACCAGTTCTACATGAATGAAGATGTTCGTTATTCGCCAAAAGGAAATGTTTCTCTGAAACTGACTGGTCTTGCTGCATTGGCATACGATAAGTATGGCTGGACGATCCCAGAAACCGCATATTTGCCGAAATGGCTCGTGTACGGTGAACAGGATTTATTAGCCTGATAAAACCTTATTGCTCTTTATTAATTGAAGGGCAATAAGTAGAGCCTTACCGCTTTCTCGATAAGGATAATATGAAAAAACATTGTTCACCCTGTACAAAGAAGTTTGTAACTAGGGTGAGCAATCATACCTGTGATTTTTAATATGAAAAAATGGCTATTAACTTCGTTATTGTTACTGTCTGGGCAAAGCTTCGCTGATTGTAGTGGTGTCCACTGTACAAATGTAAAGATTACTCGTTTAGTGATTACTGAGTCGGGTATTTCTGTTGGAACGTCTGGAGATGAGAAAAAGTTAGATTGTGACGCCGGAACCTATAACTATTTAAAACTAGAGCTAGGACATAAAAACTATGATTCAATTTATAGTTTGATATTAACCTCACATACAACGGAACACCCAATATGGCTGCGCGTCTCAGATAAAGGTTTATGCAAAATATCGTATGTAGTTTCAGATAAATAAAAACCATAAATCGTTATTGCGAAGCAAAAAAATAAAAGCGTTCTTATATAGATAGCTTTTGCTAAAAATCTAAAATGCGTTTATTTATACTCTAAAGAGTTGGACTCTTTGGATGGACTTTCTCAACCAAAAAAATGAATTTTACAATGAAAAAAATATTATTATTTTCTTTTTTTATCTATAGCTCTGTCGCGTACTCGGCAGGAATAGGAGAGTTTAAACTACAAGAGGTAAGGGCGGAAAAAGGCTCGGTATATTTAATACCTAAAACCACCATTAAAAACCCTCTTAATTGCAGCAATGGGCAGGTGATTAAGTTGTCTCCCGATACACCTAGTTTCGAGCAAATGTATTCACAGGCCTTAACAGCGGTTGCTTCTGGAAAAAGAATCCGAGTATGGGCGACTCAGTGCAGCCCCAGCCCTTGGGGGAGTAACGTACCTAAAGCTGTTGTATTAGGTTTATTGGCAGACTGAACTTTTAAATTACTTACGGAAAAGGAATCGCAAATATGCGTAGAATTATGAGCTTTTTTGTTATTGGGGTACTGCTTTGGTCTCCAGTGTCTTTTGGCGCTTCGACCTATTTGTCAGGGAATATCAAAAACCTAACAACAACGACGCAAGGTCTATTGATTATGTTAGATACCGGCTTACCAGATAACTGCGAGGGTTCTCCGTATGGTTGGATGTTGGTTAAACAAGAATTTAGTGCAATGACGTCAACCACTCTTGCTTTATGGATTGCGGGTAAACGTAGTGTGACCGTTTATACATCTGGTATCCAAAGTGGCTCTTCGTTTTGCGTGATTAACCAAGTTGACCCTGCGGGATAATAGGAAATACATGATGAACAAATATTTGATAATTATAATTACGTTTTTCTCATTCCATGCTTACGCTGAGATTAAGACAGGTCCACAAATTGAAAAGTTATACCCTGTTTCTTTTTACCATGATGCAAGGGACGGACTTTACATTGAGTTCCAGCAAGGTGCTATGCCTGGTTGTAGTCATGAAAAGGGAGGGAGACTCAGTAAATCGAACCCTAACTACAAGGAGCTGTATTCACTTTTACTGACGATGATGACGACCAAAAACTTTAAAGGGAATATTCGTTACCAAGAGACAAGCTCCAAAGGTTGGTGGCATTGTTCCATCGAAGGCATTTTTGCGTTCCCACTTTAGAGTAAAACCTAGTATGAGAAGTTTACATTTTCTACTAATCTCACTTTGTTGTGCTCAACCCTCGCTTTGGCTGGCTCTAAAGATATTGCACACGGACGCCTTAAGGGCATAAAAGTGTATGATCAAGCCACTTTTAAAGCGACAAAGATTTATTTTGACGATCAAGCAAAAATCTACAACGACGATTGCGATGGTGTTGCAATCATTACCCATTCAAAACATTCGGATAAAGGTCTGGAGCAAATTACCTCTTTAGCACTTTCAGCCTACATTGCAGGCAAAAAAGTGCGCGCTTTCTCTTTAAAAGGGACATGTGAACTGGACTTCTTAGCTATTCAGGAACATTATTTTTAAATTAAAGGAACAACATGAAAACAAAATTATTATCCCTATTATGTCTTTTCTCATTGTCTGCTTTTTCTGCGGAGTCTATACACTGTAAAGGCCTGGTAAGAGATGCTTGGATACAAAGTGATGGCTCGCTAATTATCAATACTTCATGGGCATCTAGTGTTGGCTTATGTAATGTCAGTAAAACTAAAAATGGTGTCACGCCTGAAACGTGTAAATCTTGGTCTTCAATGACATTGACAGCGGTGGCGACTCAAAAACCATTGATGATGCAATATTACAACTTAAAGAAATGCAGTGATATAAAACGTTACACTGCTTCTGAGAAGCCACATTATGTCATGATCAGAGAGTCTCTTGACTAAATAATAGTACCCAGTTTAAAAATTGGTCGATGTATTTTAGTCTTAAATTCCAGGCCTTCAGGTCACCAAGAGAGTTCTAATAAGCAAACCTCACTTTTACTTAGGTGTGCAAAAACATACTGCTATCCTCTTTCTTCATTTTGAGTAAAAAGCTGAGGTATTTAAGGGTTAAATAAATGAAAAAACTGCTCACACTGTTTTTTATCGGGTTAATTTCATTCAATGTCTATGCAGACTCCCACAGTGGTAAGGTAAGTAAAATAAACCTATATGGGGGTAATTGGAAGAATAGCCATGCGGGTGGCATATTATTCACATTGGAAAACATGCCAAGCAACGCTAGCTACTTTCGCATAAATAAAAGTGATATCGCATTTGATACATTTTTGTCTACTTTATTGTCAGTAAAGCACACAAAAAGCACTATCACAGTACATTACAATATTGATGATTCTAAATACAAATATGCGCCTGTTACAGCAATAACTTTCCAATAGTGAAGACATTATAAGTTAAAGGCTCTTTTTAGAGCCTCTTTATGTTTGATTGATACAAGGCATCGCTCTAGTTAGCTGTATTCATAGTTCAAACGTTTGCTTTAATTTGTTAAAGCACAAAAAAAGCCTCCTTAAAAGGAGGCGAGATGCAGGATGGATAACGTCGATCTTGTTAGTGGTACTTGTTCACTCTGCCTTCGACGAAAAAGACTTCACACTGATAACGTTGAGCAATATCGCGAAGCATTGATTGATTCATTAGGGCAATCTTGTTCGATGCGACGACAGCGCTAGCGTTACCAGACTGAATAGCTTTAATCACGATTTCCACTTCAGAAAGCTGTTGAGACGGCTTCATCTGAATGATGTTTTGACAGCGAATGTTGGAAGCAGCAAGTTGCTCAAAATCAGGACGAGGGCACTCAGCGGTAAACAGAATCCATTGCTGTTGTTGAGACAATACTGCCAACTTAGAAAGAAGTTGGTCAGACACATCCATAGGTTGTGTTGCTTGTGCCAATACGTTGTAGCGAGAGTATGTATGAGATTGAGTTTGTAACTGCATCTTACTGTTCCTTTATACATGCTGTATGTGTATACAGTAGTTTGTTTTTGATGCCTGATCAACCGATTTTTATGAATTGAGTTGAAAAACTTTCCCGTACTTATGACTTGATTTTTGTCTAAGTTATTGAAATTAATTTATAAAGCTTGATTTTTGATATGTTTGATAAACATGATGAAATGTGAGGTCATCTGCATTCCAGAGCTGTATATACAGGTGGTTACTACTGTATATACAGTAATTTCGGCTTAGCTATACAGTGGTTTTAACCGGTTTATACAGTGCTTTTTCGTGATGGCACACAGTAGTGTTAGTGTTTTTGAGGAAGAAGAAAGGAAGAGAAAACAAGAAAGGCAGAGACAGAATGTTCAAGAAAGCGCTTTGTTTTTACAGACAACGATAAAAAGCAGGCTGCGAATACGCAGCCTGAAAATACAAGGATCGATGTTTAATAATGGTTAGAATTCGGTTTTTGCACGTGCGATTTCTGTTTCAAATTGGCCAATGTTGCCAGCCCTGACAAGCTGAACCATAGTTTGAAACATGGCGCGAATTTGTTCGATGTTACCTGAATTGGCGCGAGAGCATAAACTGCCAAGGTCGGAGTTTGCTAATCGCAAGAATCGACTTTTGTTAGGGCCAGAGACTTTTCTTTTAATTGTATTTTTCAAAACCATCAACTCGCCAGTTGCAACAGCTTCAGGAGGCTGGCTAGCAATAATTGCTTCCGCTTCATCTGTGTACATATGGTCACCTGTTTTTTGTTTGAGCGACAAAACTATACTCTAGATGTATCGTAGGTTTGACCCGCTGACAGGGAAAACCATCGACATCACTATGAAATAAGTGACACTGTTTTTAATAGGTCAATTAATAGCCGATTTGAGAGTGTGAGAACCACCAGAGGACTAGAGAATGTGATTGCGGAGTGTTTTGGTTGTGAGGGCTTCACGTTCTAATGAAGGATCAAAAAAGCGCCTTGTGATAAGGCGCCCTTGAAAATCAGTTCCGTTGATTTGTTCTATTTAGCTTGCTCGTTGTTCCAAACGCTCGCGCATTTGCAATTCGCCTTGGTTGAATAGGCGGACATCGATTTTCGCGATGTCGTAGCAAGAGCTGCATGAACGATGGTATTTACCATCTACGTAATCATGACGAGTTACAAAGCTAGGTTTTTTACACCAGTCACAGGTGCCTTCTTCAGTGAACATTGATTTTCTCCCCACCTACATAAATTTGAGTCGCTAGGTGTTATTTTTCGCCCAGCATTATGGCATATAAAAGATGGTCAAGTTAAATGTCTGTTAATTTGTTTGAGAGGGAGATCGATTGCGAGCCTTTATTTTCTAGGATGAAAAGCTCGCAAGATAAAGGTGTGTGGCTGAGTTTTACTCTTTTGTAACATTTTGTGAAATGGTTTTAAACGCCTGATTTAAACGCTTCATCTCTTCTTCACTTCCCCTAGAATCAGGATGGTAGAGTTTAGATAATTGTCTGTAGCGCAACTTCACTGCTTTACTGTCTGGAATAGTTTGCGGGGTATAGCCAAACATTGCACAAGCGACGAGAAGTTTTTGGTTCTCAGATTGACCTTTTATCTTCTTAAACTCTTTAAATACTTTTTCGAGTTGGCGCTTAAGTTGTTTATTGGCGAACTGAAGTTCTTTCACTTGTGTCTCTAATTGCAGAGAGCGTGACACTTCATTCGCTGCAGTGGCTTTGGCCTTTTGTGTGTGCCTGCGATAACCGAATGCTCCGCCACCAAGAAGTAGAGCAAAGCCTAGAGCGCCAGAGGCATACCAAACGCTGGAGTTTTCAGCTTTCTTCGCTTGTTGAATTTCAATGGTCTCTTTCTGTTCTTCGTCAGTGGCTTGCTTATCCAACTCTACAATCTCAGAAACTTGTTTGGCCCTGAGTTGATTGAAGCGATCTTCCAAAAACTGGTTATAGGCTTCTTCTGCCTGAGGGTTTTTAAGTGCAGACAGTTGATACCAAGCTTCGACGAGATCAGAGTTCGATACTTCCGCTTGATGGTGTTGGACAAAATCGGCCAACAAAAAGCCACGGTCGGTAGGATCGTTTAACGCAACAGAAGTGAACCAATAAATCGCTTGGGTGAAATCCGTGCTGCCAGTTAAACCACGAGCGTAATCTTCTGCTAATTGTTTTTGAGCGGGTAAGTAACCTTGATGTGCTGCTTGTTCTAGCCAATAACGTGCGTCAGTCGGTGACTCTGGATTGGGGTTTAACGCCAGTTGCTGCGCAAGGTCGAATTGGGCTTCAGGTTGTGTCGGGTTCTGAGAAGCAAATGCAGTGCTTGTAAGGCAGGCACTTAAAGCAAAGGTGAGGGCAGTGGTTCTGAAAGACATTGGGTATGTCAGGTCTAGCGAACGACGCTAGACCTGCTCCGGTAATAATTGTTATTACCGATATGGTGCAACCAAATTACTTCAGTGGCAAGATCTGGATTTCAACACGACGGTTGCAAGCACGACCTTCAGAAGTTTGGTTTGAGCAAATTGGGTTACGCTCACCGTAGCCACGTGCGATAGCGCGACCTGGTGCAACGTTTTGTGATACTAGGTATTGACGTACTGATTCAGCACGACGCTCTGATAGCGTTTGGTTGTAAGAATCGCTACCTGTGCTGTCTGTGTAACCATCGATCACAAGGCTTGTGTCTGGGTATTCAACTAGGATGCGAGCCACACCACGTAGTGTGTTGTGGATGCTTGCGTCTAGTTGGTAAGAGCTTGAAGAGAAGCCAATGCCGTTTTCCATGCGAAGAAGCAGTTGGTTTTCGCCAACACGTTCAACTTGTACGCCAGAGTTTAATAGAGCACGACGCAGTTCCGCTTCTTGTTGGTCGAAGTAGTAACCAACACCAGCGCCTGTAGCACCACCAGCCGCCGCACCAATCAATGCGTGTTTACGACGTTCTTTAGCGTCGTCACCAGTCGCAAGACCAATTGCTGCACCCGCAATCGCACCGATAAGCGCACCTTGCGTGGTTGAGTTAGTTTCGTATTCACCTGTAGTTGCGTTTTGGCGTTGTGTTGCTTGACAGCCAGTAAGAGCCAGCACTAGCGCAAGTGCAATAGACATCTTTTTCAAGGGAAAATCTCCGTATAAGCCGAGGCGCAAGTGCGCCTCATAATGGGATGTGAATTATGGAATAGAAGGTATTGATATTTGTTATGCGAACGTCAGATTGATAGAAGCTTTGTAAGCTTTTTCTTATAGTTGGCGATGTTGTAATCAGTTCCAGAGTTATTTAGAAGGGTTATCCAACATTTTTCTCGCCTGCTCTCCGCCAACACCTCGGTTAACGGAAACTTTGCGGCCTTTTTTCAAGCCGACTTCGTAATCTGCAGTGATGTTCTTCATCGCTTCCTTGAGCTGTTTCTTGAACGTCTCACGGTCGATGTTTTTAAATTCTTTATCAATGTAGTTATTGATTTTGTTTGCGGATTCTTCGTCTGGTGAGATCACAGGAAGCTTTTCGAGCGCGCCCTCTACCCAACCAGAAACAAACGAGTTAACACGACGTGTTACTTCCATTGAAGAAGTGCCTGAACCCGCGAAACTATTGCGGAACTGTCCGGTGCTCTCGTTCATCTCACGATAGATAATATCAAAGGCAAAGGCCGCAAAAATCGCGCGGTCTGCTTCACCGATAAACTCTACTCGTTTAAGCCCTTTATGGTTCAGAAGAACCGCCTCAACACCGAACTTAGTATTGATGCCGCGAATCACGCGCAATATCGTCGAGCTAATGCTTGCTGGCAAGAGGTGTGAAGACTGAGTCTTACCCATCTTGATAAACTCAATATCGTCCTTATCCAAGCCATATTTCAGCATGAGACGATGCGCCATCTTGATAGCGTTCGCCGCTTCATTTACGTTGGCGGAGTTGCCCAGTTCTAAACACTTGGCGATTTTTTTCAGAGCTTTTTGTTTATCCATCGACGACCAGTACCGGGAACTGAAAATTTAGGAAGTCGGATATATTACCTTTTTTGATGGAAAAACGGAATAACGATGGAGAGGGAAAACTGTGCTGCAAAAAGAAAGCCCCTTATGGAAAGAGGCTTTGAGAAAGGTCGTTGTTTGACAATATTACAGACCAAGTTGGTCTAGCAGATCATCCGCATCACTTTTTGAGCTTGCTGATTCTGCCGCTTTTTTGTCAGCCATACTTTTGCGAGTGGCTTCTAAAATATCGTCCGGGCTTTCATCTTCAGCCACTTCAAACTCTTCAAGTTGGATAAACTCGGTCTTGTCCATCGCAAGTTCTAGGTAGAAGATATTATTGTTCTCGGTAGAGAAGGTGACTCGGCGCGCTTGAGGACGGTCTAGATTGGTATCAACTTGCAGGATCACCTGTTTGTTGAGCGAGAGCATTTTTGGTTGGTTCTGCGTGATGTTGGTCTGCAGCTCTTTACGAATCTTATTCGTGAAGTCGCCGACCAATTGGTTCATCAACTCACCAAGCACATCGCCCACTTCATCTGAAGTGTGTGAGATTGCTAACTCTTCCTCTGGCATGCCCATATTACGCATGTAGTTGGTGTAAATCTCTAAGGCCGCTTTTGCTGTAAAGTTAATTACAACAAGGCCAGTGAAGCCTCCATCAAACAATACAAAACAACCAAAATCCGGCTTGAGGCTGGTTTTGTTGATCTTTTGCACCATTGCAGAGTAGTTAACTTGAGAAGAGGTTGCTGAAGTAAGTACGCCAGAAACCGACTGGCAAAGTTTTAGAAGGATATCTTCAGTGGTTACAACTTTATTTTTTTTCATCCTGAAAGCTCATATTGAAAGGCTATTTCTTTTTCAATGTAAGGCATCAAGCGTTATAAAATAAAGCATAAGTTTAATTCTTGTATTGAGATTCTGATTTGAACGCCTTTTTAAATGTTGTAAAGTGACGTAATTCAAAGAAAACAACCTCATTCATACCGCTAACTCGCCAATGGTTTTGGTCGTTGATGGTGAGAATGATTAAAAATTAGATAACCCGCAGCTGATTGGATCAGCGCAGTAGGGGCAGGAAGCAAATGTTACCAAGATTACACTCGCAAACGGATGTCGATCCTCTTGTTCTTAGTTTTCTCAAAGAGCTTGAGCACTCCGGGTTCACTGGCGATATCGAAAGCCAATACTCTAGCCGTCTCGCGGTAGCCACTGATAACAGTGTCTACCAGCAACTTCCTCAGGCTGTTGTCCATCCCAAAACCACCCAAGACGTTTCCCTTATCGGTAAACTTAGCAACAAAGAAAAATACGAGCGTATTACCTTTTCTCCTCGTGGTGGCGGTACAGGTACCAATGGTCAGTCTTTAACGAAGGGCATCGTGGTTGATTTGTCTCGCCACATGAACCAAGTTCTAGAGGTAAATGAAGAAGAAGGCTGGGTTCGTGTTCAAACGGGTGTGGTTAAAGACCAACTTAATGATGCTGTTCGTCCGTATGGTTATTTCTTTTCACCAGACTTATCGACCAGCAACCGTGCCACGATTGGTGGGATGATCAACACCGATGCGTCCGGTCAAGGCTCGCTTAAGTACGGTAAAACCTCTGACCACGTTCTTTCTCTTCAAGCGGTTTTTGCTGATGGTTCGATTTTGGAATCCGACCTTTCTCATGGCTTGCCAAACGAAGGGGAGTTTGCCGATACGGCAATGCGTGTGACGGAATCGGTATGCCGTGACAAGCGTCAGCAAATTAATGATAAGTTTCCACCGTTAAACCGCTTCTTAACTGGCTACGACCTTAAAAACGCATTTGATGAAGAGGCAGACAGCTTCGATATCACTCGTGTTTTGTGCGGCGCTGAGGGCTCATTGGCGTTCATCACCGAAGCGAAGCTCAACCTAACCCGCATTCCTAAAGCGCGAACTTTGGTTAACGTTAAATACAACAGTTTTGATTCGGCTCTGCGCAACGCGCCATTTATGGTGGAAGCAAAAGCGTTGTCTGTTGAGACCGTGGATTCAAAAGTTCTGAACTTGGCGAAGCAAGACATTGTCTGGCACACTGTCAGTGACTTGATTACCGACGTACCCGATAAAGAGATGCTTGGCATCAACATGGTCGAGTACGCTGGTCAGGATGAAGAGGAAGTGGCTTCTCAAGTCACGTTTCTAACGGCCAAGCTCGATAGTATGCTAGAAACGGAAGAAGCTGGCATCATTGGCTACCAAGTATGCAGTGATGTAGCGAGTATCGGCCGTATCTACAACATGCGCAAAAAAGCGGTGGGTCTATTGGGCGCAGCAAAAGGGCGTGCGAAGCCTGTTGCGTTTGCCGAGGACACTTGTGTTCCGCCAGAAAACTTAGCGGACTTTATCGTTGAATTTCGCGAGTTGCTAGACGCAAAATCACTTAACTACGGTATGTTTGGCCACGTAGATGCTGGTGTTCTCCACGTTCGACCTGCATTGGATCTGTGCGATCCTCATCAAGAAGCCTTGATGCATGAAATCTCGGATGAAGTGGTTAAGCTGGTGGCAAAATACGGCGGTTTAATGTGGGGTGAGCACGGTAAAGGTTTCCGCTCTGAGTATGGCCCTGAGTTCTTTGGTGAAGAACTCTTTACTGAATTGCGCCGAGTGAAAGCCGCTTTCGACCCACACAACAAAATGAACCCAGGCAAGATCTGTACGCCGCTGAATAGCGATGCAGAGCTTGTGAAAGTGACCGACACCAAACGCGGCTACTTCGATCGTCAGATTGACGTACAAGTACGTGATAGCTTCAAGCAAGCGATGGAGTGTAACGGTAACGGCTTGTGCTTTAACTACGACACCAGCTCACCTATGTGTCCTTCGATGAAAGTCACTGCAGACCGCCGTCATTCACCGAAAGGGCGTGCAGGTTTAGTTCGTGAGTGGCTACGCCAGTTGACTGAGCAGGGCATTGATATTCTGGACTTAGAGAAGCAGACGCTGGAAAACAAAACGTCCATCAAAACCATGATCGACCGTGTGCGTCATTCGATTAATCGTCGTCATGAGTATGACTTCTCCCACGAAGTGTATGAAGCAATGAATGGCTGTTTGGCTTGTAAAGCGTGTGCGAGCCAATGTCCGATTAAAGTGGATGTGCCTAGCTTCCGCTCTCGTTTCCTCAATATTTATCACTCTCGTTACCAACGTCCGGCAAAAGATTACTTGGTGTCGAACATTGAATCCATGTTGCCATTGATGGCCAAAGCGCCAAGTGTCGTGAATGGTGTGCTCAAGCAATCTTGGGTACAAAGTCTAACGGCTTCAACGGTGGGTTATGTTGATGCTCCGTTATTGTCTGTACCGACTTTGAAAGAGCGAGTCGAGACGTTAACCACGGCTTACGACCTACAAGCACTAAGTGGCTTATCAAGTGAAGACAAACAAAAGCATGTGCTGATTGTTCAAGACCCTTTCACCAGTTACTACGATGCAGAGGTGGTGGAAGATTTCATCAAACTGGTTAGGAAGTTGGGTATGAATCCCGTTCTTCTGCCATTTAAGCCAAACGGCAAAGCGCAGCACATCAAAGGTTTCTTACGTCAGTTTAAGAACACCGCGCAAGATACCGCGAAGTTCTTGGAGATGGTCGCGGACTTAGATATCCCATTGGTGGGAGTCGATCCTGCGTTAGTACTGTGTTACCGCGACGAGTATGCTGAAGTATTGGGTAACAAGCGTGGTCAGTTTGATGTACTTACTGCCCATGAGTGGCTTCATCCAAGACTGGGCGAGTTCGATGCTCTTGAGTCTAAAGAGCAAGCACCTTGGTACCTGTTCGCTCATTGTACGGAGAAAACCAAATTGCCAAATGCAGAGAAAGAGTGGGGAGCTATCTTCGCTCATTTTGGTGCGGTGTTGAACACCGTGCCTGTAGGCTGCTGTGGCATGGCGGGGACCTTTGGCCATGAAGTCGATAAGCTCTCGATGTCGCGTGACATTTATGATCTGAGCTGGAAGCCAAACTTGGACAAACTCGATAACGAGCGTTGCTTGATTACGGGATACTCCTGCCGAAGCCAAGTCAAACGATTTGAAGGGGTAAAACCTAAGCACCCAGTTCAAGCTTTGCTAACCTTGATATAATGCTTTACGAAAGCCCAGTCTAACTGGGCTTTTTATCATTTAAGAACCGTTACTGACGATGACAACGTTTTATTCTCATAAGGATATGAAGATTGAAAAAGCTTGAGCTTAAAGTGCCACCTGTCGCTCTATTTTTGTTGATGGTATTGCTGATGTACTGGCTAAAAGACGTCGTGCCGGAAATGAAAATTACCGTACCGTTTGTTGAGTTTGTTACTGCTGGGCTTGTTTTGATTGCTGGGTTTGTGGGCATTGCCGGTGTTTACGAGTTTCGTAAAGCCAAGACGACAGTAAACCCCGTGAAACCAGAAACCGCGTCGCTGGTGGTCGATACAGGCGTATTTGCTTACACACGCAATCCAATGTATGTAGCGCTTTTGCTTGTCATTATCGCTATTGGTCTATGGTGGCAACATCTCAGTGTTATCTTGTGCGGTGTATTGTTTGTCGCGTACATGAATCGCTACCAAATTAAGCCAGAAGAACGCGCTTTGGAAAGACTATTCGGGGAAGATTACCTAGATTATAAGAACCAAGTCCGTCGCTGGATTTGATGAGTAAATAAACCGCAGATAAAAAGAAAGCCCAGCATATTTGCTGGGCTTTCTATTGAATTTCTTCTTTGGAAATGAGCGGCAGGGCTTGTCTGCTGGAGCATAGCTTCCGAAGACTAAGCTGCCTTAGCGAACTTTGCTAAGAAGGCATCCTTACGCTCGTTAAAGCGTTGTACCAAATCGTCAACTGCATCTTGGTCGTATGGTTTAAGGCCACTTGCCACCATACGTTTGATGCCCTTACCAACGACTTCACCATCTTGTTTGAATGCAAAGTTTAACGTTACAACACCACGTTTGCCTTCCACATCAAACGTTGCGCCTGTGAAATCGACTTCTGGGTGAGTCAGGTCTAAACGACAGAACTCAACTTCCATGCTTTCGTAAATCACCAGTGGACGTTGGCAGTTGATCATCATTTGTTTCTCTTCCATTAGAGGAACCATGATGTGAGGGAAGTTCATGCCAGAGAATTGAACGTAGTTAGTCACCACGTGTTCAATGAATGCTGGATCTTGGTTTGTTTCGCCTTCGCGAGACATGTGTAGGTATTTTTTACCTGCCTCATCGACCACGGCGCTTTCTTTTTCACACTTATTTTCGATGTGAAGCGCAACGCCATCATTCACCATTCCAGAGAAATCGAAACGCATCTTTTGGCTTACGCCTTCTTTGCTCAGTAAGACTGCAAAAAGCAGATCGCCTGGAACGCAAAAGCGTTTGTTGTCTTCATCGTGAATAGGGTTGTAATCACCAGCTACGCGTTTTGCGAAGTGACTTGCTTGCTCACGAGTGAACTGAAATTGGTGATTAGTGTTTGAAAAATAAGGTGTTAGAAACATAATTTTTACGTAGTAACCAAAACTGTCAGGGATTATATGCGAATATCTGCGTAGCAATGGTCCATCCAGTGAAAACTTCACTGTATCTTAACAATGAAACGATAACGCAGCGGAATAAAGCACCAAAAAGAGCGCTTTTGTTATGCATTATTCAGTATGGTCATAAATCTGCGATTTACCATATTATTGAGGGACTTGATGCGTATAAATACAATAAAGGCTCCAAGAAGGAGCCTTTAGGGTCATTAGCACGATAGATTAATGCACGCTTGGTAGCAAGCTTTCTGGCATTAGTGCGTTATGCAAAGCAAGCTTGAGTAGGGAATTGGCTTGCTCGATATCTGGCGCGAAGTAGCGGTCTTTATCGTAGAACGACACTTTCTCGCGCAGCATTTGCTTGGCAATTTCGATACGCTCAGAAGATTTGTTTGGCGCTCGGAAATCCAATCCTTGCGCGGCAGACAAGTATTCAACCGCCAAAATACCACGCGTATTCTCTCCCATCTCTTTCAAACGACGAGCCGCAAACGTGGCCATTGAGACGTGATCTTCTTGGTTTGCTGATGTTGGCAAGCTATCGACAGAAGCAGGGTGAGCGAGCGTTTTGTTTTCACTCGCCAGTGCAGCCGAAGTAACCTGAGCGATCATAAAGCCTGAGTTTACGCCGCCATTGTCGACCAAGAATGGAGGAAGCTTAGATAGAGCACTATCAATTAGCAGTGCCATACGACGCTCTGACAAGCTACCAATCTCTGCAATCGCAAGTGCAAGGTTATCTGCCGCCATAGCAACTGGCTCAGCATGGAAGTTACCACCAGAGATGATGTCATCGTCTTCTGCAAACACAAGCGGGTTATCTGACACAGAGTTCGCCTCTACTTGCAGAGTGTCTGCCGCATTGCGAATTTGCTGTAAACAAGCACCCATAACTTGAGGCTGACAGCGCAGGGAGTAAGGGTCTTGAACCTTCTCACAGTTGGTATGGGATTCACCAATCTCACTGGTCGCTTCTAATAGATGTCGATACGCTAACGCCGCATCCATTTGGCTGCGATGGCCACGAACACGGTGGATACGTGGGTCGAACGGACGACGGCTGCCCAGTGCTGCTTCTACCGACATCGCGCCACAAACGGTAGCAGATGAGAACAAATCTTCGGCAATGAACAAGCCTTCTAACGCAAACGCCGTTGACGCTTGAGTACCGTTAAGCAATGCAAGGCCTTCTTTAGGTGCCAGTGTGATTGGTTCTAGACCAGCAATTTGCAGCGCTTCTAAGCCAGAAATGACTTTACCATTGTGACGCGCTTGGCCTTCACCAAGAAGTACCGTACTCATGTGGGCTAGCGGTGCTAAGTCACCCGATGCGCCTACTGAGCCTTTTTGTGGCACGCATGGGTACACCTGTGCGTTCACAAGGTCAATCAGCATGTTGATGACTTTCAAGCGCAAGCCTGAGAAGCCACGCGCAAGGCTGTTGATTTTCAGCACCATCATCAAACGAACAGTCTCATCTGACATAAATTTGCCGATGCCCGCAGCATGAGAAAGCACAATACTGCGTTGCAGTGTTTCTAGATCTTCTGGTGCAATACGTGTGTTCGCAAGTAGACCGAAACCCGTATTGATGCCGTAAACGGTGCGATCTTCTGCAATCACTCGGTCTACAACTTGAGTGCTTTCCTCAATAGCCGGAATCGCTTCTGGATCGAGAGTAAGGTTGACAGGTGAGCGGCTAACCTGACGCAGTTCGTTTAAGCTAATATGGCCTGGCTTTAGCGTTAAATTGAGCATGTCTTTCATCCTTACTTCAGCTTTTTCAGTTCTTCATTGAGCATTGGCAAATCCAGTTTTTGCTCAGCTGCACATTGTTTTGCGATGTCATATCCCGCATCGGCATGACGCATAACACCCGTCGCTGGGTCATTGTGAAGCACACGAGCAATACGCTCAGACGCATCATCGCTGCCGTCACAACAAATCACCATACCTGAGTGTTGAGAGAAGCCCATGCCAACGCCACCACCATGGTGAAGTGATACCCAAGTTGCGCCGCCTGCGGTGTTCAATAGGGCGTTAAGTAATGGCCAATCTGATACGGCATCAGAGCCGTCCATCATGCCTTCAGTTTCACGGTTCGGGCTGGCTACCGAGCCTGAGTCTAAGTGGTCACGGCCAATAACAACCGGTGCTTTCAGTTCACCGTTTTTCACCATTTCATTAAAGGCTTGGCCAAGGCGCTCACGGTCTTTCAGACCCACCCAACAGATACGTGCAGGCAGACCTTGGAACTGAATGCGTTCACGTGCCATATCTAGCCAGTTGTGTAGGTGAGGGTTATCTGGGATCAGCTCTTTTACTTTCTGATCGGTTTTGTAGATGTCCTCTGGGTCGCCAGACAACGCTGCCCAACGGAATGGCCCAATACCTTCACAGAATAAAGGACGAATGTAAGCCGGTACGAAACCTGGGAAATCAAACGCATTTTCGACGCCTTCTTCCAGCGCCATTTGACGGATGTTGTTACCGTAATCCAGTGTTGCAGCACCGCGGTTTTGCAGCTCTAGCATGGCTTGAACTTGTACAGCCATGGATTGTTTCGCCGCTTTCACTACGCCGGCTTCGTCTTGCAAGCGCATTTCTGCTGCATGAGACATGCTCCAACCTTGAGGTAAGTAGCCGTTCAGTGGATCGTGTGCAGAGGTTTGGTCTGTTACTACGTCTGGCGTGATGTTACGTTCCACAAGCTCAGGGAAGATGTCTGCTGCGTTACCTAGTAGACCGACTGAAATAGGCGTGTCGGATTCTTTGATCATCGCTAGCGCTTCATCTAAAGATGTGGCTTTCTTGTCGACGTAGCCTGTGCGCAGACGGTAATCGATACGTGACTCATCACATTCGACCGCAATCATTGAGAAACCAGCCATTGTCCCAGCTAGAGGCTGAGCGCCGCCCATACCACCAAGGCCGCCAGTTAAAATCCATCGACCTTTTGCGTCACCGTTAAAGTGCTTTTTAGCTACCGAGACAAAGGTTTCGTAAGTGCCTTGAACAATGCCTTGTGAGCCGATGTAAATCCAGCTACCTGCAGTCATTTGTCCGTACATCATCAGGCCTTCTTTATCGAGCTCATTGAAGTGCTCCCAGTTGGCCCAATGTGGTACGAGGTTTGAGTTCGCAATCAGAACGCGTGGCGCATTTTTATGAGTCGGGAAAACGCCTACGGGTTTGCCTGATTGAACGAGAAGAGTTTGGTTATCGTCGAGTCTTTCTAACACTTCAACAATCTTATCGAAGCATTCCCAATTTCGTGCTGCTCGACCGATACCACCGTATACAACGAGAGAGTGAGGGTGCTCGGCTACGTCTGGATCAAGGTTGTTCATCAGCATACGAAGTGGGGCTTCCGTCAGCCAAGATTTGGCGCGCAGGTCGGTACCGCGTGGAGCACGAATTGTTCTGCTTGTATCAAGTCGTGGATCTTGTCCTTGGCGCTGTGTCATTTTAAGACTCCTTTAGTTTCACGTGTACACCAAGTCTGTGCTTGGCTATTTAATCGTTATTGGGTTTGGTTATTTAGGCTTGTGGTTTTTCTCTGCCATGGCATTGGCGATGTCCCAACAAAGGCGGGCTGCCAATCGAGCGGTTTGACTGTCAACGTCATAAGTGGGGTTATACTCGGCTATGTCTGCCAGCATGAGTTTGTTTTTGTAATGTAAGATTCGGTCGAGAAACGGCGAAATGATGTCGTAGCTGACCCCTCTCGCTGCTGGGGCACTTACACCCGGTGCTGTTGCCGCAGGGAACACGTCCAAGTCAATCGTTAGATAGAGGTAATCGCAGTCATCGATAAAGTGCTGTAGCTGCGTTAAATGGTAACTGTGGTTCATGTAGCAAAGCTGTTTGTCTTCCACATACCAAACGTTGAGTTCATCCGCTTTCTGGAATAGTGCTTTAGTATTGCTGCTGCGACTGACACCGATGCAAGCGTAATGAAACTTCCAATCATTGCGTTGGCAGAAGTCATGGATTTGATTAAATGGTGTGCCAGAGCTCGGTTTTACATCTGCCAGCGAACTTTCAAAAGCGCGCAGGTCAAAATGTGCGTCGAAGTTGATTATGCCAATCTTCGGCTGCTTTTCTGGGTGATGGGTTTTGAAGTACTCGGCCAACCCTGAAAATGACGCCCATGCGATCTCGTGTCCGCCTCCTAATACCACGACAGGTGAATGGGGGAGCGCTTGAGCAACCGTGGCTGCACATTGCGATTGGCTGCTCTCTAGTAAGTCGTCTTCGCAAACAACGGTGCCGAGATCGTAAAGTGGTGCATCTTGGTGCCAAGCGAGATTGGCTAGGGCACGACGGATCAAATCCGGTGACTTTTTCGCGCCGATACGGCCTTTATTTCTGGCAACACCCGCATCGGTAGCAAAGCCAAGGATTGAGACGCCTTCGCTTTTGTTCGGCAACTCTTCAACAGAAATATTTTTAATCACGTGGTGAACGCGTTTACCCAGTTCTCCATCTTCTGCATCGTGGCGACCTTGCCAGTGAAATGGAGCGGTATTTGGATCTGATTGAGCCATGTTACAGTCCTCCGTGAGAGACATATTCACCATTGACTATACGACCTGCCAAACGTTTTGCGCCGACTTGGTAACTGAGGTCTGCTGGGTGTTCGATATCCCAGATTGAGAAGTCAGCGTCATAACCGACTTCAATCACGCCACGAGATTCCCCATAACCCAATGCTTTTGCTGCGTTTTGAGTGACGCCACGCAGTGCTTCTTGAGGTGTTAAACGGAACAGAGTGCAAGCCATGTTCATCATCAGGGTTAAATCTGCGAACGGTGACGTGCCAGGGTTGATATCCGTCGCTATCGCCATTGGCACCTTGTGCGTTCTAAGCAAATCGATAGGTGGTAATTGGGTTTCACGTAAGAAGTAAAATGCGCCAGGGAGCAAGGTTGCCACGGTAGAAGAGTTGGCAAGGGCACGTACGCCAACTTCATCCAGATATTCAATATGATCGGCAGAAAGACCATTGTATTGGGCGGTTAGAGCCGTACCACCTAAATCAGAGAGCTGTTCAGTATGACCTTTCACATGCAAGCCATGTTTTTTTGCCGCTTCAAAGACACGCTCTGTTTGGACTAAGTTAAAACCTATCGATTCACAAAACACATCGACGCTGGTGGCGAGCTTTTCTTCTGCCACGAGGGGAATAATGTCATCACAAATGTGTTGGATGTAATCGTCAGCTCGGTCTTTAAATTCTGGTGGAAGTGCATGAGCGGCGAGCAGGGTTGTGGTTATTTTGACTTTGCGTTCTTGCTCTAAGGCTTTGGCTGCTCGCAGCATCTTGATTTCATCATCTAGCGTGAGACCGTAACCAGACTTAACTTCGATAGAGGTAACGCCACTGGCAAGTAACCCATCCAAACGTGGCAAAGCGAGATCGATAAGTTGTTCTTCAGTGGCGGCACGAGTGGCATGAACGGTAGAGAGAATACCGCCGCCTTGCTTGGCGATTTCTTCATAAGGCACACCATTGAGGCGCATTTCAAACTCGTTGGCTCGATTTCCGGCGTACACAAGATGAGTGTGGCAATCAATCAAACCTGGTAGCAACAGCTTGCTTTGAAGATCTATGGTTTGTTCGTAGTGGTCTGGATTCAGGATGGATTCGGTTTCTGCACTGTCTTCGCCTTTTGCAGCTGTACTGAGTGCAACAATTTTTCCTGACCGAATGCCGACGCGAGCAAGGGGAGAGGGTAGGTAACCTTGTTCTCCTTCTTGCATAGTGACGAGGCGTGCATTTTCAATCAGCAAATCCATTCTGATGTTTCCTATTTATTTGTATTTTTAAATGTATATACAAATAAATAGGAGAAAAAAGCATCACTGACAAGGCTAATGTTGCTGAAATGTGATCAAAACGAAGAAGTAACGCCTAGTTTATAGCAGGATCTTAGAGCTTAATTTGTACTTGTTGCCCGGATGATAAAGGAGAGCTGTGCTGACCAGCTTATCTTGACTCCACGTACGACGATTCAGCAGCAAACACGGCTCGTTGGCTTGCATTTTTAGGTCTTGTTTTACGCGAGCGTCGGGGATAATCGCTTCGACAGTATGTTCGATGGCACTGAGTGGACAGTTGCCCGACAAGTACTGGTTTGGCGTCATACAAGTGAAGTCTTGCTGCAAGTAGTTGGGTGCATATTGGCTGTTGACCCAACGCAGTTCTAGTTGGATAGGAGTGTGATCTTCAAAATGGACAATCTCACTGTAAAACACTGTGGTGCCAAGCATGACGCCAAGTTTGGTCGCAATACTGTCATCGGCTTTGATGGAGATTTGTTGCAACACTTCACTGTGATGCTCTCGTCCACGGTTGCTGATTTCATCGGCAATGTTGCGAATGTCTAAAAGTGGAGATTCAGACTTTTCTGCCGGATCGCAAACAAAGGTACCGAGGCGTGGTCGGCGTTGAAGTTTGCCTTCATTTACTAGATCTCGGATCGCTTTGTTGACGGTCATACGGCTCACACCAAACTGTTCCGTCAATTCGATTTCTGTTGCGATACGATGACCAACCATCCACTCACCCGAATCAATTTTATCGAGGATAAATCGTTTGATTTGCATATAGAGTGGTGCAGACATAAAGGTTTCCTTTTAATTGACTATACAAATAGTGCGTAATCTATAGACAAATTGCAAACAGACATACGTATTTTGTGCAGTGATAAAAGGAATTAGTCCGCATTCTTGTCGTCTATTGCTTGCAGGAGTTTCATCAGTTGTGTAAACAGAGACTTATCAGAATAACGAAAACAGACAGTCACAAAGGAATCGCATGTTAAAAAAACTAAAAGCGTCACTCGGTATCGGCTCAGCAAAAGTAGATACGATTTTAGATGAGATGAGTGTGTATCAAGGCGCGACTTTGCGTGGTCACGTTCAAATTAAAGGCGGTGATGTTGAGCAACAAATCGATGCCATTACCATTAAATTGAACACAGAAATGAAAGTGGAAGAAGACGATAGCGTTAGCTACCAAACTTTCACCATTGATCAATTGAAAGCGGTTGAGCCGTTTGTCATTCAACCGAATGAAGAAAAACAAGTACCTTTTGAACTCAAACTGCACGATGAAACGCCCATCACAGCCGTTAACGCACATAAAAACCAGTGTCATGTTTGGGTAGAGACCACACTGGACATCGGCTTTGCGATAGACCCTCGCGATCGTGATTACATTGAGGTTAAACCTTTGCCTGTTGCTGCTCGTGTGATTCAAGCGATCGAGCAAGCCGGTTTTACAATGGTAAAAGCTGATGTTGAAAAAGGCTTCTTGCGTGGGAATACCTTCTCCTCACGTTCGGGTATTTACCAAGAATTAGAATTCCGCAATAACGGCTTCGTTTCTACGAAAGAGATAGAGCTTTCCTTTATTTTAGATGGTGGGACTATCCACTGTTTAGCGGAGATTGACCGCTCGTTTAGTATGTCGGGTGACCAATACCGTTCGTTCTCATTACCGATCGGGGCTTCTGATTCACAAGTTGCGGCAGCCATTGCGCCGACATTGAATCTGTAATATTCCTAGCTCTCATTATCTGGAGCGAACAAGTACCGATATCCAAATGTAAAGGCGATATCGGTACTGTTATCCATATTCCTCGCATTCTCAATCGCCATGACCTCTATAGCAGAGCTCTCCATTAAATAGCGATATCCGATCACGAACTCATTCGATGCGTCGGCAAACTCACTCGGCCCTTCTGTCGAACCTTGATACCAATGGTATTCAAGTATGAAGTGGTGATTGTTTTTTAGTGCATAGCGATAACCGCCAGCAAAGGCGGCGGTGTTATGTCGATAGGGGAAATCAGCGAGTGCTTTATCACTGTTTCTAAAGGTCATTCCGGCCATCGAATAAAATACATTGGCTGCATTGAATCGATAGGTGTAGTTGATTTGTACACCTTGCTCAAAACTGTTGCCTTTGAAAGAGCCATGAGCAACATCGTTATAGTAGAGACTTCCACCAACAGACAAACCATGATGTTCATTTTGTACTATTTGGTATTGGATATACGTTGAGAGGTTGTTTGCTAGCGTTTCACCCTCAAAATCCTCTATTAAAATGTCGTAGTCAGGCATCGACATATAAAAGCGGTTCTTGTCGACTTCATCACGTCCATTTTGTCCGATACCAAATAGGTCGTGAAAGCTTTCGGTCAATCCATCTAAATGGTTATCCGCAGCAAAAACCCAACGATAGTTCAGCTCCCATTGCCACTTTTCATCGATTTGCCACTTACCGCCTAACTCGATTTGGTTGTGGTAATAATCGAGTGAATAGTCGTTGGTATGCGCCCAGACACTCGCAATTGTGCCCGAACCATACGCTTCAACATAACCATAGGGGAGCGCATATCCGGAGCGAAGTATGCTCGTGTGGCTGACAACTTGCACTGGAGATTGAGCATAGGAACGTAGTGGACCATACAAATCTGAAGCGCAGATTGCCGGCGCAGATAGGAGAATGGTGCAACTCATGAGCGTAGGTTGCCATCTTAAATCCATCATGATGAGAGCCTAAAGTGAGATTACTCAATAGATTAACTATAGTCTTATCATGTTTTGAATGCCGTTCAATTGTATTAATTCCTCATTCTGTGCTTATCGATGAATTTGCTGTGATGAAGTTTCAATGACATTTTGAAATCGCACTTTGCATTCTAAATGTGAGCTATGTACAATCCTTGTTCCGATGAAGGTCCGGTATTCGTGTTACTGAGCGACCGTCATCGACTCTCGAAATATCTTCTAATTTGAATAACATGTGTTGCTTGGTGTGCAACACCACTGTAAAGGACATAGCATGCCTATTATTACTCTTCCTGACGGCAGTCAGCGTCAATTTGACAACCCAGTTTCTACTATGGAAGTTGCGCAATCGATCGGTCCTGGTCTTGCAAAAGCAACTATCGCTGGTCGTGTAAACGGTAACCGCGTTGATGCGTGCGATCTAATTGAAGAAGACGCAAGCCTTGAGATCATCACAGTAAAAGATGAAGTCGACGGTCTAGAAATCGTTCGTCACTCATGTGCTCACCTTCTTGGTCACGCTCTTAAGCAGCTTTACCCACAAGCTAAAATGGCGATTGGTCCAACCATCGACAATGGCTTCTACTACGACATCGACTTAGATGAGTCTCTAACGCAAGAAGATCTTGAAAAGATTGAAAAGCGTATGAAAGAGCTAGCGAAAACCAAGTACGAAGTTGTTAAGAAAAAAGTGAGCTGGCAGGAAGCACGTGATACGTTTGAATCACGTGGCGAACCATACAAAGTGGAAATCCTAGACGAAAACGTATCTCGTGATGATCGTCCAGGTCTTTACCACCATGAAGAATACATCGACATGTGTCGTGGTCCTCACGTTCCTAACATGAGCTTCTGTCAACATTTCACTCTATTGAATGTTGCGGGTGCTTACTGGCGTGGTAACAGCGACAACAAAATGCTTCAACGTATCTACGGTACTGCTTTCCACGATAAGAAAGCACTGAAAGCGCACCTTACTCGCTTAGAAGAAGCGGCGAAGCGTGACCACCGTAAGATCGGTAAGCAACTAGACCTATTCCACATGCAGCAAGAAGCACCTGGTATGGTGTTCTGGCATCACAATGGTTGGTCTGTTTTCCGTGATCTAGAAGTATTCATCCGCTCTAAGCTAGATGAGTACGGCTACCAAGAAGTAAAAGGTCCGCTAATGATGGACCGTGTTCTTTGGGAACGCTCTGGTCACTGGGACAAATATGCAGATGCAATGTTCACGACTTCTTCTGAAAACCGTGAATACGCAATCAAGCCAATGAACTGTCCTGGTCACGTACAGATCTTTAACCAAGGTCTTAAGTCGTACCGCGACCTACCGTTACGCATGGCTGAGTTTGGCTCATGTCACCGTAACGAACCATCTGGTGCACTGCACGGTATCATGCGTGTACGTGGCTTTACTCAGGATGACGCTCACATTTTCTGTACTGAGAGCCAAATTCAAGAAGAAGTAACAAACTGTATCAAGATGGTGTACGATACGTACCAAACATTTGGTTTCGACAATATCGTAGTGAAGCTGTCTACTCGTCCAGAAAAACGTGTAGGTTCAGACGAAATCTGGGATCAATCTGAAGAAGCATTGAAACAATCTCTTGAATCGATGGAAATCCCATACGAGATTCAAGAAGGCGAGGGTGCATTCTACGGTCCTAAGATCGAATTCACGCTATACGACTGTCTAGACCGTGCGTGGCAGTGTGGTACTGTTCAACTAGACTTCAACCTACCAGGTCGCCTAGGTGCAACTTATGTAGGTGAAAACAATGAACGTCTTGTTCCGGTAATGATTCACCGTGCAATTCTAGGTTCACTAGAGCGTTTCATTGGTATCCTTATCGAAGAATATGCTGGTTTCTTCCCAACTTGGTTGGCGCCAGAACAGGCAATTCTTATGAACATCACTGATAAACAATCAGAATATGTTCAAGAAGTAGTACAAAAACTACAAAAAAGTGGAATTAGAGCTAAAGCGGACTTGAGAAATGAGAAGATTGGCTTTAAAATCCGCGAACACACTTTGAAGCGTGTACCGTATATGCTTGTAGTCGGTGACCAAGAGATGGAAGCAGGCGAAATCGCAGTACGTACTCGTAAAGGTAAAGATCTCGGTAAATTTAAAGTGGATGATTTTATCGCATACATCCAAGACGAGATCTCTAGCCGTAAGCTCAATCTGGAGGAATAAGCTATTAAAGGCGGAAGACGCGGCCAACAGCCGGTAAAACAAAACCCACACCGTATGAACGGTGAAATTCGTGGCGTTCGTGAAGTTCGACTAACTGGCGCTGACGGTGAATCAGTTGGTGTTGTATCGATTCAAGAAGCGATCGCAGCTGCTGAAGAAGCAGGCATGGATCTTGTGGAAATCAGTCCTAACGCTGAGCCGCCAGTCTGTCGTGTTATGGACTACGGCAAATTCCTCTTTGAAAAGAGCAAATCTGCTAAAGAGCAGAAGAAAAAGCAAAAACAGGTTCAGATTAAGGAAGTAAAATTCCGTCCTGGAACTGATATTGGAGACTATCAGGTAAAACTACGCAACCTGACGCGTTTCCTTGAAGAAGGCAACAAAGTGAAGGTAACAATTCGCTTCCGTGGCCGAGAAATGGCACACCAAGACATCGGTGTTGACGTTCTTCATCGCTTGAAAGAAGACACTGTAGACTTTGCTGTAGTGGAATCTTTCCCAAGTAAGATCGAAGGTCGTCAGATGATCATGGTTCTTGCCCCTAAAAAGAAGTAATTAACGGCTCATCAAGTAATTAAGACCTGGCCGTTTCCCTTTTAAAGGTAAACGGCTGGGTTTTGTTCGCCCTAATTACGTTGTTTATTAAACCTACTCAATGCGGAGTTATTCATCATGCCTAAGATGAAAACCAACAAAGGTGCTGCTAAGCGTTTTAAGAAAACTGCTGGTGGTATTAAGTACAAGCACGCTACAAAACGTCACATTCTGACTAAGCGTACTACTAAGAACAAGCGTCAGCTACGTCCAAATGCAATTCTTCCACGTTGTGAAGTTGCTGCAGTTGTTCGTATGTTGCCATACGCTTAATTCTTTTTAGTTATCAATCGTTTAGTTTAGGAGAAGCATAATGCCTCGCGTAAAACGTGGTGTACAAGCTCGTGCACGTCATAAGAAAGTTCTAAAACAAGCTAAAGGTTACTACGGTGCACGTTCACGTGTTTACCGCGTAGCTTTCCAAGCAGTTACTAAAGCTGGTCAATACGCTTACCGTGACCGTCGCGCTAAGAAACGTCAATTCCGTCAACTATGGATTGCACGTATCAACGCAGCATCTCGTCAAAATGGTCTATCTTACAGCCGTTTCATCAACGGTCTTAAGAAAGCATCTATCGAGATCGACCGTAAGATCCTAGCGGACATCGCAGTATTCGACAAAGCAGCATTTGCTGTTCTAGTTGAAAAAGCGAAAGCTGCTCTTTAATTAGCAGTTTAGGATTAAGAGAAGGAGAGCATTAGCTCTCCTTTTTTATTGCTTTCCGTTTCCCTTACCATAAACTCTCCCGTTTCCCGTTTCCCGTTTCCCGTTTCCCGTTTCCCGTTTCCCGTTTCCCGTTTCCCGTTTCCCGTTTCTCGTTCATATCCCAACTCTGACCAAATCAGTTGCTCTAATGGCTGGATTTGCTATTTTTCCTCTACTCATCAAGTCATGGATAAGGAGTATCTGTGTTACCGAGCTATTGGGAATCAAAGCGTTTAATCTTTTCTACTTTTGATACAACACAGGCTGAGCTAGCCAAATCTCTATTCGATTCTAATCATCAAAAAGTGGCTTATGACCATACTTTTCGTGATTGGCCAATTGCAGAATATCAAGCACTGATTTCAAAGAGCGCTCTACCAAAACATCCCGATGACCTCGCAGCTTTTTACCTCAGAAAAATATCGACACAGGAGGGGAAGCCGATAGGTTATATTCAACTCGAACTGAATTTTCCGTACAAAGGGTGTTTATGGATCCCTATGCTGTGTCTTATTCCTGACTATCAATGTAGAGGTTTAGGAAAGGAAATCGTCGATAGTGTATTGGACGTTGCTCTTGAGTATGCGTCTTTCAATAAAGCCATGCTAAACGTGTACGTTGAGAATACTGACGCTTTTCGCTTTTGGTTTAAGCAAGGCTTCAATCACATAGAGCAATTTGATGATGCTGAACATGAGTTAGGGCGCGAGTATCATTGCATTGTCCTCAGTAAAGGAATATCGCGTTAAATCATTTTGTTATCTACTTATGGTAGGGTTTACTAGGATTACAAACAAAAGGATTAGAAATGGACATTCGACAACTACAAGCGCATATAAAAGAGTTTGATCACGACCCAGAACAGAAACAGCATTATTTCCTCAAATTGATTGAAGAAGTGGGTGAGTTGTCTGAATCGATTAGGAACGACGCCACTGGACAACCGACAGAGGACACAATTAAAGGAACAATCGCGGAAGAACTCTACGACGTACTCTATTATGTTTGTGCATTAGCCAATGTTTATGAAATAGATTTGGAACAAACGCACGAAGTGAAAGAAATACTGAACAAACGAAAATACAACCGCTAGGGAAGGGGAGACAACATGGTTCAACGAATCAGTTACGAATTTTTGCCGCAAATTTCTGGTCCTTATGTTCATGCGACAAGACATTGTGAGACCTTGTATGTGTCAGGGCTGACAGCTATGGGGTCACCGAGTCAAAGTGAAAGCCTGATTGAGCAAACAAAAACGGTTCTGTCTTACTTGTCGCAGATACTCATTGAAGAACAAAGAGAGAAACGCGATCTCGTCAAGCTGACGATATTTGTAACAGACATGAACCAATTGCCAGAGATCCGATCGGTATTATTCGACTTCTATGAGGGGTATTTACCTGCTTGTTCATTAGTCGAGGTGAGCCGTTTGATTCACCCCGACTTATCTATTGAGATTGAGGCAGTCATCTCATCTGAAGCATTGTAGAGAGGTTTTTATGAAAATAAACCGCTTGGATCACCTTGTACTGACCGTTAAAGACATGCAAACCACACTGGATTTCTATACACAAGTTCTCGGTATGGAAAGTGTTACTTTTGGGGAAGGACGTGTCGCTTTGGTATATGGACGACAAAAAATCAACCTTCATCAGCTTGGCAATGAATTTGAACCTAAGGCGAGTCAGGTGGCCTCTGGGAGTGCCGATTTGTGTTTTGTATGTGATACGCCAATTGCAAACGTGCTCTCCCATTTAGACTCCCATTCTATCGAGGTTATTGATGGCCCCGTTCAACGGACAGGTGCAATTGGTAACATCCTATCGGTTTACATTAGAGACCCAGATGGTAACTTAATTGAGTTATCTAACTATCTTACTGAGGTATAACATGATTTATTCAACAACCGAGACGATTCCTGGACGAGAGATTGCTGAGATAAAAGGTGTTGTGACGGGAAATGTGGTTCAGTCAAAGCACATTGGGCGTGATTTCATGGCTGGCTTAAAAAGCATTGTTGGTGGTGAGATTCGTGGCTACACCGAAATGATGACGGAAGCCCGAAATATTGCTATTCAACGAATGGTAGAGGATGCCGCGAACCTAGGAGCAGATGCTGTTGTCGGTATTCGTTTCACCACCAGTTCGATCGTTGATGGCTCTTCAGAGATTCTTGCATTTGGCACTGCAGTAAAGCTTGTCTAAGAGCGACTGGCCAAGACGATGTGTTGCTAACTCATGATCAATAGAATGGGGTAGTAAGTTCCAACTCGATTATCCATTTCAAGTGAAACGCAGAATCTCGATAGTGATGTTCTGCGTTTGCATTTCTGACGCCTACCTAATGTTCCTACATACTCACCTTATTGATCCTGATCGTAGCGTTCGCAAAAAATAATAGATAGAGATTTAGCATATGCAATTTGAATAATTATGCATTTTGGGGTGCATGTTTTGTAGGGTAAATATTCTAAGTTTTTGTGATGTCCTAAGTCGGAAATACTCTGAGAAAACGCTCAAGTTAGTAGTTAATGCGACGAATAGCATGTTGATTAACATGTTTATAATCTATTTTGATAACAACGTATAATGAAACTGAATGCATTTTAAGTGCCAGCATTAACATCATAAATGTGAATGAAAGTATATTAATTCAAAGTTTTCTTATAAAAATATGAACTTATGCCTTGCGAAGTGATTCTAAATTGTTACAAATACTATACAGCTGTAACATTGCCATAAGGAATTGTAGATGAGAGAACTCACTCCCGAGTACTTGTTAGCCGCATTACGACAAGCGATAAAAACTAAAGGGCTAACATATCGAGAGTTATCTGAGAAAATGGGCATGCCGTTGTCCACTTTTAAACGTCATTTAACTAGTACTAACCTTGCTCTAGATAAGCTGCTTGAGTATTGCCGCGCGGTTGACTGCACCCTCGATGAATTGCAGAAGCTAGCAAATCAACTTCAAGCTGAGGATCAAGATTACTTTAGCCACACGCAAGACGAAGTCTTTTTCCAATTTCCTCATCTTTACGATTTTTATCGAGAGTTACGGATGCTTCGTGGGAAAGACGGCTATACCATCCTAATGAAAAAGTATGACCTCTCGAAACAAAGTATGTCGGACTATTTAGGCGCGCTAGAATTACTTGATCTGGTTTATGTTGATGAAGAAAACAACATTACGCTGCATGGTCCGCTTTACTACAGCTATGCTGAAAACTCGAAGCTTAACGACAAGTACACAGAGATCATCAAGGATCAAACGACCACGCACGAGAAGTGTGTTCGAGTCGCTTTGTCTCGCATGAAAATCACAGAAGAACAACTACTTATCTTGGAAGAACAGGTCGCGAATACTGTGCTTGATTTTCATTCGAAAAATGTAGTGGCAGAGAACTTTAACGTATCCGATTTTACCAATGTCCTTTTGATTGCAGGCCCACATCAGCCCGTTACTTTTTCAGATGGTATCGTTCAAACAGAGACAAACTTTATTGATGATATTCGTTATGCGATAGCATCCGCAGGGGATAAGCCGAGTCTCTCGATATAATCTCTAGTTATTTTTAATTATTTATAAATTCATTCTTGAAACGTTTATTTATTGAACTATTATGACGAAGTGTCAATTATGACGATTCGTCAGAAATGTGATGTCGTTTCTGCAAACCATATTCGTGTTACACTTCATTTGGGTTACACAGGGATACGGAACAGGGAAATATGTTTAACTTCGGCTGCAAGAAAAATGACAAACAAGAAGGGTGCCGTGTGGTTTCTGGTTTAACTAAGAAACAGCAAGCGATAGCCGATCGTGAGGTGGAGTTAATCCAACTTGCAAAGTCATTGGTTCAAGAGCAGGGGTTTGCGAATCTCACCATGGATAAGCTGACCGCCGCAAGCCCTTACTCAAAAGGGACAATCTACAACCATTTCTGCAGCAAAGAAGATGTGATTCTCGCGCTTTGTATCCATTCTCTAAAAAGTGAGGCGGTGTTTTTTGAACGCACGGCCAACTTTGATGGCAATACTCGTGAGAAGATCATTGCAATGCATGTGGGCTACCGTATCTACGCTCGCATGGAACCTGTCTTATCGACGTGCGCAATTGTTGCTAAAACCCCTTGGGTGATTGAGAAAGCCTCTCCGGCCCGCCTAAATGAATTGAATAAGCTTGAAGAGGAAGTGATTTCTGGTGCGGATGCATTAGTGAACCATGCGGTAGAAGTTGGGGATTTAAAATTCTCACCCGCAGTAGGCTCTGATGCCATTGTATTCGCAAACTGGTCTATTGCTTTTGGTTCTAATGCGCTTGCGCAAAATGCGTCAAATAGTCGATGCATACAGCGCTTGCAAGACCCTTTCTCAGTGCTCCATAACGCCAATATGTTACTTGACGGTTTGGGTTGGTTACCGCTCTCAACTGAGTGGGATTACCGCAAAACCTGGCGTCGAGTAGAGCAGGAATTATTCAGTGAAGAGCTTGCTTATCTTGACTCAGTCAATCGTTAAGTAAGCAACAAGCCAATCAAACCAGTTGATCGGTTTTTTAATCACACTATTTGACGGATCGTCAATAACGATGATTTTTACACCAATACCTCTAATTAAATCGGTGTAGAGATCGCGTTAGAAACGTATCTGGAATTAGAGAACAGCATAAGCTGCTTTTTTAACTCCGTTTTATGACGAAACGTCACAAAGGGAGAGTGTGATGAAACACCACCAAGCTCAACAAGCTTCCTCTGCTCAATGGGGGAAGATTCCAACCAAGTACAGTATATGGGTACTACTGGCCACAGTATTACTCGTTGTTATCGCGACAATAGGAGGAAAGAACCTTTATTTTCGTGGTGACTACAATATCTTCTTTGATGGTACCAATAAGCAGTTATTGGCGTTCGATGAAATTCAAACCACTTTTGCTAAAACAGACAATCTCGCCATTGTCGTTGCACCCGCCAGTAACGACGTCTTCACTCCGGAAATCCTCCAACTTATACAAAGCCTCACCGTCGATTCGTGGCAGGTGCCTTATTCCAGTCGTGTTGACTCTATCGCCAACTACCAACATACCGAAGCGTTTGAAGACGATCTTCTCGTCGAGGATTTGTTGTATGAAGACTATGAGTTAACCGCTGAGCGCATCGCTAAAGTCAAAAGCATTGCGTTGTCAGAATCTGTATTGAAAAGCGCATTGATTTCAGAAAAAGGGGACGTAACGGTTGTGAACATTACTGTTCAACTGCCAGAAATAGACAAGACGGCCGAAGTGCAAGAGGTGATGTCCCATATAAGCGCAATGCTAGAGCGTTACCAACAGAACTACCCAGATGTTGAGTTCCATAAAGCAGGCATTATCGCCATGAACTATGCGTTTATGACGGCAGCGCAGGAGGACAGCTCGACACTGGTACCAACCATGTTGTTAGTTATCTTGGTGTTCTTGACCATTATGCTGCGCTCATTCTTGAGTGTCGTCGCCACCTTGATCGTTATCATCGGCTCAGTCATGGCGACAATGGGGCTTTCTGGTTGGGCGGGCATGTTCTTGAGCACTGCAACGGTCAACGTGCCAACACTGGTTATGACGCTCGCCGTTGCGGATTGTGTGCATGTCATCACCACCATGCGCCACTCGATGCAAAATGGCTTTAGCAAAGCGCATTCTATCGAGAGAAGTATTTCACTTAACTTCATGCCAATTCTGATCACTTCAGTGACCACAGCTATCGGCTTTTTGATGATGAATATGTCCGATTCTCCGGTATTGAGAGACTTCGGCAACTTGTCAGCGTTAGGCGTAATGATCGCATGCTTCCTTTCTGTCACGCTTCTCCCTGCCTTGCTGAAGTTGCTTCCTATCAATGTTAAGCAAACACCTTCGAACGGAAAGTCTGACTTTATGGATAAACTGGGCGACTTTGTTGTTACACATCGCAAAGCGTTACTGCCTGCATCTGTTTTGGTTATTGCAGTCAGCGCGAGTTTGATTCCTTTGAATCGCGTCAATGATGAATCCGTGAAGTACTTCGATAACCGCAGTGATTTTCGCCAAGCTGCCGACTTTATGGAGGCGCGCATCAGTGGCATGACCAACATCAGTATTGCGATTAAAACTAACGAGTCACAAGGGATTGCAGACCCGGTATTTCTCAATGCAATTGGTGGGTTTACGGATTGGCTGCGAATTCAACCAGAAACTGACCATGTCGCGACGCTAGCGGATGTGTATAAACGTCTTAACAAGAACATGCATGGTGACGATGAAAGCTACTACGCGTTGCCACAAAATCGTGAACTGGCTGCGCAATATCTGTTGCTTTATGAGATGTCCTTGCCGTATGGACTCGACCTAAATAACCAAATCAATGTTGATAAATCGTCAATTAAAATGGTCCTCACAGTTGATAACTTGGGCAGTGTTGAATTGGTTGCTCTTGAGAATCGTATCTATGCGTGGTTTGCTGACAATGCCCCTCAATATGAAGTAGTTGCTTCGAGCCCTTCTTTGATGTTCGCCCACATTGGTGAGACCAACATGGCGAGTATGCTCTCTACTTTACCTATTACATTAGTGCTCATTTCCGCATTGCTTATTTTTGCTCTTCGCTCTCTCAAACTTGGTTTGATCAGCTTGGTGCCAAACATCGCACCGGCCGTGATTGGTTTTGGTCTCTGGGCGCTTATTTCAGGTGAAATTAACCTCGGGCTATCCGTTGTTGTCACATTGACGCTCGGGATTGTGGTCGATGATGCTGTTCACTTCCTTTCTAAATACCAGCGTGCTCGAAAAGAAGGCCAAACCGCCGAACAGGCAGTGCGTTACGCCTTCCATACTGTTGGGCGCGCGCTCTGGATTACCACTGTTGTCTTGGTGGCAGGCTTTTCGGTGTTGGCCATGTCGAGCTTCCGTTTGAATGCTGATATGGGCCAGCTCAGCGCCATTGTCATCTTTATCGCTTTAGTTGTGGATTTCTTATTCTTACCGACTTTGCTGATGCTGTTTGATAAGGCCGGTTACTCACAAAACACAGGGACGAAAAAAACACCTTCAGAATCTGAGAAAAACGTTACGGCGACACCGTTGTAATCGAGAAACGAACTTCAGGAATTAAGACAAGGAATACATGATGAAACTAGTTAAAACACCATTCAAAGTCGCCGCGTTATCGGTTTCACTTTTGCTTTCGTCATTTGCGTGGGCAGATGAGGTAAAAGGATTAGAGATTGCACAGGAGCGCAAAGCTCGTGATGAAGGTTGGGGGGATTCGGTGGCAACCATGCAAATGATCCTTCGCAACGCACAAGGGGAGAGCAGTACGCGTTTGATGCGCTTGAAATCACTTGAGGTTGCCGATGATGGTGACAAAGGGTTGACCATTTTTGATGAGCCACGTGATGTAAAAGGTACAGCATTCCTGAACCATTCCCATACTGTTGGTGCAGATGATCAATGGCTCTACCTACCGGCTCTTAAGCGTGTAAAACGTATTGCTTCGCGCAATAAATCCGGTCCGTTTATGGGCAGTGAGTTTGCTTATGAAGACCTGAGCTCATTCGAGATCGAAAAATACCGTTTCAATTACCTAAAAGATGAAACGGTGAATGACCAAGAGACGTTTGTGCTAGAGCAAATCCCGACAGATAAAAACTCCGGTTACACCAAGCAGGTGGTTTGGTTGGACAAGGCGCACTATCGTCCTCTGAAAGTAGAATTTTATGACCGCAAAGGCGCGTTGCTAAAAACACTCTTATTCTCCGACTACAAACAATATCTGAATCAATACTGGCGTGCTCACACCATGGCGATGACGAATCACCAAACGGGCAAGAGCACGGAGCTGACGACTAGCGAATTGACGTTCCAGACTGGTTTGAAAGACAACGATTTCAACAAAAACGTCCTTAAGCGCGTTAAGTAGGGAGGTTGAATGACTAGGGCAATCGCTGCGAGCCGAACCTTGGCTGGCATTACGGCAATGCTGTGTTCTTCGCCTTTGCTTGGCGTGGAACTAGCGGGGCAGGTCAATATCGAACATCGCCAGTTTTTCTCTGATGGTGCTCAGGGGCAAGACAAAGGGCAAACATCACTTGTATTGCAACCCGAGCTTTATTGGGATCTGCAAGACGGTGATGCGAGTTTCACTTTCACTCCTTTTTATCGCTGGGATAGCATGGATGATGAGCGCACCCATGGTGATATTCGAGAAGCTTTATATTTAACCTATTGGGATGATTACGAACTCCGAGTTGGCATCAGTAAGGTGTTTTGGGGCGTCACAGAGTCTGCGCACTTGGTTGATGTTGTAAACCAAATTGATGCGATAGAGGCGGTTGATGGAGAAGATAAGCTCGGCCAAGCTATGGTTCATTTTACCTCTATCAAAGAGTGGGGGACGGTGGATGCGATGGTATTGCCCTATTTTCGTGAGCGAACATTTGCAGGTAAAGACGGACGTTTGAGGATTGATCCCGTTATATCTGATGATGCGCTGTATGAATCTAGCCGAGAAGAAAAGCATGTGGATGTCGCGTTTCGGTACGCACAAATGTTCGGCGATTGGGATGTAGGTTTAAGCTATGTGTATGGAACAAACCGTGACCCGTATTTTCGGTTTGATCAAGGAGAGCTAAAACCTTACTACGCCCTAATGAGCCATGTTGGGCTGGATGTTCAAGGCATCGTAGGCGATTGGTTATGGAAGCTAGAGAGTGTCTACCGCGATAGCTTCGACAATCATGTCGGCGTCGTGACAGGTTTTGAATACACGATAGTAGGGGCTTTTGATACGGTATGGGACGTAGGCATTATTGGTGAGTATCTCTATGATAGCCGTGGTAACAATGCGCAAAACATCGGTCAAAATGATGTCTTTGCAGGCATTCGTTTAGCACTCAATGACGAAGACGGCACAGAAATTCTTACGGGCATAACGCAAGATCTCGACAACTCCGATGTGTACAACGCAAAACTTGAGGCTTCCAGCCGCATTTCAAATCATTTCAAGTGGCAAATCGATGCTTGGTTGTTTAAAAATGACACGCCAACGGACCTGCTTTATTTCGCACGGGACGACGACTTTATCGAACTCTCTATCCAGTATTATTTTTAAATTGGTAGATAAACTAATCGAAAAGTTGGAGGCAAGTAGATCCACGTCATTATTTTGACTGACTGCTAAAGCGTTAAGGAAGATTTGTCGATACTATTCCTTATGTTTTTTGTGGTATTGATAGTTGTATATAAGCAACTATCAATACTCACTGGTTTTACTCAGGAGTAGTAGCGTTGAATTCATTTCGTTGGGACACATATTTCGAAACTGGAATCGAACAAGTTGATGAGCAACACCAGTATTTAGTCGGCTTCATCAATAAGTACGGCGAACTTTTGGCGCAAAACAGCATCTCCCTGACCGATATTCAAGTCGCATTGTTTGATCTTTCTCGTTATGCAGAGTTTCACTTCAAAGAAGAAGAGAACTTAATGCGCGAAGTGGGGATCTATCCTGAGCATCTACAGAAACATATCCAAGTCCATCGCGCGTTCATGAGCGATATCATCAGCATGCAAAGCTTCATCAATGAAGAAAATAAGCGTGCGGCCGAACAGTTGCTGGATTTCCTTATTCATTGGCTGGCGTACCACATTCTTGGCATCGATCAGAATATGTCCAAACAAGTGGCGGCGATTCAATCCGGCATGTCTCCAAAAGCAGCGTATGAAGAGCAAGAAAAACAAGCTAATGCCTCAACAGAGCCACTGCTTGAGGCGCTAAATGCGCTATTTTCGCAAGTCTCTGAGCGAAATCGAGAGCTACTCAAGCTGAACCTAGTTCTAGAGGAAAAGGTGGACGAAAGGACGAAGCAGTTATCGAATGCAAATAAACAGCTAGAAGCCTTGTCCCTAACTGATTCGTTAACCCAGTTACCCAATCGTAGAAGCGCGATAAAAACGCTTAAGAAATTGTGGAAGGATGAGGACGCCAAAGACCTGCCTTTGGTTTGCATCATGATCGATGCAGATTACTTTAAACAGGTGAATGATACCTGCGGCCATGAAGCAGGGGACTTAGTCCTAACTGAACTCGCGCAAGCATTGAAGCACTACTTCCGCAGTGATGACATTGTGTGTCGTTTAGGCGGCGATGAGTTTTTCGTAATTTGCCCAGATACCGGATTAGAGGGTGGTTTGCATGTGGCAGAAGCGGTGAGAAAGCAGGTCTCCCATATGCTTGTTCCTACTTCATTCGAACCTTGGCGAGGGAGCATCAGTGTCGGTGTCGCAGAGCGTCGAGACAATATGGAAACCTACACGGATTTAATTCGAGTTGCTGATGAGGGCGTTTACTTGGCAAAACAAAACGGTAAAAACCGAGTTCAAACCGTACAAAAACTGACGCCTTTAAACTAGATTACTTCTCATATTCAATCGCCAAAGAAAACGGTCTTCTTTTCTCGCTTGATAAGAACAATACCAGTGACTTTCTTTGGCTTCTTATGCAAAAACAACCTCGATAAAATGGGCGTTATTCCTAGACAACGCTGCTTTTTTTACGTTTTTGTGTTCTTTTTATTCAATAACCTCTTCTTTTCATAATTCAATTTGGCTTTGGTGGCGGGTTTGGCTACTATGTACAGCTATCAAAAAACCAATCACTCCCTTATGGATACTACCAATAGGTAGATGAGGAAACGATGCAACATCTAGAAGAGATCATTGCTAACGCGAGCGCAGCAATTGAAGCTGCAGAATCGCTAGTCGTACTTGATGAAGTGCGTGTTCAGTATCTAGGTAAAAAAGGTGAGCTAACTGCTCAACTTCAAAGCCTAGGTAAACTACCACCAGAAGAGCGCCGTGAAGCTGGTCAAGAGATCAACAAAGCGAAAGGCGTAGTTCAGCAAGCTATCGCAGCTCGTAAAGATGCACTACAACGTGCAGAGCTAGAAGCGAAGCTAGCAGCAGAAACGATCGACGTGACACTACCAGGTCGTCGTATCGAGAACGGTGGTCTACACCCAGTTACTCGTACTGTTGAGCGTATTGAGAAGTTCTTTGGCGAACTTGGCTTTAACACAGAGTCTGGTCCAGAAATCGAAGATGCATTCCACAACTTTGATGCACTAAACATCGCAGCTGATCACCCAGCGCGTACTGACCACGATACTTTCTTCTTCAACCCAGATTTGATGCTTCGTACTCACACGTCAGGCGTACAGATCCGTACGATGGAAAATGGCAAACCACCATTCCGTTTCATCGCACCAGGCCGTGTATACCGTAACGACTACGACCAAACGCACACGCCAATGTTCCACCAAGTGGAAGGCATGTTGGTTGATGAGAACGTGAACTTCGCACAGCTGAAAGGCATCCTGCACGATTTCCTATGTAACTTCTTCGAAGAAGAAGTGGAAGTACGTTTCCGCCCATCTTACTTCCCATTCACTGAGCCTTCAGCAGAAGTCGACGTGAAAGGCAAAAACGGTAAATGGCTAGAAGTACTAGGCTGCGGTATGGTTCACCCGAACGTACTACGTAGCGTAGGCATCGACCCTGAAAAATACTCTGGTTTCGCATTCGGTATGGGTGTTGAGCGTCTAACAATGCTTCGTTACGGCGTAAACGACCTACGTGCGTTCTTCGAGAACGATCTTCGTTTCCTAAAACAGTTCAAGTAATCCAGGGGATAAATCACTATGAAATTCAGCGAATCATGGCTTCGTGAGTGGGTTAGTCCTTCGATTACCACTGACGAACTAACTCACCAAATTACAATGGCGGGTCTAGAAGTTGATGACGTGCTACCTGTAGCAGGTACGTTCAACGGCGTTAAAGTTGGTCACGTTGTTGAATGTGGTCAACACCCAGATGCAGACAAACTGCGCGTAACTAAAGTTGACGTGGGTGAAGAAGAACTTCTAGACATCGTTTGTGGCGCACACAACTGTCGCCAAGGTCTGAAAGTAGCAGTAGCAACAGTTGGTGCTGTTCTTCCAGGCGATTTCAAAATCAAAAAAGCGAAGCTACGCGGCCAGCCTTCTCACGGCATGCTTTGTTCATTCACTGAACTAGGTATCGACGTTGAGTCAGACGGCATCATGGAACTAGCAGAAGACGCAGTAATCGGTACCGATTTCCGTGAATTCCTAGGTCTAGACGACGTAACAGTAGACGTTGACCTAACAGCAAACCGCGCTGACTGTTTCAGCATTCGTGGTCTAGCTCGTGAAGTTGGTGTACTAAACCGCGCTGACGTGACTGAGCCATCAGTAGAAGCAGTAGCGGCTTCAATCGAAGACAAAGTGTCTATCGAAGTGAAAGCGCCAGCTGCGTGTCCACGTTACCTAGGTCGCGTTGTTAAGAACGTAAACGTTCAAGCTGAAACGCCACTATGGATGCAAGAGAAACTGCGTCGTTGTGGTATTCGCTCGATCGACCCTGTAGTAGACATCACTAACTACGTTCTTCTAGAGCAAGGTCAACCAATGCACGCATTCGATCTAGCGAAGATCGAAGGTGGCATCGTAGTTCGTATGGCTGAGCAAGGTGAGAAGCTAACACTTCTTGACGGCAGCGAAGCAGAACTAAACGCAGACACACTAGTAGTTGCTGACCACAACAAAGCACTTGCAATCGCAGGTATCTTTGGTGGTGAAGAGTCTGGTGTAACAACGGAAACTAAAGACGTTCTACTAGAGTGTGCATTCTTTGCACCTGACCATATCCGTGGTCGCGCTCGTAGCTACGGTCTGCACACTGATTCTTCAATGCGTTTCGAGCGTGGTGTGGATTACGCACTGCAAGTGAGCGCAATGGAGCGTGCAACTCAGCTTCTAGTTGAGATCTGTGGTGGTGAAGTAGCACCTGTTGTTGCAGTAGAGTCTGAAGCAGACCTACCTAAGCCAAACAAAGTTGCTCTACGTCGCACTAAACTAGACAACCTACTAGGTCACCACATCGCTGATGCTGACGTAGTAGAAATCCTAGAGCGCCTAGGTCTGACTGTAGAAGCTTCAGAAGAAGGTTGGATGGCAGTAGCGCCAACATGGCGTTTCGATATCGCTATCGAGCAAGACCTGATTGAAGAAGTTGGCCGTATCTACGGTTACGACAACATTCCTAACCAACACCCAGCTGCAGCACTGAAGATGCACAACCACGTTGAAGCGGATCTTCCACTGAAACGCGTTCGTGATCTTCTTGTTGACCGTGGTTACCACGAAGCAATTACATACAGCTTCGTTGAGCCTGAGCAACAAAAGCTAGTTGTACCTGGTGTTGAGCCTCTAGTGCTTCCAAACCCAATTTCTGCAGACATGTCGGCAATGCGTCTTGGTCTTATCCAAGGTCTGCTGAACACGGTTGTTCACAACCAGAAGCGTCAACAGCCACGCGTTCGTCTATTCGAATATGGCCTACGTTTCATCCCATGTGAATCTGCAGAAAACGGCATGCGTCAAGAGCCTATGCTTGCAGGTGTTATTGCTGGTACTCGCGGTGAAGAGCACTGGGATATCGAAACTAACACTGTTGATTTCTTCGACCTTAAGGGCGATCTAGAAGCGATTCTAGAGCTATCTGCCAACGAAAAAGCGTACTCTTTCGCTGCAGCTAAGCATCCAGCACTGCACCCAGGCCAATCTGCGGCAATCATCGTAGACGGCAAAGAAGTAGGCGTGATCGGTACAGTTCACCCTGAGCTTGAGCGTAAGTTCGGTCTAAACGGTCGTACTATCGTCTTCGAAATCGAATGGTCTGCAATCAACAGCAAAGTGATCCCAGAAGCGGTAGCACTTTCTAAATTCCCTTCAAACCGTCGTGATATCGCGGTAGTAGTGGATGAAGCTGTTGCATCTGGTGACATCGTTAACGCTTGTCTAGAGCAAGGTGGCGAGTTCCTTAAAGATGCGAAGCTGTTCGACGTTTACGTAGGTAAAGGCGTTGAAGAAGGTAAGAAGAGCCTAGCAATCGCTCTGACTCTACAGTCACTTGAGCGTACGCTTGAAGATGCAGATATCGCTGGTGCGGTCGACGCTATCGTTGCTCATGTTTCTGAGAAGTTTGGTGCGTCTCTACGTGACTAATCTCGCGTAACGTATCTTCTTAAGAAATGAAAACCCTGCCAACTCGGCAGGGTTTTTTGTATTTTGGGAATAGGAAATAGGGAATCGCTAGAGCCAAATTGTCTCCACTTTTATCCTCTCACCTTCAAAGCAAATCTTATTCACACCAATTCTTTCACTTCGGTTGTATTGGTCAATACTGTGGTCAAAGCCATAAGCGGTGGCGGGTGCCATATGTTGAGTCACACCTTGCTGCGATATAGTCAGTGCATCATGTCCATGTCCGCAAATTACATCTTGAACTCGATGCTTTGCCAAAAGCGCAAGTAAGCTTGCATCGTTCTCCAAGCAAATCGCTTTCATCCAGTCTGAGCCAACAGGAATAATGGGATGGTGGACAACGACAATCGGGTTAGCGGCATGGCGAAGCTGTTTAGTTAAGACTGCTAAACCAAGGTTATCAACTCGGCCAGAACCTAAAGGATGACGCTTATCCAATGGTTTTGCACTTGAGTTCAAAAATATAACCTCTCGTCCATGGAGCTTGGCTTTATCGACAACGGCGATACAACTTCCACGCAGTTCTTGTTTCATCAGTTCATGGTCATCATGATTACCAGCGATGGCGAAGATACGCTTATCTCGGATGTGTTGTTCTATGAAGTTGACTAGACTGAGGTAAGCGCCAGGTTGAGGGTTGCAACACAGATCGCCAGTGAGAAAAAGAGTATCGCAGGATGAATCATTTTGAGCGCATAACAGCGCTTTACGCAGGTTTTCAAAGCTAGATGGATCGCTTAAGTGACAATCGCTGATCTGGAAAATCGACTTCATGGAATTTCGCAATGTAACGTTTGGTTGAATGGTTTCAGTGTAACACTTAACCTCTTGGTTTTAATAGTAAACCTCTACGTTGCTTATTACCGCTTTGTAAGGAAGGTAGATCTAAATCCTCCACTGGTTAATTGGATTTTTTAGGGAACGTTCTCAAGTGTGAGGAGCAACGTAGCAGCTAACGAGAACTTAAGTACTAAGCCATAAATTAAAATATGCTTTAGAGCGTTAGGTTGATCACGGTTTTTGTTGTCTTTGATCCGCTGTTATCTATGAATTCGTTATTTGATATGTTATTTTTGCAAACGTTCCCAATTTGAGTTTTAGGTTAAAGTAAATGTCGTTAGCACCATACATTGCCGTTTGTGGGGGAGTTGAAAACATCTCTCGCGTTTTGATTCCTGATTCAGACCTTATTTTTGAAGTGCGTGAACACACGCTAATTCAAGATTCTGAGCTGATTGAGCAGCTACAAGAAGTTCAGGGAAAAATGCAAGTGAGATTTGTGCGCTCAGATTCTGTCAGTGCGGAAGCATTGCTTCAGCTAGGAGAGACGATCGCCAAAGAACAAGCGAAACGTTTTGAATCACTTCAAGAGCCTGTTGAATGTGAGCACCGTCCCTTATGGCATATAACGCCACCACAAGGTTTGCTTAACGACCCAAATGGTTTTGTGTTCCACAATGGCCAATACCACATGTTTTACCAGTGGTATCCGTATGGGTGCGAACACAAAGATAAGCATTGGGCACATTTAACCAGTACTGACTTGATCAACTGGGAATGGCAACCCGTTGCGCTCACGCCTTCAGATTGGTTCGATAGTCATGGTGTATTTTCTGGTCATGCACTTAGCCAAGAAAACGAGTTGATGTTGTTCTACACAGGCAATACACGAATTGGGCCGCAACGAGATCGTCATACAACCCAGTGCTTAGCGACTTCAACTGACGGTGTGAACTTCGTTAAGCATGGCCCGGTGATTGGAGAACTACCTCCTGGTGTAACACCTCACATCCGTGATCCTAAGGTGATTCGTCACGATAACCAGTGGCTAATGCTATTGGGTGCGCAGACGGAAGAGCTAAAAGGGCGCTTAGCAATTTACAAATCTGACGACTTGTATCAATGGACGTTTGATGGTTTGTACGGCGATGAGTTTGGTGATTTCGGATATATGTGGGAATGTCCGGACATGTTCAGTTTGTCTGAGCAAAGTTTTGTTGTGATTGGCCCGCAGGGCATTCCTTCGTTTTCCGAATACAACTCAATTCCTCACCATAATGGAATCGTGAAGGCAAATTGGAATGATAAAGATGGCCTTCAACTGAGCGAATTCCAGCATCTCGATTTTGGTTTTGATTTTTACGCGCCACAAACCATGCTTACACCAGATGGCCGCCGTGTTATGTGTGGCTGGATGGGATTACCAGATGAAATCGATCAACCGAGTTCAGACAATGGCTGGGTACATCAACTGACGACAATGCGCGAAATGAGCTTCCGTGATGGCAAGCTGTATCAATATCCAATTCATGAGCTTGAATCGCTAATTGAATCCACAAACGAATTTGTGTTGAATTCCGATGGTATGGATATCGGAGCGAAGTCTTTCGATTTAACTATCACGTTAGAATGGGGAGACGAGTTATGCCTCTTCGAAAATACAACGCAAAAACTGACAATAAAAGCGGATGACGTTGAGCGTCGATTGATCTTAGATCGTTCTAAAACATTGAATCGAGCACAAGATACGGTTCGCGAGTTGCCTCTAGAGTCTAACAAGATTGAACTGCGTATCTTAGCGGATACTTCTTCTGTTGAAGTGTTTGTTAACGGTGGCGAAGCGGTGATGACGTCGCGTGTGTTTACTGACGTCGATGCGACACGTTTGTCTTTACAAGGCGGAGAGCGAGAAGCAACTCTGCATTATTTGAAAGCGGCAAAAGCGCCTTTCCAAAAGGTTTAATTCTAAAAACGACTAATTAAAAAAATCCCCGCGATTGCGGGGATTTCTATTTTATTACCTAAGCTTCAAGCTATGGCAATGTTGTTTTAGATGTAAGCCAACAAAGCATCTTGAGTTGGCAATGCTGTCATCGCGCCTTTTTGCGTCGTCGCTAGAGCACCACAACCATTTGCCCAGTTAACTGCTGAATGGATCGCTTCTTTGTTCGCCCACTCATTTTGTTGAGCTAAACGAGCCAGCAAACCACCCACAAATGCGTCGCCAGCGCCTGTTGTATCTATTGGTTTGACTGCTTGGCCTGCAATCAGCTCTTGTTCACCTTCGAATACAACCAACGCGCCTTTTGCACCTTGAGTAATAAGGACAAGCGTGTTGTTGAATGCTTTAATAGCTTCAAGACCCGCTTCGAGTGAGTCCGTGTCGGTCAGGAACAGCAGTTCATCGTCAGAGAACTTCACCACGTCAGCCAGATCAATTGCTTGGCGAACCACAGGTTTTAACTCTTCTGGGTTAGCCCAAACTTCTTCACGTAGGTTTGGATCAAAGCTGACGAAGCCACCGGCTGCTTTAATATCTTGCATCGCTTTTAGTGTGCTGCTGCGGCTCGGTTCGTTTGCTAGTGCGATTGAACACACATGTAGCCATTCGCCTTGAACAAATGCAGGGATGTCAGCAGGGATTAGGAATTGGTCTGCACTTGGCTTCACCATAAAAGTAAAACTGCGTTCCCCTGAGTCATCTAGATCTACAATCACGGTTGATGTGCGCTGTGCTTCATCCAACAGCATGTAATCTGTGTTGACTTGTTCTTGTGCCAGTGTTGCTTTCATAAAACGACCCAAAGGATCTTGACCAACACGGCCAAAGAAAGCACTGTTACCGCCTAATCGAGAGATTGCGACTGCAACGTTGGCTGGCGCGCCACCAGGGCATTTCAAATACGTGCTGTCTGTATCTGGAATCAAATCAACAACGGCATCGCCAGTCACCCAAATCTTACTCATAACTACTACCTAAAATAGAATCTAATCACTAACTACATTTTTGCTAAATCGTTTTAGCTAATCAATGTTTATTTGAACCAAAAAGGTCAAAATGACGTTAATTGTGATCTTAACCATGATCTAGAGTGTTTGCCCAAGCGCAAAGTGGGGGATTGTGATGGCTTTCATAATTAACCTGAGTATCATTGGCGGGATAATAAAAAGCCCAAGCTTAAAATAACCACGGAATGACCAGGTGAAGAACAAAAAATTAAAGCTAGCGGACATTGCAGAACTGGCCGGAGTGTCTAAATCCACAGTCAGCTTTGTCTTAAATGGACACGCCAAGAAACACCGAATTAATGATGACACCGTAAAACGTGTCCAAGCAGTCGTCGCGGAACACAATTACGCACCAAGCCTTTATGCACGCGCTTTAAAAGCGAAAAAGACATATACCCTTGGCTTGGTTATTCCTGATTTGGCTAACATGGGTTTTGCCACAACCGCTAAGCAACTCGAGAAGCTCGCTCGAAGTAGTGGTTATCAGCTGTTGATCGCCTCTTCTGAGGATGAACCTGAGCAGGAGCAAGAGGCAGTAAAGAGCTTATTAGAAAGACAAGTTGATTTACTTATGGTCGCAACGTCTATGTCTGACGATAGCTTTTATAAAGAAGTCAGACAGTCTACGCCTGTGATCTTGTTTGACCGTGTTATTGAGCAGCAACAGATGACGACAATCAAAACCGATGCTCACAACGCCGCTAAACAAGTGGTGGAGAAGTTGGGTAAGGAAGCTAAAGAATGCGCTTACTTTGGTGGTCAGTTAGAGCTGTCCCCAAGCAAAGACCGTTTTGCTGGTTACCAAGCAGGATTGGAACAAGCCGGAGTGAAATTTGAAGCGGCATTGGTCAAACATAAGGATTACCAACCCGAGTCAGGCTATCAAATGATGCAGGAAACCTATCAAGAGTTAGGTCGCCTTCCAGAACGTTTGTTCGTTGCTTCTTACTCTATCCTAGAAGGGGTTTTGCGTTTCCTTTCAGAGCAGCAACTGCTAAATGAAGAGATGAAAATTGCGACGTTCGACAACTACGCTATTTTGGATTGCTTACCAATTAAGATAGATTCGATTGAACAGGATTGTGATTTGATTGCGCAAAGCTTATATGAAGCCGGCAAAGCGTTGCTAACCGATCCAAAACACACCCCACAGCAAGTGGTGCTTCCTGCGAAGATCCACTATCGCTAGGGCTGATTTGCTCAAGAGAGTGAAAGGGTAAACAACAGCAGTAGCGGCAACGTAATTATGCTGAAGAAATTACCAAACAACACCATCGAAGCGACTGTCATTGGCTCAATGTTCAGTCGCTCTGCAAACAAATAGTTCATGACGGCTGGTGGCAGCATAGTGAACAACACCATCATTTGCAGTTGCATTGTCGGCAGTGGAATCAACCAATAGATTAATGCAAATGCGATCGCACCAGTCCCAAGCGATTGCACTGTACACATAAGACCTACCTTTAAACCTCCTAATCTCAGGTTCAACATCTGGGCACCCAATGAAAGTAACATCACTGGTACCGCCGCTTGTCCGAGTAATGCGGTCGCCTCATACAACGGGTTCCAAATGCCAACTCCAGAAAGATTAATGACCAAAGCGAGTGAAGCAGATAAGAAAATCGGCATCTTAATGATCTGTTTGCAGGGGTTTCCGCTACTGAGCAGCACTACGCCCAAACTGATGTGTAAACAGGCTGAGACAACGAACAACAGCACTGCCGAGGGTAAAGCGAGTTCACCGAACGTATACGTGAACAGCGGGATCGCTAAGTTGCCGCTATTTCGGAACATGTGTGGTGGTGCCCATGCTTTAAATGAAAGACCGGTCAGTCTCGTAATCGGTAGCATCACAATGCCGGGAACGACGACAGCAATAACAGCAGCAACTAAAAGAGGGGCTTGGTCCATGTCGAGAGGCATGCTTACCAGCGATGAAAAGACGAGTGCTGGCGTGAACACATCCATATTAATGCGATTGATGGGGCGAAAATCTGGTCTGATGTAGCGGCCAACGAGATAGCCAACAAAAACCAAAGCGAATACAGGGAAGAGAATGCTGACGACTTGGTGAAACATGTTGGCTCGCGAGTAAGAGGGCGGTATGTGAAAACAGTATCAATGTTTCCATTTGCCGTCATGGAGTAACACGCAGAATTTTGTCTTCGTTCAAGCTTTCGTTTTTCAATTCACCTAGAAGAATAGGTAAAAAAAGTATGCTGAATGTGACTGGTCAGATCTATTTTTGAAGTGACTCAAACTACTGAAAAACAGAGAAGTTTTGTGTCAATTGTTTGTAAAATAGCCAGTATCTGACATTTTTATTAAATAGTGATTAATGTTGTTTTAAGGTTTTAAACTAGTAATTTAAACTGGATATTTTTCTCGATAGAGAGGGAATTAAAGTAAAATCTGGAAATGATGGTAGGTAAAGTACCGCAGTGGTAAAACATTCGGTATATTAGCAAAGAAAAAAGTTGGCGAAAATCATAAGCTTGGCATACACTTCCTGATGTAACCCCGATATGTTGTTGAATTGGTAGGGTAAAACTGCTCTGGCGCTACACTAGGTAGCATTGTTTAACATAGCTTTGAGGAAAGTTTTATGGCGCTCACAAAAGCCGAACTTGCAGAAAACCTGTTTGATAAATTGGGATTTAGTAAACGGGACGCCAAGGAAACGGTGGAAGTGTTCTTTGAAGAAATTCGTAAGGCACTAGAAAGTGGCGAACAGGTAAAACTGTCAGGTTTTGGTAACTTTGACCTTCGTGACAAAAACGAACGACCTGGTCGTAACCCGAAAACTGGTGAAGATATTCCTATTACTGCTCGACGTGTCGTTACGTTCCGCCCGGGTCAGAAGTTGAAAGCTCGCGTAGAGAACCTAAAGGCAGACCAGTAAGCCATGTAACATGGAATGAGACCACGCTTTGTCGTGGTCTTTTTGTCTGAACGCTTCGTTACTTACTAAAGAACAAATAAAAAACCACCGCAATTGCGGTGGTTTTTCAGTATTGAGGAAATCAGTTTCTAAAAGACGGCTTGTTTATGCAGCTTCTAGGTGTGTCGTCAGGTACGGATGCCAAGCTTCTTGATACAAGTTTTTTGATTGAGTGCGCATGCTGCGAATCGACGCTGTCTCGATATCATTTAAGTTTCGGCCTTCTACAAGAGCTTGGCGCTCCAGCTTCTGAATTTGTTCGTACAAATCATGCTCCGGGCCATTCTTAACATCAGCAATGGCTTTAAGGTGCAATTGAACTTCAGCAATCAAATTCGTTTTTGGGAGACGAACCAACAGGTTCAAGTCGCGGTAGCCAGAAGCCGTTGGTTTCTTAAAGCGGTTTTTCACTTTAACGATGGTAGTTTCACGCTCTAACGCTTCGTACACAGATACAAGGCTTGCTACGTCATCCGCGACGATAGTTGCTCGTGCTAAGTCTGTAATTCGCTCTACTTGACCATCCAATTCGTGAGCAATTTTTTCTTCGGCACGATGTTGAGATTTAACGCCTGCGAAGTAAGGTTGGGCGTCAGTAAGAAGGGCAGTACTTTTACAGATGGTTTCTAACTCGAACTGCGCTTGGTGAGCTTTGCTGTAAAGTACGTCGAAATCTGAATAAGGTTGAGTTGGTTTGGAGTCGATTGACTGAATGCCATACAAACCACTAAGGCTATGCTTAAACAATTTTGAGCAAACTTCGTTTTGGCTAGCAGAACGGTTTTGTTGCTCGTTACTCGGGACATTTGGAAGTGCGGCGAACGCCGGCGCACGGCTTAGTACTAAAAGCATCAATGCTGTAGTACGTAAAAATAAGCTCATTCACTCTCCTTAACTTGCTTGCACTTAGAAAATGGGTAACGAAAAGGTCACTAAGATTCGCAAATCAGGTACTACCTAGTTAATGGGGGCTCTACGATAGATTCCAAGGCCGTTATTTAGCCTTATGGTGGAATCGTGTTCTAGATCACCATTTTGCTTTCCTTTATTCTGACAACCAGAAAAAGGAAGGGTTTATTCTTGAACGATAGCCATACTACCATCGCAGTATTAACCAAAGATGAACGGCATAGACAAATTTGAAAAAATCATTAGTCTTACCCCACAAAAGTGAAGCGCAAAGCTAGAATCCACAATCAGCCGACAAGTAGAAGTAAAATGAGAGATCAAGAATTTTGGCACAGTAAATGGGCGAGTAACCAAATTGGTTTCCACCTAGATGATGTGAATCCACTGTTACCTGCATTCTGGCAGCATACCAATCCTAAACGCGAAGACACCGTGTTAGTTCCTTTGTGCGGAAAGTCAGAAGATTTGGTATGGCTTGCGACGAAACATGATGAAGTGCAAGGTGTCGAACTCAGCCTTATCGCCGTGCGTGCGTTTTTTGCTGAACACTTCTACACGCCGACTGTCACATCACTAAACGGCATGCATGAGTTGTATCAGTTCGATGAGTTGTCGATTTACACTGGCGACTTCTTTACTGCGCCTGTTTCTAAAGCCGATATCATTTACGATCGTGCTGCGCTTGTGGCTTTGCCGCAAGAAATGCGAGAAGAATACGTAGCTCGTCTTAAGCAACTGTTGAACCCTGGCGGACGTATTTTACTTGTGACTCTTAACTACCCACAGGATGAGATGTCAGGCCCTCCATTTAGCGTGCCAGTCGAAGAGATTGAACAGTTGTTTGCGGGTTATAAGGTAACTTGTTTGAATGTCGATCAAGCCGACGAAAACCATCCCAAAATTGCTAAGAAAGGTCTAAGTCGCTTCTCTGAAGAAGTCTACTTGATAGAGAGCGAATAAAGAGCTATTCAAGCTTACAGAAAGAAAAAGCGCAGCCAATTGAGCTGCGCTTTTGTTTATTTATAGCTTATCAACGAAATCAGTAAACGATCTGCACTTTAGATGCGTTATTTACTGCATCTTCAATCGAATCTTCAATAGTCTTGCGACGCGTTAAAACAACGCCTAAGCGACGACGACCGTCGATTTCAGGTTTGCCAAACAAACGTACTTGAGTTTGTGGCTGAGCCAATGCTTTGGCAACATTGTCAAAGCGGATATCAGTTGATGTACCTTGGCCTAAAATAACCGCTGATGCTGATGGTCCATACTGAACTATGTTGTTGATCGGCATGCCAGTGAACGCTCGAACATGCAGTGCGAACTCAGACATTTCTTGAGAGATCATGGTTACCATGCCGGTGTCGTGTGGGCGAGGGGATACTTCGTTGAAAATGACCTTATCGCCTTTAACAAACAGCTCCACACCAAAGATGCCGTAGCCACCCAGTGCATTCACAACTTTCTCTGCTGTGTATTCAGCCGCTTTGATAGCGTTGTCTGACATTGCTTGTGGCTGCCATGATTCACGGTAGTCACCATCTTCTTGACGATGCCCGATCGGAGCACAGAAGTGCACTCCATCAGCTGCGCGCACGGTTAGCAGTGTGATTTCGTAATCAAAGTCAATAAAGCCTTCAACAATCACACGCCCAGCACCTGTACGACCACCTTCTTGTGCGTAATCCCAAGCCGTTTGAACATCTTCTTCTGATTTGATAACGCTCTGGCCTTTACCAGAAGAGCTCATCACTGGCTTAACAACACACGGGATACCAACGTGTTCTACTGCTGCTTTAAAGTCCTCAAAGCTGTCAGCAAATTGATAAGGGGAAGTGTTTAGGGCCAACGCTTCAGCTGCAAGGCGGCGAATGCCTTCACGGTTCATTGTCAGCTTAGTTGCTTTCGCTGTAGGAACAACGTTCAAGCCTTTCTCTTCTAACTCGACCAGTTTATCGGTCGCGATAGCTTCAATTTCAGGAACCACGTAAGCAGGTTGCTCTTTATTGATGATCTCTTCCAGCGCCTGTCCATCAAGCATGTCGATGACGTAGCTACGATGCGCTACTTGCATCGCTGGAGCATCGGCATAACGGTCGCAAGCGATCACTTCCAAACCAAGACGTTGGCATTCAATTGCCACTTCTTTACCAAGCTCGCCAGAGCCCAAAAGTAATACACGGGTAGCATGAGTGCTAGTAGCAGTACCGAACATAGTGTTCCCTTACAAAATAAAGTGATGAAACCGAATTTGCAGGGGATCATACTGATTTTTTGTAATGATGCAAACGTTTGCGTCATCGCTTGGCTTCTTCGTTTGTAATAATTAATATGCAATCAATCACAATAAATGATTATTCTCGTTGAGAATATGTTTTATATTGATAGATTTCTTCGCTTCTATAAAAAGGAGTCTAATATAATGAAATATATAAGAATAATCGGTTGTGCTATTGCAGTGATGCTTTTGTCTGGGTGTGTATCTCAAAAGGCGATGGATATCCCTTCTGACTTTTGGCAAACGGGTGGCGACAAAAATATCGCCGTGGCGTTTGTTCAGCCTCCAGAGATGGATGCGCATAGGAAAGGTGGTGAAGGTCTGCTGGATATGGCCATCAATGAAATGGTGACAGACAGTGTTGAATCTCATATCCAGTCACTGAAACACGATAAGTTTGAATTGGGTAAATCCAAGGTCGCAACACTTATCAAGAGCCGAGGAAGTCGCAGTGTGATTCTTCCAGAATACTATGAAGCGACCGATGAACATAAACTGCCGAAAGAAGAACGTAAAAAGGGCTACTTTGACTACGATGTTTCTGCAGTAAAAGAACAGTATCAAGCGACCCACTTATTGGTAATTCAAACCATGGCTGCTGGAACGCTACGTGATTACTATGGCTTTATTCCACTTACATCGCCACGTGGTTATGTAAATGCTGAAGTGACATTGGTTGATCTCAGCAATAACAAGATTGTCATGGAACACCAGATTCTTGAAGAGGTAATGCTACCGGAAGATGTTGATTGGGATGACCCTGACAACCAATATCCAGAGATTACAAAGGTGATCAACCTGGCATTAGAAAGAGCCGCGAATCGATTAACTGAATTCTTATAATAAAAAAGAGCCCGAAGGGCTCTTTTTTTTGTATTGAAGCTTATGAATTAAACGTTCACAAAACTCACTGGAATATCAGGGTTTAGCGCTTCTAGCGTTGATTGAGTGTCGGCTAGGTGGCTGATCTTGCCTTGCGAGTTCTCAACCAGAGCTGCAGCTTTGATGTCTTCAAACTGCTCACCAGCCATCAGGATTTGAATCAGTGCAACCTGAAGCGGTGGAAGGCTAGGGTTGAACGCCGCGTTTTCTGCGTAAGCGCCTTGGAATACGCGACCACTGTTCATCTCTAGAGCAATACCGCTCAAGTTGTTAGTGTAAGGCGCGTGGCTGATGTTCATTGCGCTGACCGCTTTTTGAATCAGAGCGTCATCTTCATCACACACAAACTCGTGTTTTACATCTGCCATTAAACCAGATTCGATGCCTAAGTCTGCAGGACCAAAAGCTTCTGGAAGGTAGTGGTGTAGTGACTTTTCTTCGCGTTCTGGCAATTGGATCTTAAGTTCTTTTGCCGTAGTTAGCTCATTCATGAACTGACGACAGTGACCACAAGGGCTGTAGTTGATGGTGATGTCTTTCACACCATGTTCGCCTTTCATCCAAGTGTGGCTGATTGCACACTGCTCAGCATGAACGGTTTGACCCAGTTGAACGCCGAAAAACTCCATGTTCGCACCAAAGTAAAGGCGACCAGATAGACCGCGAACAATCGCACCTACATAGAATTCAGAAATTGGAGCGTAAGAAAACGCTGCGGCAAAAGGAAGTAGAGCAACACGAAGCTCTTTATCTGAAAGGTTGGTAGCGTTCAGCAGCTCATCAAACTGTTGCTCAGAAATAGTGGCATCAAAATCGTCAGCGAGAACGATAGGAGCAAGATGTGTTGAAAGTGCTTCAGGAGCGCTTGCTAGCGCCTGTTCAATGCGACTTTTCATGTTGAATCCTTGTTATTGCATGGACAGTTATTCTATGTGAAAGATGGAAATGTTCTGTGCTTTAGATCACGTTAATGTGTGTAATGATAATTTACGTTACATAATTAGAGTGAGCTCACACATGTATTCGATTTCACGACGATTTAACGTTATCTCTGTCCCACTAATAACTATATCAACGTATATTCATACTGCGAATTTTCTGGATGAGATTATGACCTGCTCACTTTATCGGGAAGCAAAGTAGAGCAGGTCATTGAGGTCTTTATTGGTATAACCAAACAGCCAAAGCAAAGAAGCTTGGCGCAAGAATAGAAGTGATGATGCCACACAGCACCAAAGCTAGAGATGAGAAAGCCGCATCACCAGGCTGTTTTTCAGCACATGTTGCTGTCCCAAGTGCGTGAGAGACAGTACCCATTGTCAGGCCACGAGCGATAGGGTGCTTAATGCCGATAAGGTTAAAGATTGGGTAAGCTAAAATCGCCCCGAATAAACCCACAATAAGCACTAAAATAGCGGCAACAGCGGCTTCACCACCTAAGTGACTAGAGATTTCCATGGCAATAGGGGTGGTTACCGATTTGCCCACTAAGCTCGCAATCAGGCTGATGTCTGCTTTGAACGCAACGGCGATCAGTGTCGCTGTTAGCATCGACATCACGCTGCCCAAGGAGCAAGCCAGTGCGATAATGCGCCAATTGGCTTTGATTTGAGGTAGCTGCTCATAGAGCGGATACGCTAGCGCAACAACAGCGGGTTGAAGCAAGAAGCTAATATACTCGTTGTCGGCATAGTAGGTTTCAAACGGCACTTTCAAAAAGGTGAGCAGAGGGATCAATACTGCAATGCTGATTAAAAGCGGGTTAGCGATTGGGTTGTTCACCTTAATTGCGATTTGACGAGCGGCAAGGAAAACCACAATAGTGACAAGTAACCACATATTAGTGTTTCTCCTTCAGCAAGTAATCTAAGAACCACGCTAAGCTGACCAATACGATCAGTGAGCCGCCTACTGCACTCGCAATGATTGGCAGCGCATTCGCCAACAACATATCAAAGTGCTGCATCAAACCAACACTGATTGGGACGAACAATAAGATCATGTAGCGAATGAAAAGCGCCGCGCCAGGCTTAACCCAGTCGACTTTGACGAAGCCAAGGGTCATAGAGAAAAACAGCACTAGCATGCCGATGACACTTCCAGGAACAGAAACGCCAGTGAATTTTTGAATAGTGTTGCCGATGCCAAGTGCTCCCATGATGAGTGCGAGGGAAATGAGCAAATGGACCAGCTGTAGTAATCGATCTTTAATCATTTTGACAGCATATAAAACAACAAGCACACCCGAAGGTGCGCTTGAACAAGGTAAGAAATTAGGAGGCTAAGCTCTCTACATAACGATAGACGGATTTTAGTATCGCTATCTTCTTTTCGTCACTTTCATGTTCGTGAACTAAGTTTTCTAAATTCAGCATGTACTCTTCAATTTGGCTTTCGAAAACTTCACGACAGTGTTGTGCCCAACGTCTTTGTTCTTGTTCATCCAGTGTGCCGGCGTAGTGACGGGCACGGTAACGGAACAGCAATGGCTTGATGCGTTTGTCATCAAACTCAATATCCAGCGCAGCAAGGTTATTTGGATCTGTTTCACGAATGATGTCCATCGCTGCGCGATCTGCTGGTGAAAAGAAGCCATCGTACAGTTGCGTATCCACATCATCGCTCTTTTCGAACTCACGCTCAATAGAGAATAGACTAATTAGCTTCTCACGGATTTCTGGGTGTTGACGCAGCAGCGCTAGATTACTCAAACATTTCTGACGGTCGATTCCAATTACTTCTGCGTTCTCTGCCGTTAACGTTTTAGCTGGAGCAAGGATAGGGCACTTGTTCAGATGCACGAGCTTTACGGGTACAGGCAATAAGTCACCCAGTTCTTCACGCTTGGTGTACAAACGCTCTTTCAACTCTTCTGCTGAAAGCTCAAGAATAGGCTGAGGATCTTTGGCTAAATCAATTGTGATGACGGCGTTATTGTTGGTTGGATGCCAAGCCACAGGAACAATCCAGCTTGTGTATTGGCACTCACGTCCCAACATGCCTGATACGTGCATCAATGGCGTCATGTTTACAATATCGACTAACTCGTTCAGTTTGCGCTTGTTACGCATCGAGTAAAAGTAATCAAACAGCTTTGGTTGCGCGGCTTTGACTTTCTTCGCCATCTCAATAGTAGCAATTACATCTGCCATCGCATCGTGGGCATTGCTGTGTTCAATGCCATTTTCCACAGATAAATGCTCAAGCTTGAAACTCGTAAAGCCTTCATCATTCTCTGGCCATTCCACGCCCTCAGGACGAAGGGCATGACACGCTCGCATCACATCGAGCAAATCCCAGCGCGAGTTACCGTTTTGCCAGCTCCACGCATACGGGTCGATAAAGTTGCGGTAACAAGTGTAACGAGTGACTTCATCATCGAAACGGATGCTGTTGTAACCAAGGCTCGTTGTGTTTGGTTTAGAAAGCTCGGCGTGGATCTTGGCGATAAACTCAGGTTCAGGTAGGCCTTCTTGCATGGCTTTTTGTGGCGTAATACCAGTGATCAAAGCAGCTTCTGGCGAAGGGAGATAATCAGCAGGTGGGCGACAGTACATGACCAAAGGTTCACCAATGATATTGAAGTTTTCATCAGTGCGAACGCCTGCGAACTGGCTTGGACGATCTTTGGCTGGACTTGTTCCCCAAGTCTCGTAATCAAAAAAGAAAAAAGTGGGCTGATTATCTTGGTGCATTCTGCTTACCGTTTACGGAACCGATTGAGGGTATTAGACCATTCAACGCCTTGACTCGCAACGAAAGATGCAAGGTGATGTTGTGAAAATGGAAAAGCCGAAGGCGAACCGTCGGCTTAATATTTGGGAATTGACTAATGCTTAGACTATTGAGGTGTTGTATCACCCAAAATCTAAGGTTAATAGCAAGCGAGGTTCACTCGATTCAATGTTCGGAGACCGGTGTACCAGACCTCTGTTTTCATTGCCGCTCCAACGTTCACCTTTCAGAAGTGCAACATCACCCACAGACAAATGTTGAATGTCATTCTCTTTCATGTACAAACCTGATTCCGAGTCTGGGAGTCCATTGCTACCGTGCCCCAGTTTGGTGCGATTGACGGCATCATTGGCTAGCCACTGTGTCGCAGTACCATGATATGTGGTTACCAATCGGCAAGGTACTTGGTCAACGTGAAAGCGGGGGCACATTGCGCTATTAAGCGTTGCGAGGCGTAATCCTGCATCTTTTAGTTCAAACAAATAGCAGAACATATCAACCAACTCAGCAATATTTCTTAGTAGCACTTCTGGCGCTTTTCCGTCAGTAGCGAATTGCAACGTTTCTAAAGCATTTTCCGGGGAGACGCTCAACGACTTACCAAAGTTGGGGTTTGATGTAACAAACGCTTTGCTGGCATCAATCAGTTGTTGATCAAATTGACGCTGCCAAATCGCGATATTTATGTCTTCCTGATAAATGTCTGCCAACACCGTCGGTTCTTTCCGTGCACTGAAACATGCAGTTTTGTGCGTGTTTCCCAAGGCTTCAGTTGTAATGGACTCGGTTAAAGTTGAAGTCATGATATAACCTCCGATGTTATTCGTATGCGGCTTTAGTTTGTTGAAATGTTATATCATAACAGTTGTTGCTAACAAACCTATTTGCCACAAATGTTGTTTAGACTCTGGTAAGTCTTTGAAAGAGGTTGGGGGAGATTCGTCATGCTTTATTTTAGCGAGCCTGAAAACCAAAAAAGCCGATGGGGAAAACCATCGGCTCGTGTAAGAAATGTTTATTGGGTAGCGACTACGCTTTCTGTTCTTCCAACGCAGTTTCGCTATTGGTCGACTTTAGCACTCGGCTGGTAATCGTTCCGGCTGTCATTGCGCCAGACACATTAAGTGCAGTTCGTGCCATATCGATCAATGGTTCGATAGAGATAAGCAACGCTGCAATTGTCACAGGCAAGCCCATTGCTGGTAGTACAATCAATGCCGCAAAAGTTGCGCCGCCGCCTACACCGGCAATACCGAATGAGCTAATCGTGATGATAGCAATCAGTGACAAAATGAAGTTGATGTCTAGAGGATCAATACCCATGGTTGGCGCTACCATTACCGCCAGCATTGCTGGGTAAATACCTGCACAGCCGTTCTGACCGATAGTGGCACCGAAAGAAGCGGACAAGTTCGCAATTGCTGGTGGCACGTTTAGCTTGGTGATTTGTGCTTCAACGTTAAGTGGAATCGTTGCCGCTGAGCTGCGTGACGTAAATGCAAATGTTAGTACAGGCCAGATCTTCTTGAAGTACTCTGCTGGGCTCACACCAACGAAAGACACTAGCAGTCCGTGTACAAGGAACATAAGTAAAATAGCAACGTACGACGCCACGATGAAGCCTAACAGGTTAAGGATGTCACCAGCACTTGAGGTTGCAACGACTTTTGCCATCAGCGCTGCGATACCGTAAGGCGTCAATGCCATGATCATCTTAACTAAACGCATCACGATAGATTGAGCAGCCTCAACGAAGGTGCGAATAGGAGATTCTAGCTCTTCTTTTTCTGCCATTACTTTACGTGCAGCGATACCTACTAACACACCAAAGATAACTACAGCAATGATCGATGTAGAGCGAGCACCTGTGAGGTCAGCAAATGGGTTGGCTGGAATAAAACTAACTAGCATCTGAGGAATCGTTAGGTCGCTCACTGAGCCTACACGGCTTTCTAGTACCGCAATACGAGCTGTTTCACGCGCACCTTCTGTGAGGCCTTCTGCAGAAAGACCAAACGTTGTGGTCACCAGAATACCAATCATGGCAGCAATAGCGGTCGTAACGAGAAGAACAGAAATCGTAAGGCCAGAAGTCTTACCCAGAGAGCCGCCTTTTTCCAGCTTAACAACCGCTGAAATCATAGAGACCAGTACCAATGGCATAATGGCCATCTTCAACAGGCCAACGTAACCACTGCCGACGATGCCAACCCACTCAAGCGTTTGAGCAATCACATCACTGCCTTCGCCATGAATCAGTTGTAAAGCAAGACCGAAAAGTGAACCAGTCACAAGACCAATTAACACAAGACGAGATAACGTGTTCTTTTTTTGTTGTTGGTTAAAAAGAAAGAATAATATGGCGATAAACACCGCCAGAGAGGCAACCACTGCGAAATTCATAATCTGACCTTATTAATCAGCGCCAAATGCTGACTGTTTTTTATACGGGGCTATATACTGGTAACGTAAGATACCGATCGGGATATAACTTTAAAAATGAAAAACAGGTATTAGATAGATCGAAAATGAATATAAAAGTGAGACGCATATCTCGTGCAATAACGTTTTAGCATGAGATTTATCCGATTTTACTTAGTCATAATGCTTGATGAGGTCCATCATCTCTCTTCTATGCAAATAGACGATTGGGTCTTGTTGATAGCTGAAAACTTGGTAAATCATCGCTTTGGCGACGTCTTGAGCTTGAATAGGCACAAAATTAGCCAGCTTCCCCAGCATAAGCGGACGAATTACTTTAGAAAGAGTCTGAACAACCTTCTCATCTGTACGAGGATTTTCTCGTTGCCCGACCAGAGGCCCCGGTCTTGCGAAGACCACTTCTTCAAAGCCCATCTTTTCAATATTTTTTTCCATGTGGCCTTTGCAAGCAAGATAGTGGGATGATGAAGAGGCTTTTGCACCCAAACTCGATACGACGGCCAGTCGTTTTACGCCAATCAACTTCATTTGCTGAGCCACTTTACACACCAACTCAACATCGATTTTCCTTAAACCGTCTTTGCTGCCGGCTTGCTTCAATGTCGAACCAAGACAAATGAAACCAACACGGGGGGTAGGTTGTTGTTCGTCCCAGTCATGAATGGTGAGTTCAGCATCGAGAAGTGGGATGATTTTATTATCAGGGTCGGCAATGTCAGTGAGGGCTCGTCGAGAAAGGGAATACAGAGTTTCGATGCTAGGCTGTGAGATCAGTTGAAGGAGGACTTCTCTACCAACCAGCCCTGTTGCGCCAGCGATAATGACACATGCATTTGAATCGTTACTCATTGTATTCTTCCTCATAGAGAACAGTTGCTTAGGCTATTGTAGCTTAATTGTTCAGCCAAGCATTAGGCATGCTATCAATGTTTGACGCACGACCCATTTGATTGCTCTTCAAACGAGGCAAATAAAAAGACCCGCGGGACAAACGGGTCTTTTTTCTTAGGAGAATGATAAGGGTATGGATCGCCGAGATTGGCGTGGTGGGTTTGGCTTGCCTCTCTTAGCGGGGCGACGACTTTGATTGGCAAACATAATTTCTCGCTTTTTGTGTTAGGGATGATTTGTTTAAAGCATCACACGTGCCAACTTTCAAAATACAGACGATGAGGAAATCAGCTCTCGTTTCATTTACGCCTAATCTTTGTTAGACGTGCTATTGGATAGTTTTTATTTATCAACGTTTTAAGTTGTTTGGCTAGACTGATGTTGACCATCAGACGTTATCAATTAGAGCGCTGAAAAATAAATGACTGAGACTGAGTTGGTTTAAGTTGAATGCTTTCTTTAGTAGAACAAGCTTGTTGAAATAACATTTTTATCAATATGACTGTCGAATTGACAAAAAGCGCTGTCAAAAAGAGAAAATCAGATGAAATTGCACGGGAGAGGGGTACACTTGTTCTCTCAATTTGTCGGGAGTCTCATTTCTCTCGCGCTTTTCTAAGACCAAGGACGTCGTATGAACATAGATCTCAGTACGCTTGCGCCAACGCAGGTGTATCATTTGATGACTCAAACTGTCATTCCTCGCCCAATCGCTTGGGTGCTCACAGACTCAGGTGAGCAAAACTTCAACTTAGCACCATTTTCCTACTTTACTGCGGTTTCTAGCCGTCCACCTTTATTGATGATTTCTGTGGGAAAAAAGCCCAATGGTGACATTAAAGACACCACGCGAAATGCATTAGAAACCGGTAAGTTGGTTATTCATATTGCACCCAGCGAGCTCGCGGATAAAGTCACTTTATCTTCTGCCACATTAGAACATGGGGAATCTGAACTGGAGACGACTCAACTTGAGACGGTTGATTTCCAAGGTTTCGAATTACCACGCTTAGAGGGCGCGCCAATTGCATTCGGCTGTAAGTTGCATGAAGTGATAGAGATGGGAGAGACACCGCAAAGTTTAATCTTTGCAGAGATTGAACACATTTATGTCGATGAGCGGGTCATATCCATGGAAGGTGACCGTTTAAAAGTTGATGCCTTAGCTGTAGACCCATTAGCTCGGTTAGGCGGTAATGAATACGCCACGTTAGAAAAAACTTTTTCTGTCGCTCGTCCAAAATAAAGAATAAGGAATCATCATCATGGATCGCTCTTTTGCCTCAGAAATTCAAGCTCGCATTGATAACAAAACCAAACCATTAGGCGCTCTTGGTTTGCTCGAAAAAGTGGCGCTAGAACTGGCGTTAATTCAAAGCCAAGATAAGCTTCAATCGGTTGAAACAATAGAAATTCGCAAACCAACCATGTTGGTATTCGCTGGTGATCATGGTATCGCAGAAGAAGGGGTGAGCATTGCGCCAAGTGCTGTGACTCAACAAATGGTGGCGAATTTTCTCGCTGGTGGCGCTGCTATTAACTGTTTCTGCGATCTCAACCAAATTGACTTTAAGGTCATTGATTGTGGCATGTTGTCACCGATCGATACCTTAGTTCCTGACTTTAAAAATCATCCCAACTTGATTGAGAAACGTCTGGGAAATGGCACGGCAAACTTTGCTAAACAAACTGCGATGTCGTTAGAGCAAGTTGCATTGGGTTTGGAATATGGCGCCCAAGTCGCGCAACAGGCGATTCTTAATGGCTCGAACTTGTTGATGTTTGGTGAGATGGGGATTGGCAATACCAGTTCTGCATCGGCATTGTTAACTGCACTGAGTCCATTGGAAGTCGACCATTGCGTTGGCTATGGCACGGGCATTACTCAAGAGCAACTCAACCGCAAGATCAAGCTAGTCGCGCAAGGTGTGAATCGCTGTCGTGATCTAGATACCAAAGGCGCACTGGCTCAAGTCGGTGGGTTTGAAATTGTGCAAATGATTGGCGCATTCTTAGAAGCAAAACGCCACAAAACGCCAGTCTTGGTTGATGGATTTATCGTCTCTGTAGCCGCGTATGTCGCGACTCTATTAGATGAAGAGACGCGAGATTACATGTTGTTTGCTCATAACTCAGAAGAGAATGGGCACAAGTTTGTGCTGGAATGCCTACAAGCGGAGCCTCTCTTAGATCTTGGTTTGCGTTTAGGTGAAGGAACCGGAGCGGCGCTTGCTTTGCCACTGGTAAAAGCGGCGGCTCAGTTTTACAACAACATGGCGAGCTTTGAGAGTGCGGGAGTGACGGTTTAGTGTCTGCTTCTGAGAATACCCACACTTCAGAGATTCGTTCTTTGCGCTATCAGAGTGAGCTTTTCTTGCTCGCAATAAGCTTTTTTAGCCGTATACCTGTGCCCGCAGATTTACCTTACAGTGAAACGCGCATGAACCAAGCAGGGCGATACTTTGCTTTGGTCGGTGTGTTGCTTGGGCTACTGTGCGCAGCTGTGTTTTCACTGGCAAGTTTATTGTTCCCAAACTCAGTTGCCATCGTGTTAACCATGGCTTTTAGCTTGCTGCTTACCGGCGCGTTCCATGAGGACGGTTTAACGGATATGGCGGATGGCATTGGCGGTGGTATGACGTTAGAGCGCCGCTTAACCATCATGAAAGACAGCCGCATCGGGACTTACGGAGCGGCTACGTTAATGATGGCGCTGCTGGCGAAGTTTGTATTTTGGAGCGAGTTAGCCAATGAACCTCAATTTTGGCTGATGATCGTTGTGGCGTACACCGTGAGCCGAGCGCTGGCTGCTACTCTCATATATGACATGCCTTACGTTAGTGACGCGGATACCTCGAAAAGTAAACCGTTAGCGAATAAGCAATCGAGCTTAGAAGTCACGATACTGCTCTTAACTGGTGGGGTTGTCACGTTGTTACTGGGTGTGAGTCAGGCTGCTGTGATTGTATTGGTATTGGCACTGTTTCGTGTCGGCTTTAAACGCTGGCTGACCAAACGTATCGGCGGATTTACTGGCGACTGCCTTGGTGCTGCGCAGCAGCTTGCAGAGTTGCTTGTTTATCTCACTCTTATCGCATTTAGTCATTCATTATGAAGCAACTTATTCTAGGTGGTGCGCGCTCAGGAAAGTCGAGCTTAGCAGAGAGCAGGGCGCAACAATGGGCACAAAATAAAAACGGAACGCTTCACTACGTTGCGACGGCATTGCCTTTTGATGATGAGATGAGGCAGCGCATTGCTCACCATAAACAGCAGCGAGGGGCTGGGTGGATTGAACATGAATGTCCGCGTAACTTGCCAGAGCTCATTTGTGAGTTTTCGTCTCAAGATGTTGTGTTAGTTGACTGCCTTACGCTTTGGCTCAACAACTGGATCTTTGAACTCGGTGATGACTGCTGTAATGAGCGGTTAGAGGAACAAATTGAGTTGTTGGTGAATGCGGCAGCACAAGCTGAAGCGACGCTGATTTTTGTCTCTAATGAAGTCGGGATGGGCATTGTGCCGCTCGGCGCCGTCAGTCGTTATTTTGTTGATAATGCGGGACGGATGAATCAAAAACTGGCGACCGTGTGTGAGCGAGTCACGTTTGTCGCTGCGGGGTTGCCACTTGAGCTCAAATCACAGGAAGGGAAGAGATGAAAACGCTGAATATCTATTTACTGCGGCACGGAAAAGTGAACGCTGCCCCAGGTTTACACGGACAAGCCGATTTAAAAGTCGATGAAGCAGAGCAACGCAAAATTGCTCAAGCCTGGCAACAAACAGGTCGAGAAGTAGAAGGGATCATCAGCTCTCCTTTGTCACGTTGTCACGATCTTGCTGAGATACTTGCGGAGCAGCAACTTTTGCCTTTAAGTGTGGAATCACAACTTCAAGAATTGGATTTTGGTGATTTCGACGGTGTCCCATTTGACATGCTTTCTGAGCACTGGAATAAGCTCGATGCATTTTGGAAAGCACCGGCACAACACACCTTACCGAATGCTGAGAGCTTGGATGATTTCTCTCATCGTGTAACTTGTGCTTGGTCTCAAATCATCAACGATATCAATGACAACTTGCTAATTGTCACGCATGGTGGCGTAATTAGAATGATTCTTGCCCATGTATTGGGTGTAGATTGGCGCAATCCGCGATGGTATTCGACATTAGCGATAGGAAATGCGTCAGTAACACATATAACAATTACCATCGATGATCAGATTTACGCCTCAGTTCGTTCGATAGGCGTACCACTATTTGAAAATTAGTCACGGAAGTAGCCAACGCTTGGATCTCTACCGAGTTTAAGAGAGAAAAGGGCTGGCTCGATTACATCAAAAGGAACCATAAATGACCGCTCCTAGCTGGGATTTATCCATCGTTTATAACGATCTCGCTGACCCACGAATTCAAGATGACATTGCCCTTGTAGAGCAATGCATTGACCTACTCAATAAACAGTCTGCCGATTGTAACTCTGTTGAAGTGATGCAAAACGCAATCTTAACCAGCGAGGCGGCAAGCCGTTTGGCTGGCACGATTGCTAACTTCGCAAACTGTTACGCGTCAGTGGATGCGACAAATGCAGAGGCGAAAGCACTGCTGGGTCGTATGACGCGTATTTTCTCTGAGCTTTCTCAAGCTTACAGTGCGTTTGAGCTTAAATTGACTCACGCTGATGAAAAGTTCATTACTCGCGTTTTGGATCATGAAAATCCAGACATCAGTGGTCAGGCGTTTTCAATCCTAAACTCTCGCAAACTGGCTGACACACGCTTAAGCACCGAAGAAGAAAAGCTGTTAGCTGCAATGAGCGTGGATGGAAAATCTGCGTGGGGTAAGTTATACAACAACCTCACGGGCTCTTTGAAAGTGAAGCTTGACTACGCTGATGGTGAAAGTGAAGAGCTTGGCTTCTCGCAAGCAGCAAGCATTCTTTATGGCTCTGAATTTGATCGCCAAGAAGCTGCATGGCGTGGCGTTCAGAAGGCGATGGCGACACACCAAGAGTCTTTTGCTTCTATCCTTAACGCGCTTTCAGGTTGGCGCTTAACAGAGAACAAAAAGCGTTCTACCAAACGCGATGTCCATTTCCTTGATCCAAGCTTGCATGGCAGCCGAATCAAAGCGGAAACGTTGGATGCCATGATGAAAGTCGCTAAAGACAGTCGTGAAATTGGTCAAAAAGCCGGTTTGTTGATGGCGAAGGTCCACGGTCTGGATGAGATGAAACCGTGGAACCATCTTGCTGCGATGCCTGCTTTGAGTGGTGAAGCGAAAGTTTACCCTTTCGATGAAGCAATCGACGTCATTTGTGAAGCGTTCGAAACCGTGAACCCAGACATGTCCGAGTTTGTCCGCATGATGGTACAAAACGGCTGGATTGATGCCGCGCCTAATGCCAACAAACGCCTTGGCGCATACTGTACTAAGCTGCCAGCGACGCGTACGCCGCTCGTGTTTATGACTTGGAGTGGTAGCCGCTCAGACCTAATGACGCTTGCTCACGAGCTTGGTCATGCCTTCCACAACTGGGTGATTCGTGATTTGCCGCTTTGCCAGACTTACTACCCAATGACGTTGGCAGAAACTGCCTCGATTTTCGCTGAAAACATCGTTCGTGATCATCTGATTTCAAAAGCAGAAAGTGTGGATGACAAGCTCGAAATGCTGTGGGAAGAGCTCTCTTCGGCGTTAGCGCTGATGATCAATATTCCAGTTCGTTACGAATTCGAAAAAGCTTTCTACGAGCGTCGCCAAGAGGGTGAACTGACAGCTGATGATTTCTGTGAGCTGATGTCAGAAACGTGGAAAGATTGGTATGGCGATGTGATGAGCGAGGCTGACCCTTATTTCTGGGCGAGCAAACTGCACTTCTCAATCTCTGGGGTGAGCTTCTACAACTACCCATATCTGTTCGGTTTCTTGTTCAGTAAAGGTATCTACGCTCAACGTGAAGCTAAAGGGGGGCGTTTCTACGACGATTACGTAGATCTATTACGTGACACTGGCAACATGATGGCTGAAGAGGTTGTCGAGAAGCATCTTTCAATGGATCTAACGCAACCCGAATTCTGGCAGCAGAGTGTGGAGCTAGTTCGTGACAAAGTAGACGAATTTGAACGTTTACTCGCACAACGTGGTGAATAAACGCTAAAAGTTGATCAAATCATAATGATCTTCTTTAGGGCTGTGGTAAAGTTCACAGCCCTAACACTTTGTAATTGTTTAAAAAATAAACGCCTCAATGCTTGATTTGAGTGCATGGCGCGAAAAGGTATGGGATTTTAAATAAATTTGGTGGCTTCTACTCATAAGTGGGATCGCAACAACAAAAATCCTTTGTACAATTTATTAACATACCCGCCGTGCTATTAAGGAGTAACGCATGACGAAGTCTCTCTTTCGCCAATCGTTTTTAACTGACACGTTAGATGTTCATATTGATGTCGCGCCAGCGGAGCAGGTGCTGTCTAATGGTGTAAAACTTAAACTCTATCAGCGTGGTGTGCTAGAAGTCATTCCTGATGAATACACTCAGGAAACCAAGAACGTCATCATCTCTTGTGGTGTCCACGGGGATGAAACCGCACCGATGGAGCTGGTGGATTCAATTATCAAAGACATCGAATCAGGCTTCCAGAAAGTCGAGGCTCGATGCTTATTTATTATCGCTCACCCAGAATCGACTCTGGCGCACACGCGATTTTTAGAAGAAAACCTTAACCGACTGTTTGATGAGAAAGAGCACGAGCCGACCAAAGAGCTTGCGATTGCTGATACCCTCAAATTGTTAGTCAGAGATTTCTATCAAGATACTGCAGCGGAAACACGCTGGCACTTAGATTTGCACTGTGCGATCCGTGATTCAAAGCACTACACCTTTGCGGTGAGTCCGAAAACGCGTCATCCTGTTCGCAGCAAAGCTTTGATTGATTTTCTCGACAGTGCACATATTGAAGCGGTTTTACTGTCTAACTCGCCAACCAGCACATTCAGCTGGTTCAGTGCAGAGAACTACGGCGCTCAAGCTTTGACGATGGAACTGGGTCGTGTGGCTCGCATTGGTGAAAATGACTTAGACAAACTGACAGCATTCGATTTATCACTGCGTAACCTAATTGCAGAGGCGAAAGCGGAGCACTTGTCTAAACCATGTATCAAGTACCGTGTTAGTCGTACGATTGTGCGTTTGCACGAAGATTTCGATTTCATGTTTGATGACAACGTCGAGAACTTTACCTCATTCGTTCACGGCGAAGTGTTTGGTCACGATGGTGACAAACCATTGATGGCAAAGAACGATAACGAAGCCGTTGTTTTCCCAAACCGCCACGTAGCGATTGGTCAACGTGCAGCATTAATGGTGTGTGAAGTGAAAACGCGCTACGAAGATGGCGAGTTAGTCTACGATTAATGCCATATCGCTTTAATTTCGGCGAATAAAGCGTAAGAACACATTTGCAATTTACCGAGGCTTAACTGTAAGGTTAAGCCTCGTTTGTATTTATCGGCTACTATGGATTTTCAACAACTTATCCTGAACAAGGAACGACGCTGGCAACGCAATCTTTTGATTATGTCAGTGATTCTCGTGCTGCTCTCTGCTATCCACTTGATGGTCGGAGAGGTATTCCTTTCTCCTTTTCAGTCTCTCTCTGCATTTGAACAAAAACTCTTGTTGGATTTACGTCTGCCACGTTTGGTTTCTGCCGCTATTATTGGCGCTGCATTGGCGGTCTCTGGTGCGACCTTACAAGTTCTGCTTGGCAACGTATTAGCCGAACCCGGCGTTCTCGGGATCTCCGGTGGCGCGAGCTTGGCAATGGTGCTCGTCATGTTTGCCTTGCCGGTTTTACCTTCTCCGATGATCTTTATGTTGGCTGCCATTGCTGGTTCGATGTTGTTTACCGTCATATTGGTTGGTATCGCAAGGGCAATGCATCTCACTACCGCAAGGCTGCTGCTCGTCGGCGTTGCACTAGGTATTTTGTCGAGCGCCATTGTGACGTGGGCATTCTACTTTAGCGATGACTTGAGCCTACGTCAGTTAATGTATTGGCTAATGGGGAGCATTGGTGGAGCAAGTTGGTATCAGCACACGGTTACTTTGGTCATGCTACCTGTGCTGATTTGGCTCTGCTGCAAGGGCAAGCCGCTTGATAAGTTGATGCTAGGGGAAATCCATGCCACTCAGCTGGGCATTGATGTTCATCAGATGCGCTGGAAACTCATTTTAGCAATTTCCATTCTTGTTGGTGGCTCCGTTGCATTGGGTGGGATCATTAGCTTTGTGGGCTTAGTCGTACCGCATTTGCTTCGATTAGCGTTTGGTACCGAAAACCGTTACCTGTTGCCCCTTTCTGCAATATCTGGCGCAGCCTTATTGGTGTTTGCTGATATCGGCGCGCGTTTGTTGCTCGATTCTGCTGAGCTGCCGCTTGGAGTGATGACCACTTCTATCGGCGCACCTATCTTCATTTGGATGCTGGTGAAAAGTCATGATGCACGTTAAGCACATCGCAGTGGGAAGTCGGCTGCTACCGTTGTCCTTTGAATGTAAGCCGGGTGAGGTTGTCCATGTTGTGGGTCCAAACGGCTCTGGGAAAAGCACGTTACTTGGCGCGATATCTGGCACCTTAGCTCAGCGTGAAGGCGTGAGTGGGGAAGTGCTTGTCGACAATAACGACCTGCTCACAATGCCACTTTCAGAACAAGCGCATATCCGTGGGTATTTGTGTCAGCAATCAAGACCTGCATTCAATGTTGATGTCTTTCAATACTTAGCACTTTCATTGCCTACGGGTGCCAATATCAGCGATGAGAAAGTAAGAGATGCTGTTAATATCGTTATTGAGCTGGTGCAACTGCAAGACAAGCTTCATCGAAGTATTCAGACATTATCCGGCGGTGAATGGCAACGTGTCCGTCTAGCCGGGGTGTGTTTGCAAGTGTGGCGCACAATTAACCCTTATTCTCAGCTATTGATTTTGGATGAACCCGCAGCGCCGCTGGATATCGCCCAAGAAGGACTGCTATATCAGCTCATTAATGCCGTCGCTGCGCAAGGTATTGGGGTGTTGGTCGCAAACCACGATTTAAACAGAACGCTTAAGCATGCTGATAAGGTACTGCTGCTCAATAACGGCGTATTGCATTCTTCCGGTAACGCTGATGAAGTGCTATCAGAAGAAGGATTAGCTGAGGTGTTCCAAACTCAAGTTAAGAAGGTCTTAGTAGAAGAAAGGCCGTATCTAATTTTTGATTAGTATCCTAAAGAAATACAGAGCATCCAGATGCCAAGCGTTTATTTGTTGCGAGACTAAAACAGAGGCATCTGATGTGAATGGGACTTCTTGATATCTAATGGGTTATCGACCCCCTGAAAGTACTCCACCCAAACTTTATTACTTCTCGGAAACTCTCGTCGGAGGGCTTTCTTAATGTGTTTACGCGTACTGACTAAATCTCCCGTCATCGTTTGATTGTGATACCCCGTCTCAACAATTTGGAGCTCACTGTCTGCTAGGCAATAAATCAGAAAGCCGCGATCTCTTTTGTAAGTCTTAAACTCTACCGCTTCTTTAGGCTGCAATTCTTTGAGCTGTTTTTCGACTAACGGCAACACCTGAGATATATGAATCATAGATAATCCACGATATGGTAACTGCGATAAGGTTATCAGAGAGATTGACCTCAGAAATATCAATAAATACTGAACAGGTGTTTAGTTTGAGCATAACAATGCAGTTGGGAATGCAACGTGTCGATTCAATTTGGATGAGTCGAACCTTAATCAGGGAGTGATAGCAGAAAGGATGTGAAAACAAACTATCTAGTTCATGAAGATATGTATGTTCAAGCGCGCCAAGCCGGGTGGGCG